>Ga0207416_1003802_pt1 | contig 13886 bp, 10 predicted proteins | sample PaiPotPPM11metaG_FD_184107 | JGI IMG/M metagenome (GOLD analysis project Ga0207416, IMG submission 184107) | Iron sulfur acid spring bacterial and archeal communities from Banff, Canada, to study Microbial Dark Matter (Phase II) - Paint Pots PPM... ...
TCAACGAGGCGCACGCCTGGGTCGAGGTGCACGACGGGAACCTGTGGCGGCGCATCGACCTCGGCGGCGCCGGGCGCATGGCCGAGCAGACATCCCGCGCGGCGGCGGACAAGCCGGCGCACCGGCCGCCTCCGGACGCGTTCGCGTGGCCGCAGAACGCCGGGCGCGGGGACGACATGATTGCCGACGCGCGATCCCGGCTCGGCGGCGGGGCGTCGCCCGCCGGCGACGGAGACGGCGCCGATCCCGCCGGCGACGGCCGCCCCGGAGAAGGCGGGTCGGGCGCTGCGGCCGTGTCGTCCGCGAGCGTGCGCTCGTCCGATCGCGACGAGCGTCCTGCCTCGACGGTCACGCTTCGCGTGGGCGATCCCGACGCCCACCGCGGGCTGCCGCTCCACGTGAGCGGCGCGGTGCACGCCGACGGCGAGGCGTGCGCTCACGTCGCGGTCGACCTCTGGCTGCGTGACGTGAAGACGTCGCGCACGCTCCCGCTCGGCACCGCCGCGACGGGCGACGACGGCGCGTTCGCCGACGGCATCGTCGTCCCCGCCGGGACGCCGCTCGGCGACTACGACATCGTCGCCCGCAGCCACGGGAGTGCCCAGTGCGCCGACGGATCGTCGAACTGACGCGACGTGCTATCTACGTCCGAAAGAGTGGCCCCTCCGTTTCGTCGCTTCGAAGGCACCACCGGCTATCTCACGAACGAGTCGCTCGAGGCTGCGGTCAACTGCGCGCTCGCCCTCGAGCGGCCGCTCCTCGTGAAGGGCGAGCCTGGCACCGGCAAGACGCTCCTCGCGCAGGCCGTGGCGGAGTCCCTCTCGCTCGAGCTCATTCACTGGCCGGTCAAGTCGACGACCCGCGCCCAGGACGGCCTCTACGTCTACGACACCGTGCAGCGCCTTTACGACGCCCGCTTCGGCGACGGCGACGTCAAGGACATCCGGCGCTACATCCGCCTCGGCCCGCTCGGGCAGGCGTTCACGGCACCCGAGCGGCGCGTTCTCCTCATCGATGAGGTGGACAAGGCCGACCTCGAGTTTCCGAACGACCTGCTCCACGAGCTCGATCGCATGCGCTTCGTCATCCCGGAGACCGGGGACGAAGTCGTCGCCACCCAGCGCCCGATCGTGGTCATCACGTCCAACAACGAGAAAGAGCTGCCGGACGCCTTTCTGCGGCGGTGCGTCTTCCACTTCATCGACTTCCCCGACGCGGAGCTCATGAAGCGCATCGTGCGCGTGCACCATCCGCGGGTGGACGACGCCCTCGTCGACCAGGCGGTCGTCGCGTTCTACGAGCTTCGCGGTGTCCAGCGCCTGCGCAAGCGACCGTCCACGAGCGAGCTGGTCGACTGGATCACGGTCCTCATGGAGTCGGGCGTCGCGCGGGAGCGCCTCGTGCGCGAGCTGCCCTTTCTCGGGGTTCTGCTCAAGAAGGAGCAGGATGTCGAGCTCCTGCGAAGCCTGCGCACCGCGTCGGGCGGCGGCCGGCGCTGATCCTGTTGCAGGACAATGAGGGGCGCACAGCGCTTGCGCCTGTTCGCGGCTGCCCACTAGGATGCGCCTCCCTCAGGCATCCGGAGGCAAACTGTGCGATTTCCGATGGGTTCCGCGTTCCTCGTGCCGGCGATGGTGGCCGCCGTCGCGTGCGGCAGCAGCACCGGCTCGTCGGCGCCAGCCGACGCCGGGTCGACGGCCTGCACCGACACGCTGGGGAACATCTTCGCCAAGAGCCAGTGTCCGGCGGACTCCAGCGGGAAAGCCCTCCTCTACGAGCAGGCGATCACGACCACGTGCGCCAGCCAGGGGCTGAGCACAGGGCAGATCCTCTACGGCCAGTGCCTGGATTACCTGGTCTGGGAACAGGACAACGACAACACCGGCAACAGCTTTTCCAAGTGTTTCTACGACGTGAGCAGTCACGCCCTGGTCGGCATTCTCTTCAGCGACGGAATGCAGGATCAGTGCGGGGGCAAGTCGCTCACCGTCCAGGCCGGGGTCGGCACCGACGCGAAGTGCATCATCTCCGGACTGACCTCGGGCGGAGGGGGCAATGTGCAGTCCTGCAGCCCGATGCCCGAGGGGGGGAGCGACGCGGCGCGGGAGTAGTCGTCGCGAGTATTGCGCCCAACGCGACCGCGACTCTGGACACTACCGCGAGATGGGGAGGCGCTTCTTGCCCCCCGGGCCGCCGCTGCGATCGATGACCGGCCCTCCGTAGTCCTCCTCGTGGGCTTCTTCGCAGCGCTCGAGGACGCGCTCGGCGACGCTGGCGAACGCCTTCGATACGTCGCTCGCGGGGGCGGCCTGCACGACCGGCGTGCCCTTGTCTCCCCACTCGCGCACGCTCGGGTCGAGCGGCACCTGCCCGAGCAGCGGCGCCTCGGCGAAGTCGGCCACCGCCTGGCCGCCTCCCTTGCCGAAGAGCTCGTGGCGGACGCCTGCACTGTCGACGAACCAGCTCATGTTCTCGACGACCCCGAGGATGGGGATGTTGACCTTCCTGCACATCGAGACCGACTTGTAAACGTCGTCGGTCGCGACGGCCTGCGGAGTCGTGACGACGACGGCGCCGGTGACCTTGACCTTCTGCGAGAGCGTGAGCGCCACATCGCCCGTGCCGGGCGGCAGGTCGATGACGAGGAAGTCCAGCTCACCCCAGCCCACGTCCTTCATGAACTGCTGGAGCGCGCCGTGCAGCATCGGCCCCCGCCAGATGACCGCGGCCTTCGGGTCCTCGAGGAGGAAACCGATCGACATGAGCTTGATGCCGAACCGCGCGAGCGGCTCGATCGTCTTGCCGTCGAGCGAGACCGGCCGCCCCATGACTCCGAGCATCGTCGGAATGGATGGGCCGTAGATGTCGGCGTCGAGCAGGCCGACGCGCCAGCCGGCCCTCGACAGCGACATCGCGAGGTTCGTCGCGACCGAGCTCTTGCCAACGCCGCCCTTGCCGCTGACGACGAGCACGACGTTCTTCACGCCGGGCAGGGGATCGTCCGGGCCGATGGGGCGCGTGCGCAGTTCGTGGGGAGGTGCGGCGGGCGGAGCTTCGGGCATGGGAGTCGAGCGTCTCTCTAGCGCGGCTTCCCGCAGTAGCCAAAGAGGGCCGGAGCCAAAGCGGCAGGAGCCGAAGCGGCAGGAGCCGAAGGGGGCAGGAGCCGAAGCGGCAGGAGCCGAAGCGGCAGGAGCCGAAGGGGGCAGGAGCCGAAGGGGCAACGACGGCCTGGTCGAAGGCGTAATCGCCCGCGTGCGGGTGCCACGGCCTAATCGTCCGGGTGCCACGGATAAAGGAGCGCCGCCGTGTCGCCGTAGTGCCTGCGCATTCCGTGCAGACTCGACTCCAAGTTGCACATCTGCTCGAAGCACTTGTCCTTGTCGCGATCCTTTCCGAAGCAGATCGCGATGCACAAGAGCCGCCGCGCCGCCCGTTCTAAGCACTGTACGGCCTTGCGCATGCACTCCGTGCCGAGCTTGGTCAGCCTCACTCGACGCTGACGCTTGTCCACAAAACAGCGGCTGCGCTCCACGAGCCCGCGCTTCTCGAGCGACTGGAGCATCCGGCTGACGACCGACTTGCATACGCCGAGCTGCCGCCGAAGCTCGCTTTGCTGGAAGGTGTCCCCGATCCAGCACTGCCGCCGACCGCCGAACAGCAGGTGCATGAGGTCGTAGCGCGCCGCTGTCAGTCCGAATGTCTTGAGCGGCTTCCGCAAGATTCGTAGCACCGCGTAGTGGGCCCGTTTGGTCGAGAAGAAGTGCGCATTCATTCGCGTCCTGCTGGCGGTCGCCTGAGCAGCCTTCGTGCCAGCCCATGCGTCTGCGTCGAGCACCAGGCGGCCTCCCTTGCGCGCCGCCCAGGCCCCCCAAAAAAAGGCGAGATCGTTCGCATGGCAACGATCCCCGAGCTTTTGAGGGGTCATGGTGGCCGTGCAATGGGCGACCCCCAGGCTGTCCCGGACGGTTTCGGGTGTGTCCTGGGGCCGTGCCCCCGGGGACGGTGTTCCTGGGACGGTGTGCCGGACAATGGGGCCGCGGATCGCGGGCGCAGGCGGGCCGGCTCTTTCTGAAGAGGCGACCCCGAGCGACTTTCGCCCCAAGCGCGCCCTAAGCGGCGTTCGTCCTAGCGGCCTTCGTGCACGACCAGCAGCTTGCGCTCGGTCATCTCTTCGATCGCGAAGCGAACCCCCTCCCGGCCGAGGCCGGAGTCGCGCGTCCCGCCGTAGGGCATCGAGTCCACGCGGAAGGTGGGGGTATCGCCCACGACCAGTCCGCCGACATGGAGGCGCGCGAACGCCTCGGCGATGCGCGCGCGCGAATCGGTGAAGATGCCCGCCTGCAGCCCGTAGCGCGTCTCGTCCGCCATCGCGAGCGCCTCGTCCCACGAGTCGTAGCGGTGGACCGTCAGCACCGGGCCGAAGACCTCCTCGTCGACGACTTTGAGGCCGCGCCCCGCGCCGTCCAGCTCGAGCACCGTCGGCCAGTATCGATTGCCGTCGCGGCGCCCGCCGCAGAGGACGCGCGCCCCGGCGCGGGCGGCCTCTTCCACCCAGCTCTCCACGCGCACCGCGTTCGCCTCGTCGATCATCGGTCCGCACAGGGCGGTCGGGTCAAGCGGCGACGAGGGCTCGAGCGCGCGCGCTCGCTCGACGATCCGCTCGATGAAGCGTGCGGCGATCGGCCGGTGCAGGTAGAGGCGCTGCACCTTGATGCAAACCTGGCCGGCGTACCCGAAGGCTCCCGACACGACGCGGTCGCACGCCCAGTCGAGCGGCGCGTCGTCGTGGACGATCGCAGCGGCGTTGCCGCCGAGCTCGAGGAGGACGCGCTTTTTGCCCGCGATCGACTTGAGGTGCCAGCCCACCTTCGCGCTGCCCGTGAAGGACAGCGTCGCGAAGCGGTCGTCGCGGACGAGCCTCTCGGCGATTGCCACGTCGCAGGGGAGGACCTGCACGGCGTCGTCCGGCGCACCGGCGAGGCGGATGCATTCGGCGAGCAGGAGCGAGGTGAGCGGCGCCTGCGGGGGCGGCTTGAGGACGACCGAGCAGCCGCACGCGAGCGCGGGGGCGATCTTGTGCGCGACGAGGTTCAGCGGGAAGTTGAACGGCGCGATGGCGATGACCGGGCCGGCCGGCACGCGCGTCCAGCCGCCCGAGTAGCCGCGCGCCGACGCCGTGATGTCGAGCGGCATCGTCTCGCCGAGGAGGCGCGTGGCCTCCTCGGCGCCGATCTCGAAGGTGGAGACCGCGCGCGCCACCTCGGCGCGAGCGAACGCGATGGGCTTGCCCGCCTCGCGCGCGATGAGCTCCGCGAACGAGTTCTGGCGCTCGAGCACCTCCTGCGCGACGCGCGCGAGGACTCGCTTGCGCTCGTAGCTCGTACGCGCGCGCATTCGCTCGAAGGCCGCCACGCTCGCGGCGACGGCCTCCTGGGCCCGCGTCTCGTCCGCGAGGACGACACGCCCGACCTCGTGGCCCGACCACGGCTCGCGCACGACCATCGTGGGGCCCTGATCGACGCGGCGCGAGGCGACGTGGAGCGCGCCGTCCGGCAGCGTTCCGTCGGTCCTTTGAGCGATCATGGCGAGATCGTTAGCCTGGCAACGACCCGCCCGGAAGACCCCTTACATATCGCTCCCCTTTACATATCGCTCGAGGTCGCCTGCCCTTGGATGCTCGCGCTCGCCGAGACGGACACGCTGACGCTCGCCTGGATCTGCACGGCGGCCTGCGCCTCCGTCGCCAGGCACAGGGCGCCGTCGGTCCCGAACTTGACGGCCAGGTTCCCCGCCTCGCCGATCACTTGCACCGACGCAGGGGCGAGCGTCGCGGTCCAGTTCACCGCGTCGGCGATGTCCGCCAGGTGCGCGTTGTAGGACGCGGCGAGCGCGTCGTCGCCGGTGATGGTGACCGTGGCCTGCGGCGGCGGGCAGTTGACGGTGAGCTGCGCCTGCGCATTGCAGTCGGCGCTGCACTGCGCGGCGGCGCTGCAGTTGAGCTGTCCCTGGCAGCTCGGCGGGCTGGCGGTCGCGGAGCAGTTGCCGTGGCAAGTGCCGTTGCACATAGCCATCGGCGCCGTGTACTTGCACGTCCCGCTGCACGAGCCCATGCACGAGCCCTGCACCTTCGCCGTGCACGATCCCATGCACATGGCGCTGCACTGCCCGCCGGAGAACTTCCCCGTGCACTGCGCCTGGCAGGAGCCGGTCGCCATCGCGCTGCACGTTCCGCTGCACTTGCCCGAGCACGACGCCCCGGCCGGCGGCGTGGTGGTGCCGTCACACATTCCGGAGCACATCCCGCCGCAGGTGCCGCTGAACATTGCCGTACAACCGGCGTCGCACGAGCCTTGCCACATCGGCGCCGTGCAGGTGCCGGAGCACTCGCCGCTGCACTGCGCGTTGCCCATTACCGAGCACGAGCCGTCGCACTCTCCCATGCACGACACGCTGGGCGCCGTCACGTCGCACTCGGCGTCGCACGTCCCCATGCACTGCACGACGAGCTGGCCGGGCTGGCAGGAGGCCTTGACGTCGCAGCTGGCGCTCGCCGCGCAAGACGCCTGACAGGTCGCCTGGGCGTTTAGATCCACGCTGCACGTGAACGGAATGTCGAGCGTGATCGTGACGCCGCTGCTCAGGTCCATCGACAGGTAGCCATTGAGCGTTTTGCAGGCCGCGTCCGCGGTCGCTCCCATGGGCAGCCCGAGGTCCGCGTTGATCTCGTTGCAGACGTTCAACCACTTGCCTTCGACCGTTTGCGCCGTCGAATCGAGCTTGTTGACCGCGTCGGTGTACGACTTGATGCCCGCCTGGGCGGACGCTCCGAGGTTGTTGCACGCCGCCTGCGCCGCCGCGGCGCTGCAACCGCCGCTCGTCAGCGCCGCGCCGAGGACCGTCGCCGCGAGGACCAGACCCGGCACGTACATTTTGGACTTCCGATTGCCCATATGAAGCTCTCCTTAGGTCACCGTTCGAGGCACCCCCACGAGCGGACCCCGACAAAGGACTGACGAGGCACGCACTATCTCAATGCAATCTTACGGCTGGGTCCGCGTCGAGCGCCAGCCGGCGAGTGGGGTGCACACCGGCCCCACATTGCCCTTACGAGCCGGCGGCGTTGCGACGATTTCTCAGCGACTGGCCGTCCAGCAGCCGGGGATCGGCATCCCTCCGAGCTGCACGAGACCCACGCACTGGTTCACAGGCGCGAAGGAGCTCGCCATCGTCGTGCACGCGACCTGCGATCCTGGGGCGCCGGTCTTGCTCGGGCACGCGCCGCTCGCGCTGCACGTGCCTTTGGCGGCCTGGCTGCAGAAGCGCTCACCGGAGTACTCCTCCAGCAGGCAAAAGCCGCCGCCCGTGCAGTCGGCGTCCGACCGGCAGGGAGAGCACAGCGTCCCGTCGCCCTTGCAGACGCCCGCTCGCGGTGTGCAGTACGCCGTGTTGCTGTTCTGGCAGTGCTGGTCCTGGCCCGCGCAGTCGGCGTCGCTCCCGCACTCGGGGGCGCACACGCCCATCGTCGGGCCGCTGCCGGCGTCCGCCGCGATCGCGCCGAAGTCGCAGTGCTGCGCGAAATCCTGCGCGCTCAGCGGGCAATCTTCGTCGCGCGCGCACGGCTGCGCGGCGTTCCCCGGGAGGCACACCCTCCAGTGTGGATTGCACGCCGCGTCCCCGTTGCAGTTGGCGGACGTCGAGCAACGCGGCGTGCAGTACCCGTTCCCCTGATTGTCGGCGATGCAATACTGCGCGAGCCCGTCGGCCGTGGGCGCGCAATCGTGGTCGAGCTGGCACGGCGCGCAGTAGGCGCGCGGCAGGCAAACCGCCCGCGTCTTCCCGAACGTGACGTTCGTCGTCGTCACGTTGGGCGCGTCGTTTACCGTGGCGCACCACCAGCCGCCGGGGCAATCGCTGTCGCCCAGGCAACCGAACTGCGTGCAGAAAGCGTTCGCGTCCGTGGGCGAGATCCCGTAGCACCCGAAGGCGTTATTCAGGTCGCACGCGGGGTTGTGTCCCTCGCCCTTCGTCGGCGAGCACGGCGATCCCCAGTCGCCGACGCCCCCGTCAGCCGGGGTGAACTGGAGCGTGTTCTCGACGCACCAGCTCTTCGGGCGCCCGTCGTTGCAGTAATACCCGACGGGGCAGCTCTGCTCCGTGCACACGAGATGGCAGCTTGGCCCGCTGCCCGAGCCGTCGTCGATGCAGTCGTTGCCGGGCCCACATTGCGCTGGATCACACTTCGGCGCATTCGACGACTTCGAAGAGCACGCCACCCACGGAGCGAGCATGAGCCCCGCCGCGGCGAGCGCGCGCACGACCCGGCTCCCGAAGGCGCTGCTGCGCGCCCAAGAACTCGCCCGAGAACTCTCCCAAGAAGTCCGAGGAGAAGCCCAGGCTGAGGCGACGGGACGCTTCATTTTCAAACCTACACTCCACGTCTAGAGGCCACGTCCGAGCGTTCGCCCCACACACGTCTCTCGACGCATGCCAGGCTTGATCCGCGGTCGGGCGAAGATACGCTCCCCTTGCTTACGTACAAGCCTTTCGCCACGTTTGAGGGAGATTGGAACCATGAGGGCCTACGCCATAACATCCACCGCCCTGCTCGGTCTCGTTTCGGGCATCGCCTGCGGCAGCTCGACCGACGCCCCGAAGGCCGGGTCCTCGTGCAACCCCACCTGCGCGGACGGCGGGACGCCGAGCGGCGTTGCGCCGCCGACCAGCGGCCACAACGTCAACCCCGACGGGGTGGCGTATCCCGTTCCTGCGGGCGGGTACGGCCACAGTCCCCGGAGCGGCAACATCCGGGGCAACGTCATCCAGAACTTCAAGTTCCTCGGTTACCCCGATCCGACGAACACGTCGTCGGGCCTGCAGACGATCTCGCTCGCGGACTATTACGACCCCTGCCAGAAGCGCTACAAGCTCTTGCACCTCACGGTGGCCGGTGTCTGGTGCACCCCGTGCAACATGGAGACGGACGCCATCGTCGCCGCCAAGTCGCAGCTCGCCAGCGAAAACATCATCGTGCTGCAGGCGCTCGACGACGGGCCGGTGATGGGCACTCCGGCAGGTGTCCGCGACCTGAACAACTGGCTCAACCTCCACCACCCGACGTTTCCGGAGATGCTCGATCCCGGTCTCTACAACCTCGGCGGCTTCTTCAACGCGAGCGCGATCCCGTGGAACGCCGACATCGACGTCCGCACGATGGAGATCCTCACGTCCTCGGTCGGAGAGGAGGATCCGACGACCGACTTCATCGCTCCCCTCGCTCTTGTCACGCCGTCGGGCACGTCGGGGCAGCCTGGCTACTCCATCCCCGTCACGTGCAAGTGAAGTCCGCTCTCTGCGCGGCCGTCGCCGCTCTCGCGCTCGCGCCTTCCGCTTGCGGACCCACCGAGTCGGCGCAGTCACCGTCCGCCGCCGGCGGGAACTCCGCCGCGGGCACGATCGCGCCGGATTTCACCGGGCGCGACCTGCAAGGCAAGACGTTCCGCCTGAGCGATCACCTCGGCAAGGACGTCATCCTGCTCGACTTCTGGTCGACGTTCTGCGAGCCCTGCAAGGCCGAGTTCCCGCACCTGCGAACGATGTACGCAGACGCCCGCACCAAGGGGCTCCTCGTCGTCGCCGTCGCGATGGACGGCCCCGAGACCGTCGCGGACGTCCCGGCGTTCGTGAAGCGCATGGACATAAACTTCCCGGTCGTCGTCGACGACGACTCGCGCATCGCGAGCCTCTACAACCCGAAGAAGTCGATGCCGCTCAGTGTCCTCATCGAGAAGAGCGGTCGCATCGCCGTCGTGCGCGAGGGGTACAACCCCGGCGACGAGAAGCTCGTCGCGGCGGACGTCGCCAAGGCGCTCGACCAAGCCGCCGCCGCTCATTAGTCCCGCTCGGCCCGGCTCCGCCTGCCGAAATTCTTTGACCGCGTGAGCGGCGCGCTCCAACGTGGCGCCCCGGTGAGTGCGACGAGGAAGGGGGTCGGCGTGGCGTCGCTCGCCGCGACGGCCGCGGGGCTCTGGGCGGGTTCCGCGCGCGCGGTCGACGTCGGCGAGATCCGCGGACAGGACATCCAGCTGGACGTGACCGAGACGAGCATCGTCGCGCAGCGCTTCGACAAGCGCGACAACGAGCTCCCGCAAGACAGCGGGTGGGGCGACTGGATCAACCGCCTCGACGCGTCGCTGCGCTGGGAGCGATGGACGGCCGGGATGCGCCTCGACTCCACGATCTACTGGCGCCGCCCCGTCGACAATCCCAACTTCGTCGATCTCACGCCGGCCGAGCAGGCGAACGTGCAGGTCGACAACGAGTCGCGCTACCAGAACTCGATCTATCCGGCCAAGCTCTGGGTCACGTACTCCGCGCCCGGGATCGAGGTCACCGCCGGCGACGCGTACGTCCAGTTCGGTCGCGGTCTCACGCTGTCGATGCGCAAGATCGACGAGCTCGGGATCGACACGACCGTGCGCGGCGCGAAGGTGCAGGTCCAGGAGGACCCCTTCGCGTTCACCCTCGTCGCCGGGTTCGGCAACCCGTCGCGCGTCGACGAGGCCACCGGGCGCGTCCTCTTCCCCACGCAGAGTCTCGTCATGGGCGACCGCCGCGCGGCCGTCTTCGGGAGCGATCGCCTGGTCGGCGCCGAGATCCAGGCCGGCCGCGGCCTGCCCGTCACGCTCTCGACGCACGCCGTCCGCTTCACGCGGTGCGCGCCGTACCAATACGACTCGAACGGCGAAATCGTCACCGACTTCTTCGCCAACCCGGGCAGCGCCACGTTCGGGTCGTGCGACCCCGCGGACACCGCGCAGTGGCTCCACCAGGTCGGCAACATCCCGCCGTCGCTCGGCGCGAGCGAGGTCACGATGGGCGGCCAATCGCTCGAGGTCCCCAGCTTGTGGGGACACGGGAAGCTCTACGTCGAGGTCGCCGCGCAGCAGCGGCACAACGACGTCCCCTCGCAGAACCTCAACGGCGACGGCAACGCGCTCTACGGCGCGCTCTCCGTGGACGCCGACCCGGTCACGACGACGCTCGAGGTGAAGAGCAACCGCAACTTCTACGTGGTGCCGGCGAGCGTCGACCCGAACCGCGCCGGCGAGTTCTCCGTCGTGGCGTACTCGTTCTTGCCGCCGGCGGAGACCTTCAACATGATCGACGCCGAGGGCGTCGGGAACTTCAACGCGTGCGTCGACGGCGGCAGGCTGCGCGCCGACGTGGCGATCACGAAGGACCTCTCCCTTTACGGTCAGGGCATCTACGCCTACAGCAAGTCCGAGCAGAGCGCGGGCGGCTGCGACGCGCTCGGCCGCACGCTCTCGCAGATCCCCGCCAACCGCGTAGAAGACACGGTGTGGGACGGCATCGCCGGCGCCGAGTGGTACTTCGACGACAAGCTGTCGCACGTCTTCGCGTGGGCCGGCGCGCGCGACGACACCACCGCCGACGGCAACTGGTCGTACCGCGAGCAGCACGTCGAGTACTCGATCGCGAAATACCTCGGCGGCCCCTGGTCGCTCGAGGTGCAGGGCCGCCACCGCCGGCGGCGCGAGCAGAACCTCAACGTCGACCCGACGACGTACGTCGCCAACTGGTGGGTCGAGGGCGAGAACTACGTCGCCGTCCGCATGGCCCCCAAATGGGTCATAACGCAAGGCTTCGAGTACATGACGCAGACGGGCCAGCCCCTTCTCTATTTCAACGGCGCCCTCCTCTACAAGTTCACCAGCAGCTCGAACGTGCGCCTCTTCGTCGGCCAGCAGCGCGGCGCCTTCCGCTGCGCCAGCGGCATCTGCCGCTTCTTCCCCCCCTTCGAAGGCGCCCGCGCGGAGCTCACCCTCCGCTTCTAGGAAACGGCGTCGCGGGCCTCCTCTGAAGCCGGCGACGGAGCGGCGACCGCGGGCGCCGCGACGCTAGCGCGGGAACGCGGCCGCGTTGCCGCCGTCGACCGTGACGATGCAGCCGGTCGTGGCGCGGGCCGTGGCGAGGTAGACGAACGCGTCGGCGACGTCGGTCGCGCCGACCTCGCGCGAGAGGAGGTTCGCGCGAAAGTAGTCGTCCACGGAGAGGCCGCGGGCCTTGGCGCGCGATTCGAGGACGCCGCCCGCGAAGAGCTGCGTGCGGATGCGATCGGCGTTCACCGCGTTGGAGCGGACTCTCTGCCCGCCGAGGTCGACCGCGTACTGCCGCATGAGCGCCACGAGCGCCGTCTTCGCGACGGCGTACGGCCCGAAGCCCGGCCCCGGGTTGAACGCGCTCTTGCTCGCGTTGAAGAGGAGGCACCCGCCGCGGCCCTGCCGGGTCATCGTCTCGACGGCGAGGCGCGCCACCCGCGCGTGCGACAGGCAGTTGAGATCGATCGACTCGCGCAGCGCCGCCTCTCCCTCGGGCGTCTCGAGGTGACCCTCGGGCGCGTTCCCCGCGTTCGACACGACGACGTCGATTCCGCCCCATGCGCTCACCGTGCGCGCGAACGCGGCCTTCACCTGGTCCTCGACGCGTACGTCGGCGACGATCATCAGGACGCGCTCCTTGCGCCCCTTGGTCGAGTCTGCGCCCGCCCCGGCGGGCGACGCCAGCCCCTCGGCCGCCGGCACGAGCGCGTCGAAGTCCGAGTCGACCAGCGCGACGTGCGCGCCCGCCGCGAGGAGGCGCTCGGCCGTCGCGTGCCCGATGCCGCTCGCCGCCCCCGTCACGAGCGCGACGCTGCGCGCGAGCGGCGCCTTCGCCTGCGCCTTGAGCTTCGCCTGCTCGAGACTCCAGTACTCGACGTCGAAGAGGTCCGACCGCGAGCACGGCATGTACGACCCCACGTCCGCCGCGTTCGTCATCACGTCGATCGTGTGCTCGTAAATGTCGAGCGCGATGTCCGCCTCGCGCGCGGTCGATCCCACCGCGCAGATGCCGAGCCCCGGCAAGAGGACGACCCGCGGCCACGGATCGAGCTTTTTCCGCGTGACGTTCTTCGCGCGCGCCATCTCCTCGAAGTACGTGTCGTACTTGCGCGCGTACTCGGTGATCGCCGCCTCGAACTGCGTCGAGAGGCGCGGGCCGTCGCCGTACGTCGGCCGCTGCACGAATAGCGCCGTCGGCTTCGTCCGTAGGACGTGATCCGGCGTCGCGCACCCCTTCGACACGAGCTCGATCGCGTCGCGCCGCTCGAGGAAACTGAGGATCGTCGGCGTCGACCGCGTCCGCAGGATGGGCCCGCGCTCCGGCGCGTCGTCGGCGAGCTTCGCCAGCCCCCCGCGCAGGCGCGGGAGCACCGACGTCTCCGTGGCATCGGCGCGCGCCGCCGTCGCCATCGCGACCGTGCGCGACTTGTCCGCGATGTACAGCTCCGCCGACTGCACCGCGTCGATCGTCCGCTCGTAACTCTCCTTCGCCGTATCCCCCCACGTGAAGAGCCCGTGCTTCTCGAGCACCATCAGCGCCGGCTCGCTCTCCCTCGCGACCTCCGCGTACGCCTGCGCGCACCGCTTCGCCAGCGCGAACCCCGGCATCACGTAGGGCACCCACACGAGACGGCGCCCGAAGAGCGCGCTGAAGATGCGCTTCCCGTCGGGCTGGTTCGCGAGCGCCAGGATCGCGTCCGCGTGCGTGTGATCGACGAAGCGCGCCGGAAGGACCGCGTGGAGGAGGGTCTCGACGCTCGGGTTGGGGGCGGAAAAATCCAGGAGATTGACGCGCAACTCGTTGACCATCGCCTCGTCGGTCATCGCGTCGAGCGTCAGGAGCTTCTTCAGCGGCTCGAGGCGTACGGCCGGATGGCCCGGGGGCTCGATGGTCGCGAGGTCCCAGCCGGAGCCCTTCACGTGGATGACGTCGACCGTCTCGCCGAGGATCGTCGTCGCCGTCGTCTTGACGGAGGTGTTGCCGCC
>Ga0207416_1003805_pt1 | contig 13865 bp, 6 predicted proteins | sample PaiPotPPM11metaG_FD_184107 | JGI IMG/M metagenome (GOLD analysis project Ga0207416, IMG submission 184107) | Iron sulfur acid spring bacterial and archeal communities from Banff, Canada, to study Microbial Dark Matter (Phase II) - Paint Pots PPM... ...
CTTGTCACAGTTAGATCGAACCTACTACCGTCACCATGCCAAATACACAAAAATTGTGTTGCAGAAAAATGCAATGTTAAAGTCGTCGAGCGGCGTCGACCATAAGCTGCTCACAACGTATAATGAAGAGCTCGCCGCCGTCGGCTCGCACGTCATCTGCGCACGAGCAAGCTATGTGCGACGGCTGGCGCGCGAGGCGGCAGACGTTCACGCGCGCTGGGTCGGTAAACTTCCGCAGCTGCAGCTGGCATACCAGTCGTCGCCCGCACTTGTGGGCGGCGACGAATCTCCCGGCGCGGTGCTCCAAGCGTTGACAAGTGCACTGGCAACTCACACTGTCGCCGAGATCGCCCGTAAGACATCACTCGTTGGGCCCCATCGCGACGACGTGAGCTTCGCGTTGGGCGGTGAACCGCTGGCGCGATTTGGATCGCAGGGCCAGCAGCGCACCGCCGTGCTGGCGTTGAAAGCCGCTGAATACGCGCTGCTTGCGCAAGCCGCCGGCGAACCGCCCCTCTTGCTGCTTGACGACGTTCTTTCGGAGTTGGATCCGGCACGCCGGCGCTCGTTCATGAGCAGCATCGAAGATTGCGAGCAAGCATTTGTCACGTCGACCGACGTGCCCGACGTCGCAGGAAGTACCGCCGCGAGCGTGTTTGAAATTCACGCCGGGCACTTAACGCAGTCGGCCCGCGTATGAAAGGGCCGCGCAGTCTTAAGGCACTCATCGCCGGCTGGACACCGCGCGCGGAGCGCAACGTCGGCATGGGTGCGGATCAGGCGTCTGCAGCTTTTGCGGCTGCATGGGAAGAAGCGGTAGGCGCACATATCGCGCGGCGCAGCCGCCCGGCGAAATTTCGCCACGGCGTGCTCACCGTACTCACGGCGAGCAGCGCGTGGAGCGACGAGCTGAGCCAGCACGCCCCGAGAATCGTCGCAGCGTTGCAACGTGCCTTCCCCGAGGAGCGTCTTCACAAGCTGCGTTTCATGGTTGCAAGCGGACGCACGAAATTGCTGCTTGACGGCGAACGTTCGCGCTCGCAAGCCCTGGCAAAGCCGCAGTCGCACGCATCACCGGTGCTCGCTGCGGTCGATGCGAACGCAGGTCAAGAGGATCTCGTAACCTCGCTCGCGCGTCTAGCGTCGCTCCAAAAAAAACTGGATGCCGAGCGCGATAGTGCCGGCTGGAAAATATGCGCGTCGTGCGAAAAGCGTTTTCTGCCCGAATCACGCAGCATCGTCCTGTGCGCCCCCTGCGCGGACGGTAAACGCCGCGCCACGGCGGGCTCGATCGAGCGCGCCCTCATGCAGGCACCCTGGCTGTCGTTTTCGGACGTTCGTCGGACATTGCCGACAATCACGTTTCCGGCATACGATCGCGCCAAGCAGCACTTGCTCGCACGCTGGCAATCAGAGATCGAATCAGCGCAGCGGCGCCTGCGCCGCGAGGCCGTAACCACTGCAGACCGCGTCGTCGCGTGGAGCTACCTCATGCTGTCGACCGGTCTCGCACAGCGCGACCTCGGTCGTGCGGTGGTCACGGATGTGCTCGGGCGTGATTGGATGACTGTGCTATTCGGCGACAGCGCAACGCAAAACCAAGAGGCGCGTCGGGCACGCCGCGAGAACCAAAAGCGATAGAGCACAAAACCGCATTTTAACGTACGCGGACGCATTCGCCGTGCACCCAGCCGTGAGGAAGAAACCCGAAGTTGAGTCAGCCCGCTAAGGACGTCAAAGCCAGCCGCAAGTCGACTGACGGCTATGGTGCAGAACAGATCAAAGTTCTCAAAGGCTTGGAAGGAGTGCGCAAGCGCCCGGGCATGTACGTGGGCGACACGAGTACGCGCGGCCTGCACCAGATCGCATTCGAGGCGGTAGATAACGCGGTCGACGAAGCGCTCGCAGGCTACTGCAACAATATTGACGTCATCATCCACAAAGACGGCTCTTTGTCGGTCGAAGATGACGGCCGCGGCATCCCAGTCGACGTTATCCCCTCGGAAGGCAAGCCCGCGATAGAAGTCGTGATGACCGTGCTGCATGCCGGCGGCAAGTTCGATCAGCTCGGCTATAAGGTTTCGGGCGGCCTCCACGGCGTTGGAATCTCGGTGACGAATGCGTTGTCCGAGTGGATGGTGACTCGCGTGAAGCGCGACGGCAAATTGTACGAGCAGAAGTTCTCTCGCGGCATACCTACCACCAAGCTCAAGGTTGTTGGTATGGCTGAAGGCACCGGCACGCTGCAACAATTTAAGCCCGATCCTCAGATCTTCTCGGCGCTCGATTTCTCGTTTGACATCCTGCAGCAGCGCTTGCGCGAACTTGCCTTTCTCAATCGCGGCTTGCGCATCAACTTATCGGACGAGCGCAACGATAAGAAACAGTCCTTCGAATACGAAGGCGGCATCAAGAGCTTTGTCGAGCATCTCAATAAGAACAAAGGTCCGCTCCACGACGTCCGATACGTCGTCGGCAAACGAGGCAACATCGAAGTTGAAGTCGCCTTCCAATATAATGAAGGCTACATCGAAAACGTGCTGGCCTATGCAAATAACATACACACAGTGGATGGCGGCACGCACCTTGCGGGTTTTCGTTCGGCGCTGACGCGCGTGCTCAACAACTACGCAAAAAAGACGGGCATCCTCAAAGAAGCGGAAGCCAACCTTTCAGGGGAAGATGTGCGCGAAGGTTTGACCGCCGTCATCTCCGTGAAGATCCCGAACCCTGAGTTCGAAGGTCAGACGAAGGCCAAGCTCGGGAGCACCGAAGCCCGCGGTGCGGTCGATGACGTGGTCGCCGAGGCGCTGACCTACTATCTCGAAGAAAACCCCGGTCCCGCCCGCAAACTGGTGGAAAAATGCGCCAATGCGGCTCGTGCCCGAGAAGCAGCGCGCAAAGCACGCGACCTCGCGCGCCGCAAGAACGCGCTCGACAGCGGCTCGTTGCCCGGCAAGCTAGCTGATTGCTCGGAGCGCGATCCGGCGCGCAGCGAAATCTTTCTCGTGGAGGGCGAGTCAGCCGGCGGAAGCGCAAAAGCCGGGCGTGACCGGCACTTTCAAGCAATCTTGCCGCTTCGCGGCAAAATCCTCAATGTGGAAAAGGCGCGTCTCGATAAGATCGTCGGACACGAAGAAATCCGCACGCTCATCACCGCGCTGGGCGCGGGATTTCAGTCTGATTTCGATATCAGCAAGCTGCGCTACCACCGCATTTACATTATGACCGACGCCGACGTCGATGGCGCACACATCCGCACCCTGTTGCTTACGTTCTTCTTCCGCTACATGGCCAAACTCATCGAATTGGGTCACCTGTTCATCGCGCAGCCGCCGCTCTACCAAGTGCGAAAAGGGAAAAAAATCGTCTACTGCTACACCGAAGAAGAGCGGGATAAGGCGTTGGCGGAATACGGCGAAGGTTCCACCATTCAGCAATACAAGGGCTTGGGCGAAATGGATCCCGAGCAATTGTGGGAGACGACGATGGATCCGGAGCGCCGGATGGTGCGCAAGGTCTTGCTCGATGACGCAGTCGCCGCCGATGAGATGTTCACGATCCTTATGGGTGAGAAAGTCGAACCGCGCAAGCAGTTCATTACGGACAACGCGCTCGACGTCGTCAATCTCGACGTCTGACGCGCACCAGCACCCGGTCGCTCGTTTTCTCAGGATCGCGCTAAGCAGGGGCGTATGAAATGCGAGCCTGACGAGCACGAATTCGAGCGGCGAAGCTTAGAAATACCCTCTCGTTCGCCCGCGTCTCCGGAGAGCGCGATCCTGAGAATCGAGCAATCATGTGCGGGCTAACGCTGCAGCCTGGGTTTTCGTTGCCATAAACGGGAATAATCCGCACACATGCGCAGGCTGAAAAGGCTCGCAGCGATCGTGAGCGCCGTGGTCATTGGGCTAACGGCGCTCATTGTCGTGCTGGTGTCGTTCCCAGGCTCGCGGGCAACGCTCCTCACCGGTGCGCTGCGGTTTGTCATATGGCAACGCGGCTATCACCTCGCGGGCGGTAACATCTCGTACCGGACTGGAGTTGTCATTGCAACGAACCTCATTATAAAGGATAACCGAGATGAGGTTTTCTTTTCGGGCAAACGCGTCGTCATCAGATACGATCCTGCCGTTTTCACCGGCCGAAGCGACCGGCGCTATGGCTTGCAATCGATCGCCTTGGACGAACCCCGTGTGCGACTGGTGCGCCGTGACGACGGTTCGTGGAATTTCGGAGCGCTCTCGGGCCCGTCGGCTCCCCCACCCGCTCCGGGAGCCGTACCTGCGCCGGCACCTGGTAATGTCGTGCCTTACCGGTTTCACGCGCTCGTGAATCATGGTGCACTTGAGGTCGTCGATCCACTGGCCGCAAAGCCCGGGCGATTATTTTCTCTCGCCGGCATCTATGCGCATCTCAGTTTCAATGGCGGCGGTCGGAGCAGCGGCGAACTGAACGCCGCCTTGCACACCTCGCGCGGAGACGCGCTCGTCCTCGGTTCTTTTCTCGAGGACGACGTCGCATCGTTTGGGCATGTCACGATTCGCGCCCATGCGGTACCAATAGCGCCGGTCGTTGATGCCTTCGCGCCGTCGCACGCGTTTGCGATGGAGATGGGACTTGCCGACGTAGCGCTGCAGGCATATGCAATCGATTACGGCGCATCGCCGGATTGGCACGTGAGCGGGAGCGGCTCGGTGCGATCGATGCGAGTGCGCGTCATCCCTTTGATCGTACCCGTCAGAGATCTCGCCGGTTCCCTATCCTATCATGATGGCTGGCTCTCAACTCGTGAGTTAAAAGGCACCGCCGCGGGAGTGCCGCTTACAGTTGAAGGTGGAATCCAGCTGACGGGCGGCGTGCGCCTTGCGCTGGCGGCGCAGCAACGCGGTGTATTCGAGCGGAGCCGCGCGCTTCTCGCGTTTTCGCAGAGGCGGCCGCTAAGCGGCCCCTTTCAGCTGGCGCTTCGTGTCGACGGGCCGGTCAATGACGTGCGCGCAGCCGGCGCATTCGTCTCGCGAGATGCACGCTTCGCAACCGGCAGGCTGCGCGACGTACGCGGATCGTTCTTTTACGATGCCGGTCATCTCACACTATCCGCCATGAACGTCGGCTCCGCCAATGCGCGACTGTGGCTTGAAGGTGACGTTGACCTTGATGCCCCCAACCTTGCTGCCGAAGCGGTCCTTCTGGCGGATATACCCGCGCGTGAAGTCCCATTTGCCGCCAACATAAATTCGGATGGAACGCTCAGCGCTCTTGCAACGTTCAGCGGACCAATACCCGAGCTTGCGGGAAGCGGATACGGGCAGCTTACCGGCGGGAATGGCCATCAGGTGCAAGCATTTTTCTCGGGTGGTCCGGAAGGCGTTTCGTTCGGACCGCTTCTCTACCGAGCTGGCGGCGGCGAGATGTTGCTCGTCGCGGATGCGATCCGGCCTGACAAAGGCCAATTGATGTGGCGAGGCGAGATCGTTGCATCCCGTGCCCCGTTGCGCGTGCGCGGCGGTACCGTCGCACTCGTTGATGTTGGGGGCGTCGCTGCATCGCTTCCATCATTAGATACTGTGGTGGATGGGGTAGGAGTGGTGGACGGAAGCGGCGCCCAACCCGACATTGCGATTGATTCACAAGCTTCCGGCCTTGTGCTCCAGGGCATTAATTTTGGTGACGCCCGGGTCATCGCGGCGGGAAGCAGTGGGCACATGCACATCGTCCAAGCAACGCTGCGCAGAGGATCGGCCCAGGCAACGGCTCACGGCGACTTGCTTGTCACACCGCGCTTCACCGTAGGTGCGGCGGTGCTCGCGGGCACGGGTGCTGTGGACCTGAGCGCTCTTGAGCCTGCGTTTCCACGTCTTCATCCGAAAGGACAGCTGAGCGGCGCATTTTCTGCCGTGTCATCCGGAACAGGCTGGATACTCGGCACCGAAGCGCACAGCGCAAACGCGAGTCTTGCGGGCGTGAGCGTGACCAGCGCTCGAGCGGTGCTTCAAAATACTGGAACACGCACGTCGCTCCTCGCGCATGTCGGCGGAGCGGATACGAGCATGTGGGCCGTGGGCAATGTCCAGCGCTCCGCGAACGCTGCTGCCGTCGCTCACATGCGTGGCTTCGCGCCGCGAATTGGTTTCAGCGCATATCTGCCACAGCTGCACAATGGATTTGGGGTGGCATTCGCGAGCGTTGACGGCAACATGGCCGCACCGGACGTCGCAGCAGCTGCCACAGTGCGCGGCACTTTTGACCAACAACCGGTGAGCGGGGATCTTGACGTGCGATACACCGGCACAACGCTGCGCTCAAACGCAAGCCGGATCACGTTTGCGGGCGATCGAGCCATCATCAACGGGAACGTTGCGGGAGTCGGTGCTCCCGGCACATCGGCTGCCTCCCTCGCGCTCGACGTGAGCGTTCGAGAAGGCGACCTCTCCGCTCTGAATCGCGTAACGGGAAATCGCGCGCCCTTGACCGGTTCATTCGATGCGCAGGTAAGCCTCCGCGGCAGCCAATCGGCGCCGCAACTTGACGGCCGCGTCGCGACGGATCTTGGAACGATTCGCGGCGTCGCGTTCAACGATTTGCGCGGACGCGTGCGCGCGGGCTCAGGCGTCCTCTCACTAAGCGGGGGCACCGTGCAATTGGGCAGTTCGCGGTTTGCACTCGACGGCGACCTGGCACAGCGCAGTTTTCGCCTCAAGGCCACGAGTCCGCACGTGGACATGACGGATTTCAACGACTTCTTTGGAGGCGCCGATGTGTTCGGTGGTACCGGTAACTTCAGTATCAACGCCGCGTCAACCAATGGGGCGCTTGCATGGGATGGCATGTTCGTACTCGACAACGCGTCGCTGCGCGACTATCCGCTCGGATACATCAACGCGGATCTCGACAGCCGAGCGGGCGCGCTGCATGCGATCGTGCATCAAAGCGGTTCCGTCGGGGCGACAAGCCTATCCGGCACGGCACGTGTCCGGCGGACAGCGTCAGGCTTGCTGGATTTTAAAACGGCTTCCTACCGGCTGAGAGTAAAACTTCACCAAATCGATCTTGCGGCAACGTTGCCGCTCATCCATCAAGAAAATCTCGGGCTATCGGGCAGACTCGACGCTGAAGGTCGAATGGTGGGCACGCTGCGCAACCCGATCGGTACCGCGAAGTTCGAGATGCGCGGCGCTCACATGCGCCACACATCGATTGACTTGCTGCGCGGCTCACTCTCAAGCGACGCGTCTGGGGTCACGCTGACGAGTGGCGATCTGACGCTGCCATACCTGACGGCAACGGCCGGAGGGCGCTACACTTTTGATCGGGAGCGCATCGGCGGCAAGGCGACCGTGCGCGCGGCAGATTTGTCGTCTCTCTCGACGGCAATGCGAGTGCCCGGTGCGCTCGGCGGCAGTGCAGTCGCAAACGTCACCGTCTCGGGAACCTTGCGACGTCCGCTTGTGTCGGCAAGCGTCGATGCCGGCCGCTCGACGGTTTATGGAATTGGTTTCAATCGCGCGAACATCAACGCGACCTATGCGCCGGGGGAAGTGAAGATCGGCAACACATTGCTGGACTTCGCCGGCAACAGCGGCCAGGTCAGCATCACGGGAGAACTGCCGTTGCAATTGCAGCCGCTTGCACTGGGCCCCAAAAGCCGCCCAATCGGATTAACTATGCGCGCTGAGAAGGTAGACCTCTCAGTGTTCAATCCAATTATCAAGAGATATATGACACTCACCGGAAATCTCAATATCGGCGCATCCATTTCAGGCAGCGCGGGTAATCCGATCGGCAATGGGACTGCGCAAATCCGTAATGCGACCGTGCACTCGCCGATCGAGCTTGTGCCACTCACGAATCTCACCGCTGACATCGGATTCAAGAGCGACACCCTGTCAGTCCTCACACATGCAAACGCCGGCAAGGGGATCGTCGATGTGCAAGGATCTGCCCACGTCGTTCCCGCCGAAGGCTTGCGTTCCAATGCGGGCTTGCAGTTCTCAACCCGGATTGGATTGCACGGGGCTGACGTTGACTTCCCTGGTTGGCTTACCGGTACGCTTGACGGTAGCTTGGACGTGACACGCTCAGGAGTGACTCCGTACATCGAGGGAGCAGTCACCGCCTCGAACACAGTCGTTCCGTTCTCAGCCATCACCGCACTCGCAACGGGAGGAGCTGCGGGAGCAGCCACTGTGCCGGCACAAGCGCCGGGGGTACCGCTTCTACGCCCTGGCCACACGATCGTCTACGGCGGCAGCGTCTGGGGCACAAAACCGCAAATCATGACCACGATTGGCGGACCGACGCCTGCTCCAACCGGCGTCTCTCTCCCGCCCGTTGACGTGCGCGTGGCGGTGACCGCGGGCAACAACGTGCGGGTGCGCGGCGGCAACGCGATCGACCTGACCACGACGGGCGGCGTCGTCATCGCCGGCAATCTTCGAGCCCCAACACTTGACGGGCAGTTCTACGCCGTCCGCGGGCAAGTCGGCTACTTCGACACCAACTTCCGACTCGTGTCGGGTGTCGTCACTTTCGATGCCAACGCCGGCTTGCTCCCGACGATGGACGTAACCGCCGTGACCAACGCGTCAGGTGCCGAAATCACGCTGCATATCACCGGCCGCGTGGACAACCTCAGCACCGACTTGTCGTCGATCCCGAGCATGACCCGCGACGAGATCGTCGCAACCCTCTTGCATGCGCCGCAGCTTGCGAGTCTCACGAATTCGACGTCGACCTCAGCGCAGAGCACGCTCACCCAAACCGCACAGAATTACTTCAATGCAGAGTTGTCGCGCAGTTTGCTATACCCGTTTGAGTCTGCGCTGGCGCAGCAGTTGAATATCGAATCCGTATCGCTGATCTTTAATTCTCAAGGCAACTTGGCCATCGAGGTGCGCAAGCGATTTACGAACTCGATCTCGGCCGTCTACCAAACGACGGTGAGCGTTCCTGCCGCGCAATCCTACGGCGTTTCCTATCGCCTGCGAGATTATTTGTCGCTCGACCTGATTCAGGCACAGCCCACGCTGAGCACGACGATAAACGCACCTACGTCTACCTATGCTTACACGACAATCAACTTGCGGTACCAGTTCCATTGAGGGAGGAATCGATTTGGATGCATCGGAAACCAATGTCCCGTTCCTAAGGCCATGATGACGCAGCCACACTGCTCCCTCGGGCGGGGGAGGACGAAGGCGCGTTGCCCGTCCGCACCACCCGGCGCCAGTATGATGAGGAGCGAATCCGGCGTTGCCTAACCTACTGCGACTCGCCCTTGCGGCGACGGTTATCAGCTTGCTTGTCCTTGCCTCGGGGATCGGCGTTCCAGCTGCGTCTCAGCCGATTGTCACAGCTGTAAACGTGCGCGGGAATAGCCACGTACCAACTGACCGGATTGCCGCCGTGATTCGCACCCAGCCCGGCACTCCGCTCGACAACAAGCGGCTTGCTGCTGACCAGCAAGCGATTCTCGCTCTCGGCTACTTCACCGACGTCAAGGTCGACATCCATCCGACGCCAGGCGGTGTCGCCGTCTCGTATATCGTGGTCGAGAACCCGGTGGTCACGAAGATGCTTTTCGCCGGCAACAAGCAAGTCACGAATGATGTACTCTTGGCGCTGATGGACACGACGATCGGGACCGTGCTCAACACGAACACGCTGCGTGACGATATCCAAAAAATCAATTCCTACTACGACAAGCTTGGCTATATCGGCACGCGTCACGTGCAAGACATAAAAATCGACGCCGACGGAACGATCCACATTGCGATCAAAGAAGGCGTTACGGTCACGCGCATCAACATCACAGGCAACACCATCATTCCAACCCCGGTCATCCTCGGTGTTATGAAGACAAAGCCGGGCGTCGTGTTCTCCGGCGAGCAGTTCAATGCTGACCTCAGCGCGATCCAGAGCCTGTACAAAGATGCCGGGCTATCGGCGGTCTTGGACGGCGCGCCGGACGTCGACAACCCTGGCGTAGTCAACGTGACCATTTGCGAAGCAAAGGTTGGAGCGATCGAGATCGCCGGCAACAGCATCACGAAGGACTACGTCATCCGGCGCCTGCTGCGGCTTCACCCCGGCATGCTTATTACCGATGCCGCTCTGCGGCGAGACTACGAGGCAATCAACAACACGCAGTTCTTCAAATCGGTTGACCTCGCGACCAAACCGTTTGGCTCGAAGTGCGGCTACATTACGCTCGTGTGGACTGTCGTCGAGCAACGCACCGGTACCGCCGGCGTCAATCTCAGCTACGGCGGCGGCGGACAGTTCGGTCAGGGATTCGGCGTCGGTTTGTCGTTCGCGCAAAACAACTTGGCGGGAAGCGGCAACAGCGCATCGATCAACCTGCAAAAAGGCAACCACTTCAGCAATGTCAACTTCAGCGTCGGTGTGCCATATCTTCAAAAATTCAAGGCTAATTCAGCGACGTTCAGCGTTTTCAACAATTTGCAGAGCGATCAGCCTCGGCCGGTTTACAAAATTCCGGGGAACAATCCGTTTTACTCGACGACGCCCGTCTCGCCCAATGTCAACTCGCCGATTTTTAACCCGCTCTTCACGCCTACAGTGTCAGGCGGCCCGTGCCAAGCGAACGGCCAGCCGTGTTCAGGCCAGTTTGCGAACTTCACCTCGCGCGATTCTGGCGTTGCGTTGAGCTTTGGGCATCCGGTCGCAGATTGGACGCGCCTGTCGATCGGCGTCACGTCAACCCGTCTCTTCCAAGAAATCAGTGCGGCTGGCTTTCCGCAGTCGTTCCTGAGTCTCGGGACTGCGAACCTCAACTCGAACACAGTTGGCGGCGTCACGCAAGCGCAATCCGGCTCGACGAGCTTGCGCAGCCTCATACCGGCCATCTTCAAAGACGACCGCGACGACATTTCCAATCCGCGGCACGGCGGCACTCAAGGCTTCTCGGACGAAATTGCGCTCAAGGCATTCGGATCCGATTACGAGTTCGGCAAAGCGGACTTGGATTGGACTCACTTCTGGCCGCTGCGCCGTCATTCGACGCTGGCCATGCATTTCAACTGGGGATACACGAGCGGCGGCCCAACTGCGTTGCCGTACAACGATCTCTTCAGCCTGTCGGACCAGCAATTGCGCGGCACGAAGTTCGTCTATTACGGCAATCGAGAATTGCTTGGACAGCTCGAGTTGCGGGTGCCGGTAACGAGCGACAAGAAATTCGGCCTGGCGCTCTTTGCGGACTCTGGAGCAGTGCCGTACATTAATCCAGTCGTCGGGCCGACGCCGCTGCCGACGCCGGCACCCCCGGCTGGGCCTCACGCGCCGTTTTTCTCCCCAGCGATTCCGCAAGTGACCTATGTAAACGCGCCGTACCAGCTCCAAAGTGATTTCGGCGTCGGCATTCGAGTCCAGACACCGCTCTTACCTCAGGTTATCCGCATCGATTTCGCGATCGGCAACCAAGGATCGCACACGTCGTTCGGCATTGGTCAGTCGTTCTGACTTAAGGAAAGGCAACCACATGTTCTCCTACGATCGCAAGCGTCGTATGCGAGGCGCAGCACTCTCCGGCCTCGTCCTCGCCCTCATCTTGGGGTTCGCACCGCAAGTGCTGGCGACGGATATCGCGGATATTGGTTTCGTCGATCAATCCGCGCTCGGACAACTCGGGCCGTTCGTGGCGGCGCAGCAGCAGTTCGCCCAGTTTCAACGCGATCTCGGCGCGCAATACCAGGCTGCCATTAAAGGCAAGAGCCAGGCTGATCAAGCCCGCATCTATCAGGATTTCAATGGACGGGCAGCCGCGAAGCAGCGCGAGATTTTTGGCCCGTTGCTTGAGCGCGCGAACAACGCGATCGCGTCTGTCGCCGCCAACAAGAATTTAGGTGTCATCGTCGACAAGACAATTATTATTTACGGCGGCCTTGACGTCACCAAAGACGTCATCGATATGCTCAACCAGCCGGGACCCGTGCTTGCCCCGGTAAATTCGCCGCCGCCGTCGAATGTGGGATTTGTCGATCAACGCCAGCTTGATGCGCTGCCGAAAGTCAAAAAGGCAAACGACGATTTCCTCCAGTTTCGTCAGAATCTGCAAGCACAGCTCGACGCCCAACTGCGCGGCAAGAGCGGAGGCCAACGCCAACAGACATACACCGCCTTCAACAAGCAGCTGTCGGACGAGCAAAAGAAGCTCTTACAACCAGTGATTGACGCTCAAACGAGTGCGATCGCGTCCGTCGCCAAAAAGAGGGGCCTGTTGCTGGTGGTCGATTCGCAAAGCAAGCTTTACGGCGGTGTTGACGTCACTGCCGACGTTGTGAAAGCGCTGCAATAAGGAAAAGCATGGAAGCAATTCGCATGCGCGGACTTGGGATGCTCGTGACAGCGCTTGCGCTCGCCGCGATCTCGTGCGCGCACAAAGGTGGCTCGGGCGCGAGTCCGGCGTCCGGCGGGCTGTCAGCAGACGCCGTTGGGTACGTCAACATGGATACGGTTATGGCCGCGCATCCGCTGCACGCGCAGCTTCAGGCAATGCAAGACCAGATCGGCGTTTTACAGCAAGAAGCAGCCGTCGTGCCCACAGGGATGAACCCGGCGCAAGCTTCGGCGTACGACGCGATGCAGCGAGATCTCGCGACCGCGGCGCAGCAGTTCCAACAAGACCTCGGCCAGCGCCGCGCGTACTACGAGCGTCGCGAGGCCGAAGCAATCGGCCGACTGCAGGCCGCAGCCCTCGGACAGAATCCAAATTCAAGCGGCATACTCGGCGGGCTGCAGCAGCAGTATAGCCAGCAAGCCCAAGCGTTGCAAAAACAGGCATTTTCGACGTTGGACAGTTATCGGACCGAATTGTTTCGTCAGGACAACGAACATCTTAAGCAGGTGCAGCAGCTCATCGCGAGCGACATGCGTGCGAAACTCAAGCAGCGCGAATCGCAGCTGTCGACGGTTGAAACGAAATATCAGATCGACTTAGTCAAAGCCGACCAAGAGCAGCGGCTCAACCTGCAAGCCAAGCTGCAAAATCTTGCGCTCACCGACGCGGACCGCAAGCGCTATCAGGATCAGCTCAACGCAATCGACGCGGCCGAACAAAGCAAGATCAACGCGCTCAAAGCACGCGACAACGCGGAGATCGTGAAACTCGAGCACGATCTGAATGGGCAAGCAGCAGCGAAATACGACCTCGAACGCAAGGCCACGACGCTGGCCACGCAATCGAAGCTCATGGCCCGCCAGCGCGACATGCAGACCTCGATCAATCCGCAGATGCAGGCGCTAAGCGGCAAGTTCCAAGCGCAGCTCAACGACGTCAATGCGCGTCTCGCCAATAATGAGAAATACAAAGCGCAGGCGCAAACCATCCACGATCAGATGCAATCGGGCTATATGGATGAGGCTAACAAGGCCGAAACGGCTTACCGCCAAGTCCGGGCCGACCTCATCGCAAAGTACAGCGCAATCGCACATATGCAGTTTGAAGACAACGAAGCGATCGCGGCGCAGGCCAACAAGCTCGCAGCGGACCGGCGAGATCTCTATCAGAGAATCGCCGATCAAGTTCGCGGCCAGGTCGAACAAATAGCCCACAGCGAGGGCATTGCCGTCGTCTTCGGCTCTGTTCGGGCCGCCGGAACCGCGGTCGACCTCACGGACCAGGTCACCAAGGCGGTGAGCTCCTTGCAGGCATCCACAAGCTTGCCCCAACCAACAGCTTCGGGGGGATCATGAACAAACTTCGCTTCACCTTAGCGCTCGTGGTGTTGGCCGCTGCTGCGCCGGGTTGCGCGCACGCGCGTTCGCCGGTCGCGGTGGTCGACGTATCGACGATCGAGCAGCGCTGGCCAAAGTTCATCAATTATTACCGGCAAATTCAAGCA
>Ga0207416_1003806_pt1 | contig 13860 bp, 13 predicted proteins | sample PaiPotPPM11metaG_FD_184107 | JGI IMG/M metagenome (GOLD analysis project Ga0207416, IMG submission 184107) | Iron sulfur acid spring bacterial and archeal communities from Banff, Canada, to study Microbial Dark Matter (Phase II) - Paint Pots PPM... ...
GAAGCTGGCAGGAGTGACCGCCTTTCTCGACGAACTGCCGCGCGGTTTCGATACTCAGGTAGGGGAGCAGGGTATGCAGCTCAGCGCGGGGCAGGCGCAGCGCCTCGCCATCGCCCGCGCCATCTTGAAAAACGCGCCCATCTTGATTCTCGACGAGCCAACCTCCAGCCTTGATCCTGACAGCGAAGCTCGCATCCGGCAATCGCTCACTGCCCTGATGCGTGACCGCACCGTGCTGGTGATCGCCCATCGCTACAATACCATCGCCCAGGCCGACCGCATTGTCGTGCTGGAAAACGGGCACGTCGTCGAAGCTGGCACGCGGGATGTCCTAACACTGAGTGGCGGCGCGTATGCTCACCTACTCGGCGCGGTCAATACCTCAGAAGTATCAGCAATTGATGGGCATTCTACAATAGCGCTCTCGGGCATCACTGACGCTGTGCGCCAGCAGCAGGAGAGGTGAGCATGAAAACATTTCTACGCCTGCTCGCCTTCTTATCGCCGTTTCGCTGGCGAATCGCGCTGGCAATTCTTCTGGGAAGCGTGATGATCGCCAGCAGCATTGCCCTGTTCGGCATGGCGGCCTACCTCATTGCAGCGGCTGCGCTCGGCCCATTACTGGTCTTTCTCAGCATCCCCATCTACCTGGTGCAGACGATGGGCATTGTGCGCGCCGCCTCACGCTATACTGAGCGGCTGGTTTCACACAACACGACCTTCCGCCTGCTGGCACGCCTGCGTGTGTGGGCTTACAGGCGTATCGAGCCACAGGCGCCGGCGCACCTGCTGTCCCATCGCAGCGGCGATATGCTGGCACGCCTGGTGGCCGATATCGAGGAAGCTCAGAACTTTTACCAGCGCGTCGTCTCACCTGTGGTTGTCGCGCTGGTAATCAGCCTCTTCGCCTTCGCCGTCTTCTCGATTTTCAGCATGGGGATGGCCTGGGTCTCGCTCATCTTCCTGGTCCTGGCCGGTCTCGGTGTGCCTTTCCTCTCGGTTTCGCAGTCACGCGGCCTGGGCCGACAGCAAGTCGAGGCGCGTGCCGAACTGAATATCCAGGTGGTCGATGGGGTGCAAGGCATGCGGGATGTACTGGCTTTCGGGCGCAGCGAGGCCCGGCTTGAAAGCGTCGCGACCTGCGACCGCGCGCTTGGGCAGGTGCAGCGCCGCATGGCGCGAATCAGCGGTTTGCAGGCTGCGCTGGGCGATCTGCTCATGAATACGGCCATGTGGGTACTCCTGCTCCTGGCGATTCCCCTGGTGGCGACAGGCTACATCGACGGTGTCTACCTGGGGGTAATCGGCCTGCTGCTCCTGGCGAGTTTCGAGGCGGTGCAGCCCCTTGCCTCGGCCTTGCAGGGGTTAGGGACTTCACGAGCTGCTGCCGAGCGCGTCTTTGCTGTTACCGATGCGCCGCCGCCTGTCAGCGAGAGCGCCGCGCCGCAAGCGATTCCGGTTCATGCTGGTGGCGCAGATGCCTGTGATCTATCTTTCGAGCAGGTCTTTTTCACCTACCAATCCGGTGAGCGCGAAGTACTCAGCGATATCAGTTTCAATCTGCGCCAGGGCCGCCGCCTGGCAATAGTGGGCCCCAGTGGCGCGGGCAAAAGCACGCTGGCTCGTCTCGCGCTGCGCTTCTGGGACCCCACGAGCGGTGCTATCTGCCTGAACGGGCAGGACATCCGCCGTTATAGGCTGAGCGACCTGCGCGACCACATCGCAGTCGTCGCCCAGGATACCTATATTTTCAACGACACGCTGCGCGCCAATCTGTTGCTGGCGCGCCCCCAGGCGAGCGAGGCAGAGATTGAGGAGGCTCTCGAACAGGCTCAGCTTACCGAGTTCGTGCGCCAGTTACCCCTGGGACTTAAAACCCGGGTCGGCGAGCAGGGATTGCAGCTATCTGGCGGCGAGCGCCAGCGCCTGGCTATTGCCCGCGCATTCCTGAAAGATGCCCCCATTCTCGTACTCGACGAAGTCACTGCCAACCTCGATCCCCTGATCGAGCGCACGCTGCTCGAGACTTTGAAAGAACTTGCGCGGGGACATACCACCCTGCATATTACGCATCGCCTGTTGGGGCTGGAGTACATGGATGAAATCCTCGTGCTGCAACGTGGACGCATTGTCGAACGTGGTACACATAATGAGTTGTTAGCGATGGGGAAGCTTTACCGCCAATTGTTCGACGTACAACAAGGAATGCTCACTTTCTCTTCTGAAATGAGCTGAAAGAGTACATATGGATACATCGACGATCTTTTCGCGCCTCCAATTCGCCTTTACGATAGGCTATCACTATCTATTTCCACAGTTCACGATGGGGTTGGCGCTGCTGCTGGTTATCCTCAAAATACTGTATTTAGTACGCAAGGATGAGCGCTACAATACTGCTGTGCATTTTTGGGGCAAGATTTTTGCCACCACCTTCGTTATCGGCGTGGTGACGGGCATTCCGATGGAATTCCAGTTCGGCACGAACTGGGCGCTCTTCTCGTCCTACGCAGGCGGTATCATCGCGCAGACGCTGGCGATGGAAGGGGCCTTCGCCTTCTTCCTGGAATCGGCCTTCCTGGGCCTCTTCCTCTTCGGTGAGCAGGTCATCGGGCAGAAATGGCACCTCGTTGCGACCATCCTGGTGTGGCTCGGCACCTGGGCGTCGGGCGCGTTCATCATCGCCTCGAACGCCTGGATGCAGCACCCCGTTGGTTACACACTTGCAAATGGTCACCTGAACATTTCCGACTGGGTCGCGGTCATGACCAATTCCTGGATTCTGCCACAATACCTGCACGCCATGAGCGGCGCTGTTGTCACCGGGGCATTCATGATGACCGGCCTGGGCGCCTATTACCTGCTCGCCAGGCGCGATATCGACTATGGCCGCATGTTCGTGACGCTGGGCGTGATCGTGGGCCTGATTGCGAGCTTCTTCCAACTCTTCCCCAGCGGCGATATGGAAGGGTCGCAGGTGGCGAAATATCAACCGGCCAAGCTTGCTGCGATGGAGGGTCTGTTCCAGACGCAAAGTGGCGCAGGCATTGTGATCCTCGGGCAGCCGGATGTGCCTAAAGGTACGATTGACAATCCCATCATTGTTCCCAATGTCTTGAGCTTCCTGACCTACCGGCGCTGGACAGCAGTCGTGCGGGGACTCAATACTTTTCCAGCCGATCAGCGCACCGACACAGTCGAAATGCTCTACTATAGCTACCACATCATGGTTGGTCTGGGTACCATCTTCATTGCCATCATGGCCCTGGCGCTGCTCTTACTCTGGAGGCGCAAGCTGTTCCAAAGTCGCTGGATGTTGTGGGTACTGATGCTGGCAACGCCGTTCCCGTACATCGCGAACACGGCGGGCTGGTTCACCACCGAGCTAGGCCGCCAGCCCTGGATCGTCTTCGGGTTGCTGCGTACCGTGCATGGCTCATCCCCGCTGCTTTCGACGGGGAACATCATCTTCACGCTGCTCGGCTTTGCCGGAATCTATCTCTTGCTCGGTCTGCTTTATGTCTTAATGGTGGTTTTCGAGGCGCTAAAAGGCCCAACTGCTCCCGCTTCAGAGGAGACAACATCAGAAGATGCGGGAGACGTGGGCTTGATGAGCGAGCAAGCCTGAGGAGGAAATCGCAACATGCCAACATTGTGGTTTATCCTGGTCGCGTTTATGCTGACCATGTATGTGCTACTGGATGGCTTCGACCTGGGAGCCGGTATCATTCACCTGTTCGCAGCCCGCACCGACACTGAGCGGCGTTTCATCCTGCGCGCTATTGGACCAGTATGGGATGGCAACGAAGTCTGGCTGATCGCCGCAGGTGGTACGCTGTTTTTCACCTTCCCGCTCCTCTACGCTTCCAGCTTCAGCGGCTTTTACCTGCCGCTCATCATCGTGCTGTGGTTGCTCATGGGGCGAGGCGTCGCCATCGAACTACGCTCGCGCATCGCCAATAGAGTCTGGGCCTCGTTCTGGGATGGCGTGTTCTTTCTCGGCAGCGCGCTGCTTGCCATCTTCTACGGCGCGGCCCTGGGAAATGTCATTCGCGGCGTATCCCTCAACGCGCAGGGCTACTTCTTTGAAGCGTTGTGGACGGACTTCAATCCATTCAGCGCCAACCCTGGCATCCTCGACTGGTATACCATCCTGACCGGCCTGCTTGCCTTCACTGCGCTGCTCACGCACGGCGCGAACTACATCGCCGTCAAGACGGAGGGAACGTTGAACGAGCGCGCCCGGCGCATCGCGCGCCTCGGCTGGCTCATTACCCTTCCCCTGGCTATTCTCGCCAGCATCGCCACGTTCTTCATACAGCCGCAGGTCCTTACCAGCTTCACTCAGCGCCCCTGGGGCATCATTTTTCCACTCATCGCGCTCGCAGGTCTGCTTGGCGCAGGCTTCTTCAATCTTCGGAAGCGCGATATGCCTGCCCTGCTCTCATCAGGCGCGTTCATCCTGGGTATGCTGTCCAGCGCCGCCTTCAGCCTGTATCCGTTGGTCTTGCCCGCAACCAACCGGGCCAACAGCCTGACCATCAACAACGCCTCGGCTTCGCAATACGGCCTAGTAGTAGGCCTGATCTGGTGGAGCGTAGGCATTATTCTGGCTGCAATCTACTTCATCACTACCTATCGCCGTTTCTGGGGCAAGATCACGACAGCTTCGAGCCAGGAGTATTGAGGTACATACAAGCCATTTCTCACTACTTCACAGTTGATCTGTATTAAAAGGAGATAACCCAGGCTCTGGCCGGTTTTTTTTGGAAACTCACCGGACAATACTTGACAAACAAAGCGCGCTGGTGTATTATACTAGTAGGTTAATTAACCAACAGGTAAAATACAATGTTTCGACAAACCAGCTTAGAACAGAATGCTTCAACGGATCGGCTTAGTATGATCTTCATGGCGCTAGCAGATCCCACGCGCCGGCGCATACTTGAGCTGTTGAGCAAGGGAGATGCTACGGTCAATGAACTGGCAAAACCATTTACCGTGAGCCTGCCCGCCATCTCTAAGCACCTCAAGGTGCTGGAGCGTGCTGGCCTGATTTCGCGCGGGCGCAACGCGCAGTGGCGGCCTTGCCGGCTAGAGGTGGAGGCGCTCAAGGAAGGAGCGGATTGGATGAATCAGTATCGTCAGTTATGGGAGGAGAGCCTGAGCAATTTGGCGAGCTATGTACAAAAGCTACAGGCACAGGAAAGAACATCTAAAGGAGGCGAGCAGTGAGCATTGCCATAGAGCAAAGCGACACGGAACTTACGTTCACCCAGGTTCTCGATGCGCCGCGCGAGTTCATGTTTAAGGTCTTCTCGGAATCCGAGCATGTAAAGCAGTGGTGGGGGCCGGAAGGCTGGTCGATGCCGGTCTGTACGATCGACTTCCGGCCTGGCGGTATGTGGCTTTACTGTATTCGTAACTCCGAAGGCGAAGAACATTGGGCGAAGGCGGTCTATCACGAAATAGTACCTCCGGCGCGCATTGTGTTTACAGACAACCTGGTGGATGCCGGGGGCAGTCCAATCGAGGGCTTACCACCCAAACATGTCACCGTGACGTTCAACGATGTTGATGGGAAAACCAGGCTGAGGGTGCATGTCCAGCTCGCATCAGCCGCCGACCTCAAGAAGCTCGTGGATATGGGATTTGTGCAGCACTTCCCGGAGACACTTCTTCACCTCGAGCAGCTTTTAGATAGTGTAAAGTAAATTGCAAGCAGGTTTAATCAAGGAGAATCTCATGGAAAAGGTAACTTCAAAAGACGGCACGCAGATCGCATATGACAGGCAGGGGACAGGGCCAGCGCTTATCCTGGTCGATGGCGCGCTTTGCTATCGTTCATTTGGCCCCATGCCGGGATTGGCTCAACTCCTGGCGCCGCACTTTACAGTCTATTACTACGACCGGCGCGGGCGCGGCGATAGCGGAGACACGAAGCCTTACGCAGTGGAACGTGAGGTTGAAGATATCGAAGCGTTGATTGATGAGGCTGGCGGGTCGGCTTACATATGCGGACTATCCTCTGGCGCGGCCCTTGCTCTCGAAGCGGCCATCAAGCTGGGCGGCAAAATCAAGAAGCTGGCAATGTATGAAGCGCCCTATGCTGCCGATGACGCGGCACAGCAAACATGGAAAGAATACGACAGGCGGCTTGCGGAGCTACTGGCAGAGGGTCGCCGGGGTGACGCTGTGGTGTTGTTTATGACAATGGTTGGCACACCGGCTGAGCAGGTTGAGGGAATGCGCCAGGCGCCAGTATGGCCCATGTTTGAAGCTGTTGGACCTACCCTGGCTTATGACGCCGCCGTTTTAGGCAAAGGCCATGCGGCGCCTGTTGAACGAGCGGCCACTGTTCGCACTCCAGCACTCGTAATGAACGGCGGAGCAAGCCTCCCATTCATGTATGACATCGCGCAAGCGCTCAGCAAAGCGATGCCCAACGCGCAGCTTCGCACATTAGAAGGTCAAAGGCACGATGTCAACCTGGAAGTGTTTGCCCCTGTGCTGGTGGAATTCTTCACAGCCTGAGAGTGTACTGTGTCAGCACGGCGCGATTCTTATCGCGCCGTCCAACAGTTGCTAACTACCTCACGGTTGCATTCACAGGATTGAAGGCGATGATCCAGGACTTAACCCTTTTTGGCCTGACTAGCCGTTAGGTAATATCTGCGTCTTGACGCCCTCACCGCGCCTGACAAGGCTGAGTGCGTCTGGAAAGTCCTCAAGAGGCAGGGCGGTTGTGAGCATCACCTCTGTATTGATTGCGCCGCTGCTCAGGAGATTGAGCGCAGGCCCGAAGGAGTGGAGGACGGCCATCGAGCCAAGCACCGTGATCTCGTCATTATAGATGCGGAAGGGCGAGAGCGAAATCCTTGCCTCACTGGGCGCAACGCCGAAGATGAGCAGCTTTCCGCCGCGCTTGACTGCTACAAAGGCCCCTTCAATGGCCGATGCAACGCCTGTGACATCAATCACGCAATCGAATCCGAGCGGCTCGTCCTCAAGCAGTTTGTGAATGTCAGTTTGTATGGAGTTGACCCCAAGTTTCTTTGCGCGTTGCAAGCGTTGCGTATTGAGGTCTACTACGGCCACCTTCGATGCTCCACTGCGTAGCGCCAGCTGCGCCAATATCAACCCCATCGTTCCCGCACCCACGATCAGGAAGGTATCACCGGGCCTGGGATTGAGGAGGTGTATGCCATGCACCGCGCAGGAGATTGGCTCGATCAGGGCTGCCTCTCGAAACGAGAGGTGTTCGGGCAGAATATATGCTCTAGCGGCAGGCACAGTTACATACTCGGCGCATGCCCCATCTACTGTGACGCCGATTGCAGCATAGTTCAGGCAGAGGTTCTCACGACCTGTGCGACAGAACTCGCAGTGGCCGCAGTTCAGAGTGGGATCGACCGCGACCCTGGCGCCGACAGTAATTTTCATATCCCTCGTGCCGTTTCCTTGCGAGATGTTCCTTCCCACTGCCACGACCTCGCCGGCAAACTCATGGCCCGGCACGAGAGGATAGCATACCAGGGGAGAGTCACCATCCAGGATATGCAGGTCGGTGCCGCAAATACCACAGGCCCCCACTCGTACCACCAACTCGTCCGGTTTCGGCGTCGGGTCTGGAAGGCTCCCTACTCGCACGTTGCCAGGAGCGTCGATGATAGCTGCACGCATAATTGCCCTCTTTTCCTTGTAGGTAGTATACAATATCGGCCTTGACGATACCGTTGGTTGCTATTGTCCTCAAATCCCTCTCGTCCTATTTGAGCGCGCCGCCCGTCAGTCCATGTACCAGGTGTTTCTGAGCGTAGATGCCGATAAGAACGGGTACCAGGATAATCATGGTAGCCAGAGCGGACACCTTCGCCAGGAAGAGACCTTCGTTGCTCGTAAAGGTCGCAACCATAATGGGTAAGGTGGGAGAGTTGGTGTAGGTGAGGGTAACAGCAAAAAAGAAATCGTTCCAGGCGAAGATGATGGAGAGCAATGCAGCCGCAGCTAACCCTGGCGCCGCCATCGGCACAACTATCCTGATCATTGTCTGCAACGTTGTAGCTCCATCCAACCAGGCTCCCTCCAGCACCTCTTTCGGCAGGTCCATAAAGTAGGAGCGAGACATCCAGATTATCAAAGGCAGATTCATCGCCGTATAGACGATGATGAGCGTGAGGAGGTTGTCCAGCAGATTGAGACGGGTAATAATGACGAAGAGAGGGATGAGGATCGCCGCAAACGGCAGGAAGCGCGTGGAAAGCACAAAGAAGAGCATATCGTCAGAGGACTTCTTGCGCATTTGAAAAACCATCGCATAAGCAGCGGGAATCCCCAAAATCAGAGCGAGAGCAGTTGAGACCAGCGAGGCCACCGCGCTATTGAACAGGTAAGCGCTAAAGCCGCCATTAAACGCCAGCGCAAACTGGCTGAGCGTCGGTACGAAGAAGAGTGTGGGCGGAATAGCAATGGCCGCAACTTCCTCCTTAAACGCAGTGATCACCATCCAGAGAACCGGAAAGATCAGCAGAAAAACGACGAGATAGGTCAAAGCTGCCCAGCCAATGCGGGACCATTTACGTGTGGTTGCCGTACCCATGAATCAGCCCCTTTCCGGCGCGGTGCGCTCAGTCATCAGCCGCAACATTCCTCTGGCGGCAAAGATGGCCACAATTACTCCAATTACTCCCAGTGCCGAAGCCTGTCCAATCTGAAACGAGGTGAATGCCGTGCGATAGGTGTAGTAAGGAAGCGTGTTCGTTGACACTCCAGGGCCACCCGCCGTCGTCACAGAGATTTCGGCAAATGTCTGGAAAATAAAGATGGTTCCAAACAGGAGAGCGATCTCATACGCTTTTCGCAGTAAGGGAAAGGTAATGCGCCAGAATGTCATGAAAGCATTCGCGCCGTCGACTTTCGCCGCCTCCAAGACCTCGTCGGGGATGGATTGAAGGCCCGCGAGAAGGACCAGCATCACAAAAGGGGTCCATTCCCAGGCGACGATGAACATGACACTCTGAAGTGGGAACGTGGAGAACCAGGCCACATCAGGAAGGCCAACAAGATGAAACAGCCAATCAATTATGCCTGAAGATGGACTCAGGAAGAGATTTTTCCATATCAGAGCCATGACCGACGGCGTGACCAGGAATGGCACGGTTGCCACCGCGCGCAAGACGCCTCTACCCCAGATTGGGCGGTTGAGGAGGAGCGCCAGGATCGTTCCTGCGACGAGAGCTAAAAACATCGCTCCCACCACCAGCTGTACGGTATTCCACATGATGGGCCAGAAATTCGGATCGCTGACGAACTCATTAACGTAGTTTGCAAGCCCTACAAAAGGAAATCCCTCGCTTGGCACCAGTTCATTCCATGAATGCAAGCTAAACCACACCGCTAAAAGGAAAGGAATCTGGGTTAACGTGATCATAAATATCAGCGCGGGGAGGTGCAGCCACACCCTCCCTCCACGTCCCTGCACGGCAGAGTCTGGAGTGGTACGCCTGTGCATTCCAGGAAGCGTAAGCTTCTGGGGAGTCTGAGCTACCTGACTCATGGGCAGTCCTTTCTTCTTTCTTATCAACCTGCTTCTTGTGAGGATAGGAGTGACCAACGAGAGGCCGCCGGTTCGATCAAACGAGACGGTCTCTCGTTAGCCATACAGGTGATAGCCTAGTACCCGGCAGCGTTACTCGCATTCACTTGCGATGCCAGTATCTGGTCCGACTGTTGAAGAGCCTGGACGACCGTCAATTTCTCGGCAATGACTGCTGACATCAGCTCGCTTACCTGCTGGCCCGCCGACTCAAACTGCGGAATGCCCACATACTGCACACCGTGATAGGGAACTGGATTGATAGTGGGGGTGTCTGGAGTAGCGGTATTGATAGAGTCGAGCGTGACCTGAGCAAAGGGAGCCGCCGCTTGATAATTGGGATTCTGGTAAATCGAAGCCCGTGTTCCCGGCGGCACGTTGGCCCAACCGAAGGTTTTACCCGCCAGTTCCAGGTATTGCGGGCTGGTGGCCCAGGTAATGAACTGGAAAGCGGCGTCTTTGTTGCGGCTGGAGTTGACGAGACCGAGGGACCAAGCCCATAACCAATGACTGCCGTTGGCGGTCACGGCTGTGGGCGCATAGACATAGCCCACATTGCCGGCTATTTTGGATTGCGACGGCGTTTCAAGCACACCACCAAAGGAGGTGGCGTCATAGAACATCGCGCCTTTGCCTTGCGTCATCAGATTCAAGCACTCTTGCCATCCGGCGTTGGAGGCCCCTGGTTCTCCATACTTCTGCAACAGCGTTGCGTACAGCGTGACCGCCTGCTGCACAGCCGGCGTGTTCAGCTGGGGTTGCCATTGCTCGTTGAACCAGCTGCCACCGAAGGTGTTGATCATCGTATCAAGCGGCGCCATGTTCATACCCCAGCCAGATTGACCGCGCAGGAGAATACCGACCGTACCGGTTGCAGGATCATTCAGTTGCTGAGCAAACTGAGCGATCTGGCTCCAGGTAGGATGGAGTGGCATGGTCAGATGGTGCTGTGCGAAGATCTGCTTGTTGTACATGAGGAAACTGCTCTCGCCGTAGAATGGCAGCGTATACGGATCGCCCTTATAGGAAAGAGACGACATAATCGGCTTGAGCAGATCATCATAGTTGTAGCTGCTCTTCTGCGCGGCTGACATTTTGTTAAGGTAGGGCTGCAAATCTTGAATCCAGCCATTATGGGCCCAGATAGGAGATTCATAGCTCCCGATAGTCGCAATATCGAACTTTCCGGCGTTGGTAGCGACATCCTGCGTCACTTTTGTACGCAGGTCGTTTTCAGGCAAGGTGACGAAGTTGACCTTGATGTTGGGATACTGTTTCTCGAATACCTGCTGGGTCAGCTGCTCCATCTGGACCATCTGAGAATTGTTCACGGTTGCCACAGTGAGCGTGGTGGTACCAGAAGATGATTGGCTGCTGGGGGAACATGCGGCCAATCCTGCCAGCAGCAGTGCGAGACCCGTAAGCAGAGCGATGACTCGTGCGGTGATCTTCATGGCAGATTCCTCCTTGGGAAGGAACAAAAAAAACACGACAACAGTACGTCTGATAACAAATACAAGAGAACGCACGTAAGAAGGAAGCTATTCAACAGTCTTGAGCCTTCTGAAGACAACCCTCCTTTCTTTTCTATGCTCTCAGGAATGGCGTGAAGCTGGAAAAACAGCGCTCATGCCGACCTGCTCCGTTTTAGTCTGCCGTTTTGACCACAGACTGCTGTAGTGCATAAGGAGTACCAAAAAGCCTCTTTTTGACTTGATGTGCAGGAAGAAATGCGCAGGAAGCAAAGGGAAGTAGGGCCGCTGTGATGGTGGAACGAACAGCGCTATGCTGTTGCGTGTCTCCCCATAACCCGGTAAGGAGGGAATTGTTGTGCCGTGCTACGGCGGGAATACCATCGCGCATCTTCATGTCCTCGCGCCTCGTCTCTCGTCAACGAGAGTTCTGTGACCCAGATGATTGGCTCTTTATACGTAACAAAATACGCAACAAAAGTCTGAGCAATTGGGGAAGCTCCCGGTTAAGGTTGCCTCCGACCTGTGTCTGATGGTATGGTATTGTTAGAAAAACGATTAGCTAATCGTTTTTCTAACAATACCATAGGATATTTCGTTTGTCAAGCCTTATCAAGCGCAAAATTTGGCCCGACTCGTCTCCGCCCAAATGGAATAGCCCCTGATACTATCTTTATTTGACAGAAAAAGGTATGATAGGGACAGTATAATGATTAGCTTCTGTTTGGAGCCTGGGAACAATGTCTTCCATTGCACACGAAAGCGAGTTACAAACCACATGGCGGTGTCTCCTAATCGCTCAGTCACTATCAAAGATGTAGCCATTCACGCTTCTGTTTCCGTTGCGACGGTGTCGGCAGTGATGAATAACAACAAATATGTGAGTCCTGAATTAGCGCAGCGGGTACACGAAAGCATCACCGCTTTAAGCTATAGGCGGAACAGTTTTGCTCGTGGGTTAAAGACTCAAGTAAGCTACAGCATTGGACTGATTGTTCCTGATATTACCAATCCCTTCTTCACAAACATCGCCCGTGGGGTAGAAGATGTGGCGAATGCTCACAATTATTCATTAATCCTCGGCAATACCGATGAAGATCCTGAAAAGGAGAAAAAATATCTTCAACTCTTAGAAAGCAAGCAAGCTGATGGTCTCATCATTGCTGTAACAGCCCGCAGTCACGAGTATTTACAAGCTCTCCCTATTCAGCATCTCGCTCTGGTAAGCATAGACCGCTCGCTCTTTGATCTGGGCATCGATACGGTCATGGTAGATAATAGAGCAGGCGGCAGAACAGCAACAGAACACCTCATTGCGCTTGGTCATCGACGTATTGGCATGGTGACGGGGATTCGTGGGATTGCACCAACGGAAGAACGCCTGTTGGGATATACTGAAGCGCTCGAAAAACACGGCATCGCTGTCGATCCCGCCTTAATTGCTGTGGAGTATGCGCGTGTCGAGGGAGGAGAGCGCGGGGCGCTGCAACTGCTCGCACTCGAAGACCGGCCCACGGCGCTCTTTATGATGGACGGAACCATGGCTATCGGCGCGCTCCAGGGCATAGCGAAGCTGGGTCTGCGTTGTCCAGAAGATATAGCCCTTGCCAGTTTCGACGATTTCACATGGGCTGCAGTGATGCGGCCTCGTTTGACGGTTATTGAACAACCAACCTATGAGATCGGCCAACAATCAGCTCATCTCCTCTTTGAGAGGTTACGGAATCAGAAAAAAGCGCCGAGAGAGATACGCCTTCAAACGCGCTTAATCGTTCGTGAATCATGTGGCGCCACATTACATGAAGCACGAGAGGCATAATCCTTTGCTGCACCACCTCCCAACGGCAATCGTTTAAGGAGCGGTCATGATGCAACAGGGAGTATTTCCTGCTATAATAAACATATGACAGACAAAAAGCTCTTCACGACTATTGACGAATATATCAGTGCTTACCCGGATGATATCCAGACCATCCTTGAAAAAATGAGGCAGGCAATACAAAAAGCAGCGCCTGATGCCGTCGAGGCAATGAGCTACGGCATGCCTACTTTTGACCTGAACGGCAAGCATTTAGTCTTCTTTGCCGGTTGGAAGCATCATATTTCCCTCTATCCGATACCGGCAGGCGATGAAGCTTTCCAGCAAAAAATAGCGCCATATAGAAGAGCAAAGGGCACGATACAGTTCCCTTTAGATAAACCTATCCCCTATGATTTAGTAGAGCAAATTGTCACCCTCCTCATGTAAGAGAAGCCCCCTGGCAGCCGCAATCAAGACGTTCTCCTTAGCCCATCCTTTCAACATACTAGTAAGAACAAGCAGTATACGAATGACCGGAGGTATTTTATGGATGATAGCGTTGGTTCCCCAAAACTGACTGCCGACAACGAAGTGGAACCGGCTACTCTGGCTATGCTGGCAGACCATCAACTGATCACGCCGCAAGAAGATTTTTCGCTCCTGCTCACCCTTGCTCGCCGCTTTGAAGGCAAGAAGCTGGTCTTTTTCAACTCCACGGCGCAGGGGGGAGGAGTTGCTCTCATGCGTCATGCTCTGATCCCGCTCTTCAGGCACCTGCGCGTCGATGCCCATTGGTACATTTTGCACCCAAGCAAAGCAGCCTTTGACGTGACCAAAACCAAATTTCACAACGTCCTGCAAGCCGTCGCGGACAAAGGTGTCGAACTCACCCTCAAAGATAAGAGAATCTATAACGCCTGGATTAAAGAGAATGCCGAGAAATTTGAACCCGTGTTTCGACAGGCGGATGTGATTGTCATCGATGATCCCCAACC
>Ga0207416_1003807_pt1 | contig 13859 bp, 13 predicted proteins | sample PaiPotPPM11metaG_FD_184107 | JGI IMG/M metagenome (GOLD analysis project Ga0207416, IMG submission 184107) | Iron sulfur acid spring bacterial and archeal communities from Banff, Canada, to study Microbial Dark Matter (Phase II) - Paint Pots PPM... ...
GGTGCCAGCCTCAACCTCTCTCGGCTCGCCTCCTGGTTTCTCGGTGAGCGCCGACCTGCGACGCGGCGTCGCCCCTTCATGCGCCTTATGGCTGCGTCCGTCTCACCATAAAATGACCAGCAGTATCCTCTGTCACCGATCACGGCAGGCCGCAGCGGCCCGTTCAGGGCTTCCGCGGGTGGGGTACCCTCTGGGTCTGAGTCCCGGGTACCCCCTGGGTGCCCGCTGAGAACCGGCCGGGGAGCGCCCAGACGCCTCCCTCCCCGCCCGATTCGGGTGCTGCGACGGTGCGTCCCAGGCGCTGAAGCAAGAACGGCCAGCGCCGCCCAACCCGGCCGGGTCCGACCCTGAACGGGTCAGACCGGCCTGCCTTCGTCGGCGACGGAGCACCGAGCTACATCCCGTTGTCCCTCGAAGATGCGGGCGGGGCTGTCTTGCTCCTCCCGTGAGCATCGCTAAGTGCTCCATTCCTCATTGGCACCGTCCAAAGCGCTGCGCGTATGGAGGCACCGCCCGATGCTACTCAACCCGCCGTTGCATCGAAGTGGGCGAGTTGTTCGTTGGTTCCCGCGACCAGGATGCGATCGTTGGCAGCTATCACCAGGTCATCGTCGACGAACGTGATGAGCTGGCCATTATGCTCCACGGCCAGGATGTGGCCGCCAGCCAACTCATGCTTGCGGATGTCGCCGACCGTGCGCTCGACCAGCGACCCATCTGGAGGGACCACGCGTTCCTCGATCTGCACGCCAAGGTTCTGGCCATGGATGACGACATCGATGTAGTCGGCGGCCAGCGGCTGCACCGCCAGGTGCGCCATACGGTTACCTGCCATAGTGTACGGGGACACGACGCGGCTCGCCCCCGCGTTGTACAGGTTCTGCTCGGCATCGGGATCGGCCGCCCGTGCGACGATGTACAACCCCGAGTTGAGCGTCCGCGCTGACAGCGCGACGTAGACGTTATGCACGTCCGAATCGGCGCATGCAAGGAGCCCTCGGGCACGCTTAACGCCCACCGCCTCCAGGACCGCCTTTCTCGTGGCGTCGCCCTCATAGTGGAGTAGACCTCGGTCTCGGGCAACCGCGATCATGGCCGGATTGGTGTCCACCACCACGAATGGGACGCTGGAACTTTCGAGCTGCGTCGCCGCTCGTTGGCCCACGCGTCCAAACCCGGAGATGATGTAGTGGTCCTCAAGTTGTTCCATTCGCCTGAACATCCTCCGTTGCTGCCAGTTGCCGCGCAGTCCGCCCTCGACCAAATACTCGGTCAGGCTACCCAGGACGTAGACTCCGGTGCCGACCCCTGCCAGGATGAGAACCGTAGTGAACACTTTCGCATTGGAAGATAGGGGCCGTGGTGGGGAGTAACCCACGGTCATGACTGCGGAGACGGTGGTCAGTACCGCGTCGATCGGCGCCAGGCCCTCGACCATGAAGCCGACGATCCCTGCCACCACAATCAAGACAAGAAGCGCCACGCCGACGACGAGACCGCGAGGCAAATGTCTCTGATGAACCATACGTGAAGGAGTGCTGACGGCGCGCCCCGGATACCTCACCTACAGCTTAGCCGCCTCTCTGTCAGGAGCGGCCTTCCTCCTATCTACATCGTTAGCAGGTCCTGTGTATTGGGAGGCGCCGGCAGCCCGACGAAGATCCTGCAAGCCATGGCAGACAAATCGGCACCTTCACTGACAGATGACCGTTTCACACTCCTCTCGAGCGCTGCCTTCCGTATACCTTGGGCCGGATATGGTCCTTCACCAGGCGTCTGAAGCCGGGGTTGTCCTGGAGCTTCGCGAAGAGCCGTTGATTGCGGACTACAAGGTCGATGACCGCATCGTCGAAGGCATCGTCGAACCCGACGGAGTAGTGCTCCTCATCGTTGGCACGCGCCTGCTCAGCGAGTCGTTCATCGGCCGCGAGGTGCTCCTCGAGCTGGGTTAGGGTCAGAGCATCGTTCTCCGTGAGGTCGGCGCCGTAGAGCTCGTTCAGCTTCTCGATGAGTCTGGAGAGCTGCTGCTTTACCACGTCGACAGCCCGCACCGCTCCGACTTCAGTCGGTCCCGAGAGCGCGTAGTCGCCCGGCTCCTCACCTAGCGTAATCTGCCCCTCACCTCGATTGAACAGCCGGTACCGGCTCAGCTCCACGTACTCCTCCACCGGGAAGGCGTCGGTGAGCTCGCGGCGGGGGAGCTTACGGAGGAGGAAGCGGGCGTACTCGTAGAAGCGGTCGAGCCCCGGATCGCGATAGGGGAGGACGTTCAGCATGAAGGAATACAGGCGGGTAAACTCCATCAGCAGGTGCTTGAACTGCTCCTGGTCGTCCCTGTCGAGCGCGCTGTAGCGGGTGACGGCCGGATCGATAGCGTGGTTGAGTGCGGCGGTGGCCGGAGCCCGCTTCGTGTCGCGGCCGGTGAGAGCCGCGTAGGCGGCGTCGACCTCCTCCTGACTGTAAAGCTGATACCCATCCAGCTTGGCCTTCAGGTCGTACAGCAGGTTCGGGTCGGTCGTCTGGGCAATCTCGGTTGCATCATAGTACGGCTCGAAGGCCCTCTGGATGTCCTCCGCCTTGTTTACGAACTCGAGGACGAAGGTATCCTCCTTGCTGGGACAGGTGCGGTTGAGGCGGGAGAGGGTCTGTACCGCCTTCACGCCGTCCAGGCGCTTGTCCACATACATGGAGTGCAGCAGCGGCTGGTCGTAGCCGGTCTGGTACTTCTCGGCGACCAGCAGCACCTGGTACTCATCCTTGGCGAACTCGTCCGGGAGCTTGCTCTCGGAGACGCCGTTCATGCCCGGCTCGGTGAACGCCTCGCCGCCAAGATCGGGATCGCGCACTTCGCCGCCAAGATCGGGATCGCGCACCTCGCCAGAGAATGCTACCAGCGCCTTGATGTCCGTGTAGCCATGCTGCCGGAGATATCGATCGACGGCAAGCTTGTAGCGCACGGCCTGAAGACGCGAGCGAGTGACGACCATCGCCTTCGCACGGCCGCCGATCTTGTCCCGGCTGAAGTTTCGGAAGTGCTCGACGATGATCTCGGTCTTCTGGGCAAGGTTGTAGGGGTGGAGCGAGACGAAGCGGGCGATGGCGGCGCGCGCCTTGTGGGGATCGACCTCCGGGTCCTCCGGCGCATTGCGCTGGAGCTGCCAGAAGACACCGTAGGCGGTGTAGTTCTTCAGCACGTCGAGGATGAACGCCTCCTCGATCGCCTGCCGCATCGAATACACGTGGAACGGCTGGGGCTTGCCGTCGAGCCCCGGCGTGCCGAAGATCTCGATCGTCTTGAACTTTGGTGTGGCAGTCAGCGCCACGAAGGTCAGGTTGTGCCGGGCGGAGAGCGCCGCCTCCCCTACTTCGTCCTCCCAGTCCCCCTCAATCTCCTCGGCCGCATCGGCAGGATTCACCTCATCCAACAGCACCATCCGCATCTTGCGGGCCGCCTCACCCGTCTGTGAGGAGTGGGCCTCGTCGATGATGACGGCAAACGTGCGGCCGGCAAGCCGCGCCACCTGATCGACGACGAAGGGGAACTTCTGGAGGGTGGTGATGATGATATGGCGCCCCTCGGAGAGCGCCTCGGCCAGCTCGCCGCTGTGGTGCTCGATCTTCATGACAACACCGGGCGTCTGCTCGAACTGAGCAACCGTGCCCTGGAGCTGCCGGTCGAGCACCCGCCGGTCGGTGACCACGACCACAGTGTCGAACAGGAGATTGTTCGCTTCGTCGTGGAGCGTGTAGAGGCCGTGGGCAAGCCAGGCGATGGTGTTGCTCTTGCCGCTGCCGGCCGAGTGCTGGATCAGGTACTTCTGTCCGACGCCATGGTCGTGCGCATCGGCTTCCACCTTCCGAGTGGCATCGAGCTGGTGGAAGCGCGGGAAGATGATCGACTCCTCGACCCGCGTATTCTTGCGGTCGCGATCCTTCTTCTCAATGCGCTGGAGGTGGACGAAGCGGCCGAAGATGTCGAGCCAGGAGTCTGGCTGCCAGATCTCCTCCCACAGGTACGCCGTCTTGTACCCGTTCGGGTTGTCGGGGTTGCCGGGTCCCGTCCGCGTCCTGTCGCCGCGTCCCTTGTTGAAGGGCAGGAACTCCGTCGAGCGTCCCTGAAGGCGGGTGGTCATGAAGACCAGATCGGTATCGACGGCGAAGTGGACGACGGCCCGGCGTTTGAAGGCGAGAAGCGGCTGTCTGGGATCACGGTCGTTCCGGTACTGCCGGATGGCGTGCTCGACGGTCTGCCCGGTGAGCTGGTTCTTCAGCTCGGCGGTGGCGACCGGGATGCCGTTGACGAAGAGGACGAGGTCGATCGTCTCCTCGGTGCGCGGGTTGTAGCGCACCTGGCGGGTGACGGAGAGGCGGTTCAACTCGTAGCGCCGCTGCACCTCGGGCGCGAGCCGGTGAGCCGGCCGGAAGGTGCAGAGGTCGATTTTCACCCCATAGTCGACCACGCCCTTGCGCAGCACCTCGAGCGTGCCGAGCTCGTCGAGCTGCTTGCAAAGTCGCTGGAGGAAGCGCCGGCGAACCTGGCCCTCCCCGTGCCGCTTGGCGAGCTGTGCCCACTGCTTCGGCTGGCTGGCCTCGATGTAGGCGAAGAGCTGAGACGTGTCGATGGCGATCTCAGGATCGAAGTCTGCTGGATCGCCGCGGTGATAGCCGTGGGCGACGAGATGATCGGCGACGGCCTCCTCGAAGGCTCGCTCGGTGTGAACCATCGCCATCCGCCCCCTCCGTTCCTTGACACCTCAATACCGTGATGGTCGAAGGTACACCACGGGGTAGGCTGGGTCAAGTTGCACGAGGCGCGGACACAGATCGACCAGCGCGAGAGATGATAGATCTCACAGTTGCATGCCGCCCGCACCCCCTCGACCACTGCCAGCGGCAAATGGGAATCAAGGAGGAACCCGCGCACAGTTATCGTAGCTGCTCGTCGGACTCACCAATGTCGATAGGTGTCACGCGAATTCCGGGCAGCTTCTCTTGCAGCTCTTCCAACGTATCTGCCGTATGGTCCTTGATCTCAGCTTCAATCTCTGCCGCGTGCTCGTCGGCGTACCGCAGCCCCTCTTCGATGACTTCGCGGCTCTGCCCGAGGTGCGCCATCGTTGCATCGATGTCTCGGTCGTAGAACCCCGCGATCCACGCTATCTCCCAGACCGCCAACCCGGTGCCAGGCAGATACGCCTCCGGTCCATCGCGAGCCTGGCGCATCTCTATCCGTGGGGAGCCATCGTGCATGTCCGTCGCTCGTACCATGGTCCGTGCCTCCAGCACTATTCTACGAGCGCAGTTGAAGTCCGGCCCTTCGTCACGCCCTGTCGTTCACGTCGATCTGGCCGCTGACGGCGGCGGTGATGAGGGCTTGGCGGCGCTCGTGGAGCAGTTCGATCTTTACCCTCTAGTCGACCACGCCCTTGCGCCCCCTCCGTTCCTTAACACTTGGTTTCGGTGACGGTCGAAGGTACACGACGGGGTACGCCGGGTCAAACGGGAAGGGCTTAGCGAAGAGGCGCACGAGGACAGATATGAGCTTTCCGGCGTCGCTGGGACGGATGACGCGAGGCACACCCAGCGCGATGCCGACCGGCGGCCTGCCTTCTGCGACCATTCGGTGCACCAGGGGGGGCACGCTGTGGACGTCGTAGGTCACGAAGACAAGGTCCTCATTCGAGGCGGCAAGGATGATGCTCTCATCACTCGCGTGGAGGAAAGCTCCGCCGCGCCATGTCGAGAGATGGTCGATCTCGCACGATGGGAGCGCCCGCCTCACGCCGGGCACGACCGCCGCCGTAACGTGCGAGTCCAGCAGGAAGCCCCGCACGGTTAGGTGTGAGGCTCGGCGTCGTTCTCTGGGTCCGGGGGAAACGGCTGAATACCCGGCAGAAGCTCCCGAAGCCTCTCGAGCGTCATGGTCTCGACTGCCGTGACCACTGGATCGATCTCATCGGGATACGTGCGAGCGTAGGCGAGCGCTTCGCCGGCTAACTCACGGGTAATCGGCAGGCCGCAGAAGTGTTCCATGAGGGCATCCATGTCGCCCTCGTACGCCCGCCACAGCCATACGATCTCCCAGACGGCGAGCCCGGTTCCGGGAAGGTACGGTTCAGGCTTGTCGTTGACCGTGCGGGTGGAGACGTGGGGGAAGAGATCGGATCGGTCTGTGAGTGTTGCCATGGCTAGCGTGCCTCTAGCTATTGTACGACCACCTCTGCTGGGTCGTGTCGATCTGGCCGGTGACGGCGGCGGTTGGTAGCCGTGGTCGACAAGGTGATCGGCGACGGCCCCCTCGAAGGCCCGCTCCGTGTACACAGCCGTCATCGTCCCCCCCCGTTTATTGTCAAAGCGCTAGGATGCTGGTCGAAGGTACACCACCGGATAGGCTGGATCAAGCGTGGAGGGTTCGTCGTAGAGCTGCACAACCGCTTGCACTATGCCCCCGACATCGTTCTGCGCGATCGTGCGCGCCGGGATCAGGGCCACGCCGGCGGCGGGCCGACCCTCTGCCAGCCAGCGATGAAGAATGGCCGGAATGGTACCCACATCGTACGTCACCAGGACGAGATTGGCACCGTGGGCGGCGATCAGGATGTCCTCGTCAATGGCGCTGCGAAAGGAGCCCTCACGCCACTGCGCCAAGTGCTCGACGCGACAGCTGGGGCGAGCCGCACGCACGCCGTCCAACACAGCCACCGGCACGTGCGCGTCCAGCAGGAACGCGTGCACGGTTACGTATGCTGTCCGTCAGGTTCACTCGCGTCGAAGGTTACTACGCGCATGCCTGGCAGCAGCTCCAGCAGCTCCTCCAGAGAGCGCTCGGTGTGCAACGCAATCTGAGCGTCGATCTCGGCGGTGTGCTCTGCGGCGTAGCGCAGGCCCTCCTCGATCAGCCCGCGGTCCGCAAGTGTATGCTGCGCGATCGCTTCGGCGTCACCGTCGTAAGCACGTGCCAACCAGGCGACCTCCCACACTGCAAGCCCGGTGTCGAGAATATACGGTTCGGGCTCACCCTCCACGAGTCGGACCTCAATGTGGGGAAACCGCCCTGGCGCTCGCGCCGCTAAGTCGTCCTGGTCTTTCGTCGTCGCCATACAGTCACTCCCAGGGTCATTGTACGATCGACGCCGGATCCTGGTCCCGGTCTGGAGCTGCTTGGCGTAAGTCGATCTGGCCGGCGACGGAGGTCGGTGCTCATTTCTGCTTCCTCTCATCCGCCAGCGCTCGAATCCGATCCATCTGACGCCAGATTCCTTACGGTCAGCCCGAGAGAAAGACAGCAAGGGCGCCCGTGTTATAGAAGATCGCCGATGATCGCCTCGAGCCAGTCGTTCTCGATGATCCATCTGCGGATGTTGCTCTCCCCACTGCCGGCATCGCCTGTGAAGAGCGGGGAGCCGTTGAAGACGATGGCGAGGCGCGAGCCTCCCGATTCAGGGTCCTTCCACTTGCTCAGCATGTGCTGGAGGAAGAGGAGTGACCCGTCGTTGATGCGCGGCAAGCCGGCGCCAAACCGGCCGTCCATGCCCAGCCGCGAATGCTCGTCCCGGATGACGCTCTCGATCTTCTTCCACTCCACGCCGAAGGGCGGATTGGAGAGGAAGTAGTCAAACGTCTCTCCCTTGTGACCGTCCTGAGTCAAGGAGTTGCCGAAGGAGATGTTGGCGGGGTCCTGCCCCTTGATCATCATGTCCGAGCGGCAGATGGCGTACGACTCGGGGTTCAGCTCCTGACCGTACACAGCCAGCGTTGCGTCTGAGTTCAGCTCCTCGTCGGAGAAACTGCTCACGATAACTCACTTTTCACTCCGCACCACCGAGCTAGTCTACCGTCATTTGGGCCGACGTTTCCCATTGACGGGAACCGCCGGCTGCCACCGAACCGGAGCAGGTCGCTCAGGGGCCGAGTGATCCACAACAGGCACCATTGGCGTCGGCATGGTCCGCGATAGTCAGCAATTCAATAGATGACGGCTCATTGATGGCATCCATGACGATTTCCTTTCTTCGGTGGAGTTGGTTTGAGAAGTGAGAAGCAGACCCTACCCTATGTCAGGATTCGTGCAGTAGGTGCCCACGACGACATCGGGGGGAGTGTTAGTCGCAATGTCGTGGTGTCGCAGGATTCGACCTACGCCCCACAGTCAACGGGGGTCAACTTGCAGTACATCCCGCCCACTTCAGACTCGCCGGGCCAACTGATTATGGAATAGCGGAGTTTGATTATCGGTACAACAACCGCAACATCAAGGACGGTGAGCGGACCGTCAAAGCGATCAAGAAGAGTGTGGGAAAGCGGTTGCAGTATCGCAAGGCAATCATGAGAGAAGCTAAGGACGCATCCTCCGAATAGCTTGCTGCAATTCCTGGCGACTTACCACGCGTGCCACCTCGATTGCCTCCCGCTCACGGAAGATGACATGGTAAGATCCGACTCGCAGTCGGCTCCATTCCTTGTTCAGAGCGTCGATGGGCTCGATATCCAGATTTTCCCGTTCACCTCTAGCCAGTTTCCTCAGATGATCAGCGATCTCCTCACGCCGCTCCTTAGGAATGCTCCTCTGATCCTTCTTGACTTGGCGAGCAAATTGGATTTCGCGCACTGGCCGCTATTCGTCATCCTCCAACCACTCATCGAGAGAACGTATGGCCATTCGCAAAATCATCTTCTGCCTGCTGTAGGCTCGGGCCAAGGATCAGGGGGAGCATACGGTCATAGAGCGCCTCGATATCGACTTCTGACTCAACGCCGCTCACGTGATGATAATCACATTCCTCGCCCTCCGTGACTTCGCGAGACGAAGAACGGCGCTTGATACTGTCAGGCCACACGCCTTGATCGATAACCACGTTGTTCACTTCCTCTTTGCTATTGCGTCTCGGTTTCTTGTCTTTCGTCATGATGACTCGCTTCTACAAATCCGTACATGACAATTGTCATAGGCCCTACCCTATACCGTATGAGATACTGATGTCCGGACATATTTGGCTAGGTGCGTCAACCGGATAATCACGAAGTCACAGTAGGTCGCGCACGCCGTCCACCACGGCGATAGGCATGTGCGCATCGAGCAGGAAACCCTGCACCGTTATGAGTGCTGCCCGCCTACTTCATCCACCTCGAAGGTGATGACACGCATGCCGGGGAACATCTCCAAGAGTTCTTCGAGCGGGCGCTCCGTGTGCTGGGCCACCTCGGCATCGATCTCGTCGGCGTGCTCGGCGGCATATTGAAGCCCCTCTTCGATCAGCTCGGGCCCCACCACCGTGTGGTTATCTGCGATCGTCTGCGCGTCGCGTCCGTACGACCGGCTCAGCCAGGCAATTTCCCAGATCGCCAGCCCGCTTCCGGAAAGATACGCTTCGAGATTGCCCTCCACCTCGCGGAATTCGATGTGTGGAAACCGTTCTGTGTCGCCCCTTGCCGTCACCATTGCGCAGATTCCTCGGCCCATTGTATAGGGGGCGAGCCTCCGCCACGGCACGGTCATGATTCAATCTGCGGCAAGGGTATGCGAGAAGCCACGCGGCTGCGAGGCTGACACTCTTAGCGAACCGCGCCCAGGATGACTGATCGATAACGCTGATACAGGAAGGAGAGCCCGATCAGGATCACGCCGAGGCCGGCAAACGAGATGCTGCGGTAGGCCGCGGTGAGAAACGACAGATCGTAGATGAAGATCTTGAGGATGATGAACCCCAGCAGCGCCAATGCGCCCAGACGCAGCCAGCGCGTCCTGCGCCACAACCCGAACCCCATGAGCACGACCGCGTACACCATCCAGATGATGGACAGGGTCAGCTGCTCCAGATTGCGCCAGTGCTCGGCCGCGGCGGATTGCGCCAGCGCAACGTGATATTGGAACACGTCGTGGGTTTCCGCGCTGATCAGCTCGAAGCCCAACAGCACGGTTGCCGCCTGTAAGGCAACGCGCACCGCGTCAAGCCATGCGAATGCTTTCCGGCCTTCGTCTGCCCATCGCATGTGGACGAACAGGCCTGCAATCAGGAACAGAAGAATGATCGGGCGCAGGCTGATCGCAAGGGTCAGCCAATGGGTCGGCGTGTAAGCCACAGCCGCGACTGCGCCGGTAACCGTGGCCGCTCCGGCCGATCCGAGGCCCGTCAGCAGGACCGGAAGGGCTCGATTGCGCAGACCGTATCGAACCAACGGGAGGGAGTACAACATCCAGATGGCTGCCAGCGTCATGAGCTCGATGAAGAACCCGCTCGCTCCCGCCTGCTCGGAAAGCGCGCCGGCGTGGTGCCGGAAAAAGTCGTGTATTTCTGAGGAGAGTAGCTCGAAACCAATCAGGACGATGGCACCTTGATAGGCGGCCTTCACCGCTCCGACCCACGGCTGCGCCTCAGCCTCGTTGCGTATCCACCACGAATGGACCAGCAGCCCGGCTATGAGCAGCAGGAGCAAGCCGACTCGCAGATTCAGCACGGGAGTGAACTGCTCGATCGGCTGATAGGATAGACCGATTGCTGCTCCCACTCCGACCGAGAGCGCCACGATCGCAAGGCCTGTAGTGAAGATCGGGAAGATCTTCCTCTGCAGTCCGTACCACACCAGAGGCAGCGAGTACGCCATCCAGAGAGCCGAGAGAGCAAGCGTTCGGACAAACTCCAGGTGGACGGTGGTGAGGTGACTCGACCCGGCGATGGCCTGTCGAAAGTGATCGTTTGTCTCGACGGTAAGCAGGAGGAAAAGGATCGCGCACCAGGCGTAGTGCAGCGAAGCCACGAACGCCGGCTTGCGCTTGTCGTCCAGACGCCTCAGCAGCCATGTACTCGCCGCGAGTGCCGCTGCCAGGGTCAGAAAGGCGAGGGCACGTTGGTTGAAAAGCGGAGTGAAGCGCTCAATGGGTTCGTACGCCAGCGCGCCGTTCGTGGCCAGGAGAAAGAGGGATGACAGCGTGAGCAGCGCCAGAGCCGGCCGCCAGACATACCACAGGTTCCAGCGCACGCCACACCAGAGAAGCAGTACCGCTTCCAGTGACCAGAGAAGGACCACGGCGAAACCCGAAGCGATGATCGGAGCGGCAATGATGGCGAGAATGATCGCCGTGAGCGTGAAGCGTGCGTCGAGTCCGTCGTCACGACGCAGCCGGCGCTTCGCCAGCAGGATCGTGGACATGTAAACGGAGCCGATCCCAAGCGTAATGAGCCCCATCACCAATGAGTGGTCGTGCAGGAGGGCAAACATTGCTCCGTAGTAGGCCAGCGCGTTGGCAGCGCCAAGCACGTGCCGGAGCATGCGATGGGTAGAGGTGCCCGTCAGGATCCGGGAGACGTCGAGCGCGAAGAACAGTCCCGCAAGCACGGTGAGAGAGACGGCTGCGAGCCCCAGCTTGCCCGAGCTGTATGAGCTTGCATACCAGGCAAGGTACGTCGCATAGGTCGCTCCCATGGTGAGCGGCTCCAGAATGAACCAGCGATCGCGGGCGAACACAATTGCCAGCATCCCGGCGTTGAGCAGCGTCAGATAGCCGATCAAGCCGAGCTCATCGCCCTGGCTGAGGCCAAGCAGAGGAAGCGTCACAAATCCGCCCATCCACGCCAGGAGCGCCACCGCCAGTGAGTCGTAGTACAGGGACTGAATCAGACCCACCGCCGTCACGAGCGCCATCGCGGCCAGCGCAACCGGCTGCGGAATGAGGTGGTAGAAATTGAAGGAGGCATAGACGGATAGATAGAGCGTCGCGGTGCCGGCTCCGACCAGCCCTTGCGCGAAGATGGCGTATCCCCTGGTGTGCGAACGCCATGCGCCCGCCAGTAGCCCGGCACCGACGATCACGCCGATGACGATGCGAAGGCTCTGACTGATCCAGTTACTGTCAAACGCGTACTTCAGGAAGAATCCCATCCCGAGGATGAGCGCTACCGCGCCGATACGGTTCATCCAGCGTCCGCCGATCAGCGCCTCCCACTCCTCCGTCCCGCGGGCCCGGCCGATCAGGCGCTCGAGGATCGGTGTGCCACGCGGCTTTCTGAGAGTCGCGCCGCACTCGCCACAAAACGCCGCGTCGAGCTCGACCGGTGTCCTGCAGAATGGGCATGGCGCCTTGAGGGTCGCTACATATTGCCCAAAGTGGGAGCGAGCATCAGCCTCTACGGGTCTGGGCGTCTCGAGCATGTCGGCGGCCGCGGCACCCACCATGCCGGCAGCGGCCACGAGGGGCGGAGGAGACGCTTGAGGAGCAGGCTCACGCCGCGGGCCGGCGGCTGCTGCTTGCTCGGGGGTTGTGCCGGCGGCTTCGAGCGTGTTTGTAAGCCGCCAGAGCTCTCGTTCCAACCGCACAACCCTGTCCAGCAACATGGCGGCCTTGGACTGGGTAAGCAGGGCGATGATAAGCGCCGTCACTGCTATCACTGCGAGCATGACAGTGATCGCGTCCATGGGGAACCTCCACTCCGGTCAACAGCCGTCGCCGGATGCGCGCACTGCGCTTCCGATTGGTACCCATTCTACGCCCGAATGCAGGAGGCTACATCCGGGGAAACACGTGCGAGTGTCTACGTGGTATCACCGAGCTTGACACGAATTTTCCCTACGTCGTGTGCTCCGTCGCGTGAGTAATTGAAATGCCTGACAAATGTCTGACGTAGCGGCCAGCTCCTGCTGTGCCCGCCCGGTCAGCTCCGGCCGCCACTTGGCGTGTTCTGAGGGACACCCAAGCGGGCGCGGCGGGAGCCGGCCCCTACACTATGTTCGGCTTGGGGCAGACAGACACGGCGGGAGCCAAGCGCCCCGACCATGGACGGTTGGGGCAACTGACACCTGCCGCGCGACACCCGACGCCAGCTGACTTCGCCAGCAGTTTGCTATGTGCCCCAGGCACGCCACCAGACACGAAATCCTCGCCCAATTTCAACGCAGCATCAAGAATCCGAGCGAACGGCGATTACTTCCAGCCCTTGCGAATCGTGTCCCGAATATCCTCGTAGCGCTTGCCTTCTTTGAACACCTGCTTGATCGCGGGATGGAAGACCTCGTGATAGAACTCCGATCCCATGCGATCGACGATTTCCTTGTCAAAGGTGGCGTCGGTCTGCGGGACACCGCCCACGCTTCGGAACTTGTCCTCCGCTTCCTCGTGCGGCGCTCCACCCTCCCTGCGCTTCTGAGCCGGCTCGGCCGGAACAGCGCCGCCGCCTCGACGCCCGGCGACCACTTTGGCTATCCAGACGGCGCGACCCTTTGCCTGATCCGCGGGCATCCCATCTGCCTCATTTTTTACCCGGTTATAGTCGGCGAAGACATCGAAGCGTCGGATGGGAAAGCGAGGCTTCACGTCAGGCATGTTACCGCACCGCACAGGGCAACCGCATACCGAGCGCAAAGTGGATTGCCCGATCGATCTCGCGGATGCGAGCGTTACTCAGCGTGCACACTCTTTCCACCAGGAGGCGCCGCGGGATGGTCGCGATGGCGTCCAGATTTGCAACACAGGGGCGAAGCAGACCGTCCTTCTGGTCCAGATAGACCTCCGCATCGAGGCCGCGAATTGTCGAGGTGATCTGACCCACCGTGATCTGGTTCCGGAAGTTGTGAGCAGCATCCCAGGAAAGCAGTACGACCGGATGCGGCCGCGCGGAGGTGGTTGGCGAATTTGCCCACCAGACCTCGCCGCGTTTCATTCGTCGGCGTAGAGCGCAGCGAGGGCGTGGGCTGAACCCTCGGCCCAGACACGCTCCTCCTCGGTCTCGGGCTGTTTACCGTAAGCGGCGGCGTATCGAGCGACCCGCTGTTCCTCTTCAAGCTCTTCCAGCTGCCGCCGATAAAGACCGGCGACGAACGCGCTACGGCTGACCTTTCGTCGCGCCCGCTCTTTCTCGCCCCATGCA
>Ga0207416_1003809_pt1 | contig 13856 bp, 15 predicted proteins | sample PaiPotPPM11metaG_FD_184107 | JGI IMG/M metagenome (GOLD analysis project Ga0207416, IMG submission 184107) | Iron sulfur acid spring bacterial and archeal communities from Banff, Canada, to study Microbial Dark Matter (Phase II) - Paint Pots PPM... ...
GGATAATGACTGCCGATGATCGCCTCCATTGTCTGCAACGCCGTCGCACGGGCGCCGAGATCGGCGCGCGCGCTGGCGGTCGCGTGCGTCGCGCTTGCCACGGCCGGCTGTGCGACGACCGGGCACCCGCCGCCGATCGCCCCCGGCGAACTGGCCGAAGCGAAGACGTTTCCCTACTACGTGCTCTACTGGGTCGGACCCGACTTCGAAGGACATCCAGTGGCGGCCGCGGACGGGCTGCGCGCGTACGTGGACACGGTCGGCGACAGCGTCTACTACGGCGACTGCGTGCAGAGCAAAGGCATCTTCGGGGGCGGCAGCTGCCTGCTGCCGCTGCAGGTCACCACCGTGATCTACCGCTCGCACTCAAACGCGACGCTCGGGCCGCAGCGCAACATCGTCATCCGCGGGGTGCCCGCGACTGTGTATGACGAAGGCCGCTCGATCGAGCTGTACAGCGGCCAGGTGGCGATCGACATCTTCTCCGACAGCTTCGCCCACGCCTATCGGGCGGCCACAGAGCTGCTGCCGCTCAACGCCCTGGGCACATCGCGCGGCAACCTGCCGCTGCCCGTTTACTGCCCCGGCCTGTCGGGCACGATCGACGCGTCGCTCGCGCACACCATGGACAGCCTCCCCGGCCGCGCCTGCCAGCGGGCGGCCGCGGTGGTCGCCTTCTCCAAACAGCTGTCCGGCTAGCGAGCGACGGGCGACGCGACCGGCTTGCCGATCTCGCGACGCAGGCTGAGGAACGCGGCCGAGCCGATCAGCGCGGGCACCCACAGCGAGATCGCGCGGTAGATGACCACCGCGGCCAGCACCTGCGAGGCGGGACGCAGCCCGAACAGCAGCAGCATGCCGACCAGGCCGCCTTCGACCGCGATGAAACCGCCGGGGATGGGCAGCGAGTTGGCCATCATGCCCACCAGGTAGGCCATCGCAACCGCCCAGAAGGAGGGCGCATGGCCGAAGCTGGCGATGCACGCGTACAGCACGAAATTGTCCAGCAGCCAGTAGGCGACCGCTCCGAGCAGCCTCCAGTCGTGCCCGCGGATGAGCCTCAGCGCGTCGGCCACGCCACCGCTGAGTGCGGTCACGGCGACTCCCGCGCGGCCTTTCTCCAGCCGCTGACGCGAGGCCGCGCGGCCGGCCCAAGCGGCCAGTGCGAGCGTCCCCGCGATCGTTGCCAGCGCAGCGATGGCCGGCACCAGCGTGATCAGCGCCTTACGCGAGCCGGGCAGCAGCCCCAGCCACATCGGCACGCCGATCAGGAACACCGCGGCCACGTTGACGACGCTGGTGAGCACGAAGATCAGCACAGAGCGCTTGGCGATGCGCTCCATCGACAGGCCTTTGCTGCGCAGCACCCAGGCGCCCAGTGCGATGCCGGCCAGGCCGCTGATCGAAACGACCGAGTTCATGGCCAGCTCCGCGAGCGACAGGCGCGAGCCCAGCCGTCGTCCGATCTTGCTGAAGACGAGGTCGAACAGCACCATGTAGCCGACGCACGACAGCACCTCGCAGACAACCCCGACGACGACCCACGCAGGTTTGGCGTCTGTGATCCGCTCGGCGGCCGAGCGCAAGCCGGGCACGCCGGCCAGCAGGCCGACCAGCAGCACGAAGAAAACGGCGAGGCTGACGATGCTGTTGCGCAGCCTGCGCGACTGGCTCTCGATCGCCCCAAGCGTGTCGTCCTCGCGCGCCCCCTCCTGCGCGCCGGCTGCCTGCTCGCGTGCGTCCTCCTCGGCGACCGCCCCCGCTCCAGCCGCCTGCTCGCGCGCGTCCTCGGCGGCGCCCGCGCGCGCGTCGCTGCCGGCATGCTCGACTGCGGCCTCTTCCTTGACGGTTCTTCGCATTCTCTTCGCTTTCCGTTACCCGCCGGCCCGGCTAACCCGTCACGCTAGCCTCACAAGGGCATCCTCTCCGACGACTGGCTCGAGACGACCGTAGCGGGCCGGTCGGCGACGGAGTCAGAAAAATGGCCGAGCAAGCACGAATACTGGTCGTCGACGACGAGCCCGCCGTCCAGAGCGCGCTCCTGCGGGCGCTCACGCTCGAGCACTACCAGGTTGCCCAGGCAGCCGACGGTCATGAGGCGCTGGAGCGGCTGGGCATGGCTCCGTATGAGGCGGTGATCCTCGACATATCGATGCCCCACGTGGACGGCCTGGAGGTGTGCAGGCGCCTGCGCGAGGGCGGCGACAGGACGCCGGTGCTGATGCTCACCGCGCGTGAGACGGTCGACGACCGCGTGGCCGGCCTGGACGCGGGCGCAGACGACTACCTGGTCAAGCCGTTCGCGTTGCGCGAGCTGCTCGCGCGCATCCGCGCCCTGCTGCGCCGCGCCCTCGACGAGGACGAGCAGGGCCAGGACGTGCTCGCCTTCGAGGACCTGCGCCTGGATCGCCGCGCGCATGAGGCGTGGCGGGGCGAGCGCTTGCTGGCGCTCACGCGCACCGAGTTCCTGCTGCTAGAGATGTTCCTGCGACACCCGCGCCAGGTGCTCACACGCTCGGCCATCTTCGAGCACGTGTGGGGCTATGACTTCGGGGCGACGTCCAACTCACTGGGCGTGTACATGGGCTACCTGCGCCGCAAGACCGAGCAGGGCGACGACGAGCCGCGCCTGTTGCACACTGTGCGCGGCGTCGGCTACGTGCTGCGTGGGCCAGCGTGAGCTTCCGCCAGAGGATCGCGCTAGTGTCGGCAGCGGCGGTAGCCGTGGCTGTGGTGCTGGCGTCGGCGCTGACCTACGTGCTCACCTCCCATCAGCTGTCCAGCCAGGTCGACTCTCAGCTGCGCAACCGCGGGCGCGGCGTGAGCCTGCTGGTGCGCGTGCTCGACGAAGTGGGCGACCATCGTACCGTGCGCCACCTGACCGCGCGCGAGCTTCGCCTGGCGGCCCTGGGCGCGCTCGGCAAGCCCGCGCGCTCGGTGGGCTCGGGCCTGTTCGGACGCCTGCCCCCCGCGCCCGGGCAGGTGCGCGGCTACCAGCAGGTGGTGGGCGCCAACGGCAAGATCATCGCGATATCCGCGCCCGGCGTGTCGCTGCCGGTGGACGCGCGCACACGCGAGCTGGCCGAGCACGGCGGCCAGCCGTTCTTCCGCGACGCCCGCGTGCGCGGCATCCACCTGCGCGTGCTCGCCGAGTCGCTGGGCGGCGGACGCGCAGTGCAGTTCGCCCAGCCGCTGACCGAAGTCGACAGCCTGCTGGCGCGCCTGCGCCTGTATCTCGCGCTGATCGTCGTCGGCGGCATCGCGCTGGCAGCCCTGCTCGGACGCCTGGTCGCGGGCGCGGCCGTGCAGCCGCTCAAGCGCTTGACCGAGGCCGCAGAGCACGTCGGACGCACCCAGGACCTCAGCGGACGGATCGAGCCGTCAGGAGGCGACGAGCTGGGACGGCTGGCCAGCAGCTTCAACGCCATGCTCGACACCTTGGAGCGCTCGATGGGCGCGCTCGACGCGTCGGTGCACGCCCAGCGCCAGCTGGTCGCCGACGCGTCGCACGAGCTGCGCACGCCGGTCACCAGCCTGCGCACCAACATCGAGATCCTCCAACAGCAGGGCAGCCATATGGACCCCGACGAGCAGCGCAGGATGCTCGACGACGTGGTCGAGCAGATCGGCGAGCTGACGCTGTTGATGAACGACCTGATCGACCTCGCCCGTGGCGATGAGCCGCATGTGGACACCGAGGAGGTGCGCCTGGATGCGCTGGTCGAGGAGGTGCTCGAGCGCGCGCGCCGCAACGCGGCCGGTACGCCGCTGCATGCGCGGCTGGCGCCGACGATCGTCGCAGGCGTGCCCGCGCGCCTGGAGCGCGCGGTCGGCAATCTGATCGACAACGCGGTCAAGTACGGCCCGCCCGGCCAGCCGGTGGAGATCGAGCTGCTGGTCGATCGTCGATCACGTGGAGCGTCGATCACCGGCGAGCTGACGGTGCGCGACCACGGGCCGGGAATATCCGCGCAGGACCTGCCGCACATCTTCGACCGCTTCTACCGCGGCGCCGAGGCACGCGGGCGCCCCGGCTCCGGCCTCGGGCTGGCGATCGTGCGCCAGGTGGTCGACCAGCACGGCGGAAGCGTCGTCGCCGAGCCGGCCCCCGGCGGCGGCACGATCATGCGCATGCGCCTGCCCGCGAGCGAGGTCGTCGAGCCCGAGCAAGAGCCCGACGCGAGTTGGCCGAGCTACGATCGGTCTACTGTCTGACATGCCCGCTCGCGCTGGGCGCGTGCATCCAATGCATGCTCGCGAAAGCGCGCCGGCGAGAGCCCGTAGCGACGGCGAAAGGCGCTTGCGAAGTGCGGCGCGTGTCGATAACCGACCAGGCGCGCCACGTCCCTGACGGGGATCGAGCGCTGCTCGATCAGCAGCTGCGCGGCCGCGGCCATCCTGCGCGCGAGCAGGTCCTCGCTGAACGTCATGTCGCCGAATTGCGAGTACGCCCGCTGGATCTGGCGCGGAGAGCTCGCCAGCGCGCCAGCCACCACATCAAGGGTCAGCTCGCGGCGATAGTGGCGCGCGACGACCACCCGCGCGAGCAGGTACAGGCGATGCCGCGACGACAGCGTCTGCTGGTGCACGTCTTCCACTCCGACGCACGCCGCGCGGCGTGACGGCCGGCTCAGCCGGCGTAGCGCAGCGCAGCGCGCTCGGCCGCCGGGCCGTAGGAGCCGCCGAAGAGAACCGCGTGGACGAGCAGGGGAAGCAGTTGGTAGAGCTCCACGCGCTCGCGCCAGCCATCGGCCAGCGGGGCGCTCTCCTGGTAGGCGCCGAACACGCGCTCGGACGGGGCGCCGAACAGGCGCAGCATCGCCAGGTCCACCTCGCGATGGCCGCCGTAGGCGGACGGGTCGATCAGCCACGGGTGGCCTTGCGCGTCGGCCATCACGTTGCCCGACCACAGGTCGCCATGCAGCCGCGCGGGCGGCTCAGCGGGGCCGCACAGGTCGGGCAAGCGATCGCACACGCGCTCCACGGCCTCCACGCCGTCGCGCGAAAGCGCGCCGCGCCCGCGCGCGATTGCCGCCAGCGGGCGCAGGCGCCGCTCGGCGTAAAAGGTCGGCCAGTCGACCGCGGGCTCGTTGGATAGCCGCAGGGAGCCGAAGCCGAACGTCCGGCCCTCGGCTGACTGGGCGTTGGCGGACTCGACGTCTGGGGAGCTGCCGTCGGTGGCCTCGCCGCCAGCGGTCGCGTCACCGCGGGCGGGGCCCGGCAACCCGAAGCACGGCGCGCCCGCGAGGTGCATGCGTGCCAGCCCGTGTCCCAGCTCGTCCGTGCCGGCTGCATCGAGGGAGCCCCTCTCGATCCACTCCAGCGCCAGATAGTCCGCGCCGACCTCCAACACCTCGGGCGTGCGCACGCCGCCGGGCTCGGCCAGCCAGCGCAGGCCGGCCGCCTCGGCCGCGTACTCGTCTGGCCCCGCGTCCGGTCGCGTCTTGACGAACGCCTGCCGACCGTCCGCCAGCTCCACGCGGAAGGCCTCGTTGATGTCGCCGCCGCCAACGCGCCCGAGGACCCGGGCGCCGTCCGGCAGCGTCACGCGCGCGCCCGTCCATGCGGCGATGTGGGCGCCCGCGCCCGCGGCCACGCCTGCGCGCGCCTGCGGCTCACGGCGCCTGGCCGCTGCGGATCTGCTCGAGCAGCCCCACGCAGGCGGCGTGCACGAGGTCGAGCACCTCCTCGAAGCCGCCCGCCGCGCCGTAGTACGGATCGGGCACGTCCAGCTCGCCGGCCACCCGGCTGGCGATCGGCCGCGATGGCGGCGCCTCGCTGCCCACGCCGCTGGCTGGATCGAATTCGCGCAGGAGACGAACCTTTTCGCGCTCGTCCCTACCAGGCGCAAGTCGCCGCAGCTCGCGCAGGTTCTCACTGTCCATCGCAACCATCAAATCAAAATCATCAAAATCCTCACGCCTGATCTGGCGGGCACGCCCGTGCAGCTCAAAGCCGCGCTCGCTCGCTGCCGCCACCGCGCGGGCGTCCGGCGGGTTGCCCACATGCCACGCCCCCGTGCCCGCAGAGTCCAGCTCGATGCTGTCCTGCAGGCCCGCCTGCTCGACCAGCGCGCGCATCACGCCCTCGGCCGTCGGCGAGCGGCAGATGTTGCCCAGGCACACGAACAGCAGCCGTGTGACCTCCCCGTCGCGCTCGTAAGGCCGCGTCGTGTCCGAGCGCTCATCCGCGCCCGCGCTCTGCGCGTCGGCCACGTCAGTCCTCTCCGAGCTCCAAGACCGCCAGGAACGCCTCCTGGGGCACCTCCACGCGACCGACCTGCTTCATCCGCTTCTTGCCCTCCTTCTGTTTGGCCAGCAGCTTTTTCTTGCGCGTGATGTCACCGCCGTAGCAGCCGGAGATCACATCCTTACGGAACGCCTTGACGGTCTCGCGTGCGATCACGTGCGAGCCGATCGCAGCCTGGATTGGCACGTCGTACTGCTGGCGCGGGATGCGCTTGCGCAGCTTCTCGGCCAACGTGCGCCCGATCTCATAGGCCTTCTCGCGGTGCACCACCATCGACAGGGCGTCCACCGGGTCGCCCGCCAGCAGCACGTCCAGCTTGACCAGGTCAGATGCCTTCATGCCGCTCAGCTCGTAGTCCAGCGACGCGTATCCGCGCGTGCGTGACTTCAGCTGGTCGAAGAAGTCCAGCACGATTTCCGCCAGCGGCAGGTCGTAGGTCATCTGCACGCGCTCCGGCGACAGGTAGTGCATGCCCACGTGCTCGCCCCTGCGCTCCTGGCACAGCTCCATCACCGCCCCCACGAACTCTTTGGGAGCGATCACCGACGCCCGGATGAACGGCTCGCGGATCTCCTCGATCGTGCCCGGGTCGGGCATGTCCGACGGGTTGTGCACCTCCAGCTCCTCGCCGTTGGTCAGCGTCACGTCGAACTCCACCGACGGCATCGTCGCCAGCAGCTCCAGGTCGTACTCGCGTTCGAGGCGCTCTTTGACGATGTCCATGTGCAACAGCCCCAGGAAGCCGCAGCGAAAGCCGAAGCCGAGCGCGTCCGAGGTCTCCGGCTCCCACGACAGCGCAGCATCGTTGAGCACCAGCTTCTCCAGCGCGTCGCGCAGGTCAGGGTAGGCGTCCGAGTCGATCGGGAACAGCCCGCAGAAGACCATCGGCTTGACCTCGCGGTAGCCCGGCAGCGGCTCTGAGGCTTCGCCGGGGTGCTCTCGACCTGCCGTGCCTCCGGCCTTGGCGCGCGTGGTCAGCGTGTCTCCGACGCGCAGCAGCGTCACGTCCTTCAGGCCCGTGATCAGATAGCCCACCTCGCCCGCCGCCAGCTGGTCGGTCGGCATCATCTGCGGGCTGAAGAAGCCGATGTCGTCGATGTCCGCCTCCGTGCCCGCCGCCATCGCCCGGATCGGCTCGCCCTTGCGAAACACGCCGTCCACCACCCTGATGTAGGCGATCACGCCGCGGTACTGGTCGAACTCCGAGTCGAAGATCAGCGCCCGCGCCGGGCCGTCCGGGTCGCCCTGCGGAGGCGGCACGCGCGCGACCAGCTCCTCGAGCACCTCCTGGACTCCCTCGCCCGTCTTGCCGCTGATTTTCAGGATCCCCTCGGGCGGCTCGCCGATCAGCTCGCTCACTTCGCCGGCCACCCGCTCGGGCTCCGCGCCCGGGAGGTCGATCTTGTTCAGGCACGGGATCAGCTCCAGGCCCGACTCCACCGCCAGGTACGTGTTGGCCACCGTCTGCGCCTCCACGCCCTGGGAGGCGTCCACCACCAGCAGCGCCCCCTCGCACGCGGCCAGCGAGCGCGACACCTCATACGTGAAGTCCACGTGGCCGGGCGTGTCGATCAGGTGCAGCTGGTAGGTCTGCCCGTCGCGCGCCGTGTAGAACACGCGCACCGCCTGCGCCTTGATCGTTATGCCCCGCTCGCGCTCCAGGTCCATCGAGTCGAGCACCTGCGCGCGCATCTCGCGCGCGGACACCGTGTGCGTGAGCTCGAGGATGCGGTCGGCCAGCGTCGACTTGCCGTGGTCGATGTGCGCGATGATCGAGAAGTTGCGGATGTGCTGCTGGTCCATGGGGCTCGCGTCACGATAGATGGTGCTCGCGCTGGCCAACATGAAATGCAAGCCACGGCTGCTCTACCCAGCGACAACTGGCGCTCAGGGCCGCGCCGCCAATCGGCATCTCCCGGGTCGGCGCCTACCGGATCGCCGGGTGACCGCAGACGAGGTCGCTCGGCTGTGAAAGGACGAGCAACTGCTCTTCGCCACGTCGACGCCGTCGCTTCCACCACATCTCGACGAACAGCTGCGGTCCGGCTGCCACGAGCGCGACCACGAGACTCTTCGTCACGTGATCGGCGCCAAGCGATCCGGCCAACACGAACCCCAGGATCGATCCCACGATGCCAGCAGCGATGCCGTAGCTCCTCGGCGCCTTCTCGGACCGGTCGCCTCTCCACATGCGCCGCCAGTACGGAGTCGGTGTTTCTCCAAACGGATCAGACATGAGCTCGACCGGCTGTGGCTCTCCCGAATCTATCTCTGTTGGCAGATAAACCCTTATACACCTCGTGTCGCCGACGCGTAGGCTTACCAGCGGCTGGCAGGTGCTTTCGTTGAGTCATCGCCGTGGAGCAGGTAGACGCGCCGACCCGAAAGCCGGGACGCCCAAGCTCGCACCAGCCCCCAACTTGCTTAGGCAGCGGAACGGCCCGGCCTTGATGCTCTTCCGAACATAGAAAGCCAACTAATTTCCGGCCACGCATAACCATGGAACGTGGCCCACTACGCGATACCTTGCCCGGTATGGCAGCCGGACACATCGACGAGGCGACCCACGTCCGCGATGTCGGCCTTCTCTCGGATGGTGAGATCGCGACCGCGACGGGTGCTGCACCGAGCACGGTGCGCGCTTGGCTGGCTCGCCGAAATGCACCAAGCGGAGCGCGGGCAGAACGACTAGTCGAGCTCTCTGCCGTCGTCGAACGACTGGCGCGCGTGATCAAACCAAGCTATATCGCCGTCTGGCTCAGCAAGCCGATCGAGGCGCTCGACAACGACAAGCCGCTCGACCGCATCGCCCGAGGCGACTACCGTGCGGTGGCACGCGTCATATCGAGCATCGAAGACCCCGGCGCAAGCTGACGCCACACTGCCCACGGCACACGATCTTGCCAGGTCAACCAGCAGCGACAAGCAGTGATGCACCCGCGTAGACATGCGCCGGCGTGTCCGTGACTGCTTTACGAACGAGCTTGGGCTCCTGGCCGGCAGGCGCGATGTCGATTGCGAACTCCAAGCCCGTCGCCGCCGCGATCTTTACGAGGGTCTCGATCTGCGGGTTCTTCTCGCCCGACTCAAGCTCGACCACCCGCGGCTGGCTCACGCCGAGACGCTCGGCTAGCCCACGCTGCGAGAGCCCATGATCGAATCGGTAACCAGCCAAGCTGCTGGCAACCAAGCGCGCCAGCGCCAAGCGCTCCCATTCCGCTGCGAACTCTGGGTCTGCGGCCAGCTCGGCCGCAAGAAGCTCCTCGTGCGTCTTGATGCCTTTCGGCCAGTTGCTCGGTATATCCGCCATGGGGAGCATGATAGGTCAAGGCTTATCAATGTTCAAGAGTGACTCGTGTATCGACCAGCTCGCGCCTGAGCGCGAGCTGTCAAGGCCGCGAAGTTCGCGTGCCGGTCTATCGAGAGCACGACGTAGAGCGAACCGCAGCGTCGGTAGAGCGCGCGCCAGTCGCTATTGCCGCGCCGCGGACGCAGCTCCCTGAGGCCGGCGGCGGCTTGCCCTTGCAATGGCTTCATATGCGGCGGTGGAAGACGCTCGCCGAGCGTGCGCAGCTTGTCGATGACATTGAGGATCGCCCTCTGCTCCTCCTTGGACTTCACCGCCACCACAAACTCGGCCACAGCGTCGGGGTCGTAGATGACCGTGTGAGGCCAAGGCTTGGATCCAGGGGTCATCGAAGCAACGTATCCAGGAGCAGGGATGGCACAGTCCGCCTACACCAGCCGCACCTGTATCGAGGGAGACAGGACTTGAACCTGCGACCGCCCGACCCCAGCCGGGCGTGCAGCGGGCGGACGGCCTCAACGAACGATCCGCGCACGATGGCCATGCCCAGCCGATGCTCTAGCCTTGTAGGTCCGGCGGATCGCCAACTCGACGCGGATCTTCGGATCCAACCGCGGCAACGCGCCAGCTTTCGAGCGGGCGGCCAGTCCAGGTGTCGGGAGTGTCACGCCGCCCAGGCAAGACACACAGTCCTGGGACGTATGTAGTAAGCGGCGATCTCTGATCGGGCGCAAGCCGGGTGGGCTTCGGCTCACCCGGCCTCTGCTCGTCCTATGGGCGCCCGAGGCGCGCGTCCGCTCCGCTACGAGCCTGGGCCGTGCGCTACGGGCGCCCGAGGCGCGCGCGGATCAGGTTGCCCACCTGGTGGGCCTCCGGGATGCGCATCGCCAGCACCGCGCGCACGTACACGAACAGGCCCGCCACCGCCGCCGCGCCCACGCTCACGATCTCCGCCGCCAGCGAGCCGCCGAGCAGCTCGTCCAGTAGCTTCCAAACCACCCACGAGACACCCGCCAGCAGGGCAGACGCGATCAGGATGCGGGCCGTGATCATCGTCGTCTGGCCGCCTTCCAGGCGGCCATTGAGGCCGATGCGCAGGCGATGGAACTGCAGCGCGGTCATCACCATGTTCGCGCTGATCGTGCCGATGATCAGGCCCGCGATGCCCAGCGGCTTGTACAGCGCGATGCTCACGATGATGTCCACCACGATGTTCGTCGCCGCCAGGCGTGTCGGGATCCACGGGCGCTGCACCGCGAAGAAGGTGCGGGTCAGCAGCAGGTTCAGGCCGCCGAAGGGCAGGCTGAAGGCGAACCAGAACAGCGCGATCGACACCAGGTGGGTGGACTGCGCGTTGAAATGGCCGCGCTCGAACAGCAGTTTGACGATCGGCGTGGGCAGCGCCACCATGAACGCCGCCGCCGGGATCAGCATCAGGTTGATCTGGCGCATGCCGTTGCCCACCGCGCGGCGCTTCGCCGCGGGGTCGCGGTTGGATGCCATTCTGCTGAGCGCGGGGAACAGCACAGTGGCGACCGCCACGCTGAACATGCCCTGGGGCAGCATGTACACGCGAAAGCCGTTTTCGATCGCCCGCGGCGCTTCGCCGGACACCAGCCCGCCAAAGGCCGAGTTGATCAGCTGGTCGAGGTTTACGATGCCCAGCCCGATCATCACCGGCAGCATCAGCATGAACACCTGCCTGATGCGCGGGTCGTGCCAGTCGATGTGCACCTGCAGGCGAAAGTCGATGCGGCTGAGCGCGCCGAACGCCAGCGCCAGCTGCACGCAGGTGGCGAACAGCACGCCGATCGCAAACGCATAGATCTCCTCTTCGCCGTGGAAGTGCGGCGCGAGCACGACCAGCAGCACGATGATCACCGCGTTCCACACCGCCGGCGAGATCGCCGGAATCGTGAAGTGGTCGTAGGTCTGCAGCACCCCCACCAGCAGGCCGTTGAGGCCCAGCAGCAAGATCACCGGGAACAGCAGCCGCGAGAGGCCCACGGTCAGGGCGGTCTGCCCCACCAGCTTGGGCGCGATGAACAACGGCATCACCACACCCGCCGCGAGGATGAAGAACGCGGTCAGCGCCCCCAGGCCGATCAGCATGATCCAGAACAGCGTTGAAGCAAGCCGGATCGCCTCCACGCGCCGCCCCTTCTGCAGCAGGTCGGTGAACACCGGCACGAACGCCGCCGATAGCGCCGACTGGGCGAACAGCTGCGCCACCAGGTTGGGCACGAGGAAGGCGATCGTGTACGCGGACGCGGGCTGGGTCGTACCGAAGTAGCCCGCAAACACGATTTCGCGCACCAGGCCCACCACCCGCGAGATGCCGGTGGCGATCGAAAAGATCAGCGTGTTGCGCGCCACCCCGCCGCCACCCGGAGGCGGCGGGGCGACCGGCTCCTCGGCGAAAGCTTCAGCGCTGGCGGACAAGGCCGCTATAGTACGGCGCGCCGCGGGCACGTCCTCGTTTGTTCGCGTCCCTTTTTCACGATGGCCAACATCCACTCCCAGAAGAAGCGAATCCTGCGCTCCGAGCGCGAGCGCCTGGAGAACCGCCGCTACACGTCCACGATCAAGACGTACTTCCGGCGTCTGGAGTCTCTCGCCGGCGGCGACGCCGAGGCGGTCGAGACCGCCCACCGCGAGCTGGTCAGCCAGATCGACAAGGCCGTCAAGCGCGGCGCGCTGCACAAGAACACCGGCGCGCGCAAGAAGTCCCGCGCCGCCAGAGTGCTCGCCGGCAAGTAGCGTCGGCGCGGGCGCGCTCAGTCCATGGCCGCCGGCTTGTGCGCCGGCCGTGCAGGCGCAGCCAGCTCGACCGCTGGCAGGCCGTCGATGCTGAGCGCGTTCTTCTCGCGCTGATAGTCCAGCAGCGCCTCAGGGCCGTTCACGCGCACCTTCTTGGCCGCCGTTGCGTCCAGGTGCGGGCGCAGGCCCTCCAGGCTCATCAGCGGCACGCCATAGCCACACGAGTCGGCCACGCGTGTGACGTGCACGAGCACCACCGCGCGGCGCGATTGCGCAACCTGCGGTTCCTCGAACCGGCATCCGTTGAGCAACTGCGCGAACTGCGCATCGCCAGCCAGGACGATCTCGGCGCGCCCGTGCAGCCGTACTATCCGCGGCGGTCCCTGGAAGGCGCACAGCATCACCACGATGCGCCCGTTCTCGCGGATGTGCGCGATCGTCTCCGCGCCACTGCCCACGAGGTCGAGGTACGCGACGGTGTGAGCATCGAGCACCCGCAGCGTGCCGATCGGCCCCTTGGGCGAGACATTCACGTGTCCGCCCGCGTCCAGCGGCGCGCTGGCCACGAAGAACAGCTGCTGGCTGGCGATCCATCCCGCGAGCGTGTCGTCGATGCCGTCAAAGACCTGTCCCACGGTCCAAAGGGTAGGACAGCGCGGAATACGCGCCCGCGCGTGTCATCGGGCGGCATGCGCGTCCGCGCAACAACCGCGCTCGGCACAGCCGCCGGTCGGTCAGGCCGCCGCGATGCTCTCGATCGCGCGCACGGCCAGCGTGTCCTCGTCCAGGCCCGCCAGCGGCGTGCGGCTGGCCGACAGCGGCGCGCCCCCGCGCGTGTCGAGCTCGAGATCGGCCAGCGCGGCCAGCGCCCGGCGCAGGCGCTCGGGCTCTGAGCGCGCCGCGTCGGCCATGAAGCGCTCGGCCGCCCGCGCGGGCATGCGCAGGCCCCGCTTGATCTGCGCCGCCGGCTCGCCCGCCTGCAGGCGGATGGCGATCGCCAACGCGTCGCGCAGGCGCTGGGCCATCAGGTAGGTCAGCCCCGACACGCGCTCGCCCTGCTGGCGCAGGCGCACGTACGCGAGCGTCGCCTCACGGGTGTGGCCGCCCACGAGCGCATCGGCCAGCGCGTACGCGCGCCACTCGCTGGAGTGCGCCGCGCGGCTTTCGATCTGCGCCGCCTCGATCTTGCGCGGGCGCACGGCCGCCGAGTCGTTCGCGCCGACCGTGCCCGCATCGGGTGCGTCGTCACCTTCAAGGGCCAGCTTCTCCAGCTCGCGCAGCAGGCGCTGCTGGCGCTCGCCCACCTGGGTGACCAGCGCCTTGGCCGCCGCCGCGTCCAGCGACAGCCCCAGGCGGTTGGCCTGCTCGCGCGTCCACTTGGCCAGCTCCCACGGCTTGACCGTCGTCTGGGCGACGACCTGGCCGCCCGCGCGCTTGACCGCGTCGTGCAGCGCCGCCGGGGCCTTCGCGCGAGCCTCCTCGCGCGCGAACATCGCCACGGTGGTCGCCGGCGGCATCGACTGAAGCGCCGGTACTAGGT
>Ga0207416_1003811_pt1 | contig 13853 bp, 9 predicted proteins | sample PaiPotPPM11metaG_FD_184107 | JGI IMG/M metagenome (GOLD analysis project Ga0207416, IMG submission 184107) | Iron sulfur acid spring bacterial and archeal communities from Banff, Canada, to study Microbial Dark Matter (Phase II) - Paint Pots PPM... ...
GACCAAACATCGCGGCATAGCCAGCGTCGCAGCCAGCTTCCTGCTCAATCTGATCGCCTACAACCTGATCCGTATCCCGAAATTGGTCGCGGCGTAGTGCGCGCGCCAGTCTCAGCATCCACCGCGCCACCAACAATCGAGGACATCGCCGCAACCGCCGACCTTCACGTGAAAGAAAAATAGCGCAATTTCCCGCTTTTTCCGCAGACTGCTAAGTCAGATGGATCCGTCAGCACCGCCTTCAAGGCTGGTATCACGGCGTGGAACACTTGGCCAAGTGCCGCATACGCCTCTCACGCCCCTTCGTTCGGGTCGTGATAAAGCTCGCCGACGATGCCGGTCACGCCGGGCTTCGCCTGCTGCAGATGATAGCGGCCGTCGCGATCGCGGCCGAGGCGGCCGGCCTGGCGCAACTCGTCGATCGCGCAGGCGACTTCGCGGCCGTCCTCGGAACCGAGCGACTCGACGATATCGGCATAGAACATCGGCGATGACACGAGCGCTTGCTCGACGGTCTGATACCGCGCCGGGCCTTTGAAGACCTTCGCGGCGCACCGCATCAGCGGGACCTGGCCGTCGCGGCCGAACGGCTTCGTGCAATCGAAGCCGGATTTCGCGCCGGTGCGCCGGCCGTTGAGCGACGGGTCCATGGTCATGCCAAGAATGCCTTGCAGGACGACCAGATCCTGATCGGCCTGGAAGCGCGTGCCCATCGCCCAGTCGACCTGACGGTCATCGTGGATGTCGATGTCCTCGTCGAACACGTAGACGTGCTTGAGCCGCATGATGCCGCCGAACAAGGCCGCGATGGCCTGCTTCGCCTCGCCGTACGAACGCTGTTTGATCGAGACACGCAGCGTATTGGCGCCGCCCGATACCGAGCGCAGATAAACCGCGACGGGCTCGCGCACGGTCGTCTTCAAGATCTTCATCGCGTCAGCCTCGACGCGCATCGACGAGATATTGGCGCTATCGGTCTGATCGAGCACGAAGGCCGAGCCGTGCAGCAGCGTGTGATGCAGCACGTCGCGCCGCATGGTGATGGCCGTGCAGTGGAACACCGGGTCCATGTGAATCGCGCCGTAATAACCCATGTATTCGCCGTACGGCCCCTCCGGCTCGACATAGCCGCGCTCGTCGAGATAGCCCTCGAGCGTCAACTCGGCATCGGCCGGGACCAGAATGTCGTTGGTGAGGCTTTTGACAACCGGCGCCGGCTCGCCGCGGAAGCTTGCCACCAACGCCAGCTCGTCGCCGGGTTGGCGCGTGGTCGCGGCAAAGAAGTCGAGCGGGTGGGTGCCGACCGTGAATGTCACCGGCAGTTTCTGGCCGCGCGCCACGCAGGCGGTATAGATGCGCTTGAGATCGGATGGCGCCGTGACGTTGGTGCCGGTTTCGTAGCGGTTGCGCAGGCTCAAGCGGCGGCAGCCGACATTGCGCCGCCCGGTCGCGGGATCGATCACGTAGTCGATGGCGGAGCTCATGTAGCAAGAGCCGTCATAGGCGTGCTGCGGATGGAACGGCAATTTGGTGAGATCGACGTCCTTGCCGGTGATCTTGATCTCATGCACCGGGGCATCGGTGGACGGCACCTCGACCAGCGGCTGCGGGTTCGCGAGCCGCTTGAAATATTCGTCGTAGAGCTTGTCCTCGGTGGTCTCGAAAGCCGCGGCAAGGCGCTTGCGGTTGCCTGCGGTCTTGGCGACGAGTTCGACTTGCTCGGGCCCCGCCTTCTTGAACAGCACGGCCTTTTCGGTGCGTTCGATGATCGGGCTCAGGCCCGTCATCGGCACCGGCTTATCGTAAATCTCGACCTCGCCGAGCGCGATCAGGCGATCGACGAAGCTGCGCAAACGGTATTTGTCGAAATCGACAGCGGCGGCTGCGTGGGTCATTGCGGCGGCGTCCTCCCCGGACGGTCATCTCGATGCCTTGGGCCAAACGCGCATGAGGGCTTGGGCCTGAAATGACACCAGACGGAGTAGGGGAGTCAATTGCGGCAGACGCAGGGGTGCGCGGGCCTGCCGCGCTTGCCGGCTGAGGGCTATTTTCCCCAGCCGAAGCGGTAGTTCACGCCGGCGCGGACAACGTCGTCGTGCATCGAGACATTGTCGGTCGGCAGGCCGTCGCAATTGGCGCCGCAGTTGAACTTGCCAAGATCGACGTGGAGATACTCCGCCTTGGCGCTCCAGTTGCCGGGCAGCGCGAACTCGATACCGCCGCCGGCGGTCCAGCCGGCCTTGGTCTGGCTGGCGCCGGCAAAACCGGGTGTCGAGGCGCGGATGTCGCCCGCGGCAAGTCCGCCCGTCAGGTAGGGCATGATGCCGCCGAACGCGTAGCCGACGCGGCCGCGCACCGTGCCGAGCCAGCTATCGCTGGTGGTGCAGCCCGCCGGGCATAGCGTGGACGTATTGGTGCCGGTCAGGTGGGCCCAGTCGATATCGCCCTCGAGGCCGACGACGGCCTTGCCGATCTGCCAATTGTAGCCGGCGGTGCCGCCCGCCATGCCGCCCGAAACCCTAATGTGGTCGGCGCTGGTGTCCCAAGAGGAATGGCCCCAGCCGCCGCCGCCGTTGATGCCGAGATAAAAGCCGGTCCAGTTGTAGGCCTGCGTCACTTCGGACGGCGGCGCCTTATAGAGCGGCGCCACGGAAAGGTCGGCCGCGCCGGCGCATTGCGCCGTAACGAGCACACCGAGAGCTAGGCATCCGGCTACGAAGTTCTTCATCACTGGTCCGGCCTCGCGGGCGCCGGCGCCTTCAGGCTGCCGTTCGCCGACAAACTTTACGCAGGATATTGTTACCCTGGGCTTACACCCTCCGAGGCCGCCACCACCGCCGCGTACTCTATTGGCGAGAAAGGCGAAATTGCGCCACGCCAGGGGCCGCTTGATGGCCTGGTCAGGGTCATTGCCGGCCAGTTCCGATGCAGAACCGGCGTTTGCCCGCTAGGCCGCCGGCCGGCGAATGAGCTTCATGCCCATCTTGATCTTGTCGCCGAGATTCTTCTGCGACAGGCAGGTAAACAGGCACAGCGTCTCGCAGGCGACCGTCTCTTTTCTGCGCTCGGTGCCCTCTTTGCCGTACCAGATTTCACGCGCGGTCTGCGTGCGGACATTGCCGATCGGCGGAAAGTTCCAGCAGACCTCGACGCGCCCGTCGGAACGAATGAAGAAATTGCGCATGCCGATCCGGCACGGCATCGCTTCGCGCGGCGCCTTTTCGCGGCGGAAGTGGTTCGGCCACAAATTCAGCAGCAGTTCCGTATTCAGAATCGGCGCGCCGTCGCGCTTCATTTCGAGCAGCCGATCCTTGACTGCGATGAGATCGTCCAGGTCGTCGGGGCCGATCCAGAATTCGTTCTTGGCTTCATCGGTGACCTGCTCCACCGGCTGGAAATTGATCGCCGTTGCGCCGATGGCGCGCACCCAATCGACCATGTCGGGCAGCTTGCGGAAGTTCAACTTATGCACGACAGCCTTGATGATGATCGGAAAGTCGACGCCATGCTTCGCCTTCGCCCGCGTCAGCGCCCTGATGCCGGCGAGAATATCGTCAAGCGAGCCTTCGATGCCGCGCGAGTAATTATGAATGTCGGCATCGCGCGAGTCGATCGAGATATTGATGTTGAACGGTTTGGCGGCGACAGTCCAATCGACGATTTTCTCGTTGCCGAATGCGCCGCCGTTAGTGGTGACGCCCCACTTCAATCCCTGCTCGCCGCAGAAGGTGATGAGGTCGACAAATCCCTTTTTGATGTACGGTTCGCCGCCGGAAAATTCGATGTGGTAGTGGCCGATGAATTCCCTAAGATCCAGCAGCGCTTTCTTCCACTCGTCGATCGACATCTCATCGCGATAATTTGGCCGCCGCCAGTAGTCGCAATAACGGCACTTGTAGTTGCAGCGTTCGATCACTTCGCCGTAGATCGATACCGGCACCGTGCCGTCGTGTCCGGTGCGCAAGTAGATTTCTTCCGCCAAAGCATTGCGGACGTGATGCGCGCCAAGCCGCGTCAAATCCAACAGGTTCACAATTGGTCTCCGAAAGACAAAACCGCATTGAACCGGATACGGATGACACGCTCCGCCGCGCATCCGAAGCGGTTCCGAATTTAAAGGTTAATTCGTTAGTTTATCGTTTGGGTACTGGCGGGCCGCACTATCGCCACACATAGTCATTTCAGCTTGCAACGGACTGTCCGTGAGAAATTTCAACCGAGCCGCAACCATGTTGTCACGCCGCCGAATGCTAACGATGACCGCAAGTGCGATGGGCGCAGTTGCGGTTGGCGCTGCGACAGGGAACAAGGCCGAGGCTGCGAGGCCGCGGCGCATCCCCTACGGCGCCTGCGTGCGTGTCGATCCGTTGCAAAAGGAACTCGACTACCGGGCGGCGATCCAGACCTATTGTCAGCAAATCACGCCGGAAGGCGGCTTGTTCTGGGGTCCTCTGCGGCCGACGCGCGACCAGTTCAGGTTCGAAAACGCCGACGCGGTGCTTGCCTTTGCCGAAGCCAACGGCATGACCATGAGGGGCCATACGCTGATCTGGTATGGCACCATGCCGAAATGGACGGACGACATCGAGGGAGCAGCCGAAGCCGAGCACGAAATGACCACGCATATCGAGCGGGTCGTGTCACGCTATCGCGGCAAGGTCAAAACCTGGCACGTCGTCAACGAGCCGATTGACGATACCAAAGGCGACGTGCCCGGCTTGCGGCCGAACATTTGGCTGCGAAATCTGGGCGATAGGTACATCGATCTGGCGTTTCGCACCGCGCACGAGGTCGATCCGGCGGCCGAGCTTGTCATCAACGAGTACGACATCGAATGCGCCGACGGAACGTCGCCGAAGCGGCGCGAGGTGTTTCTAAAACTCATTCGCGATCTCGTCGCACGCGGCGTACCGTTGCATGGTGTCGGCCTGCAAGGCCACATCAAGGGCAAATATGAAATCGATCGTGACGGCGTTTATGGCTTCGTTTCGGAAATCCGTTCGCTCGGCCTGAAGGCTCACGTTACCGAGCTTGACGTGATCGACTACGACTTGCCGGGACGGATCGGCACGCGTGACGCCATCGTCGCGGCCCGCGCACACGATTTCCTGGAAGCGATTTTCGCCGCTGCCCGGCCTTCGGTCATTGCCACCTGGGGGATTACCGACCGCTATACCTGGGTTCCGATCTGGTACAAGCGCCGCGACGGCTTGCCCAACCGGCCGCTGCCGTTGGACGATCATTACCAGCCGAAGCCGCTGTGGAACGTGATCGACTATTTCTGCAATAAGTGATCTTCACCCGTACGTCTTCAAGACGTGGCGGGCGATCACCATCTTCATCACTTCGGTGGCGCCTTCGGTGATGCGGAAACTGCGCTGCTGCCGCCAGAATTTTTCGATCGGCAAATCGGTGGTGAGCGCGATGCCGCCATGGATTTGCATGCACATGTCGGCGGCCTTGAACGCCATTTCGTCGGCGAAATACTTGCAGACATAGGCGTCCTGGCGGGCGTCCTCGCCTTTGTCGAGACGAGTGGCCGCTTTGTAGACCAGCAGCCGCGCCGCTTCGAGCTCGACATACATGTCGGCGAGCATCCATTGGATCGACTGGCGGTCGGCGAGCGGCCGGCCGAAGGTCGAGCGCTGCTTGGCATACGAGGCTCCGAGTTCTAGGCAGCGCTCGGTGACGCCAAGCGCACGCGCGCCATGACGAACGCGTCCGGCGCCGAGCCATTGCTGGGCGTGGCGGAATCCGTCGCCTTCCTCGCCGACGCGGTGGCTCGCCGGCACGCGTACGTTCTCGAGCACGATTTCCCAGGGCTCGTCGCCCATCATGGTCTGGTACTTGGTGGTGAGTTTTACGCCCGGCGTGTCCATGTCGACGATGAAGCAGGAAATGCCGCCATGCGATCCCTTGGCGCGGTCGGTCGCGGCCATCAGCTGCATGAAATCGGCTTCTTTCGCGCCGGTGATGAAGCGCTTGACGCCGTTGATGACGTAATGATCGCCGTCGCGCACCGCGACCGTACGCATGCCACCCGGATCGGAGCCGGCATCGGGCTCGGTCTGCGCGAAACAGGCCTTTTTCTCGCCGCGCACCGAAGGCAGCAGATACTTCTCTTTCATCTCGCCGGTGAGCGAATACAGGATGGCGCGCACGCTCGGGCCGGTAATGCCACCCATGCCGCGCGCGGGCAGTGCGACCGAGCGTGACAGCTCGGTTTCGACGATCGAGCGTGCCAGCACCGAAAATCCGGCGCCGCCGTATTCCTCGGGGATGTCCATTTTCCAGAAGCCGAGGTCCTTGGCGCGCTGGCAGAAGCGCTCGTAATATTCGGGCTTGAGCTTCTCGGTGTCGGTCGAGGCGTGCCGCTCGACCGGAATCATTTCGGCATCGACGAAACGCCGCAGCGCGTCCTTGAAAATGCGCAGCTCTTCGGGAAGCTCGAAGTCCATCAGGCGTTCTCCTCGCGCCAAGCGACACGCACATCGACCGCAACCGCGCCTTCATTGCGCACGATCAGCGGGTTGATTTCGATCTCCCCGATCCGCGTGCGGTGATCGAGATAGAAGCGGGAAAGCGCCAGCATCGCCGCTTCGAGCGCTTTGCGGTCGGCCGCAGGCCTGCCGCGATAGCCGGCGATGAGGCGGCTCGCCTTTAGGCTGTCGATCATGGCGTCGACGTCGGCCGCGCTGACGGGAAGGAGCCGCAGCGCGGCATCGCGGACAAGCTCGACCATGATGCCGCCGCTGCCGGCAAGCAGCAACGGGCCGTACAGCGGATCGGAGCGTGCGCCGACGATGGTCTCGATGCCGGACACCATTTCCTGCACCAGGAAGCCGTCGATCCTGGCGTTTGGCTGCGATTTTTTGGCCGCCACCACCAAGGCGCCGGCGGCTGCGAGCACGTCTTGACGGCTCCCGAGATCGAGTACGACGCCGCCAGCTTCAGTCTTGTGCACGATATCGGGCGAGCGGATTTTCAACGCCACCGGGAAACCAACTGCCGCCGCCGCGTCGGCCGCTTCCTCGGCGCTTTTCACCGCGCGGCTTTGCGGCAATGCGATGCCGTAGCGCGCAAGCGTCGCATCGAGCGTGGCCGGCGTCAGATCGCTTGCCGGCGCGTGTCCAGGCACGGCGGGCGCGCGGCCGGAGCGCTGCGCGTGGAACCATAATGCATTGATCGCGCGCAGCGTCGACTCAAGTCCTTGCAGGAATGGAAACCCGGCTTGCTCCTGTATGGCAAGCCCTTCGGGCGTCATCTGATGAATCATTCGCCCGAACGCAATAACCGGCTTGTCGGTAAGGGTCAGCAGTCGCGGCAACTCGTGACTATCAGTCCAATTGGGACCTCTGCCCGGCAAAGGCGAGCACCAGGCAACGATATCGACATTTGGATCGCGCGCGACGATCTCGCACTGATCGACGGCAACTTTCAGCGTCGAGGGAATGCCGGTATCGAGCGGGTTCTTTGGCGAAATGCCTTCCTGCATGTGCGGCATCAGTGCCGCATTGGTCGCCGCATCGAACGCGGGAACTGCAGCGCCTTCGAATTCAGCATAGTCGTAGAGCAAGTCGACCGTGCCGCCAGAATTGGTGACAAAACCGATGCGTGGGCCTTTCGGCATCCGGCCACACTGGAACGCGAGCGTAACCTCGAGCAAATCCTCAAGCGAGCGGCAGTTGATGATGCCGTAGCGCTCGCACATCGCAAGATACGCAGCGTAGTCGCCGCCGATCGCGCCGGTGTGCGATTGTGCAGCTGCCCGCGATTTCTGCGTCGCGCCGGTCTTGATGGCGAGCACCGGTTTGCCGGCTTGCAACGCGCGGGCGGCTGCGCACATGAAAGCTTCCGGCCGCCGGATGCCCTCGATGAAAAGCACGATTTGTTTGGTATGCGGGTCGTCCACCACGAAATCGAGATAATCGGCAAGGTCGAGATCGGCTTCGTTGCCCGACGATACGGCGTAAGAGAAACGCAGGCCACGTTCTGCGGCGCTTTTCATCCAGAATTGTACTGTTCCGCCGGACTGGAATATTCCCGCCACCGGCCCCGGCGGCACGCCGCACAATTCGGTATTGGGATAGGCGAACAGCTTTTCGCGGTAGCTGAACGAGCCCATGCAGTTCGGGCCGCTGACGCGCAGCTTGCTGGTGGCGAGAAAATTCTTCAGCCACGCGCCGCGTTCCCGCGACGGCTCGCTTTCACCGTCGCCGACGGCCGAGGCGTAGATCGTTGCGGACTTCACGCCGGCGGCTTCGGCGTCGGTCAGCACGCCGGCCACATGCGCCGCCGGCACGATCACCATGGCATGATCGACCGGCTCGGCAATGTCGCGCAGCGATGCGAAACAGCGTTCGCCGTAAACCGTCTGCTGCCGCGGATTGACGAGATAGATGCGCCCGCCATAGCCGAATTCGCGCAAATTAGTGAAGATATGGCTGGCCCAGCGCGCCCGCTCGGAGGCGCCGACGATCGCCACCGAAGTGGCGCGCAACATGCTCGCCGGCGACCGCAATACGCTATCACTGCCCGCCACGCTTGCTCCCCATCGCACCCGGTTTAGCCGCAACTTTTCCTCCCCCGCGTGCGGGGAGGGAAGGTGGGGGCTTGGTATCGTATTTCGCCTCGGACGGCTATGCTCGCGCCGGCGACGCCGGTTGCATGAATGGAGTAGCTACGGATGCGTCTTGACCAATTGGAAGGTAATCCCGACGGCCGCGTGGCCTGGGGCAGCGATATTGCCGCGCAGATGCTGCGCCGTTTCGGTATCCGCTATATCAGCCTCAACCCCGGCGCGAGCTATCGCGGCTTCCACGACAGCATCGTCAATCATCTCGGCAACAAGGATCCGGGAATCATCCTGTGCCTGCACGAGGACCATTCGGTCTCGATCGCGCATGGCTATGCCAAGGCGACCGGCGAGCCGATGGCCTGCGTGCTGCACTCCAATGTCGGGCTGCTGCACGGCATGATGGGATTGTTCAATGCCTGGTGCGACCGGGCGCCGATGTTCGTTCTCGGCGCCACCGGGCCGGTCGCCGCCGAGAAGCGGCGGCCTTGGATCGACTGGATCCATACCTCGCGCGATCAGGGCGCTTATATCCGCTCCATTATCAAATGGGACGATCAGCCGACCTCGCCCGATGCGCTGGTCGAATCCATGATCCGCGCCAATCTCTTGACGCGCTCGGCGCCGACCGCCCCAGTTTATATCTGCCTCGACGCCGGCTTCCAGGAACAGAAGCTCGACAAAGAGCCGGAATGGCCCGACGTGGCGCGCTTTAAGCCGCCTGAGCCGCCGCGGCCGTCGAAGCGGTCGGCCGATGAGGCGCTGGCGCTGCTGGCAGGCGCGCAGCGGCCGGTCGTCATGTACGGTCGCGGCTCGCGCAAAGCCGAATACTGGGCGCCGCGCATAAAGCTCGCCGAGCGGCTCGGCGCCTGCGTGCTGACCGATCTCAAGCAGGGCGCGATGTTCCCGACCGATCATCCGGCGCACTACTGTCCGCCGTTCAACGTGCTCGGCAAGGATGCGCGCGAGCTGTTGTGCGAAGCCGATGTCATTGTCGCGCTCGATTGGGTCGATCTTGGCGGCGCGCTGCGCCAGGCCAAGAACGCCGGCACCGTGACGGCGAAAGTCATCGCCTGCTCGCTCGACCAGAATCTGCATACCGGCGCCAACATGGAATATCAGTCGCTGCCAACCGTCGATGTGGCGATGGCGTCGACCGCCGACGTCGTTGTCGCCGAGCTCAACGATGCGCTGGGCAAGGGCAGCAAGAGTCCGTGGAAGGTGAAGGTGCCGGCGAAAACCAAGGCCGCCAACGGTGCGGCCATCAGCATGGAGCAGGTTGCTGGCGCCTTATGCGATCAGTTCAACGATCCGGAGAATGTCACGTTCTGCACGCTCGGCCGCGGCTGGCCGTTTGACATCTGGCCGTTGCAGAATGGCATGGCCTATCTCGGCAAGGATGGCGGCGGCGGCTTGGGTTCGGGCCCCGGCCTATCGGTCGGCTCGGCGCTCGCTTTGCAGGAGCAGGGCCGCTACGCGATCTCGATGCTCGGCGATGGCGATTTCTGCATGGGCGCAACCGCGATCTGGAGCGCGGCGCATCACCGCATCCCGCTGCTCGTTCTGGTGAACAACAACCGCTCCTATTTCAACGACGAGCTGCACCAGGAGAATGTGGCGCGAACGCGCGGCCGCGAAGTCAAGAACCGCTGGATCGGCCTGCGGCTGGAGGATCCGATGCCCGACATCGCCAAGCTCGCTGAGGCGCAGGGCGCGGTCGGCATCGGGCCGGTGACGAAGGCGGCCGACGTCAAAGCGGCAATCGAGAGAGGCGTCGACGTGCTCAAGAAAGGCGGCGTCTGCGTGATCGATCTGCATGTCGATCCGCCGAGCGAACGGCAGGCGAGCCATGCGCTCGGCCACCGCGCGACGGGAGATTAGGCGCTGTCCTGGCTCTTCTTCGCGTTTTCCGGCCCGGTGCTGTGGGCCATCTCGGTGCATTTGGACAAGTATCTCGTCGAGCGCTTCTTCAAGGAAAGCAATGTCGCAGTGCTGCTCGTGTTCACGGCGCTGATCGGCGTATTGCTGCTGCCGTTGATCTGGTTTTACGAGCCGAGCGTCACCAGTCCGGGCCTGGGCAGTATCGCGCTCATCATATTTTCCGGCATTCTCTACATGACCGCGATGCTGCTTTATCTGCGCGCGCTGCAGACCGAAGAAGCGTCCGTGGTGGCGCCGTTCTTCCAGGCCGGGCCAGTGTTCGGTTATGTGCTGGCTTACCTTGTGCTCGGCGAGACGTTGTCGGCGCGGCAAATGGCCGGCGGCGCGATGATTATCGTCGGAGCGTTGATCGTTTCGCTTCGCTTCAATCCCTTCCATTCCTCCGCTCCAAGTGGGGCAGGCCAAGCGCGGGGGTTCAAGGCGCGATTGGCGGCGTTGATGCTGGCGTGTGGATTCATCATGGCGCTCAGCACCCTGATCTTCAAAGTATTCGCCATCGAAGTAGCATTCTGGACCACGATTTTCTGGATGTTCGTCGGGGAAGGAATTTTCGGCGTGGCGTCGCTGTCGATCGGCTCCTATCGCCGGCAATTCGTGGCGGTCTTGCGCGCCAATACGGTGGCGCTGTTGTCGATCAACGCGTCGAACGAACTCATCAATCTCGGCGGCGGCTTGGGCAATCGTTATGCGCTGCTGTTTGCGCCGCTCAGCATCGTGCAGGCCATCGGCAGCACCACGACATTGTTCGTCTTTGCGTTCGGTGTCGTGCTTAGCATTTTCTTTCCGAGCCTCGGCCGCGAGAATTTGTCGGCACGCGAATTGGCGCAGAAGGGTGTCGCCGCGATTTTCGTGGCCGCCGGGGTGGTGCTGGTGACACGCTGACGGGCGCGGGGTCTGGATCGTCGAACCTATTGATGCTAAAGGTATTTCTTGGCGACCTTGGGCGCCACTGCGTGTGCGGGAGTGGCTGATGAAAAGCTGCAGGACCGGAGCCGAGCACCTCGATTCGCTTAGGGATGGACGCGCCATCTTTATCGACGGCGAGCTAGTCGCCGACGTGACCGAGCATCCGGCCTTTCGCAACGCAGTCCGCGCCGCCGCGGCGCTCTACGATTTCCAGGCGCGTCCGGAAAATCTGGAGCTGATGACCTTTCAGCCGGAAGGTTCCAACCGCCGCGTCAATCGCGGCTGGCAGATGCCGCGCAACTACGACGAACTGGTCAAGCGGCGAAAGGCCTTGCAAGCCTGGGCGGCGCAGTCCTGCGGTTTTTTCGGTAGGTCGCCGGATCATCTATCGTCGTCGCTGGTCGGCCAGGTCATGGGCATCGACGTGTTCCGCAAGCACGGACCGGCGCGCGCCAAAGCGCTGGCCGATTATTTCGACTACGCCTGCCACAACGACCTCTACATCGCCTACGTCATCATCAATCCGCAGGCGGAACGGACCAAGGACTGGGGACAGCAGACCGAAGACCTTGTCGCCCGCATCGTCGACGAGGATTCGACTGGCATCACCATACGCGGCGCCAAGATGCTCGGCACCGGATCGGTCATGGCAAACGAAGTGCTGGTCGCCAGCATGCAGCCCCTGAAACCCGGCGAGGAGGATATTGCGTTTTCCTGCGCGCTACCGATGAACGCCAAGGGCCTGCGGGTGCTGTCACGCAAATCCTACGAAGCGCACGCGGTATCGGTCTATGACAACCCGCTGTCGTCGCGCTTCGACGAGAACGACGCGCTGATGTATTTCGATGACGTCAAAGTGCCATGGGACCGTGTTTTCGTGCATCGCGATCCCGACATGTGCCGCGCGCAATTTCACGACACGCCCGCCCACGTCTATCAGAACTACCAGGCGCAAATCCGCCTGTCGGTGAAGATCAACTTCTTGGCCGGTCTTGCCCGGCGCGTCACCGAAGCGATCGGCACGACACGAATTCCCACGGTCGCCGAACAGCTCGGCACGCTCGCCGCACAAGCCGGCATGGTCAACGCCATGCTGTCGGGCATGGAGGCGTCGGGCTCGCAGATCGGGGAGTGGTATGTGCCGAACAAGCATTACATGTATTCGGCCCAGGTTATCACCCAGGAGCTCTATCCCCGCGTCATGCAAACTATTCGCGATCTCGCCGGCGGCGCGCTGATCATGCTGCCATCGTCGGTGCGCGACTTCGCCAACGCCGAGCTTGACGCGATTATTCGCAAAACGCAGCGCTCCGCGACCATGGAACCGGAGCAGAAGGTCAAATTTCTCAAGGCGGCATGGGACGCGGTCGGCTCCGAATTCGGCTCGCGCCATTTGCAATATGAAATGTTTTATGCCGGCGCCCGCTTCGCGACGACCGGGCACAGTTCGCGGACTTACGATTGGGCGGGCGCCACCGGGCTCGTCGATAACCTGCTGTCATCCTACTCGCTTAAGGGTGCGCTCGATGATTTGCAGAAATAGCCGGCACAACTATATGATTGCCCTGTGCGGGCCATATTGCGGCTATAGGGCAAGTCGGTAGGCGTAACGCGAGTGAAGATGCGATGAACTGGATCTCCAACGTCGTGCGGCCGAAGATCCGCAACATACTTCGGCGCGAAGTGACGGAGAATCTCTGGATCAAATGTCCGGAGACCGGCCAGCTCGTGTTCTACAAGGACGTCGAGGCCAATCAGTTCGTCATCCCCAGCTCCAACTATCACATGCGCATGAGCGCCGCGGCGCGGCTGAAAGCGATGTTTGACAACGAGACCTGGTTCGACATCGCCGTGCCGGAAGTGCCGCTCGATCCGCTGAAGTTCCGCGACGAGCGCCGCTATGTCGACCGGCTCAAGGATGCGCGCAGCAAGACCGGCCTCAATGATGCGGTGAAGCTCGGCTACGGCAGGCTCGACGGCCTGGCAGCCGTCATGGCCGTTCAGGATTTCGATTTCATGGGCGGTTCGCTCGGCATGGCGGCGGGCGAGGCGGTGATCAAGGGCCTCGATACCGCGGTGGAGAAGGGGTGCCCGTTCGTCCTGTTCGCGGCCTCCGGCGGCGCGCGCATGCAGGAGGGCATTCTGTCCCTGATGCAGTTGCCGCGAACGACGATTGCGGTGCAGCGGCTGCGCGAGACGCGCAAGCCCTATATCGTCGTTCTGACCAATCCGACGACGGGCGGCGTCACGGCGTCTTACGCGATGCTCGGCGACGTGCACATTGCCGAACCCGGCGCGCTGATCGGCTTCGCCGGGCCACGTGTCATCGAGCAAACCATCCGCGAGAAGCTGCCGGACGGCTTTCAGAAGGCCGAATATTTGCGCGACCACGGCATGGTCGACATGGTGGTGCATCGCCGCGACATGCGAG
>Ga0207416_1003812_pt1 | contig 13850 bp, 12 predicted proteins | sample PaiPotPPM11metaG_FD_184107 | JGI IMG/M metagenome (GOLD analysis project Ga0207416, IMG submission 184107) | Iron sulfur acid spring bacterial and archeal communities from Banff, Canada, to study Microbial Dark Matter (Phase II) - Paint Pots PPM... ...
AACACGTGGGTCTAATCATGACGAGCCTGCGCGACCGATCTGTTCTGGGGAGCCCGGTGCGGGAAATCTGCACGCCGGGTTCTGACCGGGGGGTGGGGAGGCGACTCCCCATCCCTACCGGACCCTAGCGTCTCGGTATCTGGTGAACCATCGGGCACACTTCCACGCTACTCTCGTGCGAATCGTCAGACAAGGACAAAACGGCCAGAATCCGGCCAGGTTTCTGGCCAGTGGCGGCCATTGTCGCGGCCGAGTGAGGCCATGTGCTACAGTCCCAGGCCAAGCTCCACCGCATGATCTTGCTGCCTTGCACCGGCCCCGACCAGAGCCCCGGCACCGCCCCGGTGGTCCCAACCCTCCAGCCGTTCTGAAGAACCGGCATCAGACAGCAAAATACACCCAGTGGTGTGACGCGCCGCCAGGGCAATACAGCATCCACGCCCATCTCGCCCAGCTGCACTAACAGCTCGTCCTCTGGCTCCTCCCCAACTACCACCAGCTTGCTCGCTGGACTCACCGCTCGCAACTCGGTGGTAAGTTCAACCGCAGAGACATCCGGAAGATCAGCGCCAAAGAGGATTGCCTCTGGATGCAGCTTGCCGATGGCTGCGATCCCGTCTTCTACTCTCGACTCGTCCCCGACGAGTTGATAGATTGAGCCTTCGTCTAGAATCGCTCGAAGGCTGTCCCAGCCAGGATGGTGCGATCGGAGCTGGTAGATCGTGGACGGTTCCCATCGCCACCCACGCGGTATGAACACCGTCTCGCGCACAATATCTTCATTCATAGCTCCGCCCTTCCCTCGCCCAGATGCGGACCTTTGCCTTGCACGGCATCCGCCCTTTTCTACTTGACACGTGATCTTAGGCTGTATAACAAGCCGATTTGGTGTAGCTCTTTTGTTTTTACCCAGTCCTTTTGATGAAATCTACTTAGGGCCTAAGGGGCTGCCTGTATCATCTTACAGACATAGTCGACACTGCAACTGATGTGATGAGTCGACTACAGTACTCTGGCGTGGCCTCTCTATGACTGCGGACGCATGCGGCGCGTCGCAACGCTGCCGGGCCTTGGAAGCCGGCAGGGGTTGATGCTGAGGCGTTCACGGCGGACATCAGAGAGCGCAGACACACCGCAAATCGGCCGACTGTGCGTCTGTGAGCTGGTTTCATCGACATCGACTGGATTGTGGATGTCCCAAACGGCCAGCAGCGGCAAACGAAGAATGCATTTGACCTCTTCCAAGTACCCGCTCTCGTCCGCTGCCATGACCGCTGGGGCACGATTCTGCGTCCCCTCTGACAGCCAAGGCCTGACGGGGACACTTCGTCAATGGCTGGAGCTAGCGGTTACCGTGTCGCAGCGATGACGCTCGGGTCAGATCGGCATTTCGCGGGGTATGGGTTGGCGCCTGCTGTGTGCTCGCCTGCTGCAGTGACACAATCGAAGCCGAGTGGCCCGTGAGATCAACGTGAAGCTTGCTCGGCAACAACGGAATTGTCAGCATCGCCAGCGAGAGCACCGCTGTCGGTACCACGACTCTCGGCGAACGAAGCAAGGCGTTCAAATACTTGCTCCTCCCCTCGCTGTCCCGTCCTTAAGATTGTGCAGATCTTGGTATGGCTTGGCGCACGGCGGCGTACGCGCTTGCAGCTTCACCATACTCCGGGCCCCGTCATTGAGCAATAGTCCAAGGTTGTGAGGAGGTTACAAAGCGGGTACCCCGTGAGATTTCTGAACAAAAGGAGTACCCGCCCTACGCCGAAGGAAGAAGAAAAAGCGGACGACCGGTTAGAGTGAGGTATGAAGGACTCCACAATTGATCTGCACCTGCCACGCGGCGGCCAGTGCGGAACGCAGGCGCAGCTACGGAGGAACGTACATGGACGATAGTGGGAGGGGCTACACTTCCCGAGAGAATCTGTGGGATGAGCAGTGGCCCTCGACTGCGGGCCAGTCCGGCGAACATCCGGAGGAAGAGCTCGATACGAGCGACGAGCTCGCACCATTTCCGGGAGTCAGCGGTACAACTGATGCGCTGGAATCTGCCCGTGACGCGGAGCCGTATGTGCCGCCGGTTGATCCGCCCGTTCTGCCCGGAGGCCGCGAGGGCATCCACGTGGCAACCGGCTTCGGCCTCTCACCCGAAGAGGAGGCCTATGAAGATCCAGCTCCCCGGGGTGACGAAGACATTCGCGAAGAAGCGCTGTTGGCGCTGCACCAGGACTCATTGATGTCCCGGTACACGCTTGACGTGGATGTGCGCCAGGGCATGGTCTACCTACGGGGACAGGTTCCCTCCTACGAGGATGCCGAACACGCCAGCGCCCTGCTGGGCAACCTTGCGGGCGTGGTGGACGTTGTCGACGACACGACGGTGGCGCCAGCTGCAGAGGAGTAGCGCTACTTCACGCTTCAGCTCCGCCCCACCGCTGGATATGGTCGTGCGGCGCCCGCAGATATCGCCACATGCTTGAGCAACTCGGTCGATTCACTTACCGTGCGCGCTGGAGCGTGCTGGCGCTCTGGCTCGGCATCGTGGTGACGGCGTCCCTGTTCGCGCCGCGGGTGACCGGTGTTCTCCACGGCGGTGGCTATTCCATCGGCAAGAGTGATTCAGTCGCCGCCTACAACGATCTCAATCGGGCTTATGGCTACCAGGCGCTCACCTTCGACGTCGTTTTCAGCTCCGGTCCAGGCTTCGGAGGCCGGCTCATGTCCGCCGCGCGCCGGTTCCGCGCCAATGCTGTCGCTCGACTCGGACGGGCGCTCGACATTTCCAGGCCGGTCTGGTCGCCGGATCATGCGATCGTGTTCGAGCGCATCTACAGCGCTCCACAGCAGGACTTCGGTGCGCACTACGCGCCCGCGCTTCGTCAGCTACTGCCGGCAGGCGTTGTTCGTGGCTACCTCAGCGGCTCATCCGCCATCTTTCACGACATGGAAGTTGTGAGCGACCAGGATCTTCAGCGGGTGGAGCTGGTCACGTTGCCCATTGCGGCGCTCGTCTTACTCCTGATCTTCGGCTCGGTCGTGGCCTCGGCCACCCCGGTGCTCATGGCTCCCGTAACCGTAACCATGGCGCTGGCGCTGATCTACTTCATCGGCCATCGCGTCGACATGTCTATCTTTGTGCTCAACACGACGTCCATGCTGGGCCTGGGGATCGCCATCGACTACTCCTTGTTCATGGTCAATCGGTTCCGCGAGGAGCTCGATCGTGGGCATGACCTGGAAACCGCCGTGGGACGCACCGTAGCCACGTCAGGGCGTTCGATCCTGGTTTCGGCGATGGTCGTGACGGCGGGCTTTTATGCGCTAACCCTGTCAGGTGTTCAAATGTTGCGATCGCTGGGGATCGGCGGAAGCATCGTGACCGCGCTATCCCTCCTGGTGGCAGTTACGCTCTTGCCGGCCTTGCTTGGGGTACTCGGGAAGCGCATCAATCTTCTTCCCCTCCTGCCGCGCCGATCCACCATGAGACAGATGTGGCGGGCGCTTGCTCTACGAGTGATGAAGTGGCCGGTCGCGATCATCGCGTTCGTCACACTCGTCGTGATGGCGCTCACGCTGCCCGCATTCCACCTCAGAGTAGGAATACCGGGCCCCGAAATCTTGCCGCCATCGGTCGATTCCAGGGCCGGAAACGATCTGCTCAACCAACATCTCGGTTATGCAAATCAATCTCCGGTATTGGTCGTCGTTGAGCGAGCGCCCGCTACGTCGCCCTCGACGGCACAGTCGGTCGCCTTCACCATCCTCGATCGGGTTTGTAGTTCCAAGCAGGTTGTCGGCCTCGCTACCATGCCGATTCTAGATTCGCCCGGACAGATTAGATCGTGCGACCAGGCGCTGGCTGCATTGCAGAACGCAACGCCAACCGAGACGGGGCGGGCTCGGCTCCTGGCCACGCGCCAGCGAGTCGGTCTTCTTTCGGTAATCCTCCGCGCGGACCCGTCTAGCGCGGCAGCTGAGCGCTTCGTGTCGAGCTTGCGGCATGCTGCGCCGATTTCTGGCTATCGAGTTCTCGTGGGTGGCCAGACGGCCGGTCAGATGGATTTCAACAATTTCCTGTACTCTCGGTTCCCGCTCGTTGTGCTCTTCGTCATCGCGACGATTTATGGAGTGCTGCTGCTCGCCTTCCGCTCGGTTCTCCTCCCGCTGAAAGCCGTGCTGATGAACGTCTTCTCTATCCTGGCGGCGTATGGCGTTGTCGTCTTCGCTTTTCAGGATGGACATTTCGCCACTCTGCTTGGCTTCACCGTGGTAGGAAATATCGACTCCATCGTGCCGGTGTTGCTGTTCTGCGTACTCTTCGGCATTAGCACCGACTACGAGGTATTTCTGCTCTCGCGAGTGCAGGAGGAGTACCTGGCAACCGGCAACAACGAGGAAAGTGTGGCGAGGGGTCTCGAGGTCACAGGTCGCATCATTTCCAGCGCGGCTATGGTCATGATTGTTGTTTTCGGCGCATTTGGATTTGCTAGGCTGGTAGTCATCAAGGAGATCGGCGTTGGTTTGGCGCTCGCCGTCTTGCTCGATGCCACGCTGATCCGGCTGCTGCTGGTGCCGGCGACGATGCGGCTCCTCGGCAAGTGGAACTGGTGGCTGCCATTTCGCGGATTCCCTCGCGTGGCTGATCGGGAGGCAATCCCGGCCACCGGAAGGACTCCTGCCGCTCGATAGTCGCCCTTCGATCTGTTACCCTTATGCCCATGAGCGATGAGCGCGTACGTAAGCGCGATCCCTGGATTAATCAGCTAGCGCGGCCTTCCACGGTCGCCACGCTCTCCGGCCGCCGGGACGATGCCCGCCATCAGCCTCCTGCGGGCGCCCGGTCGGATGCGTGAAGAGGACCGGGATTTCTGCAGACGTGCGCAAAGACTATTGAAGCAGTCCACCTCGGCAGCGAAGGAGCGCAGATGGACCCCAAACGTGTCCTCATCATGGGGGCGGCCGGCCGTGATTTTCATAACTTCAACGTGGTGTACCGCGACAATCCGGCGACCAGGGTCGTGGGATTTACGGCCACGCAGATTCCGAATATCGATGGCCGGCTCTATCCCGCGGCGCTCGCGGGGCACCTGTATCCGACCGGAATTCGCATTTATGCCGAAGACGATCTAACCCGTCTGATCGAAGACCTGAAGGTGGACATGGTCGTCTTTGCCTATAGCGACGTGTCACACGAGTATGTCATGCACAAGGCGTCCCAGGTGCTGGCCGCAGGCGCCAATTTCGAGCTGCTGGGACCGAATGACACTATGCTCCGATCCTCGCGATCGGTGGTTGCCATCACCGCGGCACGTACCGGGAGCGGAAAGAGCCAGACCACGCGCCGGGTCGCCGAAATCCTGCGTGGCCACGGTAAGGCATTCGCCGTGATCCGGCATCCCATGCCGTACGGCGATCTGGCTGCTCAGGCAATTCAAGAGTTCCGAGAACTGGACGACCTCGACCGGCACCACTGCACTATTGAGGAACGCGAGGAGTACGAGCCTCACCTCGAAATGGGCTCGACCGTCTATGCGGGTGTCGACTACGAGCGAATCTTGCGGCGTGCTGAGCAAGAGCACGAGGTGATCGTTTGGGACGGCGGTAATAACGATATACCGTTCTATCGTCCTGATGTCCATCTCGCAGTGGTCGACCCTCTTCGGGCCGGACACGTGGTGCGCTACCATCCCGGCGAGACGAACGTTCGAATGGCCGACGTCATCGTCATCAATAAAATCGACTCAGCCGCATCAGAAGATGTCGCCGAGGTACGCGCACAGGTGAGCAGTGTGAACTCCAGGGCTCGAATTATTGAAGCCATGTCGCCGATCACCCTCTCAAACGGGCACAACCTGGCCGGCCAACGCGTGCTGGTAGTCGAGGACGGACCGACGCTCACCCATGGCGACATGCCGTTTGGAGCCGGAGTGGTCATTGCACGCCGGCAGGGAGCGGCCGAGTTGATCGATCCGCGTCCCTATGCGGTTGGGACGATCGCCGAGACCTATCTCAGGTACCCTCATATGGGACCTTTGCTACCGGCGATGGGGTACGGAGAGGCGCAGATTCGCGAGCTCGAAACTACCATCAATGCCTCACCGGCGGATGTGCTGCTGGTGGCGACTCCCATCGATCTGACCCGTCTGGTCAAAGTCCACGTACCCGCCGTCCGCGCCACTTATCAGCTCAGTGAGGTTGGTGAAAGCACCATCGAGGACGCGCTGCGGGCCAGGGGAATCATCTGAGGAAGACCTTCACAGACCGCTCCAGCCCTTAGCCCGAGGCTAAGATTATTCGTAGGCCGCGCGCTCCGTCGCCGGCAGAATAATTTGGGTTAGCGGCCTGCTGCCGCCGCAGCTCAAGAACCGTATCCTTGGGAGAGAGCCACAGGACCCCCGAAGATGGGGGACCAATGTCCCCAATTTCGCACGGAGCACAGACAAACGGCCGAAAATGCGGTACGCTGTCCCCGATCACAGTCATTGATGGGGGGCTCCACGGCATGCGACAACATCGGTCAGATCTTGGCACCCTCTTTATGTGTGCGGTGCCCGTCCTGGCGGGACTCTATGTTTTTGTCAATTATCAGGCCACCGGTCAGCTGCCGCTTGGCCTCTCGTCCGTTCAGATTCCCGCCATCGGCCTGCCCGACGTGCCGGCCATGGAGACGTTTCTCCCCGGTGGCTCCAACGATTTCACGCGCGCCGCACGAGAGCATGGCGCCTTGATCCTTTTCGGCACGGCGCTTGGCCTCTTGATTCTGATCATGCTCATCGGCATCTTCGAGGATTTCCTCCGGGCTCGCAAACAAACGATTGCAGAAAAGTTCACGGACACTCGCCAGGAGGCCGAGGACCCGATGGATGCGCCCTGGCTCTACCACGACGCGCAGGACTCCTGAGAGTCGAGTCTCCGAATTATGTGCCCGGTCTGTGCTGTCACTATGATGGAACGAGAGTGCCGTGCATACACGTATCCCTGCGCCGGCGCCAACATTCGATTCAACATCGCTGGACAGGAGATCTCCGTTGTCTAATCGCGTACAACTACAGGCCGAGAAGCGCAAGATTCTCGGCAAGAAGGTCCGGCGCTTGCGACGAGCCGGAATCCTTCCGGCTACGGTCTACGGTCATCAGGTTGAACCGGAGTCTATTCAGGTAGATGCTCTCCGCCTGCGCGACGTGATGCGGGAGGTGGGCACAACGCAGCTCATCGATCTGCACATCGACACCCAGCCGGCTCGGCCCGTTCTCATTCGGCAGACCGCGGTAGATGCAAAGCGGAATACCATCCTCCACGTCGAATTCTTTCAGGCGAACCTGCGTGAGAAAATGACGACCCATCTGCCGGTGCACTTTGTCGGCGAGTCACCGGCGGTCAAGGAGGGAGGCATCTTCTTGCCCTTTCTCGACCACGTTGACATCGAGAGTCTTCCGGACGATGTGCCGGCGGGCGGCATCGAGGTAGATGCCGGCCTGATCACGGAAATCAATGGAGCGATTCACGTGAGCGATCTAACCTTTCCCGCGGGAGTTACGGTTCTCACTCCTGCCGATGAAACCGTGGCAAAGGTGAACCCGCCGGTGACAGAAGAGGTGGCCGAAGCGGTCGAGGCCGAGGCAGAGGAGCTGCCTGCGGAGCTGGGCGGCGAGGAGACCACAGCGGAATCCGTGCCGGAAGCCTGAGTAGAGGCTGGAAAGTTCTTGCGAGACTACGACTCTCCCCCTCTACCGCACCCTCCGTAGGCCGGTTCCTCCGTGGCCGGCTGTGGGGTCGGGGGGTGAGGGTGGATTGCGCCGAGAACATAACTGCACGTGCTTAGTACTAGTTTTTGGCGCAAAATAGCCAAAAATCGGTCGTGGGCAAGCCGGTTTTCGCATTTTGCACCACGCTGTGTAGCCCCCGGTCGCTCTGGCCTGTCCCGTCGCTTGCTGCCTCCTCAGGCACCTCTGGCTCCCCCGGCTGGCTGGCGGCTCGCCACGGTGCGGGCGACCGTGACTAAGTTGGCGGTGATGATCCCCCACCCCACCCACCGGCCCATCCCATCTTCGCCATGGTCCCGGCAGCGATCCAGTTCATAGCAGCGGTGCAGCACACTGATCCGTCCCTCGATCCCTGCCCGGAACCGGAAGCCCCGCCGGAACCACCGCTCCCGTTCCTGCTTCTTGCGCTCGGCGGACGCCTTGCCCTTGGCGGGGAGAACCACTCGCTTGGCGATACAGGGGTCGAGGCGCTCAAGGATCTCTCCGTTGCGTTCTTGCCCAGAACGTTTACCATCGTTATGGGCCCGTCCGGCTCCGGTAAGTCGACGTTGATGCACATCCTGGCTGGACTGGACCGCCCGACGTCCGGGAGGGTGTGGATCGGGAGCACTGAGATCACCGGCCTGGGGGATAAGCAACTCACCCTCTTGCGGCGCGAGCAGATCGGGTTCGTCTTCCAGTTCTTCAACCTGCTGCCTATGTTCACGGCAGAAGAGAACATCAGCCTGCCTCTGAAGATCGGTGGCAAGGAAGTAGATCGGGCGTATCTCGACCAGCTCCAACAGACGGTCATCATGGTGACCCACGACGCGGAGGCCGCATCGATCGCCGACCGGGTGGTCTTCCTCTCCGACGGGCATTTCGTCCGTGACGAGGGCCATCTCTCCATCGATCAGCTCCTGGACGCCATCAAGGTGCTACGGTGATTGACTGGTCTCCTCTTCCTGGGCGTCGCCATGCTCAGTCCCACGGTGATTGGACCCATGGCCGCCATCCTGGGCTGGCCGATCGAGCGCCTGTCCCGTATCACCGGACGCGTGGCGCGAGAAAACACCGTCCGCAATCCCTCCCGTACCGCGGTCACGGCGGCGGCTCTGATGATCGGACTGGCGCTGGTCAGCTTCGTCACCATCTTTGCCGCCGAGCTGCGGCAGACCTCCGGAGACGCCATCAATCGAGAGATTGTCGGCAGCATCACCATCTACAACGACAACAGCCACCTCATTCCGGAGGGGGTGGTAACGGCAGCAGCCCGGGATCCTGGCGTGCAAGCGGCCTCAGCGGTGAAGGTCACTGCGGGGAACATCGCCGGCATCGGGACGGTACAAGTCAACGGCATCCAGCCCAAAACCTTGCTGCAGGTCTATCGCTTCCCGTGGAAGGAAGGCTCTGGCGCCTCGGTCACCTCTATGGGACCCTATGACGCCGTCGTCGAGGAGACGTTGGCCACGGATCACAAGCTCCATCTCGGCTCCCGCTTACGGGTCACCACCACGTCGGGAGCTATCCGCATCTTCACCGTTTGGGGCATCTACGAGGCCGTCCAGTACCTCGCCGATCTCACCATCCGCTACGACACCGTCCGGAAAGACTGGGCCTTGAAGCAGGACGCCGCCGTCCTCATCAGTGCTGTTCCCGGGCAGAACCTCACCGTCTTGAAGGCTCGCCTCGTCAAGGCGGTGCAGACCCCGTATCCCACCGCGACCGTGCATTCGGAGGCACACTTGAAAGCCCAGCAGACTCAGGGGGTCAACCAGGAGCTGGACTTGATCTACATCCTCTTGGCGATGAGTCTGATCGTCTCTCTCTTCGGCATCATCAACACCCTCGTCCTCTCGGTCTACGAACGGACGAGGGAGATCGGGATGCTCCGGGCCATCGGGACCACCCGCTCGCAGATACGGTGGATGGTGCGCTGGGAGAGCGTCATCACCGCGGTGATCGGCGCCGTCCTGGGCCTGATCCTCGGTGTGATCCTCGGTGTGATCCTGGCTGTGCTGGTCATCCTGGGACTTTCGAGCCAGGGGATCGAGTATGCCTTCCCCATTGGCCAACTCCTGATCTGGGTGAGGGTGGCCGTGGTCCTCGGTATCGTCGCGGCTGCCTGGCCCGCCCGCCGCGCGGCTCGGCTGGACGTGTTGCAGGCGGTGGCCTATGAGTAGGCGTTACCAGCTGTCCTCCTTCGGCCGGCTCGGTCAGGTTGACGAGATCGCAAGTGTGGTGACCCCTTTGGCCAGCGATGAGGCCCGGTGGGCAGAGCTCGTGCTCTCGGGATTGCGGCGATGATGTCCAAGCGCATTGCGAGCGACGTGACGGTGGAGCGCGACGTCCCAGTGCCCATGAGCGATGGCGTGCAGTTGATGGCGAACGTCTTCCACTCGTTCCCGCCGAGGCGCTCGCCGGTTTTGATGTCAGTCACGCCGTACGGCAAAGACGCGCTGCCCGATCGGCTGGGGATGCTGCTCATGCGCCTTTCGGGCGTGCGGTTCGGCCAGCTGGACTGTTCCGCGTGGACGGGGTTCGAAGCGCCCGATCCGCTGTTCTGGGTGAGGGCCGGCTACACCGTCGTGCAGGCGGACGTCCGCGGGATGCACAAGTCGGAGGGGCACGCGGGCGTGCTCTCGGATCGGGACGCCCAGGACTACTACGAGCTGGTTGAATGGGCGGCCGGCCAATCCTGGTCGACGGGCGCCGTCGGGCTCCTTGGCGTCTCCTATCTCGCTATGTCGCAATGGCGTGTTGCAGCGCTGCGGCCACCGTCATTGAGGGCCATCTGCCCCTGGGAAGGCTTGACCGATCTGCTGCGCGAGCTCGGTTATCAAGATGGCGTGCCGGAAACGGGCTTCATCCGAGCGTGGTGGCTCCGCATGCAGCGCGGCCACAACAAACGCTTCCCGATGAACGAGAACTTTCCAGCGGATCGTGACCAGCATCCGCTCGACGATGCCTACTGGGAGGCGAAACGCCCAGGGTTGGAACGGATTGAGGTGCCGGCCCTGGTTTGTGCAAGCTGGTCGGACCATGGCCTCCATACCCGAGGCTCCCTCGAGGGCTTCGAGCGGATCGCCTCGGCCCAGAAGTGGCTCTACACTCACGGCGGCCGCAAATGGGAGCGCTTCTACGCGCCCGAGGCGCGTGAGGTGCAACGTCGCTTCTTCGACCACTTCTTGAAGGGCGAGCCGAATGGATGGGAGACGACGCCACGCGTTCGGCTGACCGTGCGGCGATCCCGCGATGTTTACGACGTTCGCACCGCGCCGGATTGGCCGCTTTTGGAGGTGAGGTATGTCGCGCACTATCTCGATGCCGTGACCGGGACGCTTACTCCCGAACTACCTGTCAATGAGGGTGTGGTTCAGTACGACCCTCGCGGCGGCCCTCGCGATCGGGCGAGCTTCGTTTACCGCTTCGAGCACGACACCGAGCTCACCGGTGGAATGGCCCTGAGGCTCTGGGTCTCCACCGCGGAAGGCGACGACATGGACCTCTTCGTTCTGCTTCGGAAGGTCGACGCCACGGGCAAGGAGGTCTTCTTCTATGGTTATAACGGGTTCTCCAAGGATGGCGTGGCCAAGGGTTGGCTGCGCGTGTCACATCGCGCGCTCGACCCCGAGCTAAGCCGGCCAGGCCGTCCCTGGCACACCCATCGGCAGCGCCAACCTGTTCAGCCCGACGAAGTCGTTCCAGTTGAGATCGAGGTGCTCGCCTGCAGTACCTACTTTGAGGCGGGGACCTCGCTGCGCGTCGAGGTGCTCGGCCACGATGCCGCCAAATATCCCGCTTTCAAGCACGGCCGAAGCGTCAACCGCGGCACGCATTCCATCCATACCGGTGGGCGGTACCCGTCGGCGCTCCTCACGCCGTTCGTCAACCGATGAGGTGCGCAGTCAAACTTCGCCAGAGCTCTCTTGACGCCAGCGTGCACTTTCTCTGGCCGAAAAACTAGTGGCTTGTCCAAGAGCTGCCTGCGCGGAAGCCACTACTCAATCTGCGGCCCTCTCTTGCTCGATCGATCATTGGGCGAGAGCATTGTCAGAAGTCAATAATGAGCAGGAGAACGAGCATGACAAAAAGGGTACTGCTTCTCGGAGTTATGGCACCCGTCCTTGACGACGTGCAGCAGCAACTGCAGATGCCGGATATCGAGTTCCTTGGCGGAACCGGTGTGGACGATGTGCGGCCGGCGTTCGCCCAGGCAGACATTGACCACGTCATCGTGGGCGGGGGTCTTGACCTGGAGACCCGGGTCGAGATGGTCCGGGAGGTCTTCCAGTCAAGCGATATTGCAACCGTCCATCTGAAAGACCATCTGTCAGGCCCGGAGGGTTTTCTCCCATTTGTTCGGTCAGTCCTTCTCGGACTCAAAGACTACGCGCCTCAAGAATCACCAAGGGCGATCCTGCGAGCGCAGCGCCCCGGCCTGGGCACGGACGGCTGATTCGAAGGACAGCGGGTTATGCGTTGGGCCGAGGGACCGTCAGAGCTTGCAACGACAGACATCGCGACCAGATACGGGAACGGCATCGGCCAGGCGAGCACCCGTGGCTTCACAGGGGTCGCCAGCGGGCCGAGCCTGCTCTCAAGCTTGTACCAATCGCCGAGCCGCGGCAAGGCAACCAACCAGCCCATAGGCTCCTCCCGGTGTCGAGCCGACCAGTAGACTTCGGCCCCAGCTTCCAGCTTGGCTAACCTCGTGTAGTAATCCGGGTAGGGCGGTTTGAGCGCGTCGCCGCTGGACCTTCGTCATAGGGGTGGCAGGTGGGTCAGACGCGAGCAAGCACGAGGCGAAGCGGTCGAGGTACTTGGGCAGGATCGAGGGCGTCGACAAGCAAGCATGCATAAATGAAGTACTGGCGCCGGCGGTCATGCATACCAAGCGCGACGCCGGCAACCACTCACAGGAGAAGGACACCGCCAAAGACGGTGGTGACGACAACCCCATCTCGCGCATCTGCCAAGAAGGCTATGGTCTCCACCTGTTACCACCACGACCGATGGTAGGGTGGAGATGAATCGAGCTAAATCAGAGACAGATCAGGAGATTCGGTGCACACCACACCGTTAACTGTGACGTCAAGAGACGGAACCACGATCGCCTACGACAAGGTAGGCCATGGCCCGCCAGTCATCCTGGTCGCGGGAGCCCTTTGTTCACGGTCCTCCTGGTCCGGGCCGGAACTTGCCCACCTCCTCGCGCCCAGATTTACGGTCTATAACTACGATCGGCGTGGCCGCGGCGATAGCGGCGACACCCAGCCCTATGCGGTTATGCGGGAGATTGAGGATATAGAGGCCCTCATCGACGCCGCTGATGGGTCGGCATGCCTGTATGGCCATTCCTCGGGAGCTGCCCTTGCACTTGAGGCGACCGTGCGGCTCGGCACGAAGGTCAAAAGGCTCGCTATGTACGAGGCTCCGTACAACGATGATCCTGCAGCCCAACAGGCATGGAAGGACTACCTCAAGCACCTTTCCGAGGCTCTGGCTGCCGGCCGCCGAGGCGATGCGGTGGCGCTGTTCCTGAGGTATACCGGGATGCCCGCCGACCAGATCGACAGGATGCGTCAGACGCCGACCTGGCCGATGTTTGAGGCGATAGCGCCGACGCTCGCCTATGACCACGCTGCCATCTTGGGCGATGATGCCGCGGTGCCCGCCGACCTGGCAGCACGCGTGAACGTCCCGGCGCTCGTCATGAGTGGTGCGGTAAGCTACCCATTCATGCATGACACTGCCCGAGCACTGGGCAAAGCGATGCCGAACGCGCAGGTCCGCAGCCTAGAAGGTCAGACACATGCTGTTGATGTCGACGTTCTCGCCCCCGTGCTGATGGAATTCTTCGGTACCTAGAGCCTGTTATGAACTTTTGGGAAGGTTTGTAAACTCATGGCATGGAAACACGCAAACCCTATCCCACCGACGTCAGCGACGAGGAATGGGCCTTCGTCGCTCCCTATCTCACCCTCATGAGGCCCGACGCCCCGCAGCGCGACTACGCGTTGCGCGAGGTCTTCAATGCCCTGCGCTGGATCGTGCGCGCCGGCGCTCCCTGGCGCTTGCTGCCGCACGAGTTCCCCCCGTGGCATACGG
>Ga0207416_1003814_pt1 | contig 13848 bp, 5 predicted proteins | sample PaiPotPPM11metaG_FD_184107 | JGI IMG/M metagenome (GOLD analysis project Ga0207416, IMG submission 184107) | Iron sulfur acid spring bacterial and archeal communities from Banff, Canada, to study Microbial Dark Matter (Phase II) - Paint Pots PPM... ...
CCCCCGCCCGCCCCCATCAGGTTCTCGAGGTCCACCATCGCGTTGGCGAACTTGTCGAGGTCGCCCTGCAACTGGTTGAACGAGGCATCCGCGCGCACCGGCGGCGGTACCGCCTGCGGTAACTGGCCCATGATCTCGCTCGCGCGCACCAGGAGTAACGTCGCCTGGTTGAGGTTTTCGCGAGAGGCGGTGGCCAGCAGGTTGTCCGCCCACTCGATCAGCGTGCCGACAGTGGCCATCACTACCGCCTTCATATAGGCGACGGGGCGCTGGTCGGCGACGAGGAACGGGTTGAACGGGTTGGCCTGCCAGCTTTGCACCGCCGCCACCGCGTTCGCGTCGTCCTGATTGACAAACTGCAGCAGGGCGTTGATCTGCTGCTGCGCGGTCTGTGCGCTGGTGAGCGTGGAGAACGGCGCGGTGATCCAGAAACGCCCCGGCGCTGGCGCGGGGCCGGGCGCGGTCGGGTTGAAGATGAAGGCCAGCCACCTCAGCGCGTCCTCGAACTTCTGGTTCTGGCGCAGGAGCTGCGCGACGTAGAGCGGGACGTGGAAGAACAGCTCCCAGTTGTACGAGGCGTAGGCGGCGTCGCGACCGAAATCGATAATCTCGTTGTCCTCGCCCCAGTTCACCCGGCCGACGAGGGGCTGATAGGTGGCCTGGAAGGTGAAGGCATCGGCGTTCGCGGGATCGACTGTCCACGGCGTCAGCTCCAACGCCTGGGTGTACAGCCCCTTCAGGCCGGCGTTGAAGATCTCGTGCCAGAACAGCTTGGTGTAGGGATGGTAAAAGCGCTTGAAGAAGTAGCGGATCTCGAACGGGACGTCGGACGGCTGCGACGGGACCACCGGACGCCACTGGCTGCCGTATTCGTAGTAGCGCGTGGACTGCACGACGTAGGCGCGCTTGGGGTCGGTATAGACGAAGTCGTTGGCGGGGTCGAAGGCGAGGTCGGTGCTGGGTCCGACCACAGCGAACGGCGCCTGAGCGGTCTGCAGCAGCGAGCCCACGTTCTGTTCCTGGTCGCTGATCGAGGTGAAAGTGAGCGGGAGGGTGCTCGGCTGGCCGGGGGCGACCGGCTGCGTCATCAGCGCGCCGGTCTTGGGCACCAGGCTGGGCTCGCCCACCAGCGGCGGATCGGCGTCGGTGAGCTCGGTGAGCCGGGCGCCGGCGTCGCCGTAATGCGCCTGCACGTAGGCAAGATACCCAGCGACCGGCGTGTCGCCGATCAGGGCGGCGATGTTGCGCAGCTCGAGTGCGTCGAAGCGCCCGTCGAAGACCGCGCGCCCAATATGTAGGGCCGTCGGGCTCTGCGATGCGTCGGAAACGGTGCCCAATATTATGGCGAGGTCTAGGTCCCGGGCAGCTTGGAGGTCCTTGACGAAGTCTGCGTTTCCGGAGGAGGCAATCAAGCCATCGAATGACGCGACCACCGACGCGACCGTGTTCTCGAGTGCCGTGTAGTCTCCGAATCGGAAAAGGTCGACGAAGATGTCGGTCCGATTGCCGGAGGGCAGGTTGACCTTCAACGAATAGAGCGCTTCCACCATGCCTGCGGTCGCATTCGCCTGCGGATCGAGCAGCATTAGCGGCACGTCGTAGAGGCTTCCCGCAGCGTAGTTCGCGCCGGCCCACTGGTTGTTGCGCCACAGGCTGGAGGCGACGCGGATCTCGGCGTGACGCGCAGGTGGCTTGCTCTTCGATGGGGAGGTGCTCGCCTGCGCCGGTGGGAGGGTCTGCTGCGGCTCGTTGGCGAGCGTGACCTCGGCCCAGAACAGGTAGAGGCCGCGGCGATGCACCGCCGGTACGACCTGATGCGCCTTGATGTTCAGCGGGATCTGCGTCCATGGGCTCCAGGCGTTGTTGGCGAAGGTCCGGTGGTAGAACGTCGGCGGGTCGGAGTCGGTGCGCGCCACTACGTGCAGCGTGTTGGTGACCGGGTCCTGGCAGATGCCGGTCACGTGCAGATGGGCGATCTGGTCCAGCCGGTCGATGTAATTCAGGACGACTGTCTCCAGCGCGTCCGTCGTGTTGGGCGTCTGCCGTGTCTCCTGCATGAGCTTGTCGAACAGCTCGGAGCGGTTGGGGCGATCCGCCTCCACCAGCACGTTCTCCGGCCAGAGGAAGATCTCGCGATGCGCCTGCCACAGCCGGTACCGCTGCCGCCACGCCCACTCCTGCCAGCCCTCGTCCTGTGTGCTGTCGATCGAGACCGCGGCTTCGAGGTTCATCAGGCACCGTTGCACGAAGAGCTGCACGGCAGCGTAGGCCTGCACGACGCGCGAGGTGTCCATGCAAGCGCTCATCTCGGTGTCGATCAAGAAGTAGTCGAACAGGCTATTGCTGTCGGCGCCCCACGGCATCGGTTTGAAGCCGCCGTCGCGCTGGGCCGTGAGATAGGCGACCAGTGCGTCGCGCCGGCGCTCGCGCAGCGGATCGATCAGGGCCGGCGCGGCGGCGAGCCACGCGTCGTTGCTGAAGCGCGACTTCAGCGCCTGCAAGGCCGAGGCGGCGGCGACACTCTCGTCGACCGATTCGATTCCCCAGCTTGCCAGGGCGGCGCCGCTGCCGCTTGTGCTCTTGCCCATCGCAAGCAGGGTGCGCAGTCGGTCAAAGGTCGCCGGCTTCTGGTAATCGCCCGCGGCCAGCGAGACGCCTATGGCCGAGGTCAGCGCCTGCACGTCGGCAACCGCGGCGCCCGCGATACCCGCGAAGGCGGCCGCGGCGTGCGCGTCGTCGGGCAATCCGCCCGCGGCGGCGGCGGAGATCAAGTCGGTCAGCGACCGGATCAGCGGTGGTGGCGACGCCGTCGAGCCCGTGAGCGCGGCGAACGCGCGATTGAGCTGCACCAGCAACACCGTCGTGAGTAGCGCATCGATCGACTGCGCGGCCTGCCCCGCCACCACCGGCAGCGCCGTGAGATCGACGCCGCCATAGATGGAAGCGTTGGTCAGCAGCCAGCTGAGGTCGGCCAGCACCAGATGCAATCGGACGATGACCACACTTTCCTTGTGCAGAAGGCGGACCGCGTAGAACTGGTCCGGCGAGCCGGCGGGGGTCAGAGGCTGCGCCAGCAGCGCTGGATCGGTGAGGGAAGCGAGCAGCGTGACGCCAACGGGCGGCACATGCGGTACCGTCAGTGTGACCATGAGTTTGGCTGTGACGTCGGCGGCGAGCGATAGATCGGCCGCGATCGCCGCGACGACCTGCTTCTGCGTCAGGTACCGCGCAAGCGGCATGAGCACGAGATTGGCACGCGCATCCAGCGCCTGGCCGGGAGGGATCGGTGTACCTGGCGCCGCGTTGGGCGCGAGGGTGGCGACCGCGTTCGCGAGTTCGGCCGCGGTCATGAACGGCGCGAACTGGGCGTTGATGAAAGTAGTACGCACCGGGTCGCCGCCGGTGAAGCTGCCATCGACGATCTGCAGCGCCTCCTGCAGCTGGCCGGGGTCGGACAAGCTGGGATGCACCGGATCGCCCGATGGGGGCAGTTGCCCGAGCTGCCGGCCAAGCACGGTGTAGGGTGGGTCGCCGCTGCCATAGACGCTGGCCCGTACCGTTTGGATGGCGCGCACCACGTCGCCGAGGATGGCGGCCACCTGCGTGTCGGTCAGCCCAGCCTTGGCAGGGCCGGTGGTCAATATGTAGGTGAGCTGATCGACGCTAAAGCCGGCGCGCGCGATTGCCCCCACGCGCTGGGCGAAGGCGAGCGTGGCCGCGACCGTCGCGAACACGTCGGTGAAGGTTAGTGGCCCGACCGCGAGCATGTCTGCGACCGCGAGCTTCAGCGCCCGCGCGAGCATGGCGACGCGGTAGATCAGGCTGAGATTGTCAAGCGTGCGTGTGCCGTCCGTCAGCCCGATCAGAGTCGCCGCGTCCGTTGCCGGGACCTGTAGCGCCGCCTGGATGGCCGGCGCGTGCGCCCCGAGGTCCTGGGCACCGGTGAGGTTCGCCAGCGCCAGGTCGGGGTCCGGCTGCGCCGCTGGGTTCTGGAACAGCGTGTTATAGAGCGGTGTCGACGCGGTCCCGTCCGGGTCGCGGTGGCTGGAAGTGTCCAACCGCAGAAAAAAGCCGAGGAGTTGGTCCACCGACAGCCCCGTCGCGTCCTGCAGCTGGCGGAAGGTGAACAGGTTGACCAGCGTGTCGGACGCCAGTGTCGGTCCACCGATCGAGGGCGCCGAGAGCAGAAGGTCGAGCTCCCACATCTTCCAACCGGTGCGCCGCCACAGCCGCAGAAAACGGTGCAGCCGGTCGAGGCGGTTCAGATCGAGGTTGGTGATGGTCTGTACAGAGGTATTGCAACTGTCGGTCGCGCCATCGATGGCGCTCGCCGCGCGGCGGCGGCGTGGCCACACCACGTCGATCAGCTCCAGAAGCTGCTCGTACGTGAGGTCGGCAGCGGCGAGGAAGTTATCGACATGCGTGAGGTCGGGCAGCGGGGTCTGCGAATTCCACGCGACCCGCGTGGCGGTGAGGGTCGCGGTGGCGGTGGTGATCAGCGTGCGCTCGGCGGCGCTGATGGCGAAGCGTTCGCCGGCGAGCGCGGCGAGCTGGCCGGCCGGCGGCGCACCGTGCAGGGGCAGGAACGCCTGGCGAAGCTGCCACAGGGCGACCTTCGACTGGGCAAGCACGCTGCGCAATTCGTCGAGCGCGGCATCGTAGGGAAGCGTGTGCGGATAGCTCGCGCCTCTCAGCGCGGTGTCGGCCGCAGGGTTGACGGTGGCCGGGTCGGGCGCGGCGCGCAGCTCGGCGGCGGTAAGTGTCGTCTGCCGCGAGGCGCCGCCCGGCGGCGGGCTGACCGTGTCGGCCAGCAGCTCGTTCACCAGGTCAATGTACGGCATCGTTGTTTTGGTGTTCGGACAGTTGAGCAGCAGCGTGCCGAGGTCCGGTCGGCGCGCCATCAGCACGCCGAGCGCGCTCGGCGCACCGCTGATCCCGGCGGTGCGGTTGCTGAGCCACAGCAGCAAGTCGGTGAGGTACGCGGCGGGGCTGAGTATGGAGGTACAGTCGTCGACCGCGCAGTAGTCCTGCGGCCCGAACAGCACCCCAAGTGTGGCATTATTGCCGATCGCAGCGTTCAGGGTAACATCGTCGGGCTGCATCGGCCCGAACGCCTTCGGCCAGGGACCCATGAAGCCACGGTTATACCGCATGTAGAGCGCGAGCACGCCGGCATAGCGCATCTCCGCTAGCGCATACGTCTTGTGCGCGTCCAGGCGGCTGATTCCTGAGGCTTCCAGCTTGGCAACGAACTGCTGCTTGCCCGCCATGGTGATGGCGGCGGCGGAGGTCAGGCCCACCGTCAGCAGCTTCTCGCAGACATCGACGTGCGGTACGATGCGCAGCACGCGCTGCATTGCGCGCAGGTTTGACATCACGCCCGGCCGGTCTCCGGCGGTAATGCCGGCGAAGGCGTCGCCCGCTTGGTGGAGGTAGACGTTCAGGTTCTCGCGCCTGAGGTCGAGCGTCGCGTTATTGTCGAAGAAGGTCTGCAACGCCCCCTGCTGGTTCGCCGGGACGAAGCCGCCGCCGGCGCGCGCTGCGAGCGCGGCGGTGGGATAGGCGGCGGTGACGCGGTCGTAGATCTCGCGCGCGAAAGTCGCGGCGGGCTCAGCGCCGACGATGTTCGCCGGTACGGCGCCGGGTCCGGCCGCGCTGACCAGATCGAGCCAGTCCTGCTTCGAGAGGCGCGCGAGGTCTGGTAGGGCCTTGAAGGCGCCACCGGTGAACCGCTGCCGCAGCGCCGTGACCAGCGGCAGCGTATTCTTGACGAAGGCGCCGATCGACAGCGTCTGGCGCACCGCGGCGACCTCCTCGGGCGTGAACCCTTGCTGGCCGTCAGCGAGCGTGGTCCAGAACTTCTCCATGGGCTCGGTGTTCTGTGTCAGCGCCTGGACGAACGCCGTATGCTTCGTGTCTGGCAGTGCGGCCACGCCCAGGAGGTCGCCCAGAGCCGCCTTTCCCGCCAGATAAGGAGCGCGCAGCAGATTGCTCTGCCGCAGCGTCTGCAGCGCCGCGACGATGTCGGGGATGTGGTTGACGACAGGCAGCCCTACCACTGCGCGCTGCACGGCGTCGATCAGCGTGCGAGTCTGCTGCGCCGGGTCGAGCCCCGCGATCAGCGCCCCGACGCGCTGCACCAGCGCGTCGATCAGCGTAAAGTTCTGCGACGCCTCCAGCAGAGAACCGGGCAGCGAAGCCGGCACGCGGGCGGCGAGGAACGCGTAGAACGACCCGGCCGGGATCGCGAAGCCGTGCTCCAGCCGCGCCGCCACGACTAGGCGCATGATCTGCTCCTTGGCCCGGCCGGTCTCGTTGGCCAGGAAGGTGATGTCGTGGTGCGGGTCGCCCTCCGTGACCTCGAGCAGCGAGAGGCCCTGCAACTGCGGCGTCAGGTCGCGCAGAAGTGCGCCGTATTCGGATGGATCGGCGGGCGGCGCGGCCAGGTCGACCGTCAGGTCGGGCGCCGCCGTAATCGACGGCGATTCCAAGGGCGTTGCGAGCCTACCACCGCGTGCCTCGACCACCAGCAAGACCCGCCCCGGCGCATCGTCGGGCACGGCGTAGTGCAGCTCGTAGTGGCCTTCCTCAGATGTCCTTCCGTTTGCGAGCAGCACGCGCTCGCGGATACGCTGCCACCAGAGGGTGACCTCAGCACCAGAGATTTCCTGCCGGTCGTAGCCGGTGACTGTGCCCTTTACTTGATAGAATCGGTCGTTCGGAGTCATGGACATCTCCTAGCACGACGATGTCACCTGATTTACGGGCCTTACGCAGCCACGCGCTGCACCCGCGCCGCGGGTATCAGCCGCTGATGAGTCGCCAGCACGGCGGCGTAATCCCAGCCGCCCTCGCCGATGAACTGCTGGAGTGCTCGCAGGCGCACCTCCGCCCCGGGGCCGTCGCCCAACTGGCGCATTGCCATCGCCTCCGCATTCTTGCTCCGCGCGCTTTTAGAGTGGCGAAGAGTATGCGTGGTAGGGGGCCAACGCCTCCGCCAGCGTCCGGGGTGCCGGTGTCCGTTTGCCCTGATCTGCGGGCACTGGGGCATCTTCCATGGCCACCCTGCCGTCGACATGCTTGACGTGACGAGGGTAGCATACCCACTTCCAAGTGTTTCGTTGCAGGACTATTGGGCCACTTACCAGGCTCAATGCCACTTGTGGCCACGGAGGGATCGCAGTCCCGTACTCTGGCCGAGGTACTACCTGGGCGCGTCGTCGCGGCCCAGGCACCGCCTCGCCCCACCCGCTTTTTCCGTACTGCGCCATGTTGGGACAAGCCTTCCCACAGCGCGTCACACCGCTGGTCGGCGTGTGGCCTTTGGCCCCTAGGGCGCCCCGGTGCGCTATCATCGCGGCGGAACGTGCGCATAGCGGAGAGATTGACACGCATGCCTACGATGACACCGCCCCGAGCGGAACATCCCAACCCGATCTTCACTCGAGCGGACTGGCAGACGCTGAATGGCGAGTGGGAGTTCTGCTTCGATCCGGCCAATGAGGGCGAGCAGCGGCGTTGGTGGAGTGGGCGCGTCCACGCGGTGCGAGGCGCCCAGCCGCGCGAGCCGTTTGGCCGGACGATTGTCGTGCCGTTTCCGTGGGAGAGCCGGCTTTCCGGCATCGGGGAACCGGACTATCTGGGCGTTGCCTGGTACCGCCGTCAGGTTGTCGTCCCCCGCGAATGGTTGGCGCGCGGACTCCGGCCGGTCCTGCACTTCGCGGCGGTGGACTGGGAGGCGCGGGTCTGGGTGAACGGTCACTTGGCCGCCGAGCACGTTGGCGGCTACACACCATTCACGGTTGACCTGGGGCCGCACCTCAGGGGAGAGGAGCCGTTGAGCGTTGTGGTTCGGGTGCGCGACGATTGTGAGGCCGCGACGCTCCTTGGCAAGCAGACGGTGCATTGGTATACCCATTCCAGCGGCATCTGGCAGTCCGTCTGGCTCGAAGGTCGGCCGGACAGCTACGTGGCGAGCGTGGCGCTGACATCCGAGCTGGCGGCAGGCCGTATGCTTGCCAGGGTCGGCTTGGACGTTGCCGTTGCCGGCAGCTACGTCCTGCAGGCGCGTTCCCCTGACGGGCAGTTTGCCGATCAAGAACGCGTGCTCTCGCTCGCGCCCGGACACCACACCGTCTCCCTGGACGTGGCCATTCCCAACCCGCGTCCCTGGTCGCCGGACGATCCCTACCTCTATCGATTCGACGTGGAGCTGCGCGACTCGGCCGGCGAGCCGGACCTGATCCATACCTACGCCGGGCTGCGCGAGATCAGCACCGGCTGCTGGGACGGCCGAGACTACGAGTACGTGCTGCTGAACGGCGAGCCGGTCTACCTGCGTGGCGCGCTGGATCAGGCCTTCCATCCCGACGGTGTCCACACCTATCCCAGCGACGACGCTATCCGTGGCGACATCCAGGGCGCCAAGGATGCCGGGCTCAACTGCTTGCGCTGCCACATCAAAATCAACGACCCGCGCTACTACTACTGGGCCGATCGCCTGGGGCTGCTGATCCTGCAGGACATCCCCAGTCCGGCCATCGACACGCCGGCGTCACGGCGAGCATGGCAGCATTGTCTGCGGAGCACGATCGACCGAGACGTCAACCACCCGTCCATCGTGGCCTGGATCCTGTTCAACGAGACCTGGGGGCTGACCGAGCACGGCACGCCGGCAAGCTGGCAGTGGCTGGCGGAGCAGGTCGCCATGGCCAAGGCGCTGGATCCGACGCGGCTGATCGAGGACAACTCCCCTTGCAACTATGACCACGTGGTGACGGAGCTCAACAGCTGGCACTTCTACCTCACCAACTGGTCATCCGCTCGACGGCACGTGCAGGAGGTGGTAGATCGTACCCATCCAGGCTCAACGTTCAACTACGTGGCGGGGCTCTCCAAGCTGCCGGAGGCGGCGCGCTACGTGCAGGGGCGCCAGCCGCTGCTCAACAGCGAATACGCCGGAGTCAGCGCCGGCATGGGCGACCGCGACGTGAGCCAGTCGCTGAAATTCCTGACCACCGACCTGCGACGCCACGACAAGATCTGCGGCTACGTCTACACGGAGCTGACCGACATCGAGTGGGAGCACAACGGCCTCCTGGAATACGACCGGTCGCCCAAGGAGTTCGGCTACGACGGCTTCGTGTCGGGGATGACCACCGCGGACCTGCTCGGTGACGACGTTATCGGCTTTGATTGCCCGCCCTGCCGGACGCTGGAGCCGGGGGCCGAGTTCCGGGCCACCGCGTTTGTCAGTCACTGGTCCACGCGGGATCTGCGCGGCAGCAGCCTGCGCTGGCGCATCAACGCCATCGATCGGTGTGGTGAGCGCTACGTCTGGCGCGACGGCGCGGTCTCGGTTGAGCCCCGCCGCTACGCCGTCACCGAGGCCGGTGCGATCGCCGCCCCGCTCCCGAAGGAGCCGGGCCTGCTCACTTTCAGCCTGCGGCTCGTCGATGCGACCGGCAAGGTCGTCGCGCGCAACTACGTCAACGTCGAGGTCTGGTCCGCGCCGTCGCCGCGTTGCGAGCGCATGCCTAGCGGCTGGGCGCTGCGTGTTGCTCCGGGCGAGTACCAGAGCACAACCTGGTTGTCACCGCGGGTGATCGCCGAAGGTGGAAAGGTGGCAGCGAGCGGCAGCGGTAGTGTCGCCTATCGCTTTCCCTTGCCCCCTGACATGCAGCCGGCCGCGATCAACGGGCTCCGGCTCAAGTTGGAGCTGGGAACCCGCGCCGCCGGCAATCGTGCTGATTCGTGGGGACGGCGGCAGTCCACCGACTACCCGCAGACCGAGCCGGGGCGGCGCACGCCGGGCGACGTGGCCATTCACTTGAGCGGCCACATGCTGGAGCGTCGTCGCCTGGCCGACGATCCCAACGACGCGCGCGGCATCCTGACCTTCCACCAGGGCGCCGGTGATGATAGCTCCTACGGCGAGCTGGTCGAGATCGCCGTGTCGGCAGATGTGGTCGGGCCAATCGTTCAGGAAGCGCAGCGCGACGGCGCCTTCGTGCTACGACTTGAGGTCCCGTCGGGCGGGGGACTCGCTCGTGGCCTGTCGATCTACGGCGAGCGCATGGGCGCCTACCCGCTGGATTTGACGTTGATGCTGGATATGGAAGCTGGCCCCCGGCCCGCACTCTCGCCGGCAGATCAGGAGGCTCGCGAAGCGTAGCCATCCAGCCAGCGGGCGTTGGCCTCGATAAGCTCGTCCACCATGACGCGGAAGCTTCGTGCCGAGTAGTCGCAACAAGGGAAGAACAGCGGGGACGACACTCCCACAGGTACTGCCAATTGGTACGGTTGTTCGCTATGATCATGGCAAAGGGGTGTGCCGTGACCGTCTGCGTTGACTACCAACCCAACCCTCGTTCTTCGCGTGGAGTAATGGAGGCGTCCAACCAAGCCGACTACATTCCAGCATCTGCTGTGATCGTCAACGTGGCCAGTGTCCCCCATCGCAGCCCGTTTCGCTACCCCGGCGGCAAAACTTGGCTCGTCCCGCTCGCACGTGATTGGCTGTTGGAGCGTCCGGGCGTGGATACGCTCGTCGAGCCCTTCGCCGGCGGTGCGATTGTCGGGCTGACAGCGCTGTTCGAGGGTCTGGCCAAGGAACTCACCATGGTGGAGCTCGACCAGGACGTAGCGGCAGTCTGGGGCACCATCCTCAATGGTCACGGCGCGGATCTGATCCATCGCATCTGCACCTTCGACATGTCGCTGGAGCACGTGCGCGACCTCCTCGCCGCCGAGCCGCGGACCCCGCTAGATCGAGCATTCCATACCATCGTACGGAACCGGGTCCAGCGGGGCGGCATCCTAGCTCCTGGGGCGAGTCTGATGAAGGACGGCGAGAATGGACGCGGGGTACGGTCGCGATGGTACGCGGATACCCTGCGCAAACGTATCGAGGCAATCATCGCCGTCAAGGAACGCGTCAACTTCGTGCATGGGGACGGCATCGCCTACATGCGGCAGGTGGGAACTCGTCAAAATGTTGCCTACTTTATCGATCCCCCTTACACTGTCGCTGGAAGGCGTCTCTATACACACTCCGCCGTCGACCACGAGGCCATATTCCAGGTCGCCAGCACGTTGGCGGGTGATTTTCTCATGACCTACGACAACACTGACGAGATTCGTGCGCTTGCTTCCCATTGCGGATTCGATACTGCGCTCGTCCCGATGAAGTCAACCCACCACGAGCGGAAGATGGAGCTGCTCGTCGGCAGAAATCTCGACTGGGCTCGCCGTGCGCTGCGTCCGCTCCAACCGAGCCTTCATCTCTGAGCCTCGGCAAGCTTGGCGCGTATTCTTCGTTCGAACTCGGGTAAGCTCACCGGGAGGCCAGCCGTGAGGCCCTCTACGGCGCGCTCTAACGTCGTCAGCGCCACGCGGCTTGGCTGCAGCTTGGCTCGGCCTTGCTCCTCCACGTAGCGCACGACGAACCAGGCGATGTCGCAGTTTGACACGTGAGCTACCTCGTCCATCCGGCTCAGGGAGGAAAAGAAATCCTCATCGACAACTACCGCCATCTTCTTACCCCACCGGCGAAGCGAAGGCACTTTGATCTCGAGCTGCGGCATCAGCCGCTTAGGGCCGCTGCTCCGGTAATCGAGGCGTCGCCTCCCGGCCGGGAATGGCAGCGCCGCCTGGGTTTGCTGCGCTAGAGAGCGGAACTCGACACCCATTTCATCTCCCTGGAAGTACACCGCCTGGATTTCCAGCGCACACCAGTCGAGCCGGTCGCCATGAGCCGCCACCAGGACGTTATCGATGCGCCCCACGTCGGCGCCGGTCTCGACGAGGTCTTCGTTCGCCGGCCTTGAAAGGAAGCCGATCTCGCCGAGCACGGTGGGATTCGGGTCGCCGATCAGCGTCTCGCCGACCCACCGGTAAATCGTCCCGTCTTCCTTGAGGCGATTCGGGCAGGTGGTTCGCAGCCGGCCCTGGTCATCCGGCGCAACGGCAACATCCCCGGTCGTTGGGTCCCTCACGTAGAGACGCAGTGAGCAGACGCCCCCCTTCTTGTTGCAGCGAACATTGAAGCCTGACCGGCTCAGGAAGGGGCAAGGCACATCAGGAAGCGGGCCGGGTCGTTGCAGCGCCGCCCTGGATCGGCGTGCCTCTGGCGATAATCCAGTGAACAGCTCGCCGTACCACTCGCCGATCCCAAAGCGTCGCACCTCGCGGCGTGGACCTGTGGTATCCGGCAAGGTCACCTCCTTCGTCACGCAGCGCGGTAGTCCATCATGTTAACCAGATCGCTTGTCCCGCATCCGGGTCAGCGATAACGACGCCGACAACGGGTCGCGCTGGCGACAGACCTAGAGTGAACGGAACTCGCCCGTGGCTGTCTCGATGGAAATTGGGCCAGAAAAGGTGTTACGATGCTCAAGAACACGCAGCAATGAGTGTTTGTTGAGGATCAAGATGCGTCAGATATTGTTATCACCCGAGGACCTGAGTCGTGGCTTGTTCGACCGAGTGAACTGCGACATCCCGGGTGTCAACTCGGCGCTGATCGCACGAAGCCCGGTACATTTGGCCGAGGAGTTTGGTCTCACCTTCGCCGACTCGTTCGACGACTTGGACGACCTCAAGATCGCCGTCCCGGAGATCAGCACTGGCGTCGCGTTCGCCTTGATTCGCCACCGTGGAATCCCCGTGGCGGAAACGGAGATCTGGCTGGACCGTGCTGACGCCAATCACTCAGGAGGCACTCACCGAAGTTCTGGACGAGCTACGCATCCCTCCCGACGCGGTGCTATGGCGCTCGCCGAGCTGTGCCGGAGCACCTCGGCTCACTCGAGCGTAGCGGTATCTGCTTAGCTCGACACCTCCACCCGCCGAGCCAGCTCCTCCCAGCGCTCGGCGAGCACCGACAACTGCGCCGCCGTGTCCTCGTGGTCGTGCAGCACGCGCTGGTATTCGTCGGGATCGCGGTAGAGCGACGAGTCGGCGAGCTGCTGCTCCAGCTCGCGGACATGGCCCTCCAACTGCTCGATCTGCTCCTCCGTGCTGCGCAGCCGCTCGCGGGCGAAGCGCTGGTTTGACCCTGACGGACGCGCCTCCAACTCTGCAGCCCGGCGCGGGTTGGGCGGTGCGGCAGGAGCACTCGAGACGCGCTCCCGAAAGCCGATCCGGCCGGCCTCCGCGCTGCCGGCGTCGGGGCCGGAGCGTCGCGCGCCCGTCCCCTGGCCGCGCGCCGCCACGAACTCGCGGTAGCCGACCGGGTGGATGGTCACTCCGCCACCGCCAACCTCGACGACCTTATTGGTCACCTGGTCCAGGAGGAATCGGTCGTGCGTAGCGATGACGAAGGCGCCTTCGTAGCGGCCCAGCGCCTGCTCCAGCACCTCGCGCGCCGGGATGTCCAGATGGTTGGTCGGCTCATCCAGCAGCAAGACGTTAGTCGGGCGCAGCAGCAGCTTGGCCACGGCAACGCGGCTGCGCTCGCCGCCGGACAGCACGGCGATCGGCTTGAAGACGTCATCGCCGCTGAAGAGCATCCGGCCCAGCAGGCCGCGCACGTCTGTCTCCGACCAGCCCGGCGGGGCGACGCTGTAGACCTCCTCGAAGGGCGTGTGGCTCACGTCCAGCGAGTCGGCCTGGTGCTGGGTGAAGAAGGCCAGTTGCACGTTGTGCCCGTAGGTCACGACGCCGCGGTCTGGCTGCTCCTCGCGCGCCAGCAGGCGCAGGAGCGTTGTCTTGCCGGCCCCATTGGGACCGATCAGGGCGATGCGATCGCCACGCTCGATAGTGAAGGTGACGTCCGCGAACACTGCCTGGGCGCCGTAGGCCTTATACACGCGGCGCAGCAGCATCGTCTCTCGCCCGCTGGGCGAG
>Ga0207416_1003815_pt1 | contig 13846 bp, 10 predicted proteins | sample PaiPotPPM11metaG_FD_184107 | JGI IMG/M metagenome (GOLD analysis project Ga0207416, IMG submission 184107) | Iron sulfur acid spring bacterial and archeal communities from Banff, Canada, to study Microbial Dark Matter (Phase II) - Paint Pots PPM... ...
CCGGACACGCTGCTCGAGCCGGCGGAAGTCGATCATGGGTCCGCGTCGCGGGAGCTCGCCGAGGTAGATGTTCTCGGCCACGCCCACCCCCGGCACGATCTCGGGCTCCTGGTAGACGACGCGGACGCCCGCCCGGTGTGCCTCGAGCGGGTTGGCGAATGTGACCGGCCGACCGCCAAGGTTGAGACTGCCGCTGTCCGGTTGATAATCCCCGTTTACGATCTTCAAGAGGGTCGATTTTCCGGCGCCGTTCTCGCCTAACAGTGCGACGACCTCGCCTGGGTGGACTTCGAGCGAGACATCCCGGAGCGCCAGGACGTTGGGGAACGCTTTGCTAACGCCGCGGACCTCGAGGCCTGCGGCGTTAGCACTCATCGACGCGTTGGTTCAGCCTACTTGGCGCAGGTATAGAAGGTCTTGTAGTTGTCCGGGGTCACGATGTTCGTCTTGGCGATGGTCGAGGCCGGCAGCGGGGTGTTGTTCTGCACCTTGGCCCAGAGGGCATCGGCGGCCGCGATCCCGACGTCCTTGCCGGAAATGAAGAGCGCCGCCTTGAAGCCGGACGCCTGACCGGCTGCCCATGGCTTGCAGGCCTCATCCCCGCCAAGCCCGACGGCGATGATGTTGTCCGTCTTCACGCCGGCGGTTTGGAGCGCGTTCAGGGTTCCCAGGACGCCCTGGTCGTTACAGCCGAAGACGATCCAGTTCGTCACGTTGGGATGCGCGGTGATGATCGGGCCGGCCGCGGATTGGGCCGCGGGAGTCTCTCCCGTGTAAGGCACCGGGTAGATGCTCGAGCCGGCCACGCCAGCGGCCTGGATCTTGGCTTTCTCGGCGGTGGTGCGGTCATTGCAGACGGAGAGTGTCTGGACCTCGACGGAGAGAACGCCAACTTTTTTGCCTGAGGTGAGCCAGCCAGCGGTGCTCAACAGCTTGGCGGCTTCGTCGCCGACCTTGTTGCCCATGTCGGTGCCGCTGAAGCCCACGAAGGGGACGGGATTGCCCGACGAGTCCTTGATGGCGTCGTCGGTGGCGACCAGAGCGACCTTCGCGTCGGCCGCCGCTTTGGCGATCGCTGGTCCGATGGTCTGATCCGGGACCGTGATGGCAATGCCTTTAGCGCCGGCGGAGATCGCATCATTGACTTCGCTGATGCCTGTATTTGCGTCGAGCTTCGCGTTGTAGACCTTGGCCTGGCCGCCCTTCTTCTCGATCTCGGCTTTAAAGGCCTGCTGCTGGTCGATGAAATACCCCTGGTCGGCGCTCTTGTTGATGCCGACGAACAGCGGTTTGGCAGTCGAGCCACCGCTCGACGGGCTCGAGCCACACGATGCCATTACCACGGTGGCGCCGGCGACGAGTGCCGTCAGTGCGGCGACCCTCCGCCAATCATGCTGAATAGAATCTTTCAAATTGGATCTCCTCCCGTGAGCTACTCTAGGCGCTCACTCTGATGATCGTAACATCAGCCCGGACCGGCGCAAGACTATAGTCGCAGTCGGCGAGCATGAGGAAGGCCGAAGTCCGCGCCTGGCAGGACCAGGTGATCATCCCGACCTATGCCGAGCAGCCGCCCGAGCGTAGTCCGATGTTCCTGGAGAAGCGCGTCTACCAGGGCAGCAGCGGCCGGGTCTATCCCAACCCGATGACCGACCGGATCTCCGAGGAGAAAACCGACCGGTCGTGGCGCGCGATTCATCTCGAGAACGAGTACGTGGGCCTGATGATCCTCCCCGAGCTCGGCGGACGGATCTTCGCCGGCCAGGACCTGACCAACGGCTACGACTTCTTCTATCGCCAGCCGGTCATCAAGCCGGCCCTGGTTGGCCTGCTCGGACCCTGGATCTCCGGAGGCGTCGAGTTCAACTGGGCTCAGCATCACCGGCCATCGACTTTCATGCCGGTCGACTGGTCGATCGAAGAGGGCGCCGACGGCAGCCAAACGGTCTTCCTCTCCGAGCACGAGCCGATGACGCGCATGAAGGGAATGATTGCCATCCGCCTGCGGCCCGGCCGCTCCTACGTCGAGGTCGAGGCCAGGCTATATAACCGAACCCCGCTGGTCCAGACTTTTCTGTGGTGGGCCAACGTCGCCGTCCGAGTCCACGATCGCTACGAAGTATTTTTCCCGCAGGATGTCTGGTACGTGGCCGATCATGCCAAGCGAGCCATGTCATCGTTCCCGATTGCGCGCCGTCCCTACTACGGCGTCGACTACGGCGCGAACTCAGGCGGCGGTACGGACCTCCGCTGGTATCGCAATATCCCGGTACCCACCTCGTACATGGCGATGGGGTCACGACAGGACTTCTTCGGAGGCTACGACCACGCTGCAGAGGCCGGTCTCGTGCACGTGGCCGATCACCGGGTCGCGCCCGGAAAAAAACTCTGGACCTGGGGCAACCACGAGTTCGGCTATGCCTGGGACCGGAACCTCACCGACGGCGGCGGCCCATACGTCGAGCTGATGGCGGGTGTCTACAGCGACAATCAGCCTGACTTCTCCTTCCTCCAGCCCTACGAGACCAAGACTTTTCGACAGTACTGGTACCCGATCAGGTCGATCGGGCCGGCGACCTGCGCAAACCTGGAGGTGGCCGCCAGCCTCCGCCTGCAGGGTGACGCGGCACGGATCGGCGTGGCCGTCACCGGCGAGTACCCGGGCGCGACTGTCTGGCTGGGACGGGCAGGCAAGGTGCTCCTGGAACGCAGCGTCGACCTTGCGCCGGAGGCGCCCTTCGTGACCGCCGTCGAGCTCGGCGCCAACGGCGTCGCGAGTGAGCTCTGCCTCCGGGTCATCGCAGCTGACCGCCGCGAGCTCCTCTCCTACGTGCCCGAGGTCGCTGTCCCGGGCGACCTTCCACCGGCGGCATCGGAGCCGGCACTCCCTGGCTCGATCGATTCCAACGAAGAGCTCTACCTGACCGGCCTCCACCTCGAGCAGTACCGGCATGCGACGCGCTCGCCGGAGCCCTACTGGCGCGAGGCCATCCGGCGCGACCCAGGGGATTCTCGTGCCAACAGGGCGCTCGGCGCGTGGCACCTGAGGCGCGGCGAGTTCAGGGTCGCGGAGGAACGCCTGCGCACGGCCATCGGTCGCCTTACCCGCCGCAACCCGAATCCCTACGATGGGGAGTCGCATTATCTGCTCGGCGTCACGCTTCGCTACCAGGGCCGAGACGATGAGGCTTACGACGCGTTTGCCAAGGCCTCCTGGAACCAGGCCTGGGCGAGCGCCGGCTTCCACGCCCTGGCGGAAATCGATGCCGCCCGCAGCCGCTGGACCGCCGCCCTCCACAACATCGAGCGGGCGCTGGCACTTAACGTTGACGACCTCAAGGCTCGTGATCTGCGCACGGCCATCCTGCGGCGCAGCGGCTCGATGGAAGCTGCCCACGCCGAGGCGGCTGCCACGCTGGCCCTGGATCCCCTCGACCTGTGGGCCTCACTCGAGGAGGGCCGGGCTGCGCGGGCACTCGGCCGCCCACATTCTGACGTCCGCCGTGGGGATCTCCAGGCCCACCTCGATGTCGCCCTGGACCTGGCATGGGCGGGCCTCTGGGACGAGGCGATTGCCACCGCGGGAGCGGGCCTCGAGGCCGATCCCGCGAGCGCGTCGAGCCCTATCGCTCGTTATCACCTCGGCTGGTTCCACGAACGCGCGGGTCACCTGGCGGATGCGGCTCGCGAACGCTCGCTGGCGTCTGCGGCGGAACGGGGGGCTGCCTTTGCCGGCCGCCTCGAGGAGATTGGCATCCTGGAAAGCGCCGCTGCGGCCGATCCAGGTGACGCACGCGCCCGATACGAGCTGGGCAACCTGCTCTACGACCGGCGCCGTCACGAGGAGGCGATCGAGGCCTGGGAGCGCGCCGCCGAGCTGGATCCAGACTTTCCCATAACCTGGCGCAACCTGGGTATTGCTTACTTCAATATCCAGCATCGCGGCCGGCGGGCCGAGGCTGCCTACCGCCGGGCCTTCCGTGCCGACTCCCTCGATGCTCGTTTGCTTTATGAATGGGACCAGCTGAAGAAACGGCGCGGTCGGAGCGCCGCGCAGCGGTTGGCCTATCTGGAACTTCACCGTGATCTGGTCGACCGGAGAGACGATCTTGGGACCGAGCTGGCCACGCTCTACAACGATGTCGGGCGCTACGAGATGGCACTCAATTACATCGAGTCGCGTCGATTTCACCCATGGGAGGGTGGGGAAGGGCTCATCTCCGGTCAATATGTTCGCGCCCACCTTCGCCTGGCGCAAGCTGCCCTGGAGAAGAAGCCAGGGGAAGCGCTACTCCACCTTGAGGCGGCGAGGCAATACCCGGAGAACCTCGGTGAAGGGAAGCACCTCTCGACCCCTGAACATGAGCTTCACTACCATCTTGGTCGGGCCTACGAGGCGCTTGGCGACGACTCGTCGGCGCGCCGCGAAATGGAGCTGGCGGCAGATCCGTTGCCGTCCCGCCAACCGCGGATGATGGCGGTGCCACTGCTCTCCGAGGCAAGCTACTGGCGCGGGCTCGCTCTCGCCGGGTTAGGCAAGGGCACCGCCGCCGAGGACCTCTTTCGCAGCCTTCGCGGCGCTGCGCGCCGGCAGGCTGAGGCTGAGGTCCGGATCGACTACTTCGCCACATCCTTACCGATGTTCCTGCTTTTCGAAGACGATCTCGCGCGCGGAAATCGTGCCCGCAGCCGCTACCTTGAGGGCCTTGCCGAACTCGGCCTGGGGTCCGACGGCGCGGCCCGCGTCGCCTTCGAGGAGGTGCTGAGCCTTGACCCGAACAACGCTGGAGCCCGCTGGGCACTGGAGCAGGCGTCGCGAACCAGCCCACTTGACAGGCGACCCACCTGAGTGGGTAGTGTGTTACCCATGCGCCCATTGCCGGCGCGCCTTGTAGGTGCCGCGCTCGGCCTCAGCGCCGCCATGGGGGTGTTCATCGGTGGCGCCGTCCATGTATCCGCACTGGATAACAGGCTGGCCCGCACACCTTACATGGGTTGGAATACCTACTACGGGCTCGGCTCGAGGTTCAACGAGCAGACGATCCAGTCCGTCAGCGATGCGATCGTCAACCGGGGCCTCAAAGCCGCCGGCTACCAGTACGTCTGGCTCGACGGTGGCTGGTGGCCCGGCACTCGGGACGCGGCCGGGAACATCACGGTGAGCGCTACGCAATGGCCCCACGGGATGAAGGCGGTCGCCGACTACATCCACGCCAGGGGGCTTCTGGCGGGGATCTACACGGACGCCGGTAAGGACGGTTGCGGCGGAACCAACCAGGGAAGTTACGGCCACTACCAGCAGGATGCGAACCAGTTCGCCGCCTGGGGCTACGACGCGGTAAAAGTCGACTACTGCGGCGGGACCAAGCAACAGCTCGATGCAGCAACCCAGTACGGCCAATTCCGTGATGCGCTGCTCAACAACAGCAGTCACCGACCAATGCTGTTCAACATCTGCAACCCGTTTACTCCTGGAGCCAGCCCGTGGAGTCAGAACTACCCGCCCTACAGTGAGTCGGTTTACAACTCCTACAGCTTCGGTCCGAGCACCGGAAACTCGTGGCGCACCGACACTGACATTGGGTTCGTTCGCAGCATCCAGTTCCAGGACGTACTGCGAAACCTGGACCATAACGCCGCCCATCCCGAGGCGGCTGGGCCCGGTCACTGGAACGATCCCGACTACCTTGGTCCCGAGTTGGGAATGACCGGCAACGAGGCTCAGGCGCAGTTCACGATGTGGACGATCTCAGCCGCCCCGCTGATCATTGGCAGCGATGTGCGAGCCTTATCGCAGAACGCGATCAACATGCTGACCAACAGCGAGGTGCTCGCCGTCTCCCAGGACACGCAGGGCATTCAGGGCAGGCCGACCTCGACCGAGGGGAGCGGACAGGTATGGGTGAAACCGCTGGCCAATGGTGACCGGGCGGTCGCCCTCCTCAACCGCGGGACGACGGCGATGGACATAAGTACCGATGCCGCGAGCATCGGGATGCCTCATGCCGCCCGCTATGGACTTCGCGACCTCTGGCAGCACACCACGACCGAGACCGCCGGCCAGATCACCGCAAACGTGCCGGCCCATAGCGCCGTGCTCTACCGGGTGTCGAGCCAGGCCGCTGCCAGCGATGCGCCGGCGGTACTGCTATCGGCGCCAACCACCCCGGCACCGTACCCGGGCTCCGATCTTCGGCTGGCCATCCCCGGGCAGGCCCTGCCGGTGAGCGTTACCTTCGAGAATGAGGGGCGGACGCCGGTGCGCAACATCAGCCTGGACCTGACCGCACCGTCAGGCTGGGCGGTGGCTCGACAGGGCACCCCTTACACCGGGGCGCTGCCTGGCGGCCAGGGGTTCACCGCGCAGTGGACCGTGACTCCTCCTGCCGGTAGCCTTCCCGGCGCCAACGCGCTGATCGCGGCTGTCACTTATACCTGGGGCGCTTCCGGCCAGGGCAGTGCCCGAACCCAGAGCCCGGTCACCGTCCCCGCTGCCCCACCCGCCAACCAGAACTACCTCAGTGACCACACCTGGCTGGACGCGAGTAGCGGCTACCTCGTGCCGCGCCTGGACGGCAACTGCTGCGGGACCGGGATCAGCATGATGGGGATCAAATACGCGAAGGGTATCGGGGTTGCCTCGCCCTCCCAGGTGGAGTTCTACCTGGGCGCCAACTGCACGCACCTTTCCGCGGTGGTAGGCATCGACGATTCAGCCCGCTTTACGACTCAAGGCGCGACCGTTGTCTTCCAGGTCCTGGTTGACGGAAACAAGGTCTTCGACAGTGGCCTGGTAACCCAGAACATCACCCAGAACGTCGAGCTGAATCTGAGTGGAGGAGGCGTACTGACGCTTGCTGTCGGGGATGCGGGCGATGGAGGCTACAACGATCGCGCCGACTGGGCAAACCTGCGTGCGACCTGCGGCCCGCCTGCGGCGACGGTGCCCGCCGGGAACTGGCCGCATTTCGTCGCCAGCTCGGCCGAGACGGCCACCGCCAGCAGTTCAAACAGCGGCTATCCCGCCAGCAACGCGATCGACGGCCGGCTCACCACGCTCTGGCATTCGGAGTTCAGTCCCGTCCACGCTCCGCTGCCGATCTCGATAACCATCGACACGGGCGCGCTCCGCACTCTCGCCGGACTGACCTACCAGGGCCGCCTCGACGGCGGTACAACCGGAAACATAACCCGCTACACGGTGGAGCTCAGCCTCGATGGCATCGTCTATACGGCGACCGCGTCCGGAGCCTGGGCTGATGACAGTTCGATCAAGTCGGCCGCGTTCAGCCCGGCAACGGCTCGCTATCTCCGGCTCACCGCCACCAGTGGCGATGGAGGCTACGCTTCGGCAGCGGAGATCGGCGTTTCGGACGTGCCCTAATAGGGATTAGACTGCCCGCCGGCTGAGAAATCTCAGACCGGCGGGCATGCTTCCAGCAGCCTAGCGGACTGCTTACATCGTGTGCGTTTCGTAGACCGAGATCGTGCCGCCGCTCTTGAGCAGCGGATTCGCCTTGGCGTGCTCCGTCGCCTCGTTGATCGAGTTCGCCTCGATGATGCTGTAGCCGCTCATCGGGGGCTGGCTGTGTGCGCCGTCCTTGGCGTTGCCGTTCGACGACACGGTCTTTACCTTGCCTGAGAACGGGGCTCCCTGGTCGGCGACGCCCTTACCCAGCTTGCCGAACCAGGCACCCCACTGCTGCATCTGGTCCGCCCGATCCTTCTCTGTCTGTCCTGCGCTTCCACCGTAGTACACGAGCACGTACTTCGCCATGTTTCTCCTCCTTGATTGGTTGCGGCCCGTTCTGGTCCGCTAATCAATACGACGAACGGCTACGGGCCGAAATCGACAGCTCTCAGGCATCCTTTAGGGATGCCAACTGATGAGTTCGTGCCGCTGCCGGCCCCTGTTTCGCTGCCTATCAACTGGCGGCGCAACCTGGCCGCGCTCTGGGTGGCCGAGTTCACGGCGATCCTGGGCTTCTCTTTCGCCTTTCCCTTCCTACCCCTGTTTCTCCATCGGGAGCTGCACATCGCCAGCGGCTCGCAGCTCTCCTTCTGGACCGGGATTGCGGCGGGTGCGACCGGCTTCGCGCTGGCCATCACGGCACCGATCTGGGGAAGGCTGGCCGATCACTATGGCCGCAAGCCGATGCTGGTCCGGGCCATGATTGGCGGCGCGGTGTCGGTCGGCCTGATGGGACTCTCCCAGTCGGCGTTGCAGCTGACCCTGCTTCGTGGTCTCCAGGGGGCCAGCTCCGGAACGGTGGCGGCGGCTACGGCGCTGGTTGCGACCGGCACCCCGCCGGCCCAGATGGCCTGGTCGCTCGGCATCTTGAACTCGGCTATCTCGCTCGGCAGCGCCAGCGGTCCCGCCGTCGGTAGCCTCGCGGCCGGCGCCATCGGCCTGCGTGCCATCTTCTTCGCCGGCGGCTCTCTCCTGCTGCTCGCCACGGTGCCGGTGCTACTGCTCGTGCGGGAGAACCCGGTGCGGATGACCCGGGCCCAGGCGCCGCCGCTGATGCAGACTCTGAACGAAGCACGCCCCGGGACGCTCCGAGCCATCGTGGTGCTCGTCATCGCACAGGCACTGCTGCAGACGGCTTATGCCGCATCTCAGCAGCTGGTGGTGCTGCGCTTGCTGCAGCTCAACCCGGGCGGCGCCTCGGGGCTGACCGGGATTACTTTTGCCGCGGCCGGCATCGCCACCGCGATTGCCGGAATTTCCTATTCGCGCGCCGTCCGCAGGAGCAGCTACCGAATGGTGACCCTGGTCGCGGCGATGGTTGCCTCGCTCGCCATCCTGGCGACCGCGCTGGCCGGCAGCGAGGCTCTCTTGATCGCGTTCTTCGTCGTCAGCAGCTTCATGGCTGGCGTGCTCATTCCGGCGTTCGGGGCGATGACCGGTCTCGAGTCGCCGCGCGTCGTTCAGGCTACCGTCTTCGGCTTCGCCTCCAGTGGCATCTCGGTTGGCTTCGGCCTTGGTCCGCTGGTCGGCGGGCTGGTTGCATCAGCTGCCGGTGTCCGGGTGGCGCTGCTGGTCGCATCCGGAATCGCGCTGGCCCTGGTCGTTCTGCTCGGGGTCGCCGCCCGGGAGCCCCGATCTGTGAACACGCCGTGACTTTGCCAGCCACTGAGAGTTGACAGGGATGATTGGCCGGCGTAGCGTGAGCAGTCGGACCGGGGGGTTGAGACGCCGTTTTGAGGAGGGAATCGTGAACAGACTTGTCGCGCTGATCCCAACGCTTTTGCTCGCAACAGCGACGTTTTCGGCGCAACCCGTCGTGGCCGGTGCCGCCGGCCGCTCGGTCGTGGAGACCATTAACGGAGGCGGCACGGCCGTCATGACCGACCTGCCACCCGGGATGGGCGTCAGCTCGTTCGGGTTCCAGGCCACGCTCTATTCGGACGGCTCCGCCCGAGGGAGCTTCGACTGCGTCGACCATATGGGCGACGTGCCTGGGTACCCAGGGAACATTTTTGGCGCCATCACCAGTTGGTCGGGGAATATGCAGGGACCTGTGGTGCTGCAGGTCACCGGAAAGTTCGTTGCGATCCCGGGTGGTCACCCCGTGTCAGTTTCATTCACCGTGACGATTAAAAACTTTGGTGGCGCAGGCGTGGGTCAGTGGACCCTGGACTTTCCAGGTTTTCCGAGCCCCTTTAACGGCGGGCCGATTTGCCAGGAGGTCCTGACCAGCGGTCAGATCCACCAGCGCAAGAGCTGAGCGATTACCGGTTGAATAGAGGTTGCCCTTGATACGACCGGGTGATGACCGTGGTTTGGGCCGTCACCCGGTCGTTCGGGGTCGACGTTTCGCCCGAGGGGGTGCCGTCGACATGACGAATCTGGCCGCCTGTCGAAACAGGGCCGCGTCCTTCGCGTAGTCGGCAGCGTCGTCATGTTTGATCCGGATCCATTCGCGCAGCACCGGCTTGTTGCGCATCTTGAAGGGCAGGTAATCGACATGGTCGATGACCTTCTGCACCAGCTCCGCCGGCAGCTTGAGCGCCACCCCTTCCTGAGCCACGAAGGCAAACAGTCTCTCGCCGGCAAAAAATTGGGGGCGCCCGCTCACTCCCTTCTTCTCGCGCACCCCGGCGATCTTCCTCACGATGCCGGCGACAATCTCGGCGACGTCCTGCCGGTAGTTCACCGGTTTAGCGAAAGCCTTCGGCGTCGGGCTCAACCTCTGGCCGCGGCGCTGGGCCGCGCCGACTCGTCGTGGACGGTCTGACGCAGGGGGATCTCGGGGAGAAAGAACGTCACTGCGAAGCCGAGTGCCGCGAGCGCGGCGGCGACGAGAAAGGCCCGCTGCACACCGGTCGCCAGGCTGACGCGGATGGCACGGATGACCATGGCGATGGCCGCCGGCGGCAATCCGGGGATATGCGACAGCCCGCTCTGCCCCACGCCGGAGATGAGTCCCTGGCCGAGGTCCTGACCGCTCTTCGCCAGGGCGTTGGCCGCTGCCGAGGGCAGGTGGCGTGGCAGCTCGCCCTGGAAGGATTCGAGCACGATGGTCGTCATCACTGGCAAACCGATGACCGATCCGAGGTTGTTGAAGAACTGCCGCCCGGAGTTGGCGGTACCCAGCAGCCGGTAGGGAAAGGCGCTCTGCACCGCGATCGAGAGGATCGGAAACACGGCGCCCACCCCGATCCCGGTGGTCACCATGGCGGCGATCGCGAAGCTCCAGCTCGAATCGGCGCCCAGTCGGCTGAGCGCGAAGATACCGACGACCGTGACAGCCATGCCGGCGATCGCCTGCACCCTGTAGCGGCCGGTTCGGGTCAGCAGCTGGCCGCCGACGAAGCTGCCGACCACGAAGCCGAGCATCAGTGGCGCCAGGATCAGGCCCGCATCCTGCGCGCTCTGTCCCTTGACGCCCTGGGCGTACAGGGGCAGGAAGGTGATGGTTCCGAAGAGCGCGATGCCCACCAGGAAGCTGAGGACCACGGCAACCGTGAAGGTGCGGTTCTCGAAGAGGTGGAGGCTGAGTATAGGTTCCCTGGCACGGTTCTCATGCACGATGAAGAAGAGCGCGAGCAGGATGCCCGCACCGAGCGTGCCGATCACCTGGACCGATCCCCAGGGATAGCTGATGCCGGCCCAGGTGAGGCCGATCAGGAAGGGGACGACGGCCGCAACCAGCAGCGCGATGCCCAGCCAGTCGATGTTGACCCGGCCGCTGCGGCGGACGCGTGGCAGGGTCGAGGCCAGCATCACCAGCGCGAAGATCCCGAGCGGGAGGTTGGCATAGAAGATCCAGCGCCATCCGAAATGGTCGGTGATGACGCCGCCGACCAGCGGCCCGACGATGCTGCCCAGGCCGAAGACCGACATGATCAATCCCATCCAACGACCGCGCTCGCGCGGCGAGAAGATGTCGCCGAGGGTCGTCACGGAGAGCGCCATCATGGCGCCGCCGCCGACGCCGGTCAGCGCCCGGGCGCCGATCAACTCGTAGATGTTCTGGGAGAGGCCGGAAATGATCGAGCCGAGGAGAAAGACCAGCAAGCCGCCGATGTAGAAGGGCCGGCGGCCAAAGAGATCGGACAGCTTGCCGACCACGGGCACCGTGACCGACGAGGCCAGGATATAGGCGGTGAAGATCCAGGCGTAGAGGTTGAGGCCATGCAGCTCGTCGACGATCGTGGGAGCGGCGGTGGAGACGATCGTACTGCTCAGTACCGAGACGAACTGGACGATCATGACAGTTGCCAGCACCCAGTAGCGCCGGTCCGCCGCGACCTGGTTGGTGGTCTGGTAGCGCTCGCTTACCTCGGAGCTCAAGAGGCCGTGCCGGGACGTCGGAAAGAGTCAGGCAACCTTCTGATTTTAGACCGCAACCGGGTTGAGTCGGTCTGGGCGCCTCGAGGTGATCACGTAGGTAGCGATCGCTCCGCAGGCTGCGACTGCGATCACGCTTCCCATCGGGAGAGCCGAAGCCGTCCCGGCGAGACCTACCAGCGGCGCCCCGAAGGCTGCGATGCCGCTCTGGATCACACCCAGCAGCGCAGAGCCCGTACCGGCAGCCTCGGGATGTCGCGAGAGCGCGAGCGCAGTGGCGTTTGGCACCACGAACCCGATGCTCGAAACGATCACGAAGAGGGGCAGGAGCAGCGCCGGCAGTCCAAGCCCGCCGATCGCGATAACGGCGAACAGGGCAAGGGCCGCCAGTGACTCGCTGATCAGCCCGGCGGTAAGGAGTCGAGACGGCGCGATCCGGCTGACCAGGCTACCGTTGACCTGGCTGGTGACGACGAAGCCCAGCGCATTGAGTCCAAAGATGAGGCTGAAGGTCTGCGGCGATACGTGGTAGATCGCCTGCAGCACGAAGGGCGAGCCCGCGATGTAAGCGAACATCGCGCCGAAGGCCAGTCCGGCCGAGAGGGCAAAACCGATGAAGCGGATATCGGCTCCGAGCTTGCGGAAAGTCCGGCCGGTGTCCCGCAGGCTTCCATCGCGACGGAGATGGGCAGGGAGCGTTTCCGGCAACCACACCAGTGCGGCGATGAAAAGCAAGCCGGTGACGATCGCCAGGAGCACGAAGATGCCGTGCCACGAGCTGAAGCGAAGCACCTGGCCGCCGAGCACGGGAGCGAGGATCGGAGCAAGTCCCATGACCAGGATCAGGCGTGAAAAGTACCGTGCCGCGGGGACGCCGCTGTACATATCGCGAACGATTGCACGCGCGATAACGATGCCCGCGGCACCGGCCAGGCCCTGGATCAAGCGCAGCACCACCAGGATCCATGCGGTTGGCGCCAGGGCGCACAGTAATGAGGCGAGGACGTAGACCGAGACACCAACCAGAAGCGGCCGCCGCCGGCCGAGCGTGTCGCTGAGCGGCCCGGCCAGCAACTGTCCTAGGGCAAGGCCGATCAGGCAGGCGGTCAGCGTCAGCTGGATCAGCGATTCGCTGGCTACCAGGTCGCGGCTGATTGCCGGCAAAGCGGGCAGGTACATATCGATCGAGAGAGGCCCAAAGGCCGTCAGTCCGCCGAGCAGCAGGAAGAGGCGCACTCGCTCCAGCCGCGACATCGCGGCCGGGTCGGACGAGCTCAAGATCGGCCTGGGCATGGCAATAGGATTGTTCACAGGCTTCAAGGTCGATAACAACTCTTTTGCCCCGTTGATTCCGTTATCCCCCTCTGAATGCACTCTCGATCCCGCAGCGGTTCTCCTCCCCCCATTTTTGTCGGGGAGGGCCGGGGTGGGGGGTATTAGCACTCTCGAATTTGTACTCGGAGCGATCTTCGCAAGTTTCTGGCTCAAAAGGCCGTTTCTCGCCCGATGAATGTCCTAAGAATCGCTCTTACCCTTTTCTCGATCCTCAACGTCGTACTCTGGGCGGTTCTGGCCTGGGCGTGGGCGGTTCGTCCGACCTGGGCTGCAGCCCTGCCATTCGGGCTTGGCACCGACGAGCGCTACAAGGGCACCGTGCCGACCTGGTCGCGGCTTGCCGCGGCCATCGCTGCCTTCTGGGCGGTCGCGGCTGTGCTCTACCTGACTCTCTTCGCCTCCAACCGCGTCGCTGTTGTCGCCCTCTTCGTTACCGCTGCCATCTTCCTGATCCTCGCGCTCGGCGCCGCCGCCCGCGTCTACCAGGTCCTGCAGAAGGGCAAGGTGCCCGCGATCATCGAACGTCACCAGCGCGCCGTCTAACGCTTCATACCTCTAATAGACCCTCGTCCCTCAGTGGACGGGGGTCTTTTTCTTTCTCCCCTCCGTGCGTTGCTGCACAATCGAGGAATGACCCAATGGCGAGAGATCGTTGCTTCGGAGCCGCAATTTGCGGAGCGCGTCCAACGGATTTTCGATCAACGCAAGCACAAG
>Ga0207416_1003816_pt1 | contig 13845 bp, 11 predicted proteins | sample PaiPotPPM11metaG_FD_184107 | JGI IMG/M metagenome (GOLD analysis project Ga0207416, IMG submission 184107) | Iron sulfur acid spring bacterial and archeal communities from Banff, Canada, to study Microbial Dark Matter (Phase II) - Paint Pots PPM... ...
ACCTCTCCCCACCCTCCCCAGTCCCCACCAATAAGGTAGGAAGGGAGGGGAGCCTCCACGGTAGAGTTGGTCGTCCTTCGTGCCAGTCTGCGCTGGTGCTGCCGCGAAGAGCTGCGATGCTTTCCGCCCAGGCTCCCCTCCCTTCCTACCTTATTGGTGGGGACTGGGGAGGGTGGGGAGAGGTTCCCTCACTCCAAACTGCCCAGAATCTCGCCGATGCTGAAATCCGCCGCCGCCGTCACCGCGTCCGCCGCCCCGTAGTACACGCGCAATTGGTCGCCATCGGCAACACAACCGCAGGTGAAGACCACATTGCCGAAGAATCCCTCCGTCTCGAACGCCTCCTCCGGCTTGAGCAACGGCTCCGGCGACCGTGCCAGCACCCGCCACGGCTCCTCCAGGTCGAGCAGCGCGGCGCCGAGCGCGTATTGTCCGTCCCGATCGACCCCGTGATAGATCTCCAGCCAGCCGCGCTTCGTCCAGAGCGGAACGGCCCCGCCGCCGATACGGTGGCTATCCCACCGGCCAGGACGCGAGCCGAAGGCCAGCCGGTGCTCCCCCCAGTCTCTTAAGTTGTCCGACCAGGCAAACCACACCGCCGGCGCGCCGATGATCTTCGGCACCGGCCGGTGCAGCGCCGCGTAGCGCCCGTCGATCTTCTCCGGGAAGATCACCACGTCGCGGTTCTCCGGACAGAAGATCACGCCGTGCTTCTCGTAGCTCTGGAAGTCGCGCGTGCTGGCCAACGCCGTGGCGATCCCATGCTGGGATACCGCCGTATAGTTGACGTAATACACACCGTCGATCTCGGTAATCCGCGGATCCTCGATCCCGAACGCCTCCAGCGGCTCCGTGGGGCGTATGGCCGGCGTCCGCTCGACCGTGAAGCGGACGCCATCCTTGCTCCGCGCCAGCCGCAAGCTGGAGATCGACGTCAGATACGTCTGCTGCCCATGCACGATCAGTCGCGGATCACTGGTATCCAGGCCCGGCGTGTCTCGACGGATGTAGCGCACCACCACCCGAGGCTCCCCATCAGCCGTTTCCAGCACCGGTGTCGCGACGTACTGCTCTACCGGCACATTGAGATCGATCGGCTTCAGCGTCGGTCCATCTGAGGTCAGGTCAATCTGCTGATCACCGGCTTGCGGAACCGGGTGGCGCGGCCGCTCCGCCACCCGTAATAGCAGCAGCGTCTCCCCTTGAAACTGAATGGCGCCGGCGTTGAAGGCGCACGCCACTTCCCAGTCCGGATGGAAAGGAGCAACGTCCCTCGGCGTAATCAACGGATTCTCTGCCAGCCGGTGTGCCATCGCGATCATACCCCTCGCCTCATCGCCCCCTCGCCTCATCGCCCCGGCGCTACAGGTACCGTCGCACGTAGGTCGCGCTCGATGGGATCTCCGCTTCCGAGAGGCTGTGCATGATCAGGCCGCCGTCATAGCCGCTCGCTCGCAACAAGCGAATGTACAGCGCGTAATCCAGTACGCCCGTGCCCGCCGCCGGACGAACACACTCTGACCCGCCGGTGTCCGGCTCGCGCACGTCCTTGGCGTGCGCCAAGGCGATATACCCGCCTACCCGCGCGAACGCATCCTCCAGCACCGCCCGCATCCGCGGCAGCATAGCCGGGTGGAAGTAGTTGGCGGGGTCCATCACCACACGCAACCGTGACGAGCCGGTCTCCTCGATCAGCCGCTGCGCCTTCTCCGCCGTATCCACGACGTTCACCACCTCCGGCTCGAAGGCGATCGTCACGCCCCGCTGCTCAGCCGGCGGCAGCAATTGATCCAGGGTGTGGCGCAAGTCCGCCCACGCCTCCGGCAGCGCATTGTCCGAATGGTATCGCCACATGCTGTTCGGGTCTCGCGTTCCCGTGCAAGCAGTCACGACATCGCAACCAAGCCCTCGGCACCACTGCAACAGCACATCGAAGCGCTCAATGTAGGCCCGCAGCCGTTGCTGGTCAGGATCGATCATATTAAACGTGCCATGCACCGCGGAGATGGCGATACCCTGCCCCGCAAACGCCGCGCCGATGCGCTTACACATGTCGGCGTCAAACCGGTCCGGCAGATCGGGAAGCCCCGCCGAGCTCAAGTTGAGCTGCACCGCCGACAGTCCATAGCCCGCGATCGCTCGCGCGACCTCCTCCACCTCCGGCCGCTCCACGTGCCGCGAAATAAGCCCCAGTTGCACTGTTCATCCCCCATCGTGACATCTCCAGCGGAGATTGTAGGCTACCGGTCCGCCGGCAAGGTTCCGGTATCCAGCTACCTGGCGCTTCTTCCCGGAGAGCACGTTGGCTGAGTGACCGGGGCACATTCGAGCGCCGTTCCGGTGTATCCCACGGCTGTACCGTCTGCGTTCCTCCTCTCCGCGGTACGGTAAGCAGGTGAGGTCCGGAGAGGAGTGGAGGTGAGGTTCCCGGCGCCTCCCGCTCAATCAAACACCCCCTGCAAAAACCAGGCCCCCGTCTCCTGATAGAGCAGATACACCCGGCCCAGCCGCGTGTACAACTGAAAGTACTCCCGCCCACTTGCCTGCTGCCACCAACGCTCGGCCAAACGCCAGGGGCCGGTGCAGTCGACCACCGCCTCCGAGCCCCGCCCCACGGCGATCGCCGTAATCGCGCCGTCTCGCTCCTTCACCACCGCCGGTCGCGCTGGATCGAGCAAGCGCATAGCGGGAATGTGCGCCGCCTTCCCATTGCCGTCCAGGAGCGATGGCCGTCCGTCGGCGACCGTGGCGAGCGGCGCCGGTTGCACGCGTGCGGCCGCCGTGACCCGCGCCGGCCGGCTTGCCGACCGGCCCGCCCGCTTACCCCCTGGCGGAGCGAGCGCTGGACGATACGGGGCCCAGGTAAATGCCTCCTCCGGCCGGCGGTCCGACGTCAGCACCGCCTGACGGACACTGCCGGGCCCCAGCAATGTCTCCAGGCGCTCGATAGCCGCGATCACGTTGTGCTTCCCGGCCCGACCGCCGCTGAACAGGCTGAGCGCCTGGCCGGCAGCCGGCGCAAGCTGGTCGAGCTGCAGCGTAAAGCGCGTGACCCCACCATCGAAGATCGACTTGTTGGCCTGCTGCGCTTCCTCCTGGCGCCGCTCGATCTGCCAGCGCAATAGGTCGATCAGCCGGGCCGGTGACGCCGTAGGCTCTGCCGGTCTGCCGAGCAGCCGCACGTCTTCGCCCGCCTCGCAGGTGCAGTCCAGGCGCACCAGCCCACACCCCCAGCCTGCCTCCTCTAGCCCGGCGCACATCTCATCCAGGCGCCGCTTGAGCGCGAACACCAGCGGCTCTAGGCGCTCCTCCGCCGGCTCGAAGCAGTGGACCGCCGTAGGTAGCTCGCGCAAGCGCCGGGGCTGCAGCGGCGACGGATCCAAGCCGCGAGCCAGCACGTGCGCCTGTGCCGCTTCCGGTCCATAGCGCACCAGCACGTCGTTGTAGGGCAGGCGCGCCGCGTAGTCGCCGATCGTCCTGATCCCCAGGAACTGCAGCCGCCAGTACCATCGCTCCAGCCCGGGCAGGTGCGTGACGGGGAGTGGTGCTAGGAATGCCCGCTCCCCATCCGGCGCAATCACCAGGACCGGCCGGGCATACGCCGCCGCGACCCGCGCGCAGAAGCGCGTCCCGGCAACGCCGACACGGACCTGGACCCCCCGTGGATTGGAAGCCGCGACAGGCGGGTGGTCTCCGTAGGGCGGGAGCACTCTCCCAGCTTCGCGGGGACCCCGACCCCCTATGGGCGTTGATGTAGGATGCTGGGAGGTCCCGATGGGAGGCAGGGGAGCGCGGGCGTCCCGCCCGCCCGGTTCACCGCCGCGGCGGGCAGTCGGCCCCTTGCTGGCGACCGATCCTGCCGATGGCATGACTGGGGCGGGTGGGGCGCCCGCGCTGCCTGGTGGGGGCGGCTCGTCCGGTCCGCTCGGCTTTAAGTTAGCCCCCCTGGGATGGGCCGCTGCTCCCGCCCTGCTCTCACCACCAACAGCTAGTTCCGGCGCTGCGTCGGGCTCCTGCGCCGCGGCCTTGCCCAGCCATGAAGCAGGCGACTCGCGCCGCAGCGCCTCCACGATCTCCAGCCCCAGCGCTTCTTCCGAAGGATAGCGCACCTCCCAGCCGGTGGCCTCGAACAACGCCACACCCGGTCGCACGTCTTCAACATCGGGACTGAACTGTTCCAGCAGGCTGAGCAGTCGCTCCTGTACGCCCGCCGCGGCCGACTCATCCGCTGCCAGAAAGACGGCGTCGGGGCAGCGCACCTGCGCCTCACGGATGCGCATCCCGATCCGCACCCCGGCAGCGAAGGCGCCTTCGGAAAGATCGCGCACCAGACGGCCCGACTCAGATCGCGTGCCGCCGATGACCAGGGGCCGGTTCGCCAGCGTCGGGTCCTGTTGCCGTGCCACCCAGACCAGGAAGTGCGGGATCCACACGCAGCCGATTCTGCTCGACGGCATCTGTCTGTCCTTCTCGAGAGAAGCTCTCCACCTCGACGTACGCGCCCGGCGCCGACAGCTTGTGCTTCAGCACCGTGATGCCCAGCCGGTAGCCGGCCAGCCCCAGCCGCTGCCTACCCGGCCCCTCGTGCCACAGGCAGGCACGACGCTCGATGAGCAAGCGCACCGAGGCGAAATACCCCAGCGGCCGGTGCGCTTGCGCTCGGCTCTGCACACGCCCGGCGGTCGTGGCGCTCAGCACCAGCAGCAGCGTGCCGGTATGCGCCGCCAGCGCCGCCAGCCGGGAGAGTTGACTGGTGTTCGGTTCCTTACCGCCGCGTGGCAGGTCGTACACCAGGACATCAAACCCCTCCGTCTGCAACAGCGTGGCCATCGCTTCCAGCGCGCCCGGCAGCCCCGGCGGCTGGATCACGGCCAGATTTGCCAGGTCGACGCCGGCTGCCGCCGCCGACGGCGGGTAAAAGCTGCCGGACGGATCGACCAGCGCGGCGATCCCCCCCTCGCGCGTCACCCCGGCCAGCACCCCCAGCGCCAGGCTCATCTTGCCGCCATCGTCCCCGACCAGCTCGACGATCCGCCCGCGTGGCAACCCGCCAATACCCAGCGCCCGGTCCAGCGCGGCGTGGCCGGTAGACAGCGGCGTCAGCGCCTCCGCCGGAGCCAGCACCCCCGGCCCATACCGGCGCACCAGCCCCAGGCGCAGCGATGCCATCGCCACAGGCTCCGCCGCGTCCCGCGCCATGCCCCACTTTCTCCATTGTTCACAGTATAGAACTATTGTTCGATTCGTCAAGATAGCGATACGCTATCCGCGCAGCAACGGAACTGCTCCGGTCTCTATGGGTGCTTGCCCGTGGTCGCCAAGATAGGCAAGTGCGCTTGCAACTACAATCCACCTAACAGGGTTCAACACCTTCCAACGCTTGACAAATCGATCGATCGGTGCTGCAATTAAGTGAACAAGAGGTAAAATTGAATGCGCGAGCTCATGACCCCCGAACAGGTGGCGGACTATCTGCAAATGACCAAAGACACCATCTATCGGCTCATTCGCCAGCGGCAGTTGGCAGCCACCCAGATTGGTCGCGCCTACCGGATTCCGAAAGAGGATCTGCAGCGTTTCCTCCAGTCGCGCAGCACGCGGCCGGAGGTGCGCGACGCCCAGTTCCGGCAAGTGTGGTCGATCGCGGAGCGCCGGCAGGGGGTGAGCTCGGACGAGCTGCTGGAAGAGCTGGAGCAGGAAGATCGGGAGCGGAAACCCGCCCGGCCCTGATGCCGATGCTCGCCGCGGTGCTCGACGTCAACGTCCTAATCTCCTCAGTCCTCGCTTCGCTGGGCATCCCGCGGCGCATCTTCGACGCCTGGCGTCAAGGGCGCTTCGTCGTCAAGATCGCCGACGTGATGCTCGTCGAGCTGGAGCAGAAGCTCCGCACCTCGCGGATCGCCCGGCGCTATCACCTGACCGACGAGGAGATCGCCGCGATGCTCGGGCTGCTGCGCGCCGAAGCGGAACGGGTGACGCTCTCCCCCGAGGATCTGCTGGTGGTGACTGGCGATCCGGAAGACGACGGTGTCCTGGCCACGTGCCGGCTCGGCCGTGTGGGCTACCTGGTGACCGGAGACTACGGTCTCCTCGATCTACACGAATACAGCGGCGTTGGCATCGTCAGCCCAAGGCAGTTCTTGGAGATCCTCAACCAACTCTCCGAAGACATTCCTCCGCCTTGACGAGCGCCACTGGCGCTGACATGTTACCGGCAGCTTCGATATGCCCTTGCGCGTCAGAGGTTTTCATGTAATTGTTCTACGTGTCAGCATCATCGACGGCAGAAGGAACGCCCGCGAATCCAAGCTGCACGGTTGGTGTCCCCTGCCTTCTTCATCCGATCACAGAAGAGCACCAGCAATGGAGCGGCAGACGATGGACGAAAAGGACGGAGCGTTCGGTACCCCTGAGCAGCACGCGGCGCACTACCTGGCGCTCGCGGAAGAGATTTGGCCCGAGACATTCAGCACCCGGCGCGAGGCCGCCTACGACCGGCTCGATCGCGAGTATGGTCACCTGTGTCAATCGCTGAGCTACCTAATCGAACGTGGCGATGGCGAGCGGGCCGAGCGAATGCTGCGGGTGCTGCGTGACTTCTGGTGGGCACGGTGCCGCCTCCTGGAAGGCCGGGAATGGATCGCGCGAGTGTTCGCGGCGCTGCGGTTTACCCCGTTCTCCATCACTCGAGCGGCGGTGCTGGACCACGCGGGAGCGCTGGCCTTTGCCATGAGCGATCACGACGCGGCCCGTAAGTGCTTCGAGGAGAGCCTGGCCATCCGTAGGAAGATCGGTACCAAGCCCGAGGTCGCGTCGTCGCTCCACCATCTTGCTAACGTCATCAGGTGGGGCCATGGCGACACGGAGCTGGCGCGCGTTCTCCTTGAAGAATGTCTGGCGCACGTGCGTGGGACGGAGGACCGGGTCATGACCGGTGCCGCCCTCATGCCTTTGGGTGCATTGGCAGTGGAGCGAGGCGACATCGATTTGGCACACACGCTCCTTGCCGAAGGCATAGCAATCTTCGCGGCAGTGCAGCTCACGATGGGCTTCCCCCTTTCGCTGCAAGAGTTCGCCGCCTTGGCCGCTGTGGAAGGCCAGCCTGGCCGCGCGCTGCGCCTCTTCGGTGCCGGCGCGAAGCAGCACGAGCGCCTGGCCACAATCCAACTACCGTACATCAGAGCCTGGGTCGAGGGCTACGCGGCGATAGCGCGTCAGGCGCTCAGCAAAGAAGATGTCGACGCGGCATGGGCAGAGGGACAAGCGCTGAGTCTGGAGCAGGCCATCGCCTACGCACTTGGTGAGCGGACTGTTGATCGGCCGGAGCGGTAATCTCGGTCCCTGACCAGTGCGCTGCTACTGCCACATGTGCCTCGAAGCCAGCCCGCGCCTGGCAGATCGGGTGGCCGGCACAGCCAGTTGGCGGCGCTGGGGCAGTATTGGGCGTAGATGCCGCTACCCTGCGCCTCGAACAAGAGTTCATGGCGCAACTCGGCGCCGAGCTGCACGGCGCCCTTGTCAGCGTTCCTGAGGCGGAGGGAGCAGCCGTCCGCTGTCGATGGCCTCTGCCGCTGCATCCAGCGTCATGGCGTTGATCTTGGCGCGTATCTGGGGTAGCCAGGTATCAGCGGACACGAGGGCGATGCCCAGTACGCTGACGACGACGGCGTTGATTCCCTTAGGGAAGGCGGCCAAGAGCAAGGCCTGGGCGCGCACCTGCACATCCCAGGGTAGCCCGAAGACCTCCTCGCGACTGCCGGAGAGGGCCGTCAGCACCTGTACTGCCTCCCGCGGAGCAAGTCTTGCGTTGAGCACGCCGATGACCGTCGCGCGCTCCTCTGCTTCCAACTGGCCCAATGGACTCGCCTGGGCGGCAGCAACAGCCGACGCGCTCATCCTAACCCTTCTCTCCGATCCACCTGTTGTAACCGTGAGCGTATCACGGAGTGCGCTCCCCCTTTGGCGCTTGCCAGCGCAGCATGCTTCACCTCACGAGCCGTAGAATGTTCGGACCCAACGGAAGGAGACAAGCGAGCCATGCCAGCCCCTCACTGGCTCATCGACGAGTCGGCGCACGCCGGTCCCGAGCACCTGGACCCGGCATACGCAGCAGGCTACAACCGCAAGGCGCAATTCGACCCGGCCGATGACCTGGCCCTCCTTCGCGACCTGGGACTCAACCAGCAAAGCACGCTGGTCGATTTCGGCGCCGGCACCGGGACGTTCGCCCTGACCGCCGCCCCGCTTTGCAAGCGCGTGGTCGCCGTGGACGTGTCACCCGCCATGCTCGCCACTGTGCGAACGAAGGCGGAGCACCTGGGGCTCAGCAACGTCGAGTGTGTGCGGCACGGCTTCCTCACCTATGAGCACCAGGGATCTCCTGCCGGCTTCGCCTACACCAGGAACGCGCTGCATCACTTGCCCGACTTCTGGAAGGCGCTCGCCCTGCGCCGCATCGCGGCGCTACTCCGGCCGGGCGGCGTGCTGCGCCTGCACGACCTCGTGTTCTCCTGCACCCCGGACGAGGCTGCCCAGGTCATCGAGGCTTGGGTCGCCATGGGGGCCGAGCGCCCAGAGGACGGTTGGACGGGCGCCGAATTGGAAACGCACGTGCGCGAGGAGTACAGCACCTTCAACTGGCTACTCGAGCCGATGCTCGAACAGGCCGGCTTCGAGATCCGCGAAGCTGCGTACCGCCCCTCCCGGACCTATGCCGCCTACACCTGCCTGAAGACTAATCGGGACTGATGGGTCAGAAGCAACCAAGGACTCGTCTAGGTCGTGGTCGGCTAAGAAGCGCGGCCGGCTCACTGTGCGCGGGTCGCCGCCGCGCGCTGCAGCTTGCGCAGCCGCTCCACGACCGGGCTCGGGCGAGCCTCCGCTCGCGCCTGCGGCTCGCCCTGGCGCCGATTGTACAAGCGACGGGCATTTGTCCCGACAGGGCGGCCGTCTCGCCGCCCTGTTCGACGGGAGTCCACCCGGATCGGGTCGGCACAATACACTCGGAGGAACCCGCGATGAGGCCCCGCTCCCTGTACGTACGACTACGCTTGGCCCTCTCGATGCTGGGCCGCTCCCTGCTGGTCGTGCTGTTCATTCTGGCGACCTGGGGACTCCTCACCCCAACAGTGCTCGCCGATAGCGGCCCGCTGGCGGACTTCGGCGTCGCCAATGGCTATTACTATAGTCAGGCGGCCGGCGGCGACCCCAGCCATGGCTATACGATCACCAATGAAGATGGCATTCCGTTCTGGGACGCCTTCCAACATCTGGGCGGCGTCAATGCGATCGGCTATCCCGCCACCAGCCGCTTCACCTGGATGGGCTTCGTCGATCAGGCGATGCAGAAGCTCATCTTGCAGTGGAATCCGGCACGGGGAACGGTCGACGTCGTTAACGTCTTCGACGTGGCGGAGCAGCTGGGTCTGAATGCCCAGCTGCAAGCCAAGTGGCAAACACCGCCGTCGTTCGACAACGGCGCCGACGCCGGCAAGAACTGGGGGCAGATCGTCGCCCGCCACCAGGCGGAGCTGGACTGGAACCCGGCGATCAAGGCGCGCTACTTCGCCGACGCCGACCCCGTTGCCCATTTCGGTCTGCCCCAATCCTACGCCGACGAGGGCGACGTCCTGGTCGTCCGCTGCCAGCGCGCCGTCTTCCAGCAGTGGAAAGCCGACGTGCCCTGGGCACACGCCGGCGAGGTGACCATCGCCAACGGCGGCGATGTCGCCAAGGCGCTGGGCATCCTTCCGGCCGTGGCGGCCACGCCGGTGGACGCGTCTAGCTTGATCGTCGGCCCATTCAACATCACGCTGGCGCTGACGCCGGCGCAGGAGCAGGCTGTGCGGACAGCCGCTGCCTCGCTCCGGCCGTCGCTGGTCCAAATTGCCATCAGCCTCGGCGGCAACAACTATTACGGCGGAACGGGGATGGTCCTCGACGCTAATGGCGACATCCTGACGGACGCCCACGTGGTGAAAAGCGCGACCACCGCGCAGGTGCGGCTCGCCGACGGACGGACCATGGCGGCACAGGTCATGGGCCGCGATGCGCTCGCTGATGTCGCCGTGCTCCACGTCGCCGCTGCTGGCTTGACGCCGGTAACCCGTGGCAACGCCGCCAATCTACAACCTGGCGCGCTGCTGGTCTCGCTCGGCTACGCTCCTAGCTTTCCCTCCCCTCCGGCGCTGCGCGCCGGCCAGCTCACCGACGTGACGGCCGACTATTTCAATGGCGCGCCGGTCAATCGGCTTGTCACGAACGTCGCCGACGTCTTCGGCGACAGCGGGGCCCCGGTCGTCAATCTGCAAGGGCAGGTGGTCGGCGTGGTGATCCAGCTCCATTTCAACGGAGGAGCCCCGCAATTCAGCATCGACAACGCCTTCGAGGGCGTCCTCCTGATCGCCGAGCAAATCATTGCTACGGGGAAGGACATCACCCACACGATCACCGGCTTCGTCGATCTGGTCCTCACCCCCGACATCGCCAAGCAGGCCGGCATCCCCTACCTGCCGGGTGCGCTCGTGGTACAAGTGGACGCCAATTCCAGCGCCGCCCAGGCTGGTCTCGTCTCCGGCGACGTGGTGACATCTCTCGATGGCGTATCCACCAGCGGGCCCGGAGCCATCGCCGCGGTGTTGGCAAGACATAAGGCTGGCGATCCCATCCCTGTCGCGTTCACGTCCCCGGATGGGCACAGCCATACCGCGACCATCACACTCGAGCAGAGCTAGGTCCTACGGCCTGCCTGCTGATCTTTCGCGCTGGCTCGCCCAGGCACCCGAGCGCGAGCTCGTCCGGCCCGTCCGGTGAGCGAATCGCTACAGGGCTAAGAACGCCCGCAACTGCTCGGCGCAGGCCTCCCACCGGCTAGCGCAGTCCATCAGCACCACCCGCGGCAGCCGCGATTCGTCCAGCAGCTCCGTGACTACCCTCTGGTAGGTCTGCAAGATCGTCAACACGCCGCTCGGACCGACCAGCCCACGGCGCTGCGCGTAGGGGCTGCGCGTGATCACCTCGACCACATAGGCGGTCCAGGCCTCGCCGCGCTGCTGGCTGATGGCCCTGGTGGCCTCGCCAAGGTCCTGCCGATCCAGGTAGATGAGGATCGGCGCCAGGGGTTGCATGAGCGTCTCAACCTCTTGCGCATATACGCGGAGCTGGTCAATCGTAGCGTCCAGTTGCAGCAGCACCCGGACGCTGTTCTGGTAGGGGTAGCTGTCGAGGATGTTGACCGTCGCTTCCTGCTCGGCGTCGCTCACCATCGCCTGCCAGCGCCGCACACTCTCGTCGATGAAGGACTCGATCGTGTAGCGCCGAAAGAACTCGTCACCAATGGTCCGCCCGGAGGGGTGGAGCTCGCCGCCCACGTTGAGCGGATGCCCCGGCTGCTTCTCCAGGTACGCCGCCACCGTCGCACCCCCCTGCCGCAGTAGCTCCGCGAGGTAGGTGGTGGTCGTGCTCTTGCCCGAGCCCGGCAACCCCTCGACGAGGATCAGCTTGGTGTCCCGCATCGCGCCCGTCTCCTCTCGCTCGCCGGCCTGCGCTGCCCGCCGCGCAAGCCAGGTCCCTGCCGAGTAGGATACCGAAGCTGACGGCCGTCGTACTGCTACGCGCCTGCCGGAGCGCCGGCCGGTCCCACGGCGCTCGCGTCGACGTACGCCTGGCCGCCGGTCGTCCACACGCGGACCAGGTAGCGCTGCCCCTGCGCCGGCCCCAGAACCTGCATGGGAGTGAAGGGCGCCACGGCGCCTAATCGCGTGGCCTGCTCATCTACCCCCGACCACACCGCGGTCCGCACGAAGTTCTCCACCCAGAAGGGCTGGAACGGCGCCCCGCCTGGCGGGAGTTGCAGCGTCTGGCCGGCGACGATGGCGTTGGGGTCAGTAATCCCGTTGGCCTGCGCGATCGCGCCCACGCTCACCCCCAACGCCCGACTGATACCTGACAGCGTGTCGCCCGCCTTGACCGCGTATGTCGCGGGCGTTGTCGCGGCCGGAACCCCCATTAACGCTGACTGAGTAGTTGGCGCTGGCCCGGCGTTGCTTGGCGGACCGCTCGGTCCCACTTCGGCGGCGTCCACGTAGGCGGCGCCCCCGGTGGCCGGGTCGCGCACGTAGAGACGCGGGCCACCCGGTGGCGCCAGCACGAGCAGGGGCGACCACTGCCGCAGTGTCCCGAAACGAACCGCCGGCTCGCTCGCCGCGGAGTAGGCCGGCGTGGCGGCGGTCGTCTCCACCCAGAAGGGCTGGAACGGCGGCGTCGGGGCCGGCAGTTGGTAGCCGGGCGGCGGCGGACCGGCCGGGCCGACGGTGCTCGCCGTGATAAAGCCGCGCTGACGCGTCGTGGGCTCGGTCACCGGCAGGCGATCCCCATCCCGCGGGCCGGTGACCTGCAAGTACGTCCACGGGCCCAGCCGGGCGATCGCATCCCCCTCGACATTCGCGTCGGCCCACAGGGTGGTGGGCTGGGTCGTCTCGACCCACGATGGTGTGAATGTTGGGCCCGGTACCACCACCGCGGCCCACAAGGGCGTGCCGAATGTCCGGCCGTCCGGCGCGGTCAGGCGCCAGGTGGCCGCGTAGACGCCCGGTGCGCTGGGTACCGTCACCGGGACGCTCAAGTCCGCCGTCTGCCCCGCGCCTACGGCCGGCAGCGGCACACTCGCGGCCGCTTGCAGGGTAGCCCCCGGCTGCAAGGTGAGGCTAAACGTACCGTCCCAAGCCGCCGTCCCGCTGTTGGCGACCCGCCAGGTCTTGGTCAGCGCCTGCCCCGGCGCGACGACCGCATGGTCGGGATAGGTCACATCGCCGAGGTAGGTGACGCCATTGCTGCTTCTGGTGCTGGCCGGCTGCGCCGCCGCCGGCGCCACACTGGCGAAGAAGGCCGGCAAGCCCGCGGCGATGCCCTGGGCGATCTGCTGCTCGTACGCTGGCGTCGCCAAGGCGAGGGCCTGTTGAGCGTTGGTGATGAAGCCCGTCTCCACGAGCACGGCCGGCATACCGGCATTCCCTAGCACGTAGAAGTCGGCGGCGCGGACGCCGAAGTCCACCTCCCCCGCGGCCCGGACCACGCCGCGCTGCACGTCCTCAGCCAGCAGTTGGCTCTGGTTGACGAGCGCGGGGGAACGGTTCACGCCATCCACGTAGCCGTTTGGCGTCCCATAGAAGGTCATCACCCCGGTGAACGACCGATCGGCGATGGCGTTGGCATGCACCGAGATGAAGGCGTCCGCGTGGCTGTTATTGGCGAGCGCGACGCGCTCGGCCAGCCCGGCGCTGATGTCGTGGGGCGGGCCGATGGTGGTGTCCGTCGTGCGGGTATAGATCACCGTGGCGCCCTCGCTCGCCAGCAGCCCGCCGACGGCCAGGCCGATGGGCAAGGTGAACTGCTTCTCCTCGAGCCCGTTGGCGATCGCCCCCGGATCGGCGCCACCATGCCCCGGATCAATCACGATGGTCCGCCCGGTCAGCGGCCCGGCAGCCAGCGCCCGTACGGTCAGCGTCGAGGGCAGAACCACGGGTCCAGCGCTGGCGATCACCAACGCCAGGAGCAGAGCGGTGGCGACTCCGAGGCGGCGGCTCCACCGCATGGGCGCGTCCTTCCTAACTGGCCTACCGACCCGCAGTCTCATTCTGCCCATGACCTTCACGATCATGCGCGGCCAAGGGAACGCTATGGGAAGGAAGTCCGGTCGCATGCTGCGCCGCCCGGCATCGAAGTGCGCCACACGTTTTCGCGCCGGCCAGTTGGTCCGAGGCGGTAGGATAGCCGCGTCGCTGGAGTCGCTGGAGCGAAGGAGTGTGGGCCGATGACGGAGCAGGGGCGAGCGCGAGCGCAGGTAGA
>Ga0207416_1003818_pt1 | contig 13832 bp, 13 predicted proteins | sample PaiPotPPM11metaG_FD_184107 | JGI IMG/M metagenome (GOLD analysis project Ga0207416, IMG submission 184107) | Iron sulfur acid spring bacterial and archeal communities from Banff, Canada, to study Microbial Dark Matter (Phase II) - Paint Pots PPM... ...
GGCGGGCGTCGTCGGCGGGGCGGCGGGACCGCCGTTGCCGTTCGGCCCCGCGAGACGCGGGCCTCCCATGTCGGAGAGCCGGGTGACCGCAGGCCCGAACTCCTGGGTGCGCTGGCCCTGACGGTTGAGCTCTTCGCTCGCCCACTTGCGCACGCGCCCGACTCGCGCGGGTCCGCTCGGTTCCCACTGCCGGCGCGCGATCGCCAGCGCGACCGAGCGCCGCACGCGAGGATCCGGCTCGGCGTCCATGGCCCGCAGGATCGGCTTCGCGGCCCGGCGCAGGCCGAGGTCGACGAGCGCGTTCCCGCCCCGCGCCCGCTGGACGGCCTGGGTGTCCTTGCGGAGGCGCTGGACCAGGCGCGAGACCTCGACGTGGCGGGCGAGGATCCGCCAGATCAACGCGCCGCCGATGGCGACCGCGCCCCCGCCGACGAGGAGCACCTGGGTGTCAGCTGCCATCGAGGTGCTCCTGGAGGAGGACCCGGTTGCTCGGCAGCAGGACCCACAGGTAGAGGGTGAAGCCGGCCAGGACGTAGAGCAGCCCGAACGCGGTGCCGACCCAGTCGTGGAACACGGTCAGCCCCTGAGCGTCGGTGCGCATGCCCACGTACATCGACAGGCCGATGCGCAGGAAGTTGCAGAGCAGGACCACGAGCCCGGCGGCCGCGAACGCGGTCAGTCGGCGGGCGGCCGGGCCGTGCACGATGAACGCGCTGATGGCGCCGAACCCGAGGACGGCGGCCAGGGCCGAGCACGAGGTGCTGATGGTGGCGAGGAACGGCGCCGAGTGGGAGGGCAGCACGAGGATCTGGTGCCCGAACGCCTGGTCGGCCCGGTTCAGCCCGAGCGCACCGAACCCGCCGGCGACGATCGACGCCTCGGCGTCCCGCCACGGGTTGATGAGCACCCAGAAGAGGCCGAACGCGGACCCGAACGCGAGCGCGATCCGCAGTGCCACGACGATCATCCGGCGGCTCACTGGTCCACCATCGGCATGTCGCTAGTCGTCAGGCTGGCGTCGCACCCCTGGTGACCACCGGGCCATCGCCTAGGCGGCTTGCAGCTGGACTGCCAGCGTGAGTTCTGCGAGGTCCGGTGGCCCAGGACGTGCCGACTCATGCCGGCACCCCCACGGTGGGCTGCTGGCCGTGACCGGTCCGGGGCGTCTTCACCCACGTGTACGGCCGTCCGATGACCCCGTCGAACCACGACTTCGTGCAGACCACCGTGAACAGCACGAAGGCGGGGAGGAAGAGGAGGATGCCGGCCGCCGCCTTGCGCGGCGCCCGGCTCACGAGCAGCCCCGAGGCCAGCTCGAGCAGCGGGCCGAGGAAGAGCAGCGTCGCGATCGGTGTCAGGTCGAGCCCGTTGCCCCAGGTGAGGACCCCGGCCGCGCGCAGCGTGACCATGGCCAGGCCGAGCATGCAGAAGACCGGGACGTGGTACACGAGGAGGAACATCGTCGACTCGACCTTCTGGGCCCGGGTCAGGCCCGGCGCTCCCCAGATCGACTGCCGGTACTCGCGCCACGCCTGCTGGTGGCCGCGCGCCCAGCGGTAGCGCTGGCGCCAGAACCGCCGGAAGGTCGGGACGCTCTCCTCGGTGTCGATGGCGGTCAGGTCGAAGCGGACGTACCGGCCGACGAGGATGAGTCGCAGGGTGAGGTCGGTGTCCTCGGTGACGGTGCGCTCGTTCCAGCCGCCGAAGGCCCGCAGCCAGCCGGTGCGCGCCGCGCAGTTGGATCCGCCGTACGCCGGGAGCTCGAACAGCGACTGCCGGCCGTACTCGTTGACGAGGTAGCCGCAGTAGTAGTCGACCGCGATGCTGCGGGCGAGGCGGGTCTCGTTCGAGTTCCGGACGATGCAGCGGCCCTGCACCGCGCCGACCGACGGGTCGGCGAAGTGGCGCACCAGCCGGCGGATCACGTCGGCGCGCGGCTTGTGGTCGGCGTCGAACACGACGACGACCTCGCCCCGGAGGGTCTGGAGGGCCGTGTTGAGCGCGCCCGACTTGCCGCCGCCGGCCCCGGGCGGGCGGTGGATGCAGTTCAGCACCGGGTGGCGGCGGACGAGCGCATCGACGATGTCGCCCGTGCCGTCGTCGGAGCCGTCGTCGATGATGATGATCTCGTGCCGGTCGTCGGGGTAGTCGAGCGCCAGCAGGGTCGTGACGAGCCCCTCGATCACCAGCTCCTCGTTGCGGCACGGAACGAGGATGGAGACGAACGGGTAGTACCCGAAGTCGAAGCCGCTGCGGGTGCGCATGTCGCGCGGCGCTGACGCCAGTGCCGACACCGCGAAGGCCAGGTGGCGGGCGAGGAACACGAGGAACAGCACGGTGAGGAAGATCACGACGGCGAGGCTGGCGTCGCGCAGCCCCAGCATCCCCACCAGCACCATCCCGACGCCGAGCAGGAACAGCAGCGTCCACGGCGCGCCGGCGGGCGACGCATGGCCGCCGGCGGCGGGCGCGTCGGGCGCGGCGTCCGGGGCGGTCACGGGCCGGACGGCCTCGTCGACGGCGGTCACGGGGCCACGGTCCGCAGTCGGCGGGTACGCCAGAACAGCAGCACGCCGAGCACCGCGGTCACGATCACGACCGCGGCGATCGGGCCCCACCCGGCGAGCGAGCTCCCGGCCGGCGTCGTCTTGCACGACGGGCCCGGAGCGCGGACCCGGCCGTTGCCGAGCGTCCAGGTGACGGGCCCCTTGACGTCGACCGAGAACACGTTGATGCGGGTGCCGGCGTCGAACGAGGTCGGCTGCCCGCGGTTGGCGGGTCCGGGGGAGAAGCTGTTGTTCGGGCCCACGTCCAGAACCATCGGACCGCCGGTGTTCTGGTACCCGTAGAGCGTGCGCGTCGAGCCGCTACGAGCGGCGCTGCACTCGACGATCGGCGTCAGCGCGGCCGGGGCGCGAGACGAGGTGCCGGCGCCGGCGGGAGTGGCGCCGAGCGCGGCGAGCGCGAGCGCGACGCCCGCGACACCGAGCGCCCGGTGTGCCCAGCTCAGTCGCATGCTCGCCGACCCTTCTTGTCACGGCGTCGGGAGGCACTGCACGCGGACCGCAGTCCGTCCTCCCAGCCTCCTGAAACATCGGAACTCCGGCCTGCTCCCTTGAGGATCCGGGGCTCGGCGGGTCTGCCGATAATCCTCGTTATGTCAAGTAGAGCCGGATCCGCTCAGTCTCCCTTGGCCGCTGGCGGCGCTGCGGCGGCGAGGCGACGGCGGCGGAGCCTCGACGGATGGGTTCGGGGTGTTCGGGCTTCAGCTCGGGATTCAGAGGGTGAGGGCAGCGGCGGCTGGGCGCGCTCCCCCATCGATCCGGGTGGGCGCGCGGTGCGGGAAGAGCGGGCGGGCCTTCAAGAAATCCCGGGGAGGTGCCGACACTTGGGGCGAGGAGGCCACCGGCGCGGCAGGGGTTCGGGCGGCGTACTGGAGGTGCGGTGCGAACGCGGCGACGGGGCGACCAGCGGGGCGCGGTGCTGGTCGAGGTCGCGATCGTCCTGCCGGTGCTGATGACCGTGGTCCTCGGAGTGATCGAGTACTCGTCGGCGTATCACGACTCCTCGGTGACGGCCGACGCGGCCCGAGCGGGCGGGCGCGTCGCGGCGGCACAAGCGTTGAACCCAGCGCAGGCCACGAACGCGGCGGGCGCGGTCTCGGGCGCGCTGCAGAGCCTGCCCGCGGCTGCGCCCCAGGAGATGTGGTTCTACAAGGCGAATGCCAACGGCTATCCCGGCAACGGGACGACCTTTACCACGTGCTCTGCGAACTGCATCAAGTACCTCTGGCTTCCAGCGTCGAAGACGTTCGATACCGCCAACCCTCAGGGCGGCGGCTGGGCGGCGTCGAGCGAGAACGTCTGCACCCAGCCGTTCGATGAGGTCGGCATCTACGTGAAGATCAACCATGCGTTCATTACGAAGCTGTTCGGCGTGAGCGTGACGCTGACGGAGCACAGCGTCTTCCGGCTCGAGCCGACTTCCCTAGCGACATGTTGACCCGCAACGCGATGTGGGCTCGGCTGCTGGCGCTGACTCCCAGGCGGCCGCGCCCCCGCGATGAGCGGGGGTTCGTACTGATCTTCGTAGCGATCATCCTGGTCGTGTTGCTCGCCATGGCCGGCTTCGCGGTCGACTACTGGCACTGGAGCCGCGAGGGGGCGAGGCTCCAGCGGACCGCGGACGCGGCTGCGCTCGCCGGCGCGATCTACATGCCCGACAACCCCGGGCAGGCCGGCTTCACGACCGCGAAGACCGTAGCCGGGCGCAACGGATACACGGACGGGCAGAGCGGTGCCACCGTCGTGGCCACCGCTGGCGTCGTGCCGACACAGCTGAAGGTGAGCGTGTCCCAGCGGGTCCAGAACTTCTTCGGTTCGCTCGTCGGCGCGGGCACGACGACCGTGACGAAGCACGCCGTCGCGGAGTACGAGCCGGCGGTGAACATGGGAAGCCCGATCAACCAGTTCGGCAACGACCCGCAGTCCGGCGCTGGGCTCGGGACGACTCGCTACCCCGAGTTCTGGGCAAACGTCTTCGGACCCTCGTCCAACAAGGACAAGGGTGACGCGATCCAAGCGAACATCTGCGCGGCCGGGGTCGCGACTGACAACTGCTCGGGGTCGAACTCGGACTACGACACAAACGGCTACTTCTATGCCATCGACGTCAAGCCGGGTGCCACAGGCCCGATGGTGGTCCAGATCTACGACCCCGAGTTCGCCCACACCGGTGACAACTGCGGGAACAACGACACCAGCAACGGCGCCCCGGGGAGCAACCTGGTCGGCGCCTCCCAGCTGCCGCCGAACTTCAATCCGCAGTTCGCGGTGAGTGACCCGTCGACCCGGTACAGCCCGTCATCGAGCAGCGTGTACTGCAGCGGCGACCAGTACTACAGCGACGGTGGCAACGGTCTGACACCGCCGTGGACCGACTTCCTCATCCGGGCTCCTGACGACACTCCGAGCAACCCGACGAACAACCCGATCCTGTGCACGAAGGACTTTCCCGGCTACCTCGGGGACCTGAAGACGGCCCTGCAGGCGACGACGCCGCAGGCCGGCGCGCCGGACCTGTTCGTGAAGTACTTCCGCCAGTGGTACACGGTGTGCACGATCCCCAACCCCCAGGTCGGCACGTACTTCGTGCAGGTGAAGACGGGTACGAAGTCCGACGGTACCGTTGCGCCCCACGGCGGCGGCGCCAACCGGTTCGCGATCCGGGTCGGCCTGAACAGCGACTTCTCGACGAGCAACGCCTCCATCTACGGGTTCGGGCGTCAGGGCCTCTACGCCAACTACCCGGGCTCGAACACCACCTTCTACCTCGCGCGGGTCCTGCCGGGCGCGTCGGGGCGCGCACTACAGGTGAACTTCTTCGACGTCGGCGACGCGTCACAGCCGGGCACGATCACGATCCAGCCGCCGCCGGACTCGAACGTCGGCAGCAGCTTCAGCGGCTGCACGTACACGGCGCCGCCCGGGAACAGCACTGGGCCGCCCTGGGGGACGTTCTCGAACACCAACGCGGGATGCTCCATCAGCGGCGTCCAGACCCCGGCCTACAACGGCCAGTGGATCAGCTACCGCATCCCCATTCCCGACAACTACACGTGTACCTACACGGACCCGCTGGGCTGCTGGACGAGGGTGAACTTCAAGTTCCCGAACCTGACCAGCGTGCAGGACACCACGACCTGGTCAGCTCAGATCCTCGGAGACCCGGTCCGGCTGGTCGAGTAAACGGCCCTGGGGCCGGCTGACCGGCGCTACTGGCCGCCGAGCTGCCCAGGCGGCACCATCGGGTAGAAGCGGCCGAGGAAATCGTTGATGACCGAGGGGCACAGCGTCGGGCCGCGCGAAGCGAGCGTGCACGTCAGCGCAGCGCCGCCCGGGCCCTGGGTCGGGACGTAGATCACCGCGCCGTCAGCCGGCGCGCTGCCGCCCGACGGCGTGCCGCTCCCGGACACGTGGGGCGGGTCGTGGAACAGCGCGACCTGGTCGGTCGGCCGGTCGACGGTCTCGGCGGCCGGCTTCGTCGTCGAGCAGCTGCCGCCGGAGCTCTGGGCCTGCGGGAACAGCGCGCAGGCGACCGAGGCCACCTGCCCCGTACCGGGGCTGGGGACGAGCACCGTCACGCCGGTGCCGGTGCTCGACGACTGGTTGCCGCTCAGCGGGTCGCCGGACCCGGCCGGGAACGCCGACAGGTGCTTGCCCCCGTCGGCGGCGACGAGGCCGTGGCACGCCCACCCGCGCGGCGCCAGGATGGTCTGGAAGCCGTCGCTGTAGAAGCTGAGCCGGCTCGCCACCGACGGCGCCAGCAGGGTGGGCAGCCGGTTCGGGGACGACGGCGCCTCCGGGGGCGGTGATACCCCGAAGTCCGACGCGCACGGCACGACGGGGAGGGCGACGAACGCCGACGCGTTCCGGGCCTGCGCGGTCGCGGCGGGTGCCATGGCGAGGCCGGCGAGCGCGACCGCGGCGAGGCCCAGCAGCGCGAGGACGCCGCGCCGTCGCCGAGCGCGGCCGGGGGTCGAGGGTCGGTCGTCGCCTCGTCGAAGCACGGGTCGCCTCCCGGTTCGGGTACCAGCCGCCCCACCCTGTCACGAACCGGGCCGAGGGGCGCGCACCGGTCACTCGCCGACGTAGGCCTCCAGCGGCGGGCAGGCGCAGACGACGTTGCGGTCCCCGTAGGCGTTGTCGATGCGGCTGACCGGCGGCCAGTACTTGTCGTGCTGCAGCTCTGGCCGTGGGAACGCGCCCCGCTCCCGCGGGTAGGCCCGGTCCCAGCCGTCGACCGCGACGTCGGCGGCCGGGTGCGGCGCATGCCGCAGCGGGCTGGCCTCGAGCGACCACTCCCCCCGCTCGACGGTGGCGATCTCGTCCCGGATCGCGATCATGGCGTCGCAGAACCGGTCGAGCTCCCGCTTCGACTCCGACTCGGTGGGCTCGACCATCAGCGTGCCCGCGACCGGGAACGACATCGTCGGCGCGTGGAAGCCGAAGTCGATGAGCCGCTTCGCGACGTCCTCCGCGGTGACCCCCGTGCTCTGGGTGATCGGTCGCAGGTCGAGGATGCACTCGTGGGCGACGAGGCCGTCCGGACCCGTGTACAGCACCGGGTAGTGCTGGGAGAGGCGCCGCGCCACGTAGTTGGCGTTCAGGATCGCGACCAGCGACGCGGTGCGCAGCCCGTCCGGGCCCATCAGCCGCAGGTACGCCCACGAGATGGGCAGGATCCCGGCCGAGCCCCACGGCGCCTCGCTGATGGGGCCGATCCCGGTGCTCGGGCCCGCCTCCGGCACCAGCGGGTGGTTGGGCAGGTACGGGGCGAGGTGGGAGCGGACCGCGACCGGCCCCACCCCCGGTCCCCCACCGCCGTGGGGGATGCAGAAGGTCTTGTGCAGGTTCAGGTGCGACACGTCGGCGCTGAACTCCGCGGGCTTGGCCAGCCCCACGAGCGCGTTGAGGTTGGCGCCGTCCAGGTAGACCTGCCCGCCGGCGTCGTGCACGACCGCGCACACGTCGCCGATGTGACCCTCGAAGACGCCGTGCGTCGACGGGTACGTGACCATCAGCGCGCCGAGCCGGTCGGCGTGCTCATGCGCCTTGCGCTTCAGGTCGTCGAGGTCGACGTTGCCGTCGTCGTCGCAGGCGACCACGACCACCCGGAGACCGGCCATGGAGGCGCTCGCCGCGTTCGTCCCGTGCGCCGACGCCGGAATGAGGCACACGTCCCGGTCGGCGTCGCCCTGGGCCCGGTGGTAGGCGCGGATGGCGAGCAGCCCCGCCAGCTCGCCCTGGGAGCCGGCGTTCGGCTGGAGGGACACCGCGTCGTAGCCGGTGATCTCGGCCAGCCACTCCTCGAGGTCGCGGAAGAGCTCCCGGTACCCGGCCGCCTGCTCGAGCGGCGCGAACGGGTGCACGCGCGCGAACTCGGGCCACGTGATGGGCAGCATCTCGGTCGTGCTGTTCAGCTTCATCGTGCACGACCCGAGCGGGATCATCGTGCGGTCGAGGGCCAGGTCACGATCGGCCAGGCGGCGCAGGTAGCGGAGCAGCTCGTGCTCCGAGTGGTAGCGGTGGAAGACCGGGTGCTCGAGGTAGGGCGTGGTGCGCTGCAGCGGGGGCGGCAGCTCGTCGGCGAGGGTCTCGTCGAGCGCGCTGACGTCGGCGTCGACGCCGAACGCTCGCCACACCCGCTCGACGATCGCGGGCGTGGTCGTCTCGTCGAGCGCGACGCCGATCGTGTCCGCGTCGACGACGCGCAGGTTGATCCGGTCGACCCAGGCGTCCGCCGCCACCTCGGCCGCTGCGCCCGGGACCCGGACGGTGACGGTGTCGAAGAAGTCGTCGTGGAGGACCTCGGTCCCCCGGTCGCGAAGCCCGCGCGCGAGCAGCGCCGCCAGGCGGTGGACCCGGGCCGCGATCCGGCGGAGCCCGTCGGGGCCGTGGTACACGGCGTAGAGCCCGGCGATCACCGCGAGGAGCACCTGGGCGGTGCAGATGTTGCTCGTGGCCCGCTCGCGCCGGATGTGCTGCTCGCGGGTCTGCAGGGCCAGCCGGAGCGCGGGCCGGCCCGCGTCGTCGACCGAGACGCCGACCAGCCGGCCGGGCAGGCTCCGCTTGAACTCGTCGCGGGTCGCCAGGAACCCGGCGTGCGGCCCCCCGTACCCGAGCGGCACCCCGAAGCGCTGGGACGAGCCGACGACGACGTCGGCCCCCTGCTCCCCCGGCGGGACGACGAGCGTGCACGCGAGGAGGTCGGCCGCGACGACGACGAGCACCCCCCGCTCGTGCAGCGCCGCGATGACCGCCCGTCGATCGCGCACCCGCCCGCTGGAGCCCGGCTCCTGCAGCAGCACGCCGAACACCTCGTCGCCGGCCGCCTCGGGCTCGGCGACGACGACGTCCAGGCCCAGGGCCTCGGCCCGGGTCCGCACCACCGCCACCGTCTGGGGGTGGCAGTCGGGCTCGACGAGGAACCTCGGGCCCGGGTCACGCTGCACCCGGTGGCAGAGCGCCATCGCCTCGGCGGCCGCGGTCGATTCGTCGAGGAGCGACGCGTTCGCCAGCTCCATCCCGGTGAGGTCGGCGACCATCGTCTGGAAGTTCAGGAGCGCTTCGAGCCGGCCCTGGGAGATCTCGGGCTGGTACGGCGTGTACGCCGTGTACCAGGCCGGGTTCTCGAGCACGTTGCGCTGGATGACCGGCGGCGTGATCGTGTCGGCGTACCCGGTCCCGATGAGCGACACGAGCACCTGGTTCCGAGACGCGATCGCCCGCAGCTCGTCCTGGACGTCGGCCTCGTCGACGGCCGGGGGCAGGTTCAGCGGCTCGGTCGAACTGATGCTCGACGGCACGGTGGCCGCCGCGAGGTCGTCGAGCGAGCCCAGGCCGAGCTCGGCGAGCATCGCTTGCTGCTCGTCGGCGTCCGGCCCGACGTGGCGATCGACGAACCGGGTCGGCTCGAGGTCCCGCAGGGTCATGGGCTCCGTCCCTCGTCGCGGTTACGGGTCGCGCCGCCGTGGCGGCTCGCTCCCGCGCTGTCGGGGGACCTGAGAGATTCGCCGGCGCCGCCGGCTTTCCCCTTCGGTGAGGCGGGTGTCCGCCTGCTCTCCAGCGTGGCCTCGCCCGGACGGTTCGTGCGGCCTGAGAGGTTCCGGGAGTGGTTGCTCCTTCGGCGCCCCGCTGGCGGCGGGGACTCTCCCGACCGGGGTCGACGGCTGACGCCGACATTAGCGGGCGGCGGCCAGCTGTCGGCTGCTGGACTAGGTGCGCATGAAGCCCCGAGTGATGTACGTGGAGCTGAGGAGCGGCTACGGGAACAACGACGGTCCAGCGTGGATCGGCTGGGTCCACTTCTCCAAGACCGGTCGAACGGTCTATTACCGAGGAAAGACACTCCGCCGAATCATCGGGGGCGGAGTCGGGAGCAACCACGTCGATATCGCTACCGGCGAGGAGTATTGGGTCTCTGGGTGAAGAAGAACCGCGAGGACCGCCATTGGGCTGGGGCGGGCTCTGTCAGCGTCGATGACGACGCCCGGGAAGAGTACGAGCGGCTCATTGCCGCAAAGCGTCCCTCGAACTGAGGGTCAGGGTCGACGGACGAACGGCGGCCGCACGACTGTGGCCGGCACGGCTCGGCCGCGCACGTCGATCGTGACCTCCTTGCCGTCGGCGACGTCTGGGGGCAGGAACGCGAGCGCGATCCCGCGCCCGAGGGTGGGTGAGAAGTTGCCGCTCGTCACCTCCCCCACCGCGACACCGTCGACGAGCACCGGGCAGCCGGCCCGGGGCACCTGGCGGTCCTCGCCGAGCAGGCCGCGGAGCTTGCGGGTCACGCCGCGGTCGCGCTCCGCCAGCAGCGGTGCTTCGCCGCGGAACTCGCCCTTGTCGAAGCGCACGACCCAGGCCGGACCGGCCTGTAGCGGGGTGATGCCGGGCCCGAGCTCGTGGCCGTGGAGCGGGAGGCCGGCCTCGAGCCGCAGCGTGTCCCGGGCTCCGAGGCCGGCGGGTCGGATCCTGGCGCCGAGGAGCCGGCGCCACACCGCCGATGCCGTGGCCGCGGGCACGTGCAGCTCCACGCCGTCCTCGCCGGTGTAGCCGGTGCCGGCCGCGTACCCGTCGAAGCCGTCACGGATCGACCGGACGCCGAAGTGGGGCACCGCGGCCGCGTCGTCGAGCACGCCGGCCAGCCGCTGCCGGGCCTTCGGGCCCTGCACCGCGAGCACGGCCCGGGACGCCGTGATGTCCTCGGACTGGGAGGGCGCGTCGACGCGGGTGGCCGCCTCCGCGATCGCGGTGGTGACCCCGGCCGTGTTCGAGGCGTTCGGCATGACGAGGAACGCCTCGGGCTCGACCCACCAGACGATGATGTCGTCGACGACGTGCGCGTCGTCGGGGTCGAGCAGCTGGGTGTACTGCGCCTTGCCGGCCTCGATCCGCCGGAGGTCGTTGGTCAGCGCCCACTGCAGCGCGTCGAAGGCGCCTGGGCCCTCCACGCGGACCGACCCGAGGTGGGAGACGTCGAAGACCACCGCGTCCTCGCGACAGGCGCGGTGCTCCTCGAGCACGCTCGTGAACTGGATCGGCATCTCCCAGCCGCCGAACTCGGCCATGCGCGCGCCGAGGGCGCGGTGCTCGGCGTCGAGGGGGCTGTGGCGGAGCGGGTCGGCCATGTCCCGGCCGAGCCTAGGTGTCGCCGGTCAGGCCGACGCTGCCGCCTCGTCGTCGGTGCCGGCCGCGGTCGGCCGCAGGTCGAGGCGCGCCGTCGCGTCGAGCGGCTCCTCGCCGAGCTGCGACGGCGGCTCGAGCCCGTACTTCACGAGCAGGTGCAGGTAGTCGCGCTGGTAGAGGACCTTGATATTCGTGCTCGGGTACCGCTCCTGCAGCCGGCGGGCCTTGCGGTTCTTCTTCGTGACCAGCTTCTGGTTCAGCGTCGTGATCTCGATGTACAGGTCGTAGGCCGGCAGGTAGAAGTCGGGTGTGAACGCCTGCACGGTGTGGCCCTCGCGGTTCTCCTCGAGGGTGAACGTGCGCGGCTCGTACTCCCAGACGATGCCGTAGAAGTCGAGCAGCTTGGCGAACTGACGCTCGGAGTTGTGCGCGAAGCGGGCCTGCTCGTGCGGGAGCGCGTCGGCGATGGGTCAGGCCCCTTGTGCGGCGCGACGCTCGCGGGGCGTCGCCGCCGGCGCCTCGGCCGGCCCGAGCTCGTGGATGCGCGCGTCGAGCTCCTGCACGACGTGGCCGAGCGGCACGATGTTCAGCACGCCCTGGCCCCGGCGCACCAGGTCGACGAGGTCGTCGCCGTCGCGGGCGAGCACCGAGTCGCTGCCGTCGAGGACGAGGCTGGCCGCCTCCCAGTTCGTCGAGTCCTCGCGCAGGTAGTCGATGGCGCGGCGGGCGGTCTGGAGCTTCACGCCCGCGTCGAGGAGGCTCTTGATCACCTTGAGCCGGAGCAGGTCCCGGTACGAGTAGCGGCGCTGGGTGCCGCTCCCCTTCGCGTCCGCGATCGACGGCCGCACCAGCCTGGTGCGGGCCCAGTAGTCCAGCTGGCGGTACGAGATCCCGACGATCTTGCAGACCTGGGGGCCGCCGAAGCCGTCCTCGGCCGCCGGCCCGTCCACCGCTGCCCGCTTGGCCACCACGCTGCCCTCCCGAGTCACACGGGCGTAGTTACGCCGCTGTGACGGTACAGGGCGGCCCGGCGGGCGTCAACGAGTCACTCGGGGGCGAAGTCCTCGGGCTGGACCTGGTTCAGGAACTCCCGGAACTCCTCGATCCGGCCTCCTCCTCGTCCTGGTCGAACAGGACCCCGGCCTCCTCGAGGACGGCCTCGTCGGCGAAGATCGGGACCGGCTCCGGGTAGCGGGCGGCGAGGGCGAGGGCGTCGGAGGGCCGCGACGAGATGCGGCGGGTCTCGCCGTTCTGGCCCAGCTCGATCTCGGCGTAGAAGGTTCCGTCGTGCAGCTCGGTGATCACGACCCGCTGCAGCCGGACCGCCATCTCGTCGAGCACGCTCTTGAACAGGTCGTGCGTCATCGGTCGCGGCGTCTCCATCCCCTGGAGCGCGTAGACGATCGCGGTGGCCTCGGGTGGCCCGATGAAGATCGGCAGGTATCGCTGCCCGTCCTCCTCCCGGAGGAGAACGATGGGCTGGTTCGTGGGGACCTCGACGCGGACCCCCACCAGCGACATCTGGATCACTGGCGGCGCCTTTCGACTGACACCCCGAGAACAGCGGTCACCCTAGCATCGCGCTTTCCCGGCGCCGTCCGGGTGCGGAGGCCCAGGTCAGCGCCGTCACGACGCCTCCTCGCGCCGGCGCGCCGCGGTGGCGGTCGCGCCGTACATGCCGAGGTAGGCGTCGGGGTCGGCGGCGACGGTGGCCCGGTCCGCCTCGAGCACGACGGGCAGGTTGCGGTACCGCTCGGCGTAGTGCAGCCCGTAGCCGAGCACGAACGCGTCGCCGGCCAGCTCGATGCCGCGGTAGCGGATGTCGAGCGGCACGATGCGGCGCGCCGACCGATCGAGTAGCGCGCACAGCTCGACCCGGCGGGGGCCGCGGTCGCGGACGTGCTCGAGCAGGTAGGCGAGGGTGAGGCCGGTGTCGACGAGATCCTCGACGAGCACCACGTCGCGCCCCGCCACGTCGAGGTCGAGGTCCTGGAGGATGCGCACCCGCCCGCTGTCGGGCGCGTACCGGGAGATGGCGAGGAAGTCGAGCTGCACGTCGACCCCGCGGATGGCGCGGGCCAGGTCGGCGAGGAAGACGAGTGCCCCCTTCAGCACCCCGACCAGCACCACGCCGTCGGGGTGGTCGGTGGCGATCCGCCCCGCCAGGTCGCTCACCCGCGCCGCCAGCTCGGCTTCGTCGAGGAGCACGCGGGGAACCGGGTTCGGTCGGCTCACTCCTGCAGCGCGTCGCGCACGGCCCGGCGCAGCATGATCGTGCGCAGCCGGCTGCCGGCCCGGGCCAGCTCCTGCAGCTCCGACTCGAGGCGGGCCCGGGCGTTCGGGTTGTGCCGCTGCCGCTTGTACTGCCACAGCACCTGGACGAGCAGCTCGGCCTCCCTCTCTCCGAAGTGCTGGTACATGCGCAGGTGCCGGGCCTCGACCGACCGGGCGTAGAACGGCAGCGCGGCGCGCACGGTCTCGAACGCCTCGTCGTCGTAGCGCGCCGTCTCCCCCTCGCCCTGCACCGGCGTGACCATCCCGTACGACTCGAGCTGGTCGAGCACCTCGTTGCTGACCCGCAGCTCGCCGCAGAGCTCGGCACGTGTCCGTCCGGTCGGCGCGCTCGGCGGCGGCGGCTCGTCCTTC
>Ga0207416_1003820_pt1 | contig 13826 bp, 11 predicted proteins | sample PaiPotPPM11metaG_FD_184107 | JGI IMG/M metagenome (GOLD analysis project Ga0207416, IMG submission 184107) | Iron sulfur acid spring bacterial and archeal communities from Banff, Canada, to study Microbial Dark Matter (Phase II) - Paint Pots PPM... ...
ATACTATTTCACGCGCGGTCTCGTTGTGTTCCCAGCTTCGGTTGTGGGCGGTCTGCTGTGGCATTTTTCGCCACATCTAACGTTCTTCGCGGCAGCAGCTGTCGCGCTTGTAGGAACGCTGATCTTCGCACTCACCCTTGGCTGGCGACGGAATTGGCAGACGCGCCGGACTTAAAGTCCGGGCGGCGATCGGTCAGGGATGAAAACGAGGCGTTGGGGTTGGGCAGAAGCACAGATTTGTTGCGCCTTTAAGACCTCTTCCATCTCGATTGACGTCATCGAAAATGCGGTGTCACCGACAACGAAAACACTGAGGCCATAGACCACGTGTTCGGATAGGAGGGCGCACGTACAAGAGCTAACGACGTGGCCTCTTCACGCGGCGCTTCAGTTCCTGCGCGGCGCAGCGCCGTTTACGTAGCGGAGAATAGGCGTAGTGGGCGCACTCGTTCTTGCTGGCCGCATTCTTCTGGGACTCGTTTTCGGAGCAGCGGGTCTCTCCAAGCTGGCATCCATCGCGGCAACACGCGCCGGGTTGATCGAATTCGGTGTGCCACGCGCGCTTGCAGGCCCCACCACCGCCCTGTTGATTCTTGTCGAGCTTTCAGTCGCGATCACGATGCTCATCAACTCGGTGGCCTGGCTCAGCGCGATCGGCGCACTGGTGTTGCTCATCTCGTTCAGCATTGCGCTCGCCGCCAATCTCGCAAGCGGCCGCCGACCAAAATGCAATTGTTTTGGCCAGCTACAGTCGGACGAGATTGGCTGGCACACGGTCGCACGGAACCTTGCTCTCGCGGTCGTTGCCGGCGGCTTGGTGGCTGCAGGACGGCACGCGCCGGCGGTCAACCTCGTGGCTTGGCTTCAAACGCTCAGTGCGACGCGGTTGGCGTTTGGCTCGTCGATCACCATCGTGGCTGTCTTGCTTGCGACAATTGCCCTGTTACTTCTACAAGTGTTGCGTCAGCAAGGGCGCATGCTGCTGCGCTTCGACGCGATAGAGCAGCACCTTGGACTAACGGCGGCTCTCACTGTTCCGAGCGCAGGTCTCGAGCCTGGAATAGCAGCCCCGATGTTCTCGTTGCCTGCTCTAAACGGCGGCGAGCGTCGCCTCGAAACGATCTTGCAAGAGAGGAAACCGGCGCTGCTTGTCTTCTCGCATCCCGGATGCGGCCCATGTTTGACGATGGTGCCGCAACTCGTGCAGTGGCAACGCGAGCTCAGTGATCGGATGGCCCTCGTCCTTCTCGCCGAGGGAAATGCAGAAGAGAATCGAGAGAAATTTGGAAGCGCCGGCCTTGCGCTCATTCTACTGCAAAGCGGTCGAGAAGTCGCAGATGCGTACCAAGCGCATGCCACTCCGGCAGCGGTCATCGTGTCGGCGGATGGCCGCATCGCCAGCTTCCTCGCTCAAGGTGCGGGGGCGATTCAAGGACTCGTCGACGCGTTTCGATCGAACGCGCTGCCCGCGCTGCCGCCTCCAATGCCGCAAGCACTGCCTGTGGGTGAGCCTGTGCCAGACGTCGCGCTCGAGACGCTTTCCGGCATGCCGTTTCGGCTCTCCAGCCTGCGCGGCAAGTCCACCTTACTCGTCTTTTGGAACCAAGGCTGCGGCTTTTGCCAAACGATGGTCGACGAGCTGCGGACATGGGAAGCGCGGCCGCACCCGAACGCTCCGCAACTGCTCCTCGTGTCGAGCAGCGCAGCTGCGGAACATCAGGGCTTGGGACTCGCTTCGACTATCTTGCTCGATGGGGGCGGACGTGCAGCGCAAGCCTTCGGCGCCCACGGTACGCCAATGGGAATCCTGGTGGACGGCGATGGACGCATCGCCTCGCAGATCGCCACCGGATCGCACGCAATCTTTACATTGGCGGGGCGAACGACGGCTGCAAACGGCGCCACCGGACCCACCATGCTACTTCGTGAGGTGACGGCTGATGAATCATTGGTTTGACTCGCTGACCAAGAACCTCGCCTCGAATGGGCTCACTCGGCGAACATTTCTTGATGGCGTTGTGTCAGGACTCGCGCTCGCGGCGCTTGACTTCCGGTTTGACCAGGTCTTGGCGGCGCAACTGCCGGGATCGGCCACGCTCGCCAAGGCTCGTTTTGCCCCGTCAGTGCATCTGCCCATGCCGCAGATCCAAGCGAAGTCTCTTGCCTTCGGCCCGTGCACCGTGATGATAAAGGGCTCACACTACGAACGTCACTTCAAGAGCGAGACGCAAGCAGCCGGCCACACCATTACCCTGAAACGCACACACATCTCTAACAAGCGTCAATGGGCGCGGTTAGAGACGAGGCTCGAGATCGACGGCAAACCGCAATTGATCAGCAGCGTGATCGGCACGGGGAAATCAAAGAAGTACCGCTTGCGGATCGGCGAGGCGTTCGGCTTTACGGCGCTATTGACATCGGACGATGGCAAAACGGTACAGGGAAAGATCGACGGCCGGGCCATCGTTCCCCTCACCGAATCGTCAAAAGGCGAATTGAAATTCGAAGACGGCAAGCCGTTCAAGGCACGGCCGCAGCCATATCTGGAAGAGGCGATCAAAACAGCATCCGCACGCGCGCACGAGGATCTCAAGTTGTGCGCAGCGCCAACGCATGCGCTCAACAACGGGCCATCCGAAACACGCGTCGCAGACAGCCATCATCGCGCGGGAGCGGCCACCAAGCAAGCCGACCCGCCGCCGTGTAACGACTGCGATAACTATGCCAACATGAGTTATCAACCAACTAATGCGGTCTTCACGCCCGGGTGTCAAGCGTGCATTAACAAATGCAACGACGCCTTGAATTCATGCCTTAACAGCAACGGCCTTGCCGCCTTGGCTTCGTTTGGTCTGGACGTGCACGCGGATTACATGCTTGCTATTGGCTGCAACTCAAATGACCTGGGATGCACCACGGCGTGCTACACCGCTCAGTGCCTTGGCCAGTTGTGCCCGGGTGAGAAGCAGAGCCTGCAAGCCGAGATCGCAGCAGGCGCCACGCTTATGGCACCATTGCCGAGCTGCGACCGAGACCAGGTGTGCGTGAACAGCGCCGGCTTCTGCTGTCCGCGCCTGTTCCCCACCGCGTGCCCCGGATGGTATGACCCGATCATGGCGGGCAACACGATTGCCAGCAACATCTGTTGCCAGGTTGGCTACTCCTGTCTCTGGGACACCTCATCCGGGTATTTTGGGTGCTGTCCGAAAGCGCGAACGTGTGTCACGAGCGCCGGAGGGTACCGGAACGCCGCCTATTCCACCCAAGGCATGTGTTGCGCGCTCGGCGAGATCTGCGACGGTCACGGCAGTTGTTGTCCGCCGTTTCAGATCAGCGGCGGCCGCTGTTGCGGCGGCTATGACCCGCAGACAAAACACTTCAGAATGTGGTGCGGCGGAAGATGCATCATCTGCGACAAAGGCAGCTGCGTCAACGGCAAGTGCGAGCACATCTGCTTGGGCGGTTACACAACCGAAGGTAAGTGCTGTACGCAGGGCAACGCCTGCGGGAAGAAATGCTGCCCATACGGCTGCGCGGATTTCAAGACATCGACCTGCGTCACGACGCCACCGAGCATACCGCCGCCCAAGTAAATCACCGAGACGCGTGAAGCTCTTCCAGCGTGACCCGTGTCACGGCGATGCTGACGCGGCGCTGCTTACGTGGACGAGAAGTGGGGCTACGAGAGACTCATAACCGCCCTGCGGGAGCAGTTGAGCGCTGCTCGTTGAAGCGAATATTGGATGAATATTCGATGGAGGACCGAAAGCCCAACATTCTAAGCGACGTAACGCTTACTGCGTAGGCAATGGAGCTTTGGGCATGTGGCGGAATTGGCAGACGCGCCGGACTTAGAAACTGATAAGCCGTCGTCTCGGTTCAGCCTTGGTCGGAAGAAATGAGCTATTACGGGGTTTGCCGCTCATTATCTCGTGCTCTTTGGGTTTTTTTCGGAGCGATTCGGAGCCGCTCGGTGCAAGAAACGGCGGCAAGAGTGGCGGCAGTAACCGAATAAAGGGGACGCTTTATGGATCTTCCCACTTACTTCGCTGATTTTCTCACGAATATTAAGCGAACGCCCGAGCAGCAGGCTGACTCTAGAGAATCGCACAGACGTCTTAGAGATGCTGTCTTGAAGGATCGCGACCTTGACAAATACGTTATAACTACCCTTCTTCAGGGCTCGTATCGGCGGTCCACGGATATAAAACCGTTTGGTGATGAGAAGTCGGACGTAGACATTCTCGTAATTACCAACATGGATAAACGACAGTTTCCTGACGGCGCAAGCGCCCTGGAAGAGTTCCGACCATTCCTAGACGATAACTACCCTGCAAACTATGAGCCTCACGGACATTCCTGGGCAGTAACGGATGGAGAGATCAAACTTGATCTGGTGCCAACGTCGGCACCATCGGAAGCCGTGCAACAAGAGTTTGGCCGACTACGCGAATCAGATGATGTGATTGAGCCAGGCCTCGAGTCGTTTCGCGCAATTCGTAAGACGCTTTTAGGCGTCCGCGAGGCTCTGGCGAAGGGTGATGACTGGAAGCGCGAACCACTCGAGATCCCCGATCGCGAGCGTCGTGTTTGGGAAAGGACTCATCCACTGGCGCAAATCGAATGGACAGAGGCCAAAAATGGTCGCTGCAACGGTCATTTTATTAATGTCGTACGAGTAGTAAAATGGTGGTGGTTGCAATTCGGTAAGGCGCAAGACCCAGGGGGCTACCTTGTTGAAGCTATAGTGGCCCAATGCTGCCCAGACCAAATAGCCGGCGTCGCAGAAGGTTTTGCCCGCTCGCTCGACGCGATTGTAGCCGCGTTCAGATCAGACCACGCAGCGAAGAGGACCCCAGTGATTCCAGACCATGGTCTTCCGACGAACAACGTTCTAGCCCGACTGCGACCCGCTGACTTTTCATCCTTTTACGAAGCGGCAGAGGCTACGACGCGAGATGCAAACACAGCACTGGCGTCGAGCGATCGCCGCGAGAGCGTAAGGTTGTGGCGGCAGATTTTTGGCGAGGATTTTCCTTCCGATGGCACTGACGGTGGAGATAACGGCGGGCAGAAAAGGCCGCCTTACCCGCCGCCTTCGGCACCCGCGGTTGGTATCGGAAAAGAGCGATTCGCGTAGATCAACTTTTACCGCCCGATTCTATTCTTGAAGGGCGCCGCAGTCTCGATGGTCGACCTGGCATCAGTCTGCTTAGCGATGTTACCCCCGAAGACAGCGGTGAGCGTTGGCATCTCAGGATTCGACTGCAAGTTGACACTGACTCGCGGTTTGTACCGAGAGAGACCGATTGGTACTTGAGAGTCGACGCGACGTACCCGAACGGGTCAATCGACATTTATCCGGCCCGCGAGAGTGGGATCACAGTAACGTTTCAACATCAGAATGCGAATCTTGATCTAGGTCAATCGGTCCCCTGGCGAGATGGCAGGTTGTGCGTTGATCTACCTGGTGTTCATTTAGGAGGCGAGCGACTTTTAAACCAGCCCAGAACGTCCTCTACGCGTATGTTGTGGCATTGCGAGCGCGCTCAGGAATGGCTACGCTGTGCCGCCACCGATTCATTAGTAAAGAATGGTGAGGTGTTTGAGCCTCCACAGTATAAGACGATAAATAGCGACGTACGCATATTTTATAACGAAGACAAGAGTACGCTTGCGCGATGGCGGCCACTATATGGTAAGTGTGGCCGAGCTGAGCTAATAGCCTTGCGAGCGGACGCATGCTTTGTTGGCCAAATCGAAGATGTTCTTGGTGGTTCCTTTGCACCGCGTTGGGGCACAGCTATCATAGGCAGCGAAAAGCGCCGACCCGCTTTTTGGATCGCGTGCGGGGATCTGTTAATGGTGGGCCCGCATGGAGCACCGTATACCTGGGATGACCTTCGCGCGTCGGCTGGCAGAGTCGGGGTTGATCTGGACATTCACTTGCGTCGGATTACGCAGCGTGCGCGTGGCCTAAACCAAGAATCTGTCCTTCTCATTGGTCAGCCGATACCGGAAACGGTGGGAGCGCCTCCGTCAGAGATGATGTGGCAGGCTTTGATGATGCCTGAACTCAGCCGCGGCCATAGGCCTGGCTTTAGAGATCTGGAAAAGTCGCACTGGATCATTGATCGCTCCCAGGCTTTTGGCGGTGGCAAACTTATTCAGTGGCTGCAAACCGACAACGTTTCTGAATCTCATATGTCGGTACGCGGAGAACTAAGCGAACCTCTACGCAAGGGATGTGTCGTTATTCTTGGTTGTGGAAGCCTAGGCTCAGCGCTGGCGGATCAATTAGTGCGGATGGGAGCTCGCTCTCTGACTCTGATAGATCCCGAGCAATTCGAGATTGAGAATATTCGCCGGCATGTGTTAACCATGAACCAGGTAGGGCGGTCGAAAGCCCATGCCTTAGCTAAGTATCTCAATAGCAGCGGCGTCTTTGCTGAGGTAATTGGATTGCAGGCGCGTTATCCCTCAGCCGCTGTTGCATCGGAGTTGGCCAAGGCGGATTTGGTCATCGACTGTACGGCCGAGGATATAGTCTTAAGTCGAGCACTTACCGAGGGAGATCGCTGGTGCTTCTCGTTTAGCCTGGGTGCAAATGCAGAGAAGCTTTTCGCCTATGGTGCACGTGAAAGGTGGTACGATCAAACAGAGTACCGCAAGGAACTAGAACCGTTCCTTGCTGAAACGCGCGCTGCGCTCAGCGAGAATCCAAATCTTAGATACGTTGGTTGCTCAAACCCAGTGTTTCCGTCGCCGTGGAATAGGATAGTGAAGCACGCAGGCACGGCGATCGAGTTCATGAATAGGGCAGTGCTAACTGATGGCGCCAGGCAAATTACGACGTTTTCTGCAAAGCCTACGTCCTAAGCGGGCGCTCAACTTTGTCAACAAGAGCGGAGCCGTCAGGCTGCGAATACCAACTGTCGCCATAGAAACGATCAATCGCCTTTGCACAGGAAGTGGCGATCTAGAAACTGGCGGCATTCTAATCGGCCACTACGTAGATAGCAACAACGTCGCGGTCGTGGATGAAATAGTTTCGGCACCGCTGGATTCAGCCCGTACTCGATCCTCTTTCGAGCGAGGGGTGGAAGGCTTGCCAGACCTGCTTGGACGTCGTTGGCTTAATGATCAACATTATGTCGGCGATTGGCACAGCCACCCGAATAGCTCACCCAAAGCCAGTCTAACGGATCTTGAGTCGTTAGGTCGCATTTCTAACAATCCGGAGATGTACTGCCCCAACCCGGTTCTGCTGATTATGGGGTCGGCAGGCGCGATTTTCGTGGCAACAAAGCAGGATGGTGAACTTCGATTAATGCGTCAAAAGTTTCCAAGTACTCCTAGGTGAGTCAAATCTAGTTATGGCTACAAATGTCAACGGGCGATTCTTTATAAGCTATCGGCGCGGGCAACAGCGCGAAGCGGAAGTCGATAGGCTTTCGCTTGCCATGGCAATACGGGGGATACCGTCTTGGGTAGACCGCCGTGACCTCGCCATGCGTCCAACAATAGAGGAGCTTGAGAAAATTCTCGCTTCAAGCGAGACGGCCGGAGCTGTACTCTACATGACGTCGGACATACTCGCCGACTCCGAGGGCGAGGCATCGTCAATTATTAGAAAGATCGAGGCTCCGCGCATTGTCGAGCGCGCTCGACGAGATGACCGCTTTGTTGCTATTGTTTTGATCGCCCCGGACCTTACGTATGAAGACGGTCCAAGAATCTATGGGACGGGTGTAGATTTAGCATTTCTCCCAGGCCGCAATTCTATTCGGGTTCCAGCCGAAGGCCTCAGTGGCGCGCAAGCCTCCACCGTGAGTGCCAAGATCTTAAGAGAGCGGTTAAACGCAGTTAAGGGGGCGCTTGAGCCGAATGATCCACTGCGCATTTCGTTATACACTCGAGTAGCGGCGCCGATCGACGGAACCATATCGCTTCCGCTAGATTGGAGTAGTCAGTTTAACGGAAGGCACTGCGATCAAGCGCGGTGGGACAACTTACTCCTGCCCGCTTTGAAAGACGTTATGTCCGAGGTCCGCCGTGAAGTTTCCGGCCGAGAGATTGTCGGTTCGGGCCAGCTAGGCATTCCAGCGGCAATTGCTCTCGGAGAGACGTTTTCGTCGACGAGCGGGCTCAACCTGATTTGGATGCAGACGTATCTTGGAAAGACGGAGCCATGGCGACTAGGACCGAAGCTCGCCGATTCGGGTATCAGAGTAACAACAAGTCCGCGAAACCTCAAAGGCACCGACATCGCGTTGCTCATATCTGTCACCCAAGATGTCGCGCCAGAAGTAAATGAATTTCTTTCTTCGCTGCCCGGTCTAGCCGCGATTGTTCGGGTTGAAACAGAACGTACTGAGTTGTCCGCAGAAGCTGCAAGCACGCTGGCCCAAGAAGCGAGAGCTGCTCTGATTAAAGCACGCGCAGAGTATCGGGCGTCGGGAGTAATCCATGTTTTTTTGGCCGGCCCTGTGGGGCTCGCGGTCCTTGTCGGGCAACAATTAAATACCTTCGCAGCAATACAGACATACGAACGAGATCCAAATCTAACCCCAACTTACGTCGCGAGTTGTATGGTCAAGCCGGTTTGAAACTTCCTTTGCTCGAGCACCGCGAGAGCAATGTCATCTGTCAACAACCCACGCTGGTGAGAAGCTATACCATGGCGTTCGTGTATGGCTGTCAGGCGGTCAAGCTGCAGTGACTATTCGCTCGTTCGTAATGGTGCGTGAGCCAACGGCATCGGATTTGCGCCAGGTCGTCGAGCGCGCAACGTTCCCAATAGTGTTTCCTGTCGGTGCCCCAGCAGGCACGCGAATGACAATGCTCATGTTCTCTCCTGCCGACCGACCAAACTTCGTTGAAGTTCAATATCATAACGAGCGAGCCAACTTCAAGGTGGGGTTCTCTTTGGTCGATTCAAGTACCATCAACACGAATGAAGCGACGTTGCCTACCGGTTCATGGCGCCAGCCGTCTTATGCAGGTTATCAGTGGCGGGTCGGTCGAGAAACCGTACTCGTCCCGAAATTCGCGCGCATCTCGTTGCGTGACGTGGACCGAATTAAGGCAGCCATGATCAAAGCGTCTCTGGCGAGTAGCCTTGCCTTGACCGACCCGCTGCTTCGGAAAATTACCGTGCTTGGCGCCAGACCGCAGCTTGCCGATCTTGCTGAGCGCTATGCTCCACCAACCGGCCGTAGCGTCCTGCTCGATCCTGAGCTGACTTGGCGGATCCCTACCTTGGCGAAGCAGGGCAAACCAGTGGTCGACGATAGGACCATTTATCTTACCAACATTCCCACAGCGCACGGAGAGCCCGATTACTCGAAGGCGACCTTGCACTGGCCGATGGTCATTCTGATCTCTTCGGCTGGTGTCCGAGCTATCAATGCGGTCCTACGGTTCACCGATGAGCCGAGCAATTGTCGCTGTGTGATACTCTTCAACGAGCCGCCCGGCGCAACGTACTGGATCTGGAAGTTCCCGCTGTCAGCGTCATCTAAGGTGCAAAAATTCCGCGTAGGCGCGAAGACACTCACGGTGACCCGCTCAACCTAAGCCAGCCGACATTCTTTTGAATCACGCAACGGACTTGGGCAACGGTGCGTGATGTGTTGGGCCGTTTGGGCTGAGTCAGCGTTGCCTGGAAGCGCGGCAAGAAGTGAAATAAAATAGCTCTATTAGGCTTTTGTTCCGTTGGGATGCTCATCTTGCAATTTTGTTTCTTCGAGATGATCGCGTCCAAATGCGTGCTCCAACAAAAGCTTATCGAAGAGCCGGTCGAGCTCATTTAGGCGATCTTGTAATTCCTGGTTGCCCGGATGAAAACAGGCTACGAACGCGCCACAAAATAGTAGGGTGTTTCTCCCGACGTCAACCATGATTGCGTTAAGCTGCTCGTCTGGAATCCTCGTTACGATCCGCATAACGCCCTCATCGTTGACATCGAGCACTATCCTCATCCCCTCGGGATCGCCATGAAGGAGTGCACTCGGACCTCCATATAGCCAAGCATAGTCGTCGCCGGTGCCGCACTCCTTGATTACTACGTCAAGTCCTTTTGCGCTCAGGTTTGCGACTCTGGCAAATTTCTGCTTTTTCACATCGGTGTCGGCTTGTTTTTCCTTGATTGTCTCGGCGTCTGCCGCAGCATGTTTGAATTTCTTTACTACGTTTTCAGCTTCGTTGATTGTCGTCATAAAAAGTGCGTAATCACGGTGCCTGTGAAAGTACCAAGCCTTGGCAGCGTACTCCACCAGCATTCGCTGCTTCATGAGTAGAGCGAGATCGTATCCATGAATCGCGGAAAGTGACATTTCCCTCATAGAAACGTCTACCAGAACACTGAGGTAGGCAATGTACCGTTGGGCGGCAGTATCCTCATCCATGACCTGGTTGCAAACGCGCACGTCGCGATGCATATCGCGAATAAATAAAGTCACTTTGTCGAGCGCGTTATATATCTGGGGATCGAGCCCCGGACGGATTGCGCCCGGACATCCTGGAGCAAACTTGATAGTTGGGAGACTCACATTTGTTGCCTTTCTAATAACCAGCAGCAACGTGATAATTGTAACGAGAATTGCGCCGAGGATGCCTAACAGAATCTTGTTCAAGCGTAGGCTCCAGACTCAGTTGGGTAGTGCTCTTTACGGCAAATCCAAGACTTCGCGATCTGCCATGACCAACATCCTGGAAAAAGGCGCGAAAGCTGTCGGATTCTGTCTGAATCGGCGCAAACTTTCAGTTGGTAGAGACATCAGGTCGGTAAGCGCCACAACAAGCCACAACGGGGCACCTAAATACGTGGCGGCTTTTGCGCACTTGTCGCGCACTATCGAGTCTGTATCGACGACCGAATCATCCGGATTGAACGCGTGGGCACTTGATGTGACCATCGCAAGAGAGTTCGGTCCGATATGAATACTTACCATTACCCCAAGAGCAGCTAGTTCAGGATAGGAGCTTTGCTGCAAACTTCTTAGCAAAATATCCTTGGTTAGGTCCTCGTTGACCAAAAAGCTGCGCATCTCTGACAATGCGATGTTCCGGCGGTTGGCTTTTGGAACATCGGGCATTGAAAAGGTTACGATCCGACCTTGGATGGCTTGTGTTGCGCTTACGTCTGCAGCAATGGCGTCGCGCAGGTCGCGTTGAAGCCGGAAGATCGTGCTGAAGTACCGGCTTGATGCGGAGCCTGTTGATTCCGCTACTTCCACAAAGGCGTGCGTTCCGTCGCCAAACTCAACGAGAAAATCCGGTCTTTCTTGAGACATGACACGTCGCACGTCGTATCCCGCTCGAATCATGCACTCTAGGAGAGCCCGCAGCTCGCTATGCTTCTGAGATAGTTCAGTCTCGTTGGGGCTTGGGGTCTTCATTTCCATGGTTACGCCCCCCAAACGCTGGCCATCATAGTCAACTTCACACATCTTCACCCATACCCATTGATCTGCTGGGTGAATGAAATTCTCTCGGACATAGTCAAATGTCCACACGCGAGACTCCGTTCAGACTGCTTGTTGCGCTGGTCCAGAAAGGACCTCAGTCGCTATTGGGTACGTTCTCACCGACAGGTTCTATTCTCAGGACGTGATCGTAGCGAATTAGATGCGCCAGAGTCGTTCCCACGATTGCAAAACGTGCGACACTGTCTTCCTTAATTGTCCCTATGAGAATCTTCCCATCAGCCCGCAATACCCTTGCCCGTCGGCCGACGTAGGCGTCAATCTGCTCTCGCGTCATTTTATTGCACTCCCATGTCGAGTCTCAGTTCAGCAGATACGCTAAAAGCGCGGTCTCAACATCTTGAGCCATCGGTACGCCCGTGGCGACGAGATATGCCCTTCCAATATTTCCGTGTATCGCAAGTGGCTGAGCTGCGCCGCCGACCGGTTCATAAATGTAATCGCGATTTGCGTCTCCTTGGCCCAATTTCATCAAGAATCGCTCTACCGCTGTGTTTTCTCCAATATCGCGACCAGTTCGGCGCGTGACGATGCCGATGCGCCCTCCAGGATGCAGCCGAAGATGCTCATCGATCCACGCGTTGACGTGCTGATCGCGAAACCCATAGCCGATGATTAGAAGTCGATCCGATGTCACAATCTCATCGAGCGCCGTCGCGTTATAGTAGGCATACGGCCGCGGATTATGCATGAGCTTTGGGCTCTTATGGCCGCCTACAATAATAGGAGTCGCGGGAAGCAGGTGACCATCTACAGTTGGGTTACTGACGCCGCGTCCAATCGTTTGAGCTGCCAATGATTCTGTTGGATATAACACGGGTTCATTAAACGGAGCGTTTCCTGAAAGCGCTGTTGTGGGTCGAAGCCCAAAGCGAAGGCTACCGTGAAGATGTATCATCAAGTGGCAATCACGAGCGTTAACTCGTGCACGCCACGCCAAAGGATCAAATTCGCGATATAGCTCCGGCGGCCCAACAAAACCGTTGAACCATGTCGAGGCGTCATCGAGAAGAGTATCGTAGTTTAGAGTTGCTACCACCAATCTTGAACGACCAGTGAGGCGTCCGAACAGCGAACATAAGGCTTGATGGGCAGCGATTTGCTCTTGACTAATCGGTATTTTTTTTAGAAAGACGTCAATTAAAGCCTTGACAGCACTCGAATATGCGCTAAAGAGCATCGGGGTATCCAACAGCGGAGCAAAAGTTGCTCGTGGCTCGGTAAACGACCGAATAACTGTGCCATTGCCGAGGCCATACGATAGCAACTCTTCTAAAGACGCCATAACAAGTTCAAAATCGACTTCTGGTCCAAAGCCAGTAGCGAGAGCTTGGCGCACATTCGCCGCGAGCGGAAGTGGTTGCGTAGTTGACTGGTTGCCAACGATAGTTACACGCTCCGTTGGAAGGGAATCCAACACAGTGTCAAGCAGCGCACTTGTTGACGGCGCGCCGGCAGCCAAGGATGCGCCGGCGCCCACAATAACCGGGAGCGTACGCTGTCTAGAAACCGTCATGCAGAAGCCGTTCTAATGTGCTCTTCACCAGAGGAGCGGTCCTTATCCGAAGTCTGGCGGCGCACAACTTGTCAATGCCACTAGGGATTTGCTCTCGTACTTCTAGTCCTCGCTCTTTGCTGAGCAAGCCATGTCTTTCGAGCGCTGTACCCTGGGACTCATGCTCCGGCATCAGGGCTTAAAACTCTTGTGTTTTTAGTAAGTGGCGGCACAGGTGGCGGCAAGACTGCGAAGAGATAAGCAGTCCAGTTACGAAAGCCTTATCTAATCAGGATGGGCATGTGGCGGAATTGGCAGACGCGCCGGACTTAGAATCCGGTGGGGAAACCCGTGGAGGTTCGAGTCCTCTCTTGCCCACCAGTTACCGACATACTCCAGTACTCTTTACTTCAAAATTCAATCTCTAAACGCTCGCGCGATAGGACCTGCTTAAATTCCCACGCAACTCGGTTGCGTGACGCAACGAATGCTCGTAAGCGACGATGAATCGAGCCCCCACCTTCATCGTGTGACAGCCATCACTGCCGTTGCGAGCAATTCTGACCGGCGGCCCCACGGTTCTCTACATTATATTAGCCTTATGCAATCCTCGCGCACTACGCTCAATGGAGCAAAGATGTCAACCTTGCCGCGCTTTGTAGCGGCCTCGCTTCTCGTTTTTCTTCTCTGCGGGTTTGGAGGTGGTGAAGCGGCGTCTTTGGCGAGGGATGCCTCGCTGGTCAACCGCTCCGCATGGCAACCGCGGTAGCGATCACGGATTGCTCGATCGTCCAAGTCAAGAAAACCGTAATGATCCGAATCCTTCACGATGAGCCCGAATT
>Ga0207416_1003821_pt1 | contig 13825 bp, 11 predicted proteins | sample PaiPotPPM11metaG_FD_184107 | JGI IMG/M metagenome (GOLD analysis project Ga0207416, IMG submission 184107) | Iron sulfur acid spring bacterial and archeal communities from Banff, Canada, to study Microbial Dark Matter (Phase II) - Paint Pots PPM... ...
CTCACTCTGCTGCATCGTTCGGGCTTCTCCCAGGTTTCCTCCGCCCGACGGTCCTTTTCCTATCATCCCGATCAGGCTCTAGCTCTCCTCTGTTCCACAGCAGGCCAGCAATAATTCACAGACCCTGTGTGGGGGTCTGGTCCGCTTGACATTTTGCCGGTGCAGTGCTATAGTTGCTGCTGTCAACGGCAAGGGCGCTTAGCTCAGTGGAAGAGCGCTTCGTTCACACCGAAGAGGTCACTGGTTCAAGCCCAGTAGCGCCCATTTTCTTTTTCCCCCTCACTTGACGCCGCCATTCCCACACTTTACACTGTAGTAAATAAATCCTTCGTTCACGTCGCTTTCAGCGGAAATGGCGAGCGAACTGGCATGACAAACGATTTGGAAGCGCAACGACAGCAACTCATTACCTCGTTACGCAAGGCTGGTATCCAGGATGAGCGAGTCCTGGCCGCGATCCTGATGACGCCGCGCGAGGCATTCGTCGGCGCGGATCAATATGCCCTGGCCTACGAAGACCGCGCGCTGCCGATTGACATGGGCCAGACGATTTCGCAGCCGTTGATGGTGGCAATTATGACGCAGGCATTGTTCCTCAAAGGCAGCGAGCGCGTTTTGGAGATCGGCACTGGTTCCGGCTATCAGACGGCGGTGCTGGCGCGTCTGGCTGCTCGTATCTACAGCGTCGAGCGCATCCAGCAACTGGCCTATCAGGCGGCCCGGCATGTGCTGCAGATCGGACTGACGAATGTCTCCCTTTATGTCGGTGACGGCTCGAAAGGCTGGCCGGATGCTGCCCCTTACGACCGTATCATCGTCACAGCCGCCGCGCCTGACTTGCCGCGGCAATTATTTGAGCAACTGGTCACATGGGGCATCCTGGTCATTCCCATAGGCTCGGCTGATCGGCAGGACTTGACGCTGGTGCGTCGCGCCCCGTGGGGACCGGAAATCCACTCGTTGGGCGGCTGTGTCTTCGTCCCGCTCATCGGCGAAGAGGGCTGGCCCAATCCGTAGGGGCGTAAACTTGCCTCGCCCTGGCGAAACTTGCAACCGGCAATGGCAATACACGTATAGATGGTAGAACTTCCCAATGAAAGATTATGGGGCCATAGGTTCGATTCGCAAAAGTGAGGCAAATTAATGATGAATCAAATGACATCGCTTGGTATGAGCGCCCGCCTGGAGCGCGTTCTGTCGTATTCGCTCGGTTGGATTACCGGAATAATCTTTTTCTTCCTTGAGAAGAATCGCAGCGTGCGCTGGCACGCGGCGCAGTCGATGGTGACCTTCGGGCTGCTCTCGATTCTATGGTTCGGCGTTACCTTGCTGAGAGGCCTCCTGGGAGCAGTCGTAGGATGGATCCCCTTTCTAGGTGGGATACTGGGAGGATTGACTGGCGCAGCCCTGGGCCTGGTTCTTAGCGGTCTGGGGTGGATAACGCTTATTCTGTGGATCTGGCTGATGGTCATGGCGTTCGTGCGCGAAGATTATAGCTTGCCCGTGATCGGCGGCTGGGTACGCAATCTGGTGTAAATAAACACAAGCATAAACCGCGGGCATGGCTTGCCATGCCCGCGGTTTATGCTTGTGTTTATTCAATCTCTATACAGCCACCCCAGCGCCAGACCGAAGACAAGGTGACGTGCGATGTTCTGAAGAAATGCGGTGCGGTTGGCAAGCGGCGGCAATTCACCATCCTGGATCAATGGGTGATGTTTGTCCGCGATAGGCGTCAGCGGCCACACTCCTATGACGAATAGCTCGCTGAAAATAGACCCTCTCAGCCAGTTTGGGCCGGGCAAGAAGCGTTTGGCGACGGCGGCATAGATCTCGGCCAGCATGATGCCGTTGAGAAAATGCAGCATCCAGGCCAACACCAGGAATTTGCGCTGTTTGCTGGCCTTTCTGCCCATGAGACCCTGAATAAAGCGCACATCGCTAAAGCGATTCCTGGTGATCGCCATATCACCTTCCATCGCGACGCTGTACGCGGCAGTCGCCAGCGCCCCGGCTATTGCCGCGGCTCCGGGTCGCCAAGGTTGCGAAACCAAACGTGAAACGATAGGCATTCTCTCTTCTCCTCCGGTATTTTTTAATACACTTACTATACACGATTCTCGAAATCCGTAGGGGCGCGGGTGAAGAGCCACAACGCCATCGCCGTCAGGCAGCCGACAAGCGTCGCAGTGAAGTTTACGGCATCGTTGTTGAGCCAGCGCAGGCCGCGCATGGGGACGGTCGTTGTCCCGCAGCTATGGACGCGCCGCTCAGTTTCCGCCTTGCAGACCGGGCAGTAGAATACCCCTTGCAATACCGCGCCCAACAGGCTATCAGCCATGCTGCCCACCAGTCCCGCGAGGCAAGCGATCAGCGGCAGCGATGCCAGAGAGCGGCGGAAGCGTTCCAATCCCCAGAAAACCACGCCCAGTCCCAGCGCGCCGCTCGCCGCCGCCAACATGCCGGGCCGCGTGACGCCGCCAGACGTGCCGGGGGGTACCGGCTTGCCGGTGATGATCGAGCGTGGCGGCTCGCTGCTGAGTACGCCCAGTTCCGTTGCCCAGGTGTCCGCCGTTGCTGCCGCCAGCGCCCCGGCGCCGCCTGCTAGCAGGAGGTCGCGCTGCTCCGGCGACGTAGCCATGCTATGCCATAGCGCCAGCAGCGCCGCTAATCCGCCGTTGGCGGCCACCTGGGCGATGTCGCGCCGCGAGCCTTTGCTGAACTTATCAGCGGCGATGCGGGCTTTTTCGCGCTCCCGATAATGCGAGAAGGCGCTCGATGAGATAAAGAAAAAAATCAGCGATAGTCCCCATGACCAGCCGCCAAACCCGACCGTTGCCGTTCCTGTGATAATCGCCCCGGCGACGCCATTCTTATTTAACGAGTGGCGGCGGTAGGCCAACCATGCCACCACCGTGCTGAACAAAAATCCGAGCGACAGGCGAGACAGCGTATGTTTGTGCGGTACATTCCGGATCATTTTTGTCCCTTTGAAAGATTTCTGTGAGAATTTCTGGCAAGTTTGTTACAGAAAGACGCTGTATCTAGTTCTATTGTAAGGAAGTACAAGGAAGTTCCTTTTACAGCCTGGTACTTTTGGGGGTGATGAACGTCCCATGTATTGTATGATATCAACATGTATTATGGCGTCTGCAAGCCATTGTCATATTCAGGACAGAGTGATAAACTTCAGTGTGAAATAGATTTTGATGTCGAAGTTGGCGAAAGTGAGGAATTGACGTGATCACATGCAATCACTGCGGAGCGGTAGTTCCGGCAGGTTTAGCGAGTTGTCAGCGATGTGGTGCGCCCGTAGATGCGGGCAGGGGAAACCAGGATCAAGCTGCTCTGCCCCCCTGGTTAGAAACATTGCGAGCGGATCGCCGCCCCACGCCGGCGTCCTCGTCCGCATCTTTTCCCCCGGTAAACATGCCCAATGAGGGCGCTGTACCTGGCTGGATGCGCCCCGGCCCGGCAGAGGGGATGAATGCGACGCCTCCCGACTCGTTTCCAATGCAGCGGCCGGCGGCTGCGCCCGCGCCAAACACCGATGGGGTGTATATGCAGACGAGCATGTCGGCCAATTCGCTGATCGACGAGCAGGCATTGCCCTCGTGGCTACGTGAGGCGCAAGGCGCTGGGCCGCGCGCGCCGCAAGAAAATCTTGCCGCGTCGAGCTTGATTCAAGCGGAGTCTCTGCCGGATTGGATGAGAACGATGCCGCCGGCCCCCACGCCGCCGCCCACCTCTTCAGCGCCGGTTAATATGCCGCAAGGACCAATCGCAGGCGGCGACCTTATTGATCCGCAGGCATTGCCGCAGTGGATGACCAATCAACCTGGGCCTGCCACCCCGGCGCAGGGCGAGCGTTTCTCAGCCTCGTCATTGCTCGATGCCAATGCGCTGCCGCCCTGGATGCGTGATGCCGGGCAGCAGCAACCGCCCGTTCCCCGCGCGCCGTCTTTCCCGCCAATGCCGTCTGCCCAGGCCGCGCCGCTGCCGCAGGGGCCGGTTTTCAACAGCCAGATGCCTGCCGGTCCGGCCATGCCGGGTCAGAACGCGAGCGGGCAGCCGCCACAGCCCTCCAATGGACTGTCCGCAAACTCGCTGATCGATATGAACGCTCTTCCTGATTGGCTGCGGCCAGCCGAAGAGCAGCAGCGCTATCCCTATCCGCCGCCACAGCCAGGAATGCCTGCCGGTCCCGCTCCTTTCGGCGGCCCGGCCCGCGCTGAGAATATGCGCGTGCCGAGTCGCCCGCGCAGTGAGATGGGTATAGGGCCGCAGGAAGAGAGTTCCGTCGCCGCGAATGTCTTTAGTTCCGTCTTAGGCGTGGCGTCCGCAGCGCCTTTGTTCCCCGCGCAAGCGCCTGGACCATTTTCTGCGCCGCCTCAGCCGGTGAACAGCGGCGGGCCAGCGCCTCTCGCCCAGGTCATGCCGCAGGCGCAGGGTATCCCACCAGCCATGCAAGGGAACCTTTTTGCGCAGGGAACGCCTGGCGGGCAAGGCATGGGTGCGTATCCGCCCTATCCCGTGCCGCCGACTCCTGGCCAGCCGCCAGCAGGATATCAGGGTGGCATGAACATGGGCGCTTTGCCCGGAGGAACGCTTTCTTTCCCAGGGAACGGTCCAGGTGCGCAGCCGGGGCAGCCTGCCGCTAAAGAACCAGCGAAACCAATGAAACCAGCCAGGCGCAGCATTTTCGATGCCCTGCGTGACTGGCTGTCCCGTAATTAGTCATTGAGGAGAAAAACACGCCTATGTACTCGCAACCTCAAGCGGAGGGAGGACAAGGCTCCGGCCCTGCTAACAACGCGATCCCTTCCCCGGTCAGTTCGATCCTGGTGGCCGATTGCGGCACTGTTTATACAAAAGTTTCGCTCCTGGGCCTGGTCGAGGGCCAGTATCGCCTGATGGCGCGCAAAGAAGCGCCGACGACGATCCTGCCCCCGTATCAAGATGTGATGAAAGGCGTTATCCAGGCGATCAACGCCATTGAGTTTATTACCGGGCGTCGCTTCCTCGCTGAGGAGCGGCTTATCACCCCTGAACAGCCCGACGGAGATGGCGTGGATGTCTTTGTTGCCACTACCAGCGCCGGTGGCCCTATGCGCATAATGGTCTTAGGAGCGGTCACCCCGGAGCGGGAGCAACTTGTGGCCCAGGCCGTGGCCGGCCTTTACGCGGAACCTCACTCCATGCCGTCTCCCTCCTTTATGGCAACGTCCGCGTCCACACTCGAACTCGTCTCGGTTGGCGTGGCAGGCGCAGGCGCGGGCGCGTGGACGTCCGAACGAGTAGCCCTGGAGTGGCAGCGACAGGTAGAGACCTTCCGCGAGATACAGCCGGATGTGGCCCTGGTTGTGGGTATGGCCGATTCTCCGTCCGGCCCGGCTCCGCTCCAGGAAGCCTGCCAACTATTGGTCAACACGGCCAGGGATACCGCGAGGCAGGGTGCGGAAGAGCAAGTTTGCGCGGTGATTTATGCTGGCGCTCCGCAATATGTCGAGGCGGTGAAGGGAATGCTGCGCGATGTGGCCGAGGTGAAACGCGCCGAGCCGCTTACCTCGCAAGCTGATCTGGCATCCATCAGTATGGTTGTCGGCGAACTTTATGAATACGAAATTATCCCGCGTATACCCGGCTTTGATCGGTTGTCCAGGTGGACAGCCACCAGCCCTGTTGTGACCGCCAATTCAATCAGTAGCCTGGCGCGCTTTCTGGCCCAGCATTACGCGATGAACGTGACGGCGGTGGACATCGGCGCTTCGGCGACGATCTTGATGCAGGCTGGTGAGAACGGCGATTTTATCCCGATGGTCAACAGCGGCGCTGGTGTTGGCTCCAACATTGGCAATATCTTGCAGCGCGTCGGCCTCCAGCGCATTGCGCGCTGGCTGCCCTTCGCTATCACCGAAGATGAATTGCGACAGTATGTCGTCAATCGCTCGCTGCACGCGCAGGTTTTACCAACGACCGTCCGCGAATTGCAGATTGGCTACGCCTTCGCTCGCGAGGCTCTAATCTTAACGGTCGAGGCGGCTAATGAGCGCGGCTTTGGCTGGATTCATCCTGATTTAATCCTGGGTACGGGCGGCATACTTTCCCACGCGCCCAAATATGGGCAGGCCGCTCTGGTGTTGCTTGACGCGCTGCAGCCGCAAGGAGTTACTTCGCTGGTGCTGGATCGCACGATGCTCATTCCCCAGCTTGGCGCGGTGGCGTCCGTCGCGCCGGTAGCGGCGGTGCAAGTCAACGAAAACGATGCGGTGACGATGCGGCTGGGCACGTGCGTTGTTCCTTACGGTGATATTCCGCAGGGCGAGATTGCGCTCCGCGTAGGTGTCGAGTATACCAATGGGAGACAGGTGACGGTCGATGTGCGCGGCGGTTCCATCGAGGTTATTCCCCTGCGTCCAAGCGAGCAGGCGCTGCTGTCGCTCTTCCCGGCGTCGGCTGTCGATGTTGGGCTGGGACCGGGCGAGCGCGCGAAAGCGGCGGAGGAGATCGACGGTGGCCTCGTTGGCCTGATTATCGATGCGCGCGGCAGGCCGCTGGTTTTGCCCGAAAACAACAAAGAACGGCAGGCGCGTCTGCTGCAATGGATGCAAGCGATGGGAGCGTGAAGAGGGTAGTGGGAGGTATTCCCAATGATGGGATGGTCGGTAATCGCACAAACATTGGTCAGGCGTGAACGGTGGCCCGGCGGGCAACTGATAAGCGTAACCCCGCTCGTGGCTCCCGGCCAGGATGTGTTGCCGGATCAGCCAGTGATGCTCCTGGAACGCGGCGTTTCGGCGCAACCTGCTGATAAGAATGCCCTGCAAGGGAGCGAGGTCGTACCCGCCGGCTTGCGCGGCCGCGTCATCGAGATTACGCCGCGCGGTGGCGTGGTCATTGAGGGGCGCGCCTCCGCGGTGCGCGGCGCGCTCGGCGCGGGCAACCAGGTGGCCGGTATCCTCACCATGTGGCAGCCCGCAACTGCTCAGGGCGCAACGGTTGCCATTCCTCCTGGCGCTATTCTGGTTGTCCCCGTCCCGATCAATCTCGCGTTCTTACGCCAGGCCATGGTCTCCGGCGTGGTGGGAGTCGTTGCCAGCAGTATGCCCCTCCCCGACCTGGAAGGCTTTCTCAATGCCGACGTCATCGAATTGTTGCATAGTATCAACGTGGAAGCGGTTCAGACCCGCCTGCCGCCGTTGACGCTCTTGCTGACCGAGGGGCCGGGTATGTTTGCCATGCCTGCTGCCACCGCCGCGTTGCTCGCCCGCTGCCAGGGAACCATTGCCCTGCTCTCCGGCGTAACATCCGTGCGCCAGCACATCATGCCCGAACTGCTCATCTCGCTGCCGCCTGGCGATACCCCGGATGGCTGGCATCCTGTCTTGCCCGAACCTACCATCTCCCTCGGCGTGCAGGTGCGCGTGTGCAGCGGCGAACATGAAGGCGCAACCGGCACGGTCGTGTATCTCTTCACCCACGATCAGGTCTTTCTATCGGGCATTCGCGTCCCCGCGGTCTGCCTGCGCCTTGAAAATGGCTCGCTGCTGGTCGTTCCCCTCGCGCTCATTGAGCGCATCATCTAAGAGCGCCATGAACGCTATTCACAAATAGTTTAGTGATCTCGCACGATCATTCGTTATTTTGTTTAGCTTTATCATCGTGTCCCTATACCTTATCCACAAACTTCAATGTTTATCCACATACATTATAGTAAGATGTGGATAAGTTGGCTTTTTATCCAGCCTTGCTTTCCCTGGCGGCTTGCAACCCGGCGTCCGGTTACTACGTCTTATATAGTAGTATGAGAGAATTTTGCACTGTGATGTAGATTGCGCTTGCTGTTTGTTGTGCCACACGCAACAGAAAAGGACCCGGCATGTCGGCTACTGCTGACCAACGAGATGAGACGGAACACGAAAGCCCCAGTTTTCGGCAAGTCCTCAAAAACCGTAATTTCTTACTGCTCTGGCTGGCGCAGGTTATTTCACAGATCGTCTTCAACGGCGCCAACTTTGGCCTCATCGTCATTGTCAACGATGTCACCCATTCTGTGTTAATGGCCGGCTTTGCCATTCTGATCTTTACTGTACCCGCCGTCCCGTTCAGCATTATCGCCGGGGCCATCGTCGATCATTTGCCCAAGCGCACCGTGTTGTGGGTCAGCAATATCTTGCGCGCTGTCACCATGCTGCTCATCGTTATTTCACTGCTCTTCAGCTACAGCAACTTGTGGCCGATCTACGTACTGATGTTCCTTGCCGTTGTCATTGGGCAATTCTTCACCCCGGCGGAAAGCGCCTTGATCCCATTGCTCGTTGGCGAGCATGAACTGGTACCCGCGCTCTCGCTGTTCAACATCACGATCACGCTGGCCCAGGCCATCGGCTACCTGGTGCTGGGCAGCGCTGTCCCCTTACTGTTCCCCTCGTTCGTCTTCCACCTGGGGTCAAAGGCGTTCACTTTCCATTCCACTGACGCGCTCTTTGCCATTGCCACTATGTTCTACGTTATCTGTGCCGGCTTGATCCTCCTGATACCCGCGCGTGCCGTCATCGAAGAACATCTGAAACAGCAAAAAGTGGTCGCTCAGGCCAGCATGAAACTGCGCCAGGCGTGGGGAACGCTGCGGGTAGACGTGGCAGAGGGCTGGCAATTTGTCAGAAGCGACCACGTTCTCTACTTTTCCGTGATCCAGTTATCCGTGGCCGGCAATATCATGATCCTGATTGCTGAACTGGCCGGGCCGTTCGTGCAGCAAGTGCTGCACCTGCCCGCCGCCGCCATGGCGATCGTGCTGGCTCCCGCCGCCATCGGGTTGATTGGCGCGTCGCTGGTCATGCCACGCGTCACCGAGCGGCTGGACAAAGTGCGCCTGAGCATTGCCGCGCTGGTGGTGATGGCTGGCGGCTTCGCCGTGCTGCCGCTTGCGCAGGGGTTGGCGTGGATATTGTATCACCAGCAGGGCGCGTCATCGCTGTTCCTGTGGGGAATAACGATTGCGCTGGTGCTTGTGCTAGGCATCGCGATGGCGTGCGTGAATATTCCGGCGCAGACCCTCATGCAGGAACACTCGCCCGAAGAAGTGCGTGGTCGCGTCTTCTCGCTGCAACTCATGATCTACAACCTGGGTTCGATCCCTGCGCTGATCATCGCCGGTCTGTTCGCGCAATACATCGACTTTGACGTGTTGCTCTTCGTCCTCGCCGCCAGCCTGTTACTATTCGGCTGGTGGGGCCGCTCGTATGTGCTGGGCAAGACAAGGATGGCTGTGTAGTTTTATATCCTTTGTACCACAAACACCAGTTCGCTCTCGAATACCAATCGTTTGATGATCCGCCAGCGTTTTACCTTCGCCAGCAATGCATGGAAGCGCGCTTCATAATGCTCAATCATGCCCTTTTGGCGACCGCCGAGGCTATGTGCCGGAAACGAGACGACCAGATAATCAGTCTGAATATCGCCTAAAAGCCGCTGCCCGGCGAAGGGATCGATCTGTTCCAGGCAGGGCAGGGCTTTGAGCAAGAAGGCCACGCCCGCGCGCTGCGTTGGACAGGATTGCAGCACGTCGCAGGCACATGCCTGACCCCGCAGGGGCAGCATTGCCATCCATGCCTGCAGGAAGTCCGTCATCCCCGCGTAGATATCAAAGGCGTCATATGCGGCATGTTCAGCCAATGGCATCCAGGGGATAGCGAGCGGGTGCAGGCCGCAGGCGATATCCAGCACGCTGCTGACGGGCGGCAGGAGAGCGAAAATCTCTGCGTAGAAGCGTTCCAGCACCGGCAATCGCTCGCGCGTCGAGGCATGATGGCTCATGATGGCGCGGCACGTTTCCCGCAGTTGGCTTTGATCGTTCGCTTGCAGCGCCAGCCGCAGCCGTTCGAGCCAGGCGGCATATGGATCTCCCGCGTCGAGAAACGCGCCGCCGACCTGGTGCAGCTTGTTCTTTGTGGCCTTAATCGCCTCTTTCAGGCTGCGCCGCCTGCCCAATTCTTGCGCGCCGATGTGCGCGATCAGCTCGCTGCACACGCCGCGGTACTTCGCGCTGGCCTGCACCGCCTCGACCAGCGCGGTGAGCGGCTCATTCTGCGCTGGCTTGTTCGTCATGGTCATGCCTCACACGTGCGGTAAGCTGGGTCATGAAGCGCAGGTTGTGGATGGTGGCGAGCCGCAAGAAGAGCGCGTCGTTCAACTTGAACAGGTGGTGCAGGTAGCCGCGCGAGTAGCGCGTGCAGCACAGGCAGTCGCAGAAGCGCGAGACGGGCGCGTCGGACTTGATATATTTATCGTCGTTGGCATAGATATACGACATCCACGTGTCCTCCAGGCCCGCTTCGCCGGTGAAGGTGTAGAGGCGGCAATGACGGGCATCGCGCGTGGGCATGGCGCTGTCGAAGATGCCGTAGCCCATACGCGCGCACTCGACAATGTTGGTGGGATGGCCGACGCCAAGCGCGTGCATAGGAAATTGCAGTGGTATCAATGCTCGCGTGTAGGCGATAAGATCGGTGAGCAGGTGTCCTTGCCCATCGAGCGGCCAGCCGCCGTAGCCGAAACCATCGAAGCCAATATCGAGCAAAGCATCGGCGCACTGCTTACGGAGATCGCGCGAGCCGCCGCCCTGAATAACGGCAAAGAGCAGAGGGCGCTGCTCCGGCGACAGGCGTTTCTCGGCGATAAGGCGCGTGAACTCCTGCTGGCAGCGTCTGGCCCAGGCAATGGTGCGCTTCACCGAGAGTTCCTGCATATCCAACGGAGCGTCAACGTGCGTGCATTGATCGAGGCAGACGACGATATCCGTGTCGTAGCTTATTTGTAGCTGTACGGCCTTCTCCGGCGTCAGGTGAAACTTGCGCCCGGCTCCTTCCGGCCTGATGGTAATGCCCTCGTCGCTCATCGTGCCATATTTCGCGTTCTCCTGGATCAGCGAATACGCCTGAAAGCCGCCAGAGTCGGTGATGATCGGTCGCGGCCACCCGCTCATCTGATGCAGCCCGCCCAGCGCCTGAATGGTCGATGATCCGGGCCGCTGCATCAGGTGAAACGTATTCATAACGACGGCCTCGATCGCGCAGCGTTCCAAATCTGCCGAGTCCACCGTTCGCACCACGCCATAGGTCGCGTCGGGCAGGAAGACGGGCATAGGTAATGTGCCGTGCGGCAGGGCAAGGTTGGTGGATTGCTTGTAGGTTGTCTCGATATTGCTGAGGGTTTGCTGATCCATTAAAGCTCCCTAAAACATCTCCGCCTGCAATTCAAGTCCGCTTTCTCGTACACGCGGCGGCTTTTTGAACGTACCGTATTGCGGGGGCATTTGCACGCTCGCGCCGCGCAGGAGTTCGGCGATGGTGAGTACCTGTAGACGCGGGTAATCGACATTCCATCCTGGAGAGTGATAATACCCGGCGCTGACGGCCTCGGTAATCATCTCTTTGCTCGAAGTCTCCAGTGTGATGAAGACGCCGATGGCGGCGTTTTCGCGCTCGACTGTGCCGCGGAGATCTCGCACGTCGCCCGGTTTGATGCGGCCCGATTTCACCTGCACCAGCACGCGCTTCGGCTTGTTATAAGCGTCGTCGATAAAGGTGATCACGCCATCAATGCCCCGGTCGCTGCCTTTCTTGCCGGTTTTGCCGTCCTCCTGGCTGCCCAATGGCTTCGCACGCACCAGAGAGAGCGCCCACCATTGGAACTGATAACGGTCGTCCTGGGCAAGCTGCCTGGCCGCGCTTATATCTCCTGGCTCGCCTCGTACTTTGAATTGGATATCCGGAAACATGCTTTCCAGGCGATACTTTTGCAGCGCGATGCTCAGATGGGTGATATCGATGCCGATCCACTTGCGCCCTAGCTTCTGCGCGGCAGCAATAGCCGTGCCGCAGCCGCAAAACGGGTCCGCTACGATGTCGCCGGGATTGCTGCTCGCGTTGATGATGCGCTCTAAGAGGGCGAGAGGCTTTTGTGTAGGATAGCCGAGACGTTCAGCAGCATGTGCGCTCACAGGAAGGATATCATTCCAGATATCTTGCAGCGGAATGCCCTGCATCTCGTCTAAGTAGCGTTTGTATCTTGGCACTGCGCCTTTAGAGGGCCAGTAAATGCGTCCGGCCTTCTCAAGTTCTTCGAGATTCTCTATCGTAAATTTCCAGTGATTGCCTCTGGCATTCGGATCAATACCCTTCCAGGGTTGACCAGATGAGCCGTTACGTGTGCCGGCGGCCATGAGGTCGCTAAGTTGGTACCTTCTTCCGTCGGGATCGCGATGCCGATAGAATTGATCTGTGTACTCCTCGTCGTAAGGCTGAAATTGCTGATGCCAGGTATATACTGCCGATTTAGAATAGAAAAAGATGGTATCATGGATGGGGCCAGGCCGATTTGCTGAACTATGGGCGCTCGTTCGCTTCCAGATGATTTCCGCGCGAAATTGATCAAGGCCAAAGATGGTATCAAGTAATATTCTCAAATAATGACTGGCTGTGGGATCACAATGCAGATAGAGGCTGCCCGTTGCTTTTAACACGCGGTGAAGCTCCATCAGTCGGATTGCCATCATCACGAGGTAAGCCATCATCTGGTTCGTGCCGATAAAGTCACGTAACGAGCCGATCACCTTGACAACGTGATCGGGGGATTGTGTGACAAGTTCGCGGTATGTCTGTTCGGCGGCCTGGTTCCAGTGCCAGGTATCCTCAAAAGCGGTAATTTGCGCCTCGCTCTCGCTTCCGCTTTCATCTTTGTAGAGAACGTTGTAATTGTGATTGGAGTTGAACGGCGGGTCAAGGTAGATCAGGTCGATGCTGTCGTCGGGGATATATTCGCGGAGGATGCTGAGATTGTCACCGTAAAACAGGGTATTCTCGGTGATTGGCTGCTGACTCATACTGCGCTCCCTCGCTCTCCATTACATAGTTGTATGGTGTGATGCGAGGTCTATCATAGCACAGGTATCAAGTTAAGACAATCCAAATCAATTGTTCAGGCGAGAGTCTGCAAACTATCTTGATTATTTTATGGCCGGCCCACACATGCACTATCTTATCCTCGCTGGCGGAGGCAATGGGCCTTTTCGGGTGTCCATGCTACCGCAGCGGGCCTACTCCTGCTGGGACTGTAACTGACGAAACGCCAGCAGCAACTTCTGCCTGGTCTCAGCTATTGACGTTGGTTGCGTCTGCCTTGCGCACCTCATGTCTTAATTTCACGGGCTTCACAGGGTCACAGCTTATTACTGTTACAACTACCCTTCTCGCAACGTCTAAGCAGATAGCAATGCAATCCGTGGAGGTCGTAAGGCTCTGCCCCGCCCAAGATCGCACAAACGCGAACACATAGGGCAGGGCAGAGCCTTACGACCCTACGGGTGAGAAATATATGTTGTCAGGAGGCATAGTTCATCTATGTTTGGTTTAAGCCTGATCGATATTCTGTTTCTGGTAACGGTCATCCTGCTTGTCCTGAACGGACTGAACAACGGGGCCGTTACCAGCCTCGTCAACCTGCTGAGCATCCCGCTTGGCTTTCTCGTCGCGTACCTGTTTGGCTCCCGCTTTACTGTTTTGCTGGCCGCCAACGGCTGGCCGGTGACGCCCTTGCTCGCGTATATTATCCTGTTCTTTGGCACTGTTCTGGTCTTGCATATTATCGCGACAATCATCCGAGGGGTGGTGGAAAAGACGCCAATCATCGGCCCATTCGTTGGTCTCGCGGATAAGCTGCTCGGCGCTGTGATTGGCGTTGTCGAGGCGTGGCTGCTGTGGGTGGTGCTGCTGCTTGTCCTGCATGAATTTTTGCTGCATAATCCATCAGGCGTGACGGCATC
>Ga0207416_1003822_pt1 | contig 13799 bp, 9 predicted proteins | sample PaiPotPPM11metaG_FD_184107 | JGI IMG/M metagenome (GOLD analysis project Ga0207416, IMG submission 184107) | Iron sulfur acid spring bacterial and archeal communities from Banff, Canada, to study Microbial Dark Matter (Phase II) - Paint Pots PPM... ...
CCTGGAATGGCATCGGGTACGGACGGGGATCAGTTGGGGGATGGCAAAAGAGGGGATCATCCGACACGCGATTCGTTCCTATCTCGCCCGTCCGTGGTATTGCCTACCACCAACTGCGTAAGTCCTAAAGAAATTAGACGCATTGACCTCATTGCGCTTCCCAGCAGCAGCCCTCGCAGCATTCGGCCATACGTACTCATATTTCGGTGCAGCGGGCGTGGGCGCGATTGGAACGCTCTGGGCTTCGCTCGCCCTCAATCAGGGTGTCTCATTCTTTTTCATTCTCTCTGGCTTCATCCTCATGCATGTGTATCCCTCACTCAATTTACGCGGGGCGCGGCGCTTCCTCGTAGCTCGTGTGGCCCGCATCTGGCCGATGCACATCGTAGCGCTTATCATCCCGATATTTATTCTGCCTCGGCAGGTCTACCCCGGAGCGCTTCATCTCCGTGCCCTGCTCTTCAACTTCTCGCTTCTGCAGATGTGGACGCTCAAGCCGGTACCCTCAACGAATTCTGTGTCATGGAGTCTGTCCGTGGAGTTCTTTTTTTATGTCGTGTTTCCCCTGCTCCTTTGGAGGTGGCGTCAGACGTGGTGGGCCAAGCTCATTTTGACCCTGCTCATCACTGTTGGTATCGTGCTGATCATCGATTATCGGTTACATCAGCCGCCGCGCCTGCCGATCCTCGGCTTCTTCGTCAACGCCCTGCCAATCGTGCGCCTCTTCGAGTTCACTCTCGGCATGGCAACCGCGACGTTGTGGCGCGTCGTGCGCCCTCGTATCGCGCTCGGGGTTTGGCGAGCCACGCTCGTCGAGTTGGCAGTGGTCGCACTCGTCTTCGTCGTGATGGCGTGCAGTTCCACATGGGCAGACCAAGCCACGCACACGCATTGGATAGCCACTGCCGGTAAATGGGAAGAAATGTCGACACGCTCGCCGTGGATCGGTCTCGCCGCATCGTGGTGGCTGCGCTCCAGCGGCTTCATCGCGCTACCGTTCGCGGCGTTGATCTTTGTGATGGCGCTCGAACAAGGATGGATCTCACGACTGCTTGCGTTCTCGCCCCTCGTGCTACTCGGTGAGATCAGCTACTCGCTTTACCTCCTCCACCCGACACTTGTCGACTGGTATGCGCTTCACCCTATTTACTTCATGCATCTGCCGGACTATCTGCGCTATCCCCTCTTTTGGGTAACGCTCATCCTCGCCTCTTATCTTTCATGGTCGATTGTCGAAGTGCCATCTCGGAGGATAATTGTCGGTCAGTACGACCGTGTCTTCGGTGTAAAGGAATCGCGCCGTACGTTGATGGAGCGTATTGTGCCGACGACCGACTTTGTGCGCTCGCGTTTCTCATTCACGGCTCCGTCGTGTCGGCGCACAACCATCGTCGCCGCTGTCTGCCTCCTGATCGGCACGTATACGACGATAGCGGCAGCCCCGCCGAGAGTGGGTGCGCTGAATAAAGCACAGGAACCACCACACATGAGTGTCGACTATTTTGGGGGCATCGCGCTCGATCCGCTGCCCACCCATGTGACGCGTGCCGCTTTCCCAACTGCTAAGATTCCCGTCGCCGGTTGGGCGATTGATTTCACACGGCACACTGTGGGGCGCGGCGTCTTCATTTGTGTGGATGGCAAAATGAACCTATGGACGCCGTATGGATACCAACGCCCTGATGTCGCGTCCGTGTTTGAAGATGAGCGCTTCCTCCGCTCCGGATATTCTGGCGAGATTCCACTGGATAAACTCGTCGATGGCGCGCATTCATTCACGATCCGGATGGTCTATCGCGGATCGAATACGTATGTGGAATCGCGGCCGTTTTCGTTTGTTCTGACGTCATGACTGCGGCGGGATTTCATGCGTGGGTAAGCGGAGAAAACCAACGGGGAGCTCCTTTCCCCTGAGAAATCAGTACTTCGTCTCGGGGTTCGCCTTTGACGGTTGGTAAATTCAGCCTCCCATCATGGACCCGCTATCTGAATCTGCTGCACCCCAATGCTAAAGCAGCGGATATCGGGGCTGCTGGAAATGTCACTAGGTCGGACGCATCCCTCGACAGCGTGCAATTCGATCGTGTTCGTCCCTGCTTCCAGCGGAATATGAGCGACATTTACGGCTTGAGTCATACCGACAGCGATGAGCGGGACCGTTTTGAACACCTGTCCATAGGCGCGGATTTCAATCGTTAGCGGCTTGAAGATCGGTGTGGTCAGGAAACTGAGCGTCACTTCTTCGGGTCGCTGCGCGATGATGACGATTTGACCGTCCTGTTCCATCTCTCGTTCCGGCAGACCATCACGCTGCCCGGCCCCAGCGAGCCACCCGGAGCCAAGAGTGGGATAAAATGGTTCGACGTTCACCGATGCCCCGATTGGAATCTGCCAAGCGGTCAATCCCTCCGTACCGCTATCGTAGAAAGGGACTCCGAGATGCCGTATCAGAAATGAGCGCATCCCGGCATAGCTCTCCGGTTCAACGGTGCGGTGCATCACGACGTACTTGATGCCGTTATGCCGTAACACCTCTTTGAACCCTCCCTTAGGAAGGATATCACCTTGATTTTCGGTCAGTTGCAAGTGCATTCCATCGCCGACCGGTTCAAACTGTGAGAGATACGGCACATTGTAGACGGAATCCAACATCCGCGATGTGACGCGCGGTACATACCCGAACACCAGCGGCTTATGATGGACAGTCTGATAGTACTGATACGCGCCGGAGTAGACGAACGGGACATCGAGGAGTAAACCCTGTCCGGTGTCATTACCGATTTCTCGATACAACTCAGGCATATGAACGGCCGTGGTCGGATACGGGAAGCCCCAGAGGATACTCTGCGCCAACGAAATGCCCATGAGGACAATAATCGTGCTGTTTATCGCGAGACCTCGAACGCAGGCACGCATTGCGGCGATCGTTAACGCACTCAGGACTGCCAATGCGAGCAGCGGTAATATCGAAAGGCGGTTGGGCGCCCGGAAGGTGGAGAGTAAGGGCCAACCAAAGACCATCTTGTATGTGGGCAGGGTGATGATACGGTGTCCGACGACGAAAAGCGCGGGACCACAGGCAAGCACCAGCCCACCGACGCCGAGGATCAACCAGAAATACGTGGTACGACCTCGATTGTGCCGGAAGAGCAGCGCTGCTAACCCGAGTAGCAGTAGAGGATAGCCGAAGAAGTTCGATGTCTCAATTGGCTGGAACGGTGTCTTTACGCGGGCATAGATCCGCTTGGTATACGAGCCGAGCAGGGGGTTCGTAGGGCTTGGTAGCACGAACGTAGCGAGATCGGCGGAAAGTGGCTCAAGGGAGGTTTTAGCAACAAGCTGACTAGTGGCGCGTACATCTGGATCCACGCGCACATAATCAATAAGTGCGGGAACGGTGATGATCGCCGCGACGGTGATTGCTAATGCGCCCAATCGAAGATTATATGGGTTGGTGAACCAATGTCGGTCGGCGATGAGGCCACCTAAAATAAAGAGCGCACCGAAGGGCACTAGAAAGTACGCCAAAAAGTAGACCTCTGAGAGCGGAACAAGTGCGATCCCGATCCCTGCGAGCAGCGCGTTTCGCCATGATGGACGACGATAGAAAGCAAAAAGTCGCCAAGCACAGAAGGGTAGCCATTGTAGAGTGAGGAGCCCGAGATGCCCAGCAGCCCGCGCGAAATGATACGTGGAGAAGGTGTACAGGAAACCCGCCGCGAAGCACGCGAAGCGATCCGTGACAAATTCCCCAGCGAGCAGATACATCGTGAGGCCGCTGAGCACGAAACTGAGAAGGACGAGGAGGTTATACGCACCGAGTGGGCTGGTCACCCACTGAAGGAGGAATCCAATGACCGTATTGACGTGAGCATCAACAAAGACCTGGACAGAGGGAAGTAAGGCGAAAACGTCGTGCGTGTGGTTGGGGTCATGACCGGAGAGGATGGCGTGTCGGGTGGCCCAGAGTGACCAGACATACCAAAGGTTGTCGCCATCCGGGCTTGGCCCGGAAATCATGGTGGTCAAGTGGAACACGAGCGGGAAGGTGACAACGACACTGAGGAGTGTATAGACAAGTAGGGCTATAATCCAGTGATTGCGCTCGATCCAACGTTGCTGGGAGTGTTGCGGCAATGATTGGACCATTCCTATGTTATCCGTCAATACGGTCATGAGTGATCTCCTTCGTGAAGGGTTATGCCCTAAACGTTACTGTTGGCGAAATCAGCTTGCCAACGCCAACGCCGCGAAATGTGCGCAGCGCGTCTCAGCGCGCGGCACTTCATTGAGCCAATCGGTCACCCGTCTGACATTGACCGCCACCGCAGTCGCGACGTGTTGCAGATGCGTCTTCGCTTGACCGCGATAGCGCGCCCGGCGCATCCCGAAGGCGCGCACCCCTTGCGACAGCGTCCCCTCGATCCCTTGGCGGCGCTCGTATTGCGCCGCGAACGCCGCCGTCTCTTGCCGTTGTCGCGCCACTCGCATCGCCTCGTGCTCCTCCCGCGACAGGAGTGTCAGGTTGCGTGGCTGGCTCTTGGCGCGCGTGCATTGCGCTCGTGCGCTACAGGCCAGACAGTCGGCGGGTGCGGAGGCGCCATGGATTATCGACCGACCGCGCGCGGTCTGCATCGGGAACCAGCGCACACTCCGCCGCCCTTGCGGACAGGTCACCACCCCGGCATCCCAATCGATCCGGAAGTGGTCCACATCGTATCCCGTCCCCGCGCGTGCCTGCCACTGCCGATCTTCGTACGTCGGCCCGAACAGATCGATGTCGTAGTTGGCCCGGCTCTCCACGAGGTTGCGGGCACGGATGTAGCCCGCATCGACCAGGTGTCGTACGGGGAGCAGCCCCGCCCGCGCCAATCCCTCATGGATGACCGCCAGATGCGCGACATCGGTCTCGGTGGCGACCGTTGTCTCGACCCGCGTGAGCAGATGCGGCAACTCGTCGTCGCAACTCTCGCTCAGATGCATCTTGTACCCCGTCCAGCCCAGCCCGCGCTTTTCGCTGTAGCGCGCCTCCGGCTCATGCGGGGTGTCGATGCGCATCGCGCCGCCACGGGCATCTGCTTCGGGTCACGCAAGCGCACCTGCCCGTCCAGCATGACATATTGCGCGAGCCAGGTGCGACGTAGCAGGTCGACGGCGGGGAGCAATCGGAGTGCGGCGGGCGCAGTCGGTGCGAAGAGGGCGGTGAGCAGCGCGATGCCGTCCACCCCAACCGTCTCGCCATACGCTTGGCGTGCCTCTTTTCCTTTGGGCAGGCGGTACTCCTCGATTCGGCGACTGTAGCGCGCGAACCAGTCCGCCGGGGCACGCTCCCGCAGCCAGTCGGGGGCGGCGAGCGCGACGGCATTGAGCGCAGCACGCAACGTCTCGCTCACACATTCCAGGCGGCTGAGCACGCGCAGCGCACCGAGGACATGCGTCGCATCGGTGCGTTGCTGCCCGCGCGCCTTGAGGTAGCCGCGTTGCGTGCACTGCGTGAGGAGCGCATCAAGCAGGAGATGTTCGGCACCGCCGCCGACCAACCGGGCGCGGAACTCCGAAAGCACCGAGAAATCAAACCCGGCGTCGGTCAGGTCCAAGCCGAGCGCGTACTTCCAATCGATCCGTGCCCGCACGGCCTCGGCGGCCTGCCGGTCGGGGAGCCATTCGGCGAACTGCATCACGGTGACGAGGGCGAGGCGCCACGGTGTCTCAGCAGGGCGACCCCGCACAGCGAACAGGGGAGTGAAGAAGGTATCGTCATAGATGGCACCGAACACATCGCGCATCTGCATGTAGACGTTGCCTTTGGGAAAGGCAGCGCGCGCAATCCGCGCAGTATCGTCGGGAGTCGGGCCGATCGGTTCCGGCTTCAGGGACATCCGCTACCTCCTGAGGTGAGACGCGACTGATGTCCCGAGTATGGCAGAAGACGCCCGGCGACCGCGACCCCCGATTTCGCCAACAGTATCCTAAACTTCTGTAAATAGCGATGGCTGGAGTTCATCTCCACGGCGCTCGACGCGTGGGCTTATGCCAACGGCGTGCAGTTGGAATTCTCCCGCCCGGCAAAGCCGACGGACAATGCCTACGTCGAATCGTTCAATGGGCCCTTCCGGGAGGAGTGCCTCGATCAATACTGGTTCGCGTCGCTGGAGGAGGCCGCGACAGATCATCGAGGCGTGGCGAGTGGAGTACGATACCGAGCGGCCGCATCGATCGCTGAAGCAGCAAACACCGGGGGCTTTTGTGGCTGGGAAGTAACTGCTAACGTTTAGGATGGACACACTTCGGGGCTCCGGTCAAGTAGGCTAACGATAAAATGGGGAAGTCGGGCGAGAAACTACGGCAGAAAACCCGGTATGAGACGCTTCCGCCCCCGTTGCCAGTATGCTCCCGTCCAATCGACCGTATGGATGGCATCCCGGATACGATGGTCCCGGCGGTAGTCATGGATTGCCTGCCGACACGACTCCATCGCGCCATAGTCATCGATAATACAGTAGCCTCCGACCGACAGCTTCGGATAAAGGGCGCGGAGCGCATCCATCGTAGACTCATACATATCACCGTCGAGGCGCAGGATAGAAAGCCGCTTGATCGGCGCGTGAGGAAGAGTATCCCGAAACCATCCGGGTAGAAAACGCACTTGATCGTCAAGCAGGCCATAGCGGGCGAAATTGGCGCGCACCTCATCGAGCGACACCGCGAGTTCGGGGCGCGTATGGAGCCAATCGTCGGCATCCTGGGGATAATGCTCGGCATTCGGCGGCGGCAGCCCCGCAAACGAGTCCGCGACCCATACGGTGCGATTCGAGCGATACGCTTTGAGGATCGCGCGCATAAAGATGGTCGCGCCGCCGCGCCATACGCCCGTCTCGATGACATCACCGTGAACGCGCCTAGTCAGCACATCCTGCATGCAAAATTGCAGGTTCTCAAGCCGCTTCAGCCCGATCATCGTATGCACGGCCACGGGAGCGGGCCAATCCCGCCCTTCCTCCCGCACCTGCGCGTCAAATGATGGGTCCGTCTGCTCACCATAAATGGTGTTCGCGAGGCAGCGCTTCATCAGCTCCAGATAGAGCGCCATTGCTGGTTCATTCTGTTCATGGCGGCGGCGAAATCGCATGATTGCCATCTCCTCATCTCCTCAATCCGTTTTCCGCAGCCGTCATGACCTGACCCCCAACTTCCGGCAGATTTCGCCGACCGCAGTGCCGCCCTCCGCCTGGCGCAGGGCCGCGACGACTTGTTGCTCGGTGAACCGCGATGTCCGCGTCCTGCTCCTCCTTCGATAATGTTATTTCTAACATATCAGGATGGACCAGAATTCGGGGGGCAGGTCAAGTCATCCACGAAGGCCCCGTATTATCGCGTACAAGTGAGTGCCATCGGTGTACCACTCAAACCGATATTCGTTCCCGCGATTCGTATAAGGATTTGGTGTGTCTTCCCATCTTTCACCTGGGGCGGTGGAGCGAAAACGAATGAATGATTTCCATTTCCTTTACCTGCGTCGTGCAGGTCGGCGCGGAACGTATCGGCAACGAGCGTGGCGAGTATTGATGTCCCATCGAAAATCTCCACACTTATAGGAGTGTCGGGTTTGCTCATATCATACGCCCATCCCCCGATTGCTATACAAGTATTTCTTTCATGATACCCTTCAAAAGACCCTTCGGGAGTTAAAGTCACAGTCCCTAGTGGGACCGAAGATGTGGTAGAGGATGTGGCTGCAGTCGAGGATGTGGCTGCGGTCGAGGGGGCGCTGGTGGCAGGAGGGATACCGGTCGTCGGTGGTGGAACCTTAGTAACAGTACTGAAACCAGCACACGCTGCGAGCATGAGCGAGAGGAAATTAATCATGATACTGCTGAACCATCTATTGCGAACGGGGCCCTTCTTGGGGGAACGATGCATGATTGTCTCTCGCATAAAAAGAACTCCTTTGTATCATCCCCGTTCAGTCGTCGCCACCAGCGGGCGAAAGAGAAGGATTCACTGGGGTGACGGCCTTTGGGATCACGCTGGCCGACCGCTTCCTCCCGAAAGCCAGGAATGGTTTCTCGATCGTGAGATAGAAGAAGACGCTCATGAGAAAGAGTGCTACAGCGGTGTGCCAAAGCACTTGAAAGAAACGGTCGAATGGCGCCGCTTCGGCAATGGCGGGAAATCGGTTGAAGACATAAATGAGCGGCATGTGCCACAAATACGCTGAGTAACCGATCAAGCCGATCAGCCGAAGCGGGACGACCGATAGCACCCCCTTTATCCAATCGCCCCCGGTGAGGGTGCCGGCGATCATCAGCGTAAATCCAAATGAGACGGAGATTTGCCGCAAGTAGTACCGGAACAGTGAATCATTCTCGCTAATCTTCCTCATACAGAAGATCACGGCAACCACCCCAACAATGAAGAGCATACTGCCCATCCAACGAGCGGGGAGGATGGCCGGTCTTGGCCGTGTTTGATACCGTGTATAGAGATTCGCCAAGGTAATGCCGAGGCCAAAATCCACCAATTGCGCGGGAAATTGCCGCGAGAGATATTCTCGAATGGTCGGCTCATCCACACCATACCGGGCAACAGTGCTCTGGAGATAATGCACAAATGGCCCGAAGGAGTTTTTGCACAAATAGAGCCAGGTGAGTGTGAGTGCCGCAAAACATGGCAACGTTATCATCCATCTGTTACGATAGAAGAGTATGACCATCCATGGAAGCACTACGTAGAAAATTGCCTCAATCGTCAACGTCCACAACGCGCCATTCACATTGTACGAGCCGGATGTGATCGGAAAAAGATGCTGCACAAAGAGTACATGGGCTCCGAGCATCGCCAAGCCAATACGACTATACACGAATTCTGGGTCAATGATAAACGGACAAAGCAATGTGAGCATCAAAAACAGGCAGCAATAATAGGCGGGAACGATGCGAAAAAACCGACGACGTGCGTACATCCGCGTACTTGGCCGCGGCTTTCCTAGAAAGTCAGCGCGGAGCCAGTATTGACTCAAAAGGAACCCGCTTAAGACAAAGAATAGGTCAACGCTAACAAATCCCGTAGAAAGGAATGGCGTTAAGTTAATCTTACCGCTACTAAGTGGGATATTCAGAAACACAACGGGCGAGCCAGAAAGAACGAAACTATGGTAAATGATGACCAAAATCACGGCAACAGCACGAATGCCATCCAAGGCCGGGAGAGATCCAGCTGAACTTCCGGGGATGAGGAAGGGACGTAGGAGCCTGGGTTCGGTCGTCTCCTGTGATTTCGTTATCATCTTTTACCCACCTCATCACGATGCGGCTGCGCTGTGAGGCGATCAAGATGTTTCCGAAGCGTATCGCGCATTTTCGTGGGGTCATAACACTCGCGCACGAACCGGGATGCGTTCTTCTGTATCTGGCGCCAGAGTGCCGCATCTTCATGGAGGCGCACCACCTGTGTCGCGAACTCCTCCGCATCGGTTGCGATCAGCGCCTCCACCCCGTCGGTGATCCCCAATTGCTCCCCCAACAATCGCGAGACGACGCAGGGGACACCATGCGCCATCGCTTCGATAACCTTCAGCGGGATGCCGGCGGCAAACCGATGCGGCGCGACGAAAACGCGGCAGCCGTCGAAGAAGTTGACAAGGTCCTCCACGTACCCCGCCAGCGTCACTTGGTCGGCGAGGGCCGACGCTGCGGATTGCACATCGGAAGATGCCCCTATCCCCACGACAGTCAGAGGAATAGCGCGGCGGGCCTGGATGGCCGGAAAGACCTGCTCCAGAAAGAAGAGCAGCGCATCGTTGTTGGGTGCCGTCGCGAGGTAGCCAAGGAACCCGAGTCCCTGCCGCGACCCGAAGCCCGGCACATCCTCGCGTGTGGTGATCGCGTGCCCCCAAACGGTGATCGGGACTTGAGGATGATAGCGCTCGATCGCCTTCCGTTCGATCTCGGAGACGGTAAAAACCATATCGGCGGAGCCAATGAGGGCCAGTTCCGCACGAATACGCCGTTCCTGGTCACGCGGGGTGATCGGCGCGCCCATAATCTCCGACTGATTCGCCTCTCGCAGGCTGAAAAGCGCCTCCGCGTCGTAGATGATCGCGATGCCCGGATTCGCCGCGCGGATCGCGGCTATCAGTGGCGCGTTATGCGGTCGGCTCACAATAGCGATGTCATAGTACCCACGGCGAGCTTCAATTTGCGCCCGCGTATCGGGCGCACTATGAAGCACTTCGACACCCTGGCTCTGCAATTTCTGCGTCATCGGCTCGCGCGGCGTCGGGTCTGTCGCGGGGAGATAGGAGACGATATTTTCCGCCGCAACGAGCGCGTCTAAGAGGGCGGCAGTACGCGGGAAGCCACTCCCGATGCTCATAATTGGCACGAGATCGTCGATCACCAGCACGCGCGCGCCTTTTCGGCGCTCGCGCCACCGCAAGATATCGGTACCCGGCGCGCCATGGTCGCGCGCAAGGTCGGGCCATTTTTCCGTCAGTGTCGCGCGATTGCGTAATTGGAGCGCGACCGCGCGATCCCGTCCACTACTGGCGTGCTCGAGATGCAGGGCGATCGCGTGCGACGCGTATCGCACACGCTTTCCTGCATGCCACATACTCAAGCAGAGGTCGACATCTTCGTAATATGCGGGCGAATACCGGGGATCGAAGCCACCGACGGCTTCGAAGACATCCCGCCGAACAAGCAGACAGGCAGCCGAACAGTAATCGACCTCGCGCTCGTAGGAGTATTCCGGGGCGGTCGGATTCTTTCCACGCCCATACCCCAGTGTCGAGCCGTCCCGCCAGAGGATGCTTCCTGCCTCCTGCAATGTACCGTCCGCGAAGATGAGTTTAGCACCAACCGCCCCGCTGTCCGGATGATGGTCCATCGTCTCCACGAGTGCATCGAGCCAGCCAGGCATAGTCAATACATCACTGTTCAGAAAGCAAATGAATTCACCGCAGGCGAGCGCGGCGCCATGATTGCAGGCCTCGCCGAAACCTTCATTCTCAGAATGCGTATGCACACGGACATTGTCGAGCGAATCGAGCAATTGCGGCGTTGCATCCACGGAGGCATCGTCGACGAGTATGACTTCGAAAGGAACGTTCCCCGGTGTCGCGCTGAGGTTCTCGAGCGATAGATAGAGATAATGCGCCTGGTTATAGATCGGGATGACGATACTCACGCGGGGGTGTGCAACAGATGGGAAACCCAGCCGTTGCCGCGATGCGAGCAGGACTTGGAGTTTCGTCCTGGCGATCATCTCGATCGGCGCGTGCGTCTGCCGGAACGAGGCATCCATTTGATCGACGGTCCGTTGGATGGTCTCCTTGAGCAGGGCCGACACCTGCCGGGTACGTAAGTCAAGCAGGCGCACAGACTCCTGTTCCATTTTTGTCGTCTTGGGCACGCCGAGAGCGGGGGAAATGTCAACCTGTAGCGGATAGGACGGACCATACGTGAATGCGATGAGGCCATCTTCCAGATAACGTTGTACGTCATCGGGGCGGACGCGATGCGCCCAGCGACTCAGGTACAATTCGCGGTCACGCAGCGCGCTCTCCGATAGAGGATCAGCGCATCCATATCGGTACAGGATGCTCCCGGCGCAGTATCGAGTCTGGTCGCCAAATTCGCGGACGCGAAGGCAGAGATCGACATCGTACAAGATCGTGGCAAAGGCGGTATCGAATCCCGCCAACGTCGTGAAGCGGTCGCGACGAACGAGCGAACCGACCGCGCTCGTGGCGGTGACACGATGATGCGCCTTAACTGCGGGATGATCAGCAGGGAAACCACGATACAGCGCGACCGGGAAACCGTCTTGCCCGATCATGATTCCCGCGTGATCAATCGTGTCGTTCAGCGCGAGCAGCCGACTCCCAATCACCGCCGCCTCGGGATGGACCTCGGCCTCCTCCACGAGGGCGACCAGCCAATCGGATTGTGGCACGGTAGTATGATGGAGGAACACGACATAGTCACCGAACGCCTGCGCTGCTCCTTCGTTACAGGAAGCGGCGAAATTAGACGGTGCGTCGGTATGCACGAGGCGCAATCGCTCCCCGTATCCGGCGAGTAGCTGAGCTGGAATCGCGGCGGTATCAGTGATAACCAGCACCTCGGCTGCGAGGCGGTTTGGCAGGGTAGCGAACAGGGCGTGCAAACACTGATGCGTCAGCGACATCCAGTCGGGGATGGGAAGAATCACCGATACGGTGGGCATTTCCATCTTTCTGGTCATCATTTCTCAGACTCGCGCCGGATGCGGCGCACGACTCGGGCGAAGAAACTGCGGTGCACAGGTTGCACCATTGCTTCCAAGAGGGCGATGTGTGCATTTTTCTCGCGCCACGATTGCTCGAGATGGGCCACGTAGCGATTCGTCTCCCACGCATATGCATCTTTCTCTGCGGTTAGCACGCCTTTCTCCGCGGTTAGCACGCCGATCTGCCGCGCGTGTTCTTCAATGCCTCGCCCAAGAGTGACCAGCAACGAATGGTCATCACAATCCTGCGTGAAACGTCGATCGTGCGCGGCGGCGAGGAGCTGACGTAATTCCGTCTCATGCTCGGTAAGAAAGGTGATGCGTTCGGTCAGTAGCACCATATGCCCCTGTTGATCCTTAACCTTCGCTTCGAGGTCCATTGCCCACGCCTCGAGTTCCCTTCGTGCCGTGGTGAGACGCTGCACTTCCGCGTCGCGTTTTGTCAAGGCCGCTTGTACCGCAGCCAGTTCCACGTCCCGTTCCGCGTTTCGCCCCTGACGATCCCGATACAATTCAATGCGCTCTCCCAGGAGAGCATAGTAACGCAACAAATCGGGGTTGCACTGTACCGCAGTAAAGAAGTCCTGTAACAGGGTGGCTCCTTCGTCCCCCACCGCAATGATGCCTAGCCCATGACCATACCGAAACGTACAGTGGGGATAGTGATGCTCGAGTTCATGCCAGACTTGCCAGACGCCAAAATCCGTCTGATGCTCGTTGACGTCATGCAGTAGCACAACGCCACGGCATGTCATCTTCGGCAACCATGTCTCAAAGTCGTGCTTCACCGCCTCGTACGTGTGCAAACCGTCGATATGCAGCAGATCAATAGTCTGATCGTCAAATCTGTCCAATGCATCATCGAAAAGACCTTGTATCAGAGTGGAGAACCGCCCATAGCGTGGATCGTGGTATGCCCTTAATTCCGCGAGCACTTCCGCCCCGTAATATCCCGCTTGTTCGTCCCCCTCCCATGTGTCAACGGCGTAACACGCGGTATCAAGGTCAAGCGCGTCTACCGCCTGGCAAAAAGCGCAGTACGAGTCGCCCTTGTGCGTACCAAGCTCGACAACTCGCTTCGGGCGCAATAATTGCATGAGCACGAAGGCGAGCGGGATGTGCGGATGCCAGGAAATGACATCGGTGAGCCGTTGCGGCATCTGGAGCGCGAGCGGACAGTCAAGAACATCAAAATGTGCCGTCACCGAAATACCTTCCCTCGTCACGAAATTGAATGCCGTATTCGTCTCGGGCTGACCTGTCTCGGGGCGGGTCACGCATCATACTAGGCGCGGTATGTTTCGATGCCGCACACCGCAGGCGCTTCCTCATTGGCGATACAGTATCACAAACATTTTGAGATGTAACGCGCTGAGTTGCGTGCAACACTGCTGTCAGAAGAACTAGAAGCTGTCTGAGAAGGGTCAAGCGCGTGCGAGGCGGCGCACCATCAGGCGCGTCATCGTCGCGTAGATCATCGCCTCGCTCGTCGCGCACAATCGCTCGTACTCCTTCGCCAGCCGTCTGCT
>Ga0207416_1003824_pt1 | contig 13798 bp, 11 predicted proteins | sample PaiPotPPM11metaG_FD_184107 | JGI IMG/M metagenome (GOLD analysis project Ga0207416, IMG submission 184107) | Iron sulfur acid spring bacterial and archeal communities from Banff, Canada, to study Microbial Dark Matter (Phase II) - Paint Pots PPM... ...
TGGTCCCCATACTTTTATTCCTTGGAAACTGCCAACTACCTGCCTCTTTGATTTGAATTCAGGATCGATAGGACCTTCAGCTTTAGAATAATTAGTTCCGGTGCCACTAAGTGATATAGTATCAGCTCCCGCTGCTGCAGCCGGCGCTTTCGGTGCTACCGCTATCGTTGGCTGCACTAGTTTGGGTGAACTAGCTGGACCTGCAGCTGGAGGGATAGCGGCTGCGCTTCTCATTTTAGGATTCTGTGCCAGAGGAGTCAATTCCTCCAATCTCTTTATCGCACGCTCGAGAGAAAGCTTTTCGGCTTTCTGATAATGGGCAACTAATTTATCTCCGATTTTTGTATTTCTTATAATAGTGTCAATAACCATCTTGGCATTGTGATCGGCTTTTTGCCTGTAGTTTTTAACCCAGTAACAATCGCCAAAAAACTCTAACGGTTTGATCTGATAAATTAAATCAACTACTTCACCTGTCACTGCCTCTACTGTGACATTTAGGTCAGCAGATAATGTTCCCCCTGTCAAAGGATCTAGACCTTTCTCCGTCCATTTATAAGTTGCATATATCCTATCTGCATAGGCATCCATTTTGAAACCAGAACTTTTTAAATCATTGCTAATACTGGAAATATCGGACCAATCTGTAAGATCGACTGGCATCCTAAAGACACCCAATCTGGAAGCGTGTAAAGGATAGACGCCTCTTTTTGCAATTTCGGATAACATTATCCATACTCGATCCTTTAGCAGAGCAGACATCAAAATAACCCTGAAGCTAAAAGGGCTAAAAGGCTTTCTATGAATTATCGTCGTCAGGGCAAGTCATTTCTTGTATTGCTTTATACCTAGCGTCCATCTCCTCTGCTATTTTTATGATGTCTTCTACTTGATATTTTGACTTCGGAAAATACCATCTAATTCCGACCTTATGGCCAATACCATCAATATCGTGAATCATTCCCTTGTCCGCATCTACATTGTACTTGTCATCATTATTTCGTTCCCGTACTTCTAGACCTCTTTTCGTTTTATCTTCTAATACGAGATTTAGGTTATCATCGTAGATAAAATAAAATTTGCCCTTTATTGGAGGAGATCTATCCGCTTGCATAGATTTGTCTTAGTCTAGCTCACTTATTTTTCTATTGGATTGCCTATCATATTCCCCCATTCAGTCCATGATCCATCATAATTTCGTACTGAAGGGTATCCAAGAAGGTATTTTAGGACGAACCAAGTATGTGATGACCTTTCACCTATCCTGCAATATGCAATGATCTCCTTGTCTGGAGTTATTCCTTTTCCATCATAAAGTGATCTGAGATCTTGAACGCTTTTGAAAGTTCCATCTACCTCTTTAATTGCTTGGGCCCATGGAACATTTGCTGCTCCCGGAATATGACCGCCTCTTTGTGCATGTTCCATAGGATATTCTGGAGGAGCTGTAATTTCCCCTGTAAACTCTTTTGGTGAGCGAACATCTACCAGTGCGGTTTCAGCCTTTTCCATTGCACGCTTCACATCCGGAAGATATGCACGGACCCCTTCATCAGGCGGTTGGGCAATGTACTTTGAGGAGAAGCGTCCTTCAGCTGGTGTGGGATCTTGCTTTGTATATTCTCTTTTCTCCAATTCCCACTTTTTCCTTCCTCCGTTCATTATTTTGATTTTTTTGTGCCCGTAATACCGAAAAACCCAGAATGCAAACGCTGCAAACCAGTTATTGAAATCTCCGTATAATATAAGCTCGGTATCAGGAGTAGCTCCCACTTTCGACATAAGAGCCTCAAACTGCTGCTTATTGATTATATCCCGGCGATCTGCATCGTTGATATCTTTTCTCCACCAAACCAAATATGCGTTGGCTAAATGACCCTGCCGATATGCATTTTCAGGATCGTAATCAACCTCAAGGATTCGAATATTCGCATTTTTTCCATGGATATTGTCTGCAACCCAGTCAGTTTCACATAAGACTTCTGGATGAGAGTAAGAGGTAATATTTGACATAACAATACTATCTTTCTCTAGTACTTAATATTTTGTTGACGCGATGCTCGGCTGATCTACTCTTCATTTTCCAAGCGATCTGGCTGACCACCGTTCGGTGCTATTAAAAAATCAAATAGAGAGGTAAGCAACAATGTTTAGGCGAATTTGTTTCATGATTGAAGCTTTGGTTGTAATAAGAAAGGTTGTAATAATAAATTATCCAAAAGTGTTTACCTAAACCGGTCAATCCGCAATTAGCGTTAATGATTGTCGCGAGCATTTTTAGTAGTGAATATGTCAGAATTAAATCATAGCGATAATTTCCTCAATTTTTTTTAGCACTCACTGTAAAGCATTTCAAATATATCATAAGTTATCAATGTGAAATGTGAACCACACGACTTTAGCAATAGTTATTGCCTTATCGGCTGCACTAGTGACAGGAGCGTCGTTAGCGATACCTTTACAAGATGCAAAAGCAAGCAGCGACCATCATAAAAAACATGGTGGCAACAGCGTAAATATCAAAAACAACGAGAACCAAGCCAATGCATGTACCGGGTCCCTGGCATACTGCGTGAACCTCCTTAGAAACGTAGACTGCGTACACTCGATCTGCATCATTGGAGACATAAGCCCATGGGTAATGGCTACGCCACACTAGAGTGATCTAGATCTTCCAAACCTTCTATTCTCGAGGAAGAATCAAGATCATTATCTCCACTTTTTTATTACATCTACTCTAATCCAACGAACCTGAAATCAATTTATTTTGTGGTTAACATTTTCTGTGCTTCTTAATTTTTAATAACCACATAACCTGAATGATAACTTAGTAAAAGGTGGTTCTTCCTTTACTCTAGTCTATTAAACCGACGACCAGTTTTTTTATTACATCTACTTAAATCCGACGTACATAATTGAGCAAATTATAATATTCCTACCAAACCACAAATTATGTGGCAAATTGAGTTCTCGTACACTATAATAATAATGCTCAGTAAGATTTTTATAGTATTAGCTTCTATATTATTGTAGTATGACATTAAGATCTGTGAGTTACTCAAAGCGCCTTAGAGCGCTCTTCATAGGAGCAGGAGGAGCTAGAGATTGAGGCTTCCTGGTTGGATATGCGTTGCATGTAAAAAGCCCTTTACAAGAAGATGGAATGCGCAACGTCATGTTTCTATGCAACATCCAGACGAGTCGGCCGAATTTGTTACTTTGGTTGATTATCTGGCAGGCGGGCTCTCAGGGGTTTATATGGCGAGCTCTCGAATGCGAGCACCACCGCCAAACCTTGGTCATGTTAAACCGGGCACCAACATGTTCGATTTTTTGCAGCATGTAAGTCCTTCACATGCGGCCCAGTATACAAAACAACCAGTAGCGGCAGTTCAAGCGAGGAAACGCGCGACACATTTACAGGACATTCTTCATATTTTTGAACCCCATGAAAGATACAAACATGGTGAAAGCTTGACACAGAGCATGACAAGGGAATTTGGTTTAGAACTTGCTCGACAGTCAGCACGAAATGTTATAAACCAGCAGATACAACGACCAGTATCTGCGACGCCTGAGCAGCTAAGGCTAACTCACTTTTCTTCCAATTTTTTAATTCCAGCAGGAAATGAAAACGCAATGTTTGGTTTTAGAGGTCATATGTGTTCAAAGTGTCTAATGAAGGAACACCTTGCTGTATCTTATTCTATTGATAACCACACCGACGCAAGAGTCGAAGTGAAACACTACTGTAGGCCAGATTTATTAGCTTATAATCAGAATCTGGACGATAAGGTTCGAGCTTCAAGTGTTGAGTATATGCGTAACACACTCCCAAGTTATCTCAAGAAAGTAGTTAACTTATGGACTGGAGAAAAAGTGGTACTTCTAGCTATCGAACTACCGGGCGAGAGTCCACCAACATCAGAGCCAACTGCAAACGACCGAATTAGAATTCCCTATCCAAGAAACCCGAAGACATCAATAACGTTTCACAGGTCGATGGAAAAGCAAGTCGAATTAAATCAGGGTCATGGTGGGACCGGGAATCCGAATCATTGGTCGTCTCGGGTAATATGGCAGGGACGTACGCGCTTGACCCAGGATGAACTAGAAGAGTTCTTGAAGATGCAAAACGCAACATTTGGAATATTCAAGATACATGTCGGCAACAAGGATAATTGCAACGATATCCACAACAAATCGCCACCTCAACAACAACAAAAACAGGATTGGACTCAACAACGTCCTACTCGTTGCTATTTCATGTATCTTAGCAAGTTACATGAGACCTCGGAATAACTAATCGTTATTGATACCCAAAACGTTCTAACTTCGATGATTAACTTGCACTCCGTCACCGAAAGGGTGACCACATGCTCATAGTATGGCAGCAAGAATGGTATTACTGATTTCAGTGCGAAGAATTTATTACAAGTGATTGTGAAGGGTATGCTGTATCGAAGTAATGGCTCAAGGTGATAATCTAAAGATACTGGAATCCTATACTCGGGATGTGGGTCGTGGAGTAGCTCGTATTGACTATGATTCTATGGATTCTTTAAGCGCGTCTACCGGTGATGTTATTGAAATTAGAGGCAAACGTAGAACGGTTGCCAAATGTTTACCACTTTACCCTTCAGATGAAGGAAAGGGAATAGTTCGAGTTGATGGTTTAGTAAGGAATAATGCTGGTGTAGCTATCGGAGATACTGTAGTAGTAAGGAAAATCAAGGCAGTTCCAGCTGAAAAAGTTATAGTTGCTCCTTTAGAGGCAATCCCTCCTATAGATGAGCGCTATCTTGCTGATGCTCTTGAAAGCGTGCCTCTCATTAAGGGGGATAATGTCATGGTTCCTTACTTCGGTGGCAGGCTTACCTTTCAAGTTGTTGGAGTGACGCCACCGGCTAGCGATGCTGTTTTGGTTACTCAAAAAACAATGTTCCATATAGCCGAGAGGGGCAGTGCATTAAGAGGCGGCACTGCACAGGTCGCGTACGAGGACATTGGTGGCTTAAAGGACGAAATTCAAAAAGTTAGAGAGATGATTGAGCTTCCCTTGAGACATCCAGAAATCTTTGAAAAACTTGGTATAGAAGCCCCAAAAGGCATACTATTACATGGTCCGCCAGGAACTGGTAAGACTCTTTTGGCAAAGGCAGTAGCAAGCGAAAGTAACTCCCACTTTATAAGTATCTCAGGGCCGGAAATAATGAGTAAATTCTATGGAGAATCTGAGGCACGTCTAAGAGAAATCTTTAAGGAAGCAAAGGAAAAGGCACCCTCTATAATATTCATTGACGAAATTGACTCTATCGCTCCAAAGAGAGAAGAAGTAACTGGTGAAGTCGAAAGAAGGGTAGTCTCGCAGTTACTCTCAGTAATGGACGGCCTTGAGGCAAGAGGTAAAGTCATTGTAATTGCAGCTACTAACAGGCCAAATGCAATCGATCCTGCATTAAGACGTCCTGGTAGATTTGACAGAGAAATTGAGATTAAGGTTCCTGATAAACGCGGCAGACTAGAGATACTACAGATTCATACGCATAATATGCCTCTAGACCCAGCTGTAGACCAGGACAGAGTTGCAGCAGTTACCCATGGATTTGTAGGTGCAGATCTTGAATACTTGTGCAAGGAAGCAGCCATGAAATGTTTGAGAAGATTGCTGCCTGAACTTAATTTGGAAGACGAGAAACTTGCACCAGAAGTATTGGATAAGTTAGTAGTAACTATGAGTGACTTTGACAACTCGATCAAGGATATAATGCCGTCAGCTATGCGAGAAGTCTATTTAGAATCACCAGATATCCCATGGACAGCGATAGGCGGTCTAGAAGAAGTCAAGCGCGAATTGCAGGAAGCAGTAGAATGGCCGTTGAGATATCCAAATTTGTACAAGGAATTGAGTCATTCTATCCCTAAAGGAATTCTACTACACGGACCTTCAGGTACAGGTAAGACCATGCTTGCAAAGGCCGTAGCCACAGAGTCTGAAGCGAATTTTATCAGCGTAAAAGGACCCGAATTGATTTCCAAGTGGGTTGGGGAATCTGAGAGAGGTATCAGAGAAATATTCAGAAGAGCGAGGCAAGCCTCTCCTTGTGTGATATTCTTTGACGAAATTGATTCTATTGCTCCTACCAGAGGAGGAGGGATGGAAGGAGGTGTACATTCAAGTACTGAAAGAATGGTATCTCAGTTGCTTACTGAGATGGACGGTATACAGAAGGATATTCATGGAGTCGTAGTCCTAGCCGCAACTAACAGAGTTGACATGATTGATACGGCCTTATTAAGGCCAGGGCGATTTGACAAGATTGTATATGTGCCAAAACCTGACTTAAAGACAAGACAGAAAATTCTTGAAATACAGACAAAAGGTAAACCTTTAGGTCGAGATATAGATCTAAAGCGAATAGCAGATATGACAGAGGGATTTAGTGGTGCAGATGTTTCAGCGGTTGCTAATACTGCCGTCTCTCTAGTACTGCATGAATACCTTGCAAGGTATTCTACGCCCGAAGAAGCAGCAAAACATTCTTCGGAAGCACTTGTTTCAATGCAGCACTTTGAAGAATCAGTCAAGAAGATAAGGATTCAAAGAGAAATGAAGCCTGAAGAGAGAACCACTCTATCACAATATGGATAATATTGTAATATCCGTATAGGTAGCGTACCTAACTTGTGTGTTTTCCTTCACAAACTTCATCACATATTTACAATATTATTTATTAGAATATTGATCTGGAACTTTATATTACATTTATATTAGATGAGATGACATTGATGTCATGGCCACAATAAGCGAACACCCAGAAAGATATGGTTGGTGGCTAAATGAATTGGATTCACTGGGTATCAGTACGAAGAGAATAAACGAGCTTAATGATTTGAAGGAGATCAGCAACCTGACCGAGAATATAAAACAAGCCTTTTATCAGGACTATAAGACTGAATGATACGATGTGATATGAAATGAATACTGATGTACACTTCTACGGTTTCTAGTTCGAAAATTCGGAAATAATAGTAAGAATAGATACAATAAGATTATTCTGTATGAGGCTATTCACACGAACATTTCTGAGATAGAAGTATCTATTAGTATTGTAGCAAAGGCATGTGGTTGTAGAGTGAAAAACAAAAGGAAGGTGATACTACCCGGAAATGATATAACAATGGACCGGGTGGGATTCGAACCCACGACCACCTACGTTTCCTCTGCCATGGCATGCAAGGCAGGTATTCTACCGGACTAAACCACCGGCCCTCGACGTTATGCTTCGTAGATGATATTTTAATCTTTTATCTTCCGTTGCCCTAGGCTGCTGGGCTTGGGTTGTCACTCTAGAATAGCGCAAGAGACAAATCTAAGTAAGGCCATTAATATTAATTGCTACTACGTTTCGCAGAATCAATTTGCACAAAGTTTGAGTTTCGACTGAAATGAGCAAGAGAAAACAAATCCTAACTCTACTTCTAAGGTCGCCATGTGCATACGGAAAGCCGTATAGTAAGAACACATGAGCAAACCCACTGCCTTCGGGAATACGAATACTTTTTGGCCGCCACTATAAGAGTGAATTAGTTAGGCTGAAAGAATGAATTCCGAACCCTTACGGCTTGCAGATATCAACTCTCAAGCGTTAACAAACTCGGTACTTTATCCGTAACTCACTAACAGCAAAATTCTTTCCACAAGAAATAAGTTGGAGTATTTCGGTACTAGATATGTTGTCGTTCTTCGGAGGAAATCCTAGCGGAAATGTCGATAAAAGTAAGTACGAGCATCTTACGATGAGTATAAGACAAACAGTCCTCGAAAGGGCACATCGTCGGTGTCAAGAGTGTTCTGTGAAGTTTAGTCCAAGTGTCCATCCTAATTTTGAGCATATAAACGGATCTTTGAAAGACAATCGACCAATTAATTTACGTGCCTTATGTCCAGAATGTTTCAAATCGGTAGCAAAGAAAGAAAACCGCAAGGGAATCCTTGGGAATATTCGCTACACAATCGGAGGCATGTTAAAGTAGGGAAATATAGCCAGACACACATATAGACTCATAAAGCTCGTGAAGGGATTCAGAAGCAAGCCACCAGATTTACAAGAGCACTTGTCTGTGGACACCATCCGTTATTATTTCTATTGCGTTTCCTTTTCCTTCTCTTAGCGCTCGAATGTAAGGGAGTTTCACACTTCATTAATGGATTTTCCAGGTAAAAATCGTGCGGTCAGAGGTAGATTTCTTCTTTTCATATTCCGCAATTTGGGACTCCATATTCAATGTAATGTCTATATCATCTAAACCCTCAAGCAATTTCTGTTTTCTTGACTCATCTATTTGAAAATGTAGGATTTTATGAGCAACTAACACTTGTTGTGCTCCCAAATCTATCTTGATCTCTTCATCATCGGCGTCTCTAATCAAATACTCTACATCTGAGGCGTTTAATTTGATTGGCAAAATTCCATTTTTAAAACAATTGCTATAGAAGATATCAGCAAAGGACGGTGCTATTATTGCCTTGAATCCATAATCTTCGATCGCCCACACCGCATGTTCCCGAGAACTGCCACTGCCAAAGTTATCCCGTGTCACCAATATCTCTCGTCCTTGATATTTCGGATCATTTAATACAAATTTGGGTTTCAGCTTACCATTCTTATCAAAGCGCCAATCATAAAATAAGTATTTGCCATAGCCGGTCTTTTGAATCAATTTGAGAAACTGCTTAGGGATTATTTGATCCGTATCTATGTTGGCCATATCAAGCGGTGTAGCTTTGCTTTTTATGATTCTAATAGGCTCCATCCTGGTGTGACCCCATGCATAGTTTTATCCTGAGCTTACCTATAACCAATCTCTAACGTCGACAAAATGACCTTTGATTGCAGCGGCTGCTGCCATAACTGGACTGACAAGGTGTGTTCTACCGCCTGTTCCTTGTCGTCCTTCAAAGTTACGATTCGACGTACTGGCACATCTTTCGCCAGGAGCAAGTATATCGGGGTTCATTCCAAGGCACATACTGCAGCCGGACTCTCGCCATTCGAATCCAGCAGCCTTAAAGATTTTATCTAGTCCCAGCCGTTCAGCTTCCCTCTTTACTTGTTGCGAACCCGGCACTACCATCGCCCTAACGTTCGGTGATACTTTTCTTCCCTTTGCAATGATCGAAGCTTCCAATAAATCTCCTAGCCTACTGTTAGTACACGACCCGATGAATACACGATCAATTGGAATCTCTACTATAGGAGTCCCCGGTTCAAGCGCCATATAATCCAGAGCGCGAAACGCAGCTTTTCTCTCATTTTCACTTCCTTTTGCAAAATCGTCTGGGAAGGGAATAGTTTCAGTGACATCTACTACCATCGATGGGTTCGTTCCCCAACTGACCTGTGGTGCAAGATGATCTACATTCAAAATAAAGGACTCGTCGAACTGTGCATTAGGATCTGTCGTCAAATTTTCTTCCCAGAATTCCACCATTTTTTCGAACTGTTCTCCTTGAGGGGCATATCTTCGTCCCCTGATATACTCGAAAGTCGTCCTATCAGGGGCTATCAATCCTGCTCTTGCGCCAGCCTCAATAGACATATTACAAATAGTCATTCTCTCTTCCATCGAAAATTTTGATATCGTTTCGCCCCGGTATTCTATCACAGTACTTGTAGCTCCAGAAGTACCTATTTGGCGGATAAGGGAAAGTATCACATCCTTGGCGGTTACTGCGCGTGGATTTCTAGGACTACCGACGATATTTATTGCAAAAGTTTTTGGTTTATCCATCCATAAGCACTGAGTGGCTAACACATGCTCGACCTCACTGGTTCCTATACCGAATGCAATAGTGCCAAAGGCACCGTGTGTTGAAGTGTGGCTATCGCCGCAAACGATCGTTGTTCCAGGGAGCGTTAGTCCTAGCTCTGGAGCAATAATATGTACAATGCCTTGATCCGGGCTATTGACATCAAAGAGAGTTATTCCGAAGTCTTTACAATTTTGTTCCAATCTGTGGATCTGTAGAGATGATATTGGATCGACAATCGGAAGTGACCTATTGTCTGTCGGTACATTATGATCCATCGTTGCAAATGTCAAGTCCGGTCTCCTGACAGTCCTGCCTATTGCTCGGAGACCGGCAAATGCTTGAGGGGACGTAACTTCGTGGATCAAGTGTCTGTCAATATATAACAGAGACGGTCCTTGTTCGCTTTCATTTCCGGGTCCTACTACATGACTGTCCCAGATCTTCTCAAATAGCGTCTCAGACATGTGCTTATCTTTGATTAACTGAGCAGAAATATAATCATTGGCGGTTATCGCAACTTTAGATGCCAATCAACCATCAAATTTAATCTCTTCATATTGTTTGCGTCATGTCTCATCCCCGATGGAATCATTTTATCATGATCAATATTTTTGAGAATACTTAAATCTGGTAACGATTCTGATACTCGTAATATGCGTTCGCAGGATAATCGATACGAAGAATATATTGCAGAGCACATCAGGAAAGGAACGACTACCTGTGCCTTGACTTGCAAGGACGGAGTAGTGTTAGCTGCTGATACAAGGGCAAGCGCCGGTTTTTTTATTGCCGATAGACATGTAATGAAAATTCAAAGAGTTGATAGTCACCTGGGTATGACTATTGCAGGGGGAGTAGCAGACGCCCAAAATCTTGTTGATATCATGCGTTACAATGCAAATATCTACAGGATTTCGAACAAAGAACAAATACCTGTGAAGTCTGCCGCTAGACTCTGTTCTAACGTATTGTTCAATCAGCGATACTTTCCTTACTTCGTGCAGATAATCCTCGCTGGATTCGACGGTCAGGGAGAAGGGCAAATTTACAATATTGACCTGTTCGGTTCAATGACAAGCGAAAAGTTCATCGCTACCGGGAGCGGCTCACCAGTGGCGTATGGTTACCTTGAAGCAGAATTCAAGGCAGATTTAGGTGTGAATGACGCCTACAAAGTAGCCGTCCAGTCGATTGCAGCGGCGATTAGAAGGAATGCGGGTACCGGTGACGGCATAAATGTGGTTATCATAGATAGAAACGGATATCGTGAGCTGTCCAAGGAAACTAAAGCGGCTGTCGGGGCGGTTTTTTAGAACATTCCTCGCGGGTAGACGATGATCAGTGTCATCCTGATCGGTAAAGTAGTAACCTTAATTTAGTTTTCAACCAAATTAGCAGTGTGTGGTAATCGTTAGACTTTTAACTTATTTCCTATCTAAGGAACGTGATACTTTATCGAAACATATCTCCTGTTAGACATTTCTCCGAACAAAGTAACTTAAAAAAATCAGAAGCAATGTGACCAATTTTTTAATAATCGTGCAATCTGGGTACACCCTGGGTAGTAGAGGATAGATGTACGTGATAAGTAACTAAAAAACAAAAGCGTACCGGGGGTTATAATTGTTAGCTCGATCTCTGTTGCTCCACCCTGTTTTGACTCCTCTACTACTTATCTTTCCACGATCTCTATGAATTTTACGGGCTAGTGATTTCGTAGTCACTATCCAGATTAGAAAATTTTAAGAGACAAGATCTCTATTAACTCCGTACAAGTCCTTGTCCTTTCCATCAATTATCTTCAAATTTCTTTCGAATGAAATGCTTAGTTCTGTTAAACGCGCAGCCGCAAATAAGGAGCTACGTGTGTACCTGATTTCCTCAGCCAAAATACTGCTGCATTCAATCTTGGACAGACATTTCGAATCCAGCATAATCTCTGACTAGTTTAGGAGAGTTCCAATGAACTATCTATCGAGAGGTCTTTGCTCCAGAATTCGGGCCTTCATTAATGAATTCGCAAGGGACTGTGAGGAAAAATAACTCCTTGAATTTATTCCACCGTACCAATTCAGCGAAATCCCTCTCATCTATAATTCCTAATGCTGACCTCAAATATGAACAACATCTTTCGTGAGTCTTTCTAAGAAGATAGGAAAAATCTCTACTATTTCCTTGGAATGTTATACCTTTCTAGGATCTATGGAAGCGGCACACATCGCATCCTCATGAAATCATCCACTTCGACTTTCACTTTTATACGGGATACAAGGAGTGGCACCTGAACAAAGAAACAAGAACGGTCATGGGTATTTGGTCTTTCTATTTCTGGTATCGAAGTGAATTTTTGATAGATGAAAATCTATTCTCTGGAGGATTCTTTAGCACTACGAGTGGATTAATAGATGAGACATATTATTCAGCGTCAGAATAAACACGGTTACCAAAAAAGTAAACGAGTTTATTCTCTGATTCCTTGCATGTGTACTTTAAGTTCCTGTTTTTTTTGTGCTTGAATCGGCGGTAGCCTCAAGATACGAAGAGGCAGCTTTGAATTCGTGAGATTGAGTTCAGCCAACGGCATTATGATGTCTTTGGTGAAGGAAAAACCAGCATAGCGTTTATAGCGCCAGGCACTTTCTGCAATCTAAAGGCGATTTTATCCTAGGGCTGGAAATTATTGGTCCATGAGATAATCGGATTTAATACCCATGATTCTAAGTGTGAGAGTCAGTATATATTCATCAGTAGCCTACGTATATCCTGCTGGAATTAGAGTGTACACATATTAGCTGTTTAGTTATTCAATTATGACATTGCAGTTTAACGATATTTTATTATTTTAATTTAGGATGACCGGCTTTAGCAGCAACTGGGTTAGAGAACGCAAGCCAAATGCACCTGAGCGGATAAGAGAAAGCGTGAGAGTACAGAAACCACTCAAACCAACGATTGATTCAACAAAGAACAAAGTTCATCTCCAAAATCAGAAGCTAGATACAACCCTAGAGAAATTAAAAGGAAAAGAAAAATCTCTTTTCAATCAAATCATCGTACAAGTTCAGAAACATGATATCCCTCAGGGAAAGATGTTATCGAATGAACTAGCACAGGTTAAGAAGACGATAAAAACGGTCTCGCAATTTAAGATGGCTCTCGAACAGGTACATTTCAGATTGGAATCGACAAGTGACATGGGCGAGGTAATGAGCGCCGTAGGACCAGCGATGGGCGCATTGAAAAGGGTAAAATCGGGAATGTCGGACGTAATGCCTGAGATAGACACAGAATTGGGAGAAATCAATGGAGTGTTTAATGATATCGTGATGAACGCTGGAGACATTGGTACTACGTCATTTGCATTTAATGTCGGTGGCGAAGAGACTGACAAAATATTGGCAGAAGCAAATGCAGTTGCAGAGCAAAGAATCAGCGATAACTTCCCAGATATTCCGTTGGGAACATTTGGCAGGGCCTCCAGATCATCTGTAAATGAACATTCACAATAACTATAACGTCAAAGAATCGCTAATTTTTTCGCTGGGGATTTTTTTTACAGCTCGTTCTGCCTAGCGCGGTGACATGGCCTAAGGAGAAAACCGTTATTATAGCCCCGAGCATAGAGCATAAATTTGGTTATGGGCAAAAAAAAGAATTCCGGGGTTATAATAATTTCTACCTTTCCCACTGAAGAATCCTTAAGAGAGCTAGCTACAGATGTGATCGTTAATAAAAAAATATGCGCATGTGTTAATTATGCAAAGATCCGATCCTTATACTTTTGGCAGAATAAACTTGAGGATCATGCAGAATTCCTTACAATGTTCAAGACAACAAATCAACGTTCAGAAGAATTAAAAGCAGAAATAGAGAAAAGACACCCCTACGAAATTCCTGAGGTAGTAGAATTGAAGCTGAATGACGTCTCTGAATCTTACCTGGCTTGGATGGCACTATCAACTAATAGTGTCATTTAGACAC
>Ga0207416_1003827_pt1 | contig 13792 bp, 14 predicted proteins | sample PaiPotPPM11metaG_FD_184107 | JGI IMG/M metagenome (GOLD analysis project Ga0207416, IMG submission 184107) | Iron sulfur acid spring bacterial and archeal communities from Banff, Canada, to study Microbial Dark Matter (Phase II) - Paint Pots PPM... ...
ATCACTGGACCACGCTGGATCGCCCTGACCTCAAGAGGAAGATGCCGGGCGGCAACCCCGATGGAATCTTCTTTACGTGGACGGATCGCAATCATGACCACGCGGTGCAGGCGGACGAGGTGCAATTCTCGCGGCCGGCAATCGCCGGAAGCGGTGGGGTTGCGTTCCAGCCTGATCTCTCTGTCATCAGCGCCGGCCCCTATCACTTGCCAACGGCGTCGGTGGATGCAGATGGCGTGCCTGCTTACGACTTGAGCAACCTGAAGAGTCTGTCAGAGACTCCCGCCAAAGGCGACGTGGCTCTTAGCCCCGATGGCTGGTTCGTCGCCGGCATGAGCGGATTCAAGAACGGGCGGCAGCGGTGGACGCTGTCAAGCCGGGATATTTCCACTCCGCCGACCGGGCCAGGCGATCTGGAGAATCCGGAGCGCATGCTCGGCTATCCGGTGCGGCCGGCGCGCGGACAGGCGGGGTACATGGTTGCCCGCTACTCCTACATGGGAGAGATCTACGTTTATACGACCGATGGTCTGCTTGTAACCACGCTGGGAGCAGACACGCGGGTTGCACCCTTCTGGCCGTATCCGGAGCACAGGCTGCGTGATTTCTTTGCCTTTGCGGTGAGCCGGTCGGTCTCATCGCTATCGAAGGCCTTCCCGATTCGTTTCCGGACCGCCAGCTTTAACTGCGTATTCTTGCGCAAGTGAGCCCGAATCAGTTCGCCTGAGTCCCCCAGCATCTTCAGGAGAAACCGCACCTCTTCGTTGATTGACTTGGACGAGGCCTTCTCGCGCAGGCGGTCTTCCTGGTATCCGAGCACCGCTGCTTCGTCGATATCGACGATCAGTTTTCCTCCGAGGAGCCGCGAGACGTGGCCAAGCGCGTAGTCCGCAAAGGCGGCCGACCGATAGCGGAGCCTATAACCCACGAGGTACTCGGCGATCACGTCCTTGAGGTACCGGATGCGCTGCTGGCGGATCTCTTTGAGGTTATGAAAGCCTGCCTCAAGTTCCCTCCTGCGCTGATCCTCCGCAGACTCCGCCACCGTCTTGGACGTCGACTTCGAAGATTCTCGAATCAGCACTCCGGCGAAGTAGAACTTGTACCACCACACACCACCTCTTTTGAACGGCGCCATACACCACTCCTGACTCTCGCTGAGGCGCACCGATGCCCTGGGCGCGAATGGAGATTGAAGCAGGAGGAAGAATCGATCAAATTGGCGGGGAGGTGTTCCCGAAGGTGATCCTGAGAAAAACAGATCGTGAATCGAATCCGTCAGCCCGGGAGCCATAACTGAGAGCGGTTGCTATCGAAACAGCACCGGTTTTGAAAGAGCGTGGGCACAAAAATGGGCACAACCGGCCTATTTTCGGGTCTCTCCCTCGTCTCTCATTTTCTCTAAGTTATTGATTTTATTTGGCTCCTGAGGTAGGACTCGAACCTACAACCCTTCGGTTAACAGCCGAATGCTCTGCCATTGAGCTACTCAGGAACAGCCTGTGCCGCGTCGATTGACTTCGCCGCACAACTTCTTAGTTATAACAAACAAGGATGCCAGGGGTCAAAGGAAGGAATCCGATCCACACCGGAAGGCCATCAACACGGTGTCTGATTCGCGCACTCCAGATTCCCTGTCTGAGGCTCTTTCAGTACTTCTCAGCCCTCAGATCAACGATCTGCGCTCGCACTTGAGCGTGATCGAGGACCACCTTGGCCAGGGTCACGGGCAGGCTAAACCGCCGCGGGCCAGCGCTTCCCGGATTCAAATACGTCACGCCGTCACGCTCGGAAATCTCGGGACGGTGAGAGTGGCCCGACACCACGACCGAAACTCCGGCAACGGACGGATTGATATCGAGGTCGTGCACCGAGTGAACCAGGTAAAACAGGCGCCCGCCCAACTCCACCGCTTCGGTGGCCGGCAGCTCCGCGCAAATACCGGAAACATCCACGTTGCCGCGGATCGCCGTTACCGGGACGATGCGGCGCAGCCTGTCAAGAATCTCCGGATCTCCCACATCGCCCGCATGCAGGATGTGGTCCACGCCTGCCAATGCCGCCACTGCCTCTGGCCGCAACAACCCGTGCGTGTCCGAGATGACACCGATAATCACAGCCTTCCTCGCAGACTCCATCACAGGCCCGCCGTAAGTCGTGTGCGCGGGTCGAGCAGATCGCGCAACCCATCGCCGATAAAGTTGAACGACAGTACCGCCAGCATGACCGCCGTGGCCGGAAAGATAACCAAGTGCGGCGAATCGAACAGGTGGGAGCGTCCATCGTTCAGCATCGCGCCCCAGCTCGCCGCCGGCGGCGGTACACCCAACCCAAGGAAGCTCAGAGTCGCCTCCGCCAGCACAGCCCCGGCCATGCCAATAGCAGCCTGCACAATCAACGGTTGCACAATATTCGGCAGGATGTGGCGGCACAGCACACGAAAGTCGGATGCCCCCAAGGCTCGGGCTGCTTCCACAAACTCCTTCTCCTTTACCGCCATGACCTGCGCCCGCACCAACCGCGCATATCCCACCCAGCCGGAGATCGACAATGCCAGGATCAGATTGAAGAGTCCCGGGCCCAGAAAGGCAACGAATGCGATCGCAAGCAGGATGCCGGGCAACGCGAGAAATGCGTTCGTGAGGTAGACATTCAGGACTGTGTCTGTCCATCCGCCATAAAAACCGGCTGCCAGGCCCGCGACAAGCCCGATTGCAAGCGAAAAGGAAACGACCGAGATTGCAACCACCAGCGAAATTCGAGCACCATACAGCGTGCGTGAGAAGATGTCGCGGCCAAGTTCATCGGTTCCGAACCAGTGCCCATGTCCCGGCGCCATGAGACGGCCGCCCAGGTCCAACTGGGCAGGACTCTGAGGTGCGAGGAAAGGGGCAAACACGGCACATAAAACAAAGACGCTCACCAGTGTGAAGCCGAGCGCTGCCAGAGGCTGCTGTCTAACCTGTTGCACTACGGTACTGGAGCGCTTTGAAGATTGCATGGTCACCGTCACCTTCCCTGTTTATCATAGGGAATTAACACCGCTGAGCAGCTGCCGACGAAAGGCAACATTTGCGAATTCTGATCTACGGTCTGAACTACGCTCCCGAGCTTACGGGAATTGGCAAATATACAGGCGAGATGGCTGCTTGGCTCGCGGAGCAGGGCCACGAGATCCGAGTGGTCGCTGCCCCGCCCTATTATCCAGCCTGGCGAATCCGGGACGACTATCGTGGCGACTGGTATCGAACCGAGCACGCGCCGGGGCAGCCCACCGTCTATCGAACGCCGCTTTACGTTCCCGAGCAGCCCACAGGTCTCAAGCGAATCGTGCATCTGGTTTCCTTCATGCTCGGAAGCTTCCCCGTCATGCTCCGCGAAACCTTCTGGCAACCGCACATCGTTTTCACCGTAGAACCCACCTTCTTTTGCGCCCCTCTGACTCTCTTTGTCGCCAGGAGCGCAGGAGCCGTCAGTTGGCTTCACGTGCAGGACTTCGAAGTCGACGCAGCCTTCGAGCTCGGCCTGCTTCCAGCCCAGGGCCCGATCCACGATGCTGCACTCCGGATCGAACGGTTCATTACCTTCGCGTTCGACCGCATCTCGGGAATCTCTTCCCGGATGGTTGAGCGGGCGCGCTCTAAGGGTATCCCGGAAAACCGGGCAGTTCTGTTTCCCAACTGGGTCGATGTGGACGACATCTATCCCTTCGGACCTGAGGAGAATCGCACCAACATCATCCGCCGCGAACTCGCGCTCGAGGTCCCTGGCATCGAGAAGAAGACGATCCTGCTTTACTCGGGCAACATGGGAGCCAAGCAGGGGCTCGAGTCGCTTGCGCCCCTCGCGGAATCATTCTCCGACGATCCGCGTGTTCACTTCATCTTTTGTGGCGACGGGGCCTTCCGCAGGCGGCTGGAATCCCTCGTGTTTCACCACCCCAACGTGACCATGCTTCCGCTGCAGCCACGAAATCGCCTCAACGATCTTTTGAACGCCGCCGACATCCACCTTCTCCCGCAGCGGGCGAGCGCCGCCGATCTGGTGATGCCTTCGCGACTGAGCGCCATGCTCTCCAGCGGACGTCCAGTGATTGCCACCGCTCATCCAGGCACCCAGGTCGCCATGGTAGTGGAGGGCCGTGGCCTCGTGGTTCCGGCTGGAGATGCCGACGCCCTCCACGCCGCTGTGCTCCGCCTGGTCGACGACCAGGAACTCCGCCTCCGTTTGGGCCAGGCCGCACGCGCCTATGCCGTCGCACATCTGGGAAAAGAGAACGTGCTCCGGCAATTTGAGGACGATCTAAAGATCCTGGTAGGCAACCCCTAGCCTTCTCCACGAGTCGATTCCGCCATCAGCATCGGCTCTGTTCGGTTTATTTTCGAATCGCAAGTACAGTACCATGAAGTAATTGCATTCGTTGAGAGAGCACACCAGAGCATCTCCAATTGCAGCCTCAAAAACCAGCGGACTGCCCGATCCATCGTACGTGTTCGATCCCATTGAGTTGCTGGAAATGGATAACCAAGGAGATTGAGATTTGAAGAAGGCCCTGATCACAGGTGTTACCGGGCAGGACGGCGCGTACCTTGCCGAATTCCTGCTTGCCAAAGGATACGAAGTCCACGGCATCAAGCGTCGTTCCTCGCTCTTCAACACGGCTCGTATCGATAACCTTTACGAGGACCCGCACATCGAGTCGCGCCACTTCATCCTGCATTACGGCGACATGACCGACTCCTCTTCCCTCATCCACATCGTGCAAAAGGTGCAGCCCGACGAAATCTACAACCTTGCAGCTCAATCGCACGTTCAAGTCTCGTTCGAGGAACCGGAGTACACCGCGAACTCCGACGCCCTTGGAGTGCTGCGACTGCTGGAAGCAGTCCGCATCCTCGGCCTCGAGAAGAAGACGAAGTTTTACCAGGCCAGCACCTCGGAGCTGTACGGCCTCGTGCAGGAGATCCCGCAGAAGGAAACCACGCCCTTCTACCCGCGGTCGCCGTACGCAGTCGCCAAGCTCTACGGCTACTGGATCGTGGTCAACTATCGCGAAGCCTACGGGATGTATGCCTGCAACGGGATTCTCTTCAACCATGAATCTCCGATGCGCGGTGAAACGTTCGTCACCCGCAAGATCACTCGTGGTCTCGCGCGCATCAAGCTGGGCCTGCAGTCGCAGCTCTTCCTCGGGAACCTGGACGCAAAACGCGACTGGGGCCACGCGCGCGATTACATCGAGATGCAGTGGATGATGCTGCAACAGGAAAAGCCACAGGACTACGTCATCGCAACTGGGCGGCAGTACAGTGTCCGCGACTTCGTGCAACGCTGTGCAACCCTGCTCGAGCTTGATCTGACCTGGCACGGCTCGGGCGTCGACGAGAAGGCAGTCGACAAAGCTGGCAACATCGTCGTGTCCGTCGATCCGCGCTACTTCCGTCCCACCGAGGTAGAAACGTTGCTGGGCGACGCGAGCAAGGCGCAGCGCGAACTTGGCTGGGTGCCGCGTACCAGCTTTGAGGAACTCGTCCGCGAGATGGTCGAGTGCGACCTGAAGGCCGCCGAGCGCGATGCGCTGGTGCTTCGCCACGGCTACGATGCCTACAACGTCCGAGAGACCTAACCAATGTCAGAGACATCGATCTCGCAAGCCGGCTTCATGAATCCCGACAGCCGCATCTTTATCGCCGGACACCGCGGCCTGGTCGGCTCGGCGATCCATCGCGAACTCCTGCGCGGGGGGTACAGCAGGATCCTGACGCGCACCCATGAGGAACTCGACCTCTGCGACGAAGTAGCCGTCGACACCTTTTTCTCCCACGAGCGGCCGGACTTCGTCTTTCTTGCCGCCGCCAAAGTCGGAGGCATTCTCGCGAACAGTTCCTATCCGGCGGACTTCATTCGCGACAATCTGATCATCCAGACCAACGTCATTGAAGCAAGCCGTAACGCCGGGGTGAAGCGCCTGCTCTTCCTGGGCTCTTCCTGCATCTACCCCAGGCTCTGCCCGCAGCCGATCAAAGAGGAGTACCTGCTGACGGGACCGCTCGAGCCGACCAACCGGCCTTACGCGATCGCCAAGATTGCCGGCATCGAGATGTGCTGGAGCTATAACCGCCAGTACGGCACACGCTACCTCGCGGCTATGCCCACCAACCTCTATGGCCCGAACGACAACTTCGACCTGGCCAACTCGCATGTTTTGCCCGCCCTTATTCGCAAGACGGCTGAGGCGAAGACATCCGGAGCCAATGAGATTATCGTTTGGGGCACCGGAACGCCGCGCCGTGAGTTGCTGTACTCCGACGACCTGGCGGAGGCCTGCTGCTTCCTGATGAACCTGGACGATGACGCCTTCGGTTCCCTGCTCCGGGAAGATTCCCCGCCGCTGATCAACATCGGGACCGGCGAAGATGTCACCATCCGCGAACTGGCTGAGACGGTTGCCCGCGTCCTCGACTACCACGGCAACCTGACGTTCGATACCAGCAAACCCGATGGCACGCCCCGTAAGCTGATGGATGTCAGCCTCCTGCACTCGCTCGGCTGGCGTCACACCACTGGCCTCGAACAGGGCATTCGGCGCACATGGGAGGGGGCGCGGCAGCGGCTCTCCTTACATGCCATTCCACGAAAGTGACATCCGCAGACTGCCCTTCCGCGCATCGAATGGTCAAACTTCGGGTCTAATCGAAGCATGAGGTTCACGCGCTTGATGCCGCTCCGGTCATCCCAGGTTCTACTCTTTGCCTGTGCCGTTGTGGCTCTTCTTCCCTTCGCCGCTGCGCAGCGCACCAACCCTGCTGCCGGCACGACCAGCGTGGCGGAACAGTATCTGCTCGCCGCCGCCAACCAGGAACGTGCAGCTCGCGGGCTGCCGCTGCTTCATCGCGACGCGCAACTGGCCCGTGCGGCGACCGGGCATGCCCAAGCGATGGCGGCCCACCACACGATCTCCCACCAGTTCGCCGGCGAACCCGAACTGACCGATCGCGGAGCCAGCGCCGGAGTGGCCTTCAGCGTGATCTCGGAGAACGTAGGCGAAGCGCCGAGCGCGGTCACGATTCACGATATGTGGATGCACTCCGAACACCACCGCACCAATCTGCTCGACCCCGCGGTCAATGTGGTCGGCATCAGCGTCATCAACCGCGGCGGCGAACTTTTCGCGGTCGAAGACTTCGCCAAGACGGTCCGATCGGTCAGCCTGGAACAACAGGAGTCGGCCATCGCCAGCCTCGTCGCCCGGCAGGGCCACGTCGCGGTCGTCGGCGGTCCCGACGACATAGCTTCCGCGCGCAGGACATGCGTCATGTCGACTGGATATGCCGGCGATCACAAACCCTGGTTCGTCATGCGCTTCACCTCCGACAGCCTCAATGAACTGCCGGGCGAGCTTAAATCACGGCTCGCGACGGGCCGCTACCACCAGGCTTCCGTCGGAGCGTGCCCAGCAACTGGGCAGAGTCCCTTCACGTCCTACAACTTTGCAGTCTTGCTGTACCCTTAAGCCGAGGTCTGCGACCGGCAGACGCGGTGAGGTTGTGTGAGCAAGCAGGAACAGAAGACTGCAGTTGACCGGCGGCATTTCCTCAAAACGGGGATCGCCACAGGAGCTGCCCTGGGACTGGGCGGTGCAAGGGCCGAAGCAGCGCCGGCGAAGGCCACGGCGACAAAGCCCAACATTGTTCTGTATATGTCTGACCAGTTTCGCTGGGACTTCCTCGGCGCGAACGGACTCAACGGCTCAACGCGCACGCCGAACCTGGACACGCTCGCCGCGAGCGGCAAGAACTTCAACTACGCGGTCACGAACCAGCCAGTCTGCGCGCCGGCACGCTCGGTGATGCTGACCGGCCGCTACGCCACTGAGACCGGCGTCTGGCACAACGGCCTGGGCATGAACGAGACGCTGCCCACGCTGGCGACCGAACTGCACAAGTCTGGCTACAGCACCAACCTGATCGGCAAATGGCATTTGGCGCCGAGTACAGAGGCGGCGGGCGGCGGCGTTGGCTTCGTCAAGCCGGAGTGGCGCGGCGGATTCATGGACCTTTGGGAGGGAGCGAACGCGCTCGAACACACGACGCATCCGTTCGACGGCACGATCTACGACAGCGACGGCAAGGAGATTACCTACAAGGACGAGTATCGCGTCGACTTCATCACCGATCGCGCAGAGCGCTTTCTCCGGCAGAAGCATGACAAGCCGTTCTTCCTGTTCATCTCGCAACTCGAACCGCACCAGCAGAACGACTGGGACAACCGCATCATCGGACCAAAGGGCTCGACGGATCGCTTCATGAACTCGCACGTTCCTCCTGATCTGCGCAATCTGCCCGGCAACTGGCAGCAGGAATTGCCGGACTACTACGGCGCATGCGAGGCGATCGACAACTCCGTCGGGCGCGTACGGAAGATTCTCGAGGAAGAGAAGCTCGCCGACAACACGATCTTCGTTTTCCTGAGCGACCACGGCTGCCACTTCATGACGCGCAACCAGGAGTACAAGCGCAGCGTGCACAATGCTTCGAGCCACATCCCGCTGCTCATCCACGGGCCTGGCTTCGAGGGCACGCAACAGATCTCGCAGATGGTCGGCATCATCGACATTGCGCCGACGTTGCTGGAAGCGGCGGGCGTAGCGGTTCCGGCGACCATGAAAGGCACCAGCCTGATGCCGTTGACCCGCGACGAGAAGGCGCGCGCGGAGTGGCCGAACGAGCATCTGATCCAGATCAGCGAATCGATGACCGGCCGCGCCATTCGCACCCGCGACTGGACCTACTGCGTAGCGGAGATCACCGGAACGACCAACCTGATGGCTGCGCCGGTCTACCAGGAGTACCAGATGTATGACCAGCGCAACGATCCGTACGAGCAGTGCAACCTGGCGGGCCGCAAGGAATATCGCAAGCAGGCCGATGAGCTGCGCGAGCGGCTCAAAAAGCTGATCGTCGCCGCGGGTGAACCGGAGCCGGAGATCCGGCCCGCGAAGCTCTACCCCTGATCCGGTAAGCTAAGCGCAATGGATATTCTCGTCGAGCCGCTCTGGTTAGCTGACCGCCTTCGCGCCCCCAACACCGTGATTCTGGATGCCACGCTGCCTCCCGTCGGAGTCCTGCCGCCGGTCGACACGCGTTCGCGCTATCTCGCTGCGCATATTCCCGGGGCAATATTCTTCGATATCGACGAGCTCTCCGACCACTCCACCGACCTGCCCCACATGCTGCCGGCACCCGAGTCTTTCTCTCGTCAAATGTCGGAGCTCGGTGTCAGCGACAGCGCGACCATCGTGGTCTACGAACAGGAGGGCGTCTTCTCCGCGCCGCGTGCGTGGTGGATGCTGCGGACGTTTGGCGCGCGAGACGTCCATCTTCTGAACGGTGGCCTCCGCGGCTGGCAGGAGGCCGGCCTTTCGACTGAAGCTGGCGAGGTACATCGGCCGGCAGGCAACTTCCGCGCTTTCCTCGATCCCGACGCCGTCGTAACCTTCGCGCAACTACAGCAGATGCTGGCGCGACGAGCCCAGATTGTCGACGCCCGTTCCGCGGGGCGCTTCGCGGGGACGCTTCCGGAGCCGCGGCCGGGTCTGAGTTCGGGGCACATGCCGGGAAGCACCAGCCTTCCCTTCACCGAACTCGTCAAGGATGGCCGGCTGAAGGACGCCGCAACTCTTGGCCGAATCTTCAAGGACAAGGGTCTTGATATCGAGCGACCCATCACAACGTCCTGTGGTTCCGGCGTGACGGCTGCCGTTCTGTTGCTTGGCCTTGAGCTTGCCGGAGCGAAGCAGGTCCAGCTCTACGACGGCTCGTGGGCCGAGTACGCCCGCAAGCCGGAGGCCGCGATCGAAAAAACTTAGTGGATGCTGACGCTCCCGGAACTGGTGCTGATGTGGATCGTGGGCCCTCCCCCGTTGACAGTGCCGTTGACGTGATGGCGGTTCAGGTCGCCCTGCATGATGATCGGCCTGTCGACGTGAATAGAGCCTGAGCCGGTATCCGCATCCACGCTGAAGTGGGCCGCCGGGTCAGGCGAAAGACGAACTCCGCCTGAACTGGTGCCGATGCGCCAGTCGGCGGTAGGATTGCCGGCGACCTCGATGGAACCTGAGGAGGAACCTGCATGCAGCCCGCCTGATAGACCGGTGATGCGAATGGATCCGGAAGAGGTTCCAACATTGATGTCACCGGGAGCCGTGAGACTCAAATCCAGTCCGCCGGAAGAGGTATGCAGGGTAGCAGCGCCACGGACACCGGTCGCATGGATGCTTCCCGAGGCAGTTTCTATACGGGCGTTCGCGCCGATGTTGTTGGCGGTGACAGAGCCGGAACCGGTGTTGAGGCGGACGCCGGAACCAATGTTTTCGACGCGGATGTCTCCCGAGCCAGACTGAGCCGAGACCATGCCCTCGATGCCGCTCATCTGCACGCTGCCGGAGCCTTCGTTGGCCTTCACCGAGGACCTTTGAGGAGTGGTGATATCGAAGTCGATGGAGATATTGCGGAAGAGATCCGAGTCCACGTGGCCGCCGATGCTAAGAGTGTCTCCGGACTGTTGGATCGGCGGATTGGCAACGATCTGCTTGACGCGGTCTTCATCGCCACCCGAGGAGATCCAGCCGGATTTGACGTGGACATGGCCGATGATGTGGACCTGGTTGCCGGAACCGGACGAAACGTGAATGTAGCCTGAACCGGCGCTGATCGTAAGCGATGGGGCGGCCCCGACGGAAAGGGTACGGTCGAAGGTGCCGTCGGCAGCGAGGGCGGCAGGTGCGATGAGAGCAAGGAATGTAGCAAAGACGAGTTGAGGCTTCATAGTGAACTCCTCGTGGCACGTGCCCATAATAGGACGCAACCGCGCCGGGTGGGACGTATCTGAGTACGAGCAACGCCTGGACCTGGTTCAATCGGTGAGGGGTACCCCCCTGTATATACACCTGTTTCTCTCCAGTCAAAGGGGTTACGGCGTCGTATATACGACTTTGTATAGACTTGTTCAACTTTCCACCCCTCGGTCTTGTGCGCCATCCAGGTCCGGCCGGGAACTACTTCGGCACGACGCTGGGGCACTTTGTCCCCTTCTTTAATTATACGAGCAGTGTCAAGGGTTTTGGCTGAAACGGAGTATCACTTCGAGTCGAAGCGGATGGTGTTGAGGATGGCTTCGAGGCGGGCGCGGACCTGGTCAAGCTCGGCGGGAGTGATGTCCTTGACGCCGGAGGACTCGCTGCAGAAGTTGTTGATGGCGAGGTCGAAGCGATAGCAGGCGCCGCGGCGGCGGGTGGTGTAGATCTCGTCGCGCTGGGTGATGCAGACGTCCTTCTGCTGGTCGTGACCGTGGGCGAACGGGATGTCGGCGATGGTGACCGGGCGGGTAGGCTTGCCGGAGGGCGTGGCGGCTGCCTGCTGGGCGCAAGCGGTGGCGGAGGTATGCGGCGCAACCGAGAAGTAGATATAGGCCCCGCTGAAGGTCGATGCCGGAAACGGGTTCTCGGGCATGGCGGCCACGGCTCGCATCCGCGAGGATCGGGGGGCGGAACGCGCGTCCAGATGGAATGTGCTGATCTCGCGATCGACCTGGGAGAAGTTCCAGTTCGCAGGGTAGTCGAACGAGAGGTGGTAAACGGGGTCGTGGAACGTGTGGACGGGAGGCGGAGCCTGCGCGTATAGACCGGCGCAAGGCAACGTCATCGCGAAGAAGATTGAGGTGTATCCCCACAGCTTCATCGACAAAAACCCCGGTTCGTCGTGGTCGTCATCCCGCTTAAGTGTCTATCGCCGGGGCCTGTTCTGTCGAAGGATACACAACTCTGGGCCGCCCGGATCCCGTCCCCGGATCGGGCACTGACCAGAAGTACAGGTCGACCCAGGTGTTCAGCTTTTGGAAGGACTGGTTGCCAAGTTCATGCTTCAACGATTGAATGGTTCCGTTGATGATGGCGTCGTGTTCTTTGCCCAACGCAATCAGTTCGGGGGGAGGGATTGATTTTGCCGAATAGTCGGCGCTATTTTGGAACCTGGAGAGCGCTTCTCGCCATTCTCTCTCGTTCTCTTTGAGCCGCTCATTGGCATCGAGGATGTGGGTGAGTATGGTTGCATATTCTTCGGGCCGGATGCCGATATGCATGGACATGTCCCGCAGTTCGATGTCCGGAGGAAAGCGGTCTGGATGGTTCCGAATCTCTTGTTGAATTGACTCGTGATCGCGCGCCTTGTCCGCAATAAAGAGCCAATACTCCTGGTCGACCGGGACAGGCTTGTGCTTGGGGCTTGCTGCCGAACCACGTTTGGCCGGGTGAGAGGATGTCACCGTTGCAGGGTTTGCGCCCGAGGCAGTCTGCGCACCCGCAATGGTTGAGCCGCAGGCGACGAGCAGCAGAATGAGTTTCCTGGGGTCAAACATCCGATAACTCCCCGACTTCGGATTCAGTCTCTAGCTCAACTCTGCTCCGCTCCAAAAGGCATTGCCATGCAACTTTTGTTTCAGGCGCGCATGCGGGGGTTGGCGAGGGTGTAAGCGACGTCGGTGAGCAGGTTGACGGCGACATAGGTCAGTCCAACCGCGAGGATGCAGCCCTGGACCAACGCGTAGTCGCGGTTGGAGATGGCGGAGAGGGTGAGGCGGCCGATGCCGGGCCAGCTGAAGACCGTCTCGGTAACGATGGCACCGGAGAGCAGGCTGCCGAACTGCAGGCCGAGGATGGTGAGCACCGGGATGAGCGCGTTGCCGAGCGCGTGGCGGTAGACGACGGTGCGCTCGCTGAGGCCCTTGGCGCGAGCGGTGCGGATGTAGTCCTGGTTGAGTTCTTCGAGCATCGCGGTGCGGACCATGCGGGTAAGGATACCGGCGAGCCCCATGCCGAGGGTGATAGCAGGGAGGATGAGGTAGACGAGGAACTGCCCGCTGAAGATTGAGCCAGTGCCGGCACCCGAAACGGGCAGCCAGCCAAGCTTGATGGAGAAGATGAGGATGAGAACGGGCCCGAGCGCGAAGTTGGGGAACGAGAGGCCAGCGAGCGAGGTGACCCCGAGGACGCGGTCCGGCCAGCGTCCGCGATAGAGCGCGGAGTAGATGCCGGCGGGGATCGACACGGCGATGCCGATGAGGAGTGCGGCGACGGTGAGCGCGAGCGTGTAGGGATAGCATTGCGCGACGAGGTGGGTGACGGAGTCGTGCAGGCGGAGGGACTGGCCGAGGTCAGCGTGCAGGACTCCACGCCAGTAATGGAGATACTGCGTGTGGAGCGGCGCGTCGAGGCCGTAGGCGTGGCGGAGGACGGAAACGTCCGAGGCGGTGGCGCCTTCCCCGAGCATCTGTACAACGGGATCGCCGGGAACAAGATGGATCAGGAGGAAGACGACCGAGACCACCACCCAGAGGACGGGGAGGGTGACGAGGATGCGGCGGACGGGTTTGGGGAGAGTTGTCAGTTGTCAGTTCTCAGTTGTCAGTTCAGGAGCGAGTATTCAGTATTCAGTAGACAGTTGTCATAGGTCGAGGTCGAGTTGGGTGGGGCCTTCCGCGTCGGGGGTGATGGTTTCGACGCGGACGCGGGCGATGCGGCGGCCGGCCATCTGTTCCACGATATAGCGGCGGCTGCCGTAGACGACGCTTTCGCCGGCGATGGGCAGGTGGCCAAGTTGAGTGAGCAGGAAGCCGGCGAGGGTCTCGACGCCGGCCTCGCGGGGGAAGGTCCAGCCGAGTTGCGTGCCGAGGTCGCGGAGGGTGGTGCTGCCGTCGAGGACCATGAGGCCTTCGGCGTTGAGGCCGGCGGCCTTGC
>Ga0207416_1003828_pt1 | contig 13792 bp, 11 predicted proteins | sample PaiPotPPM11metaG_FD_184107 | JGI IMG/M metagenome (GOLD analysis project Ga0207416, IMG submission 184107) | Iron sulfur acid spring bacterial and archeal communities from Banff, Canada, to study Microbial Dark Matter (Phase II) - Paint Pots PPM... ...
GCTCGATTATATCTGTTCATGACGAACTATGGTTCTTTCCTAGTCAAATACAATTCTCATAGGAGAGGAGCTGCCAGTAAATGCTACATAATCAGTCGTCACTCATGCAAATGCAATCAGCATTTGACCATTTTAATGAACATCGAAATACTCTAAAAATGACAACGGGATCAGCAGGGCTTGATTCGTTGATAGACAGCATACAAGAAGGCCAATTCTATTTATTTTACGGAAACAACAGAGCTATTCTTGACGGATTGGTTCTTCAATTACTTGTAAATTGTGTTCTGCCAATGAAAGAAAAGCACGGTTTTGAATCAATGGCAGTATATATGAACAACGTAGATTATTACCAGCCGGATAAATCAGTAGTCCTGAGTCCTGAGAAAATAGCAATTGCGGCAAAGTGTGCTGGAATAGAACCCAAGGTTGTATTCAAGAATTTATTTGTTCAGATGGCCTATAATCAGCAGCACCAATTAGCAGTAACAAAACAAATTTCTGAATTGATTGAATCAAGGAAACAAGACATAAAGCTCTTGGTTGTTAACAATCTGACCAAATTTTTCAAAGAATCAAAAAACAAGAATTATGCTGCAAACACGTTAAAGGAAGCCTTAGGAACAATATGCAGGATTTGTGCGAAAAATAAAATTGCGCTGATATGTACTGGTGATGCAAACATTACAAGCAAAGGAATCATTCCAAGACCCATTGGAGGAACATTTCTAAAACACTCTGTCAACGTGATTGTGCATTTGAAAGAATGCTCTGTTTCTCACCCTTTAGCGTTCAAGGCCACTTTGATCAAACACCAGTACACAAAGACACCCAAATCTGTTATAGTAAATGCAAGGAAAACAGGACGGATGGTACCTTCGGATCGATGCTAGTGAAATGGGAAGAATAACGCCATCATTCAGACATTTATACGAAGAAACGATTTCTGAGCTCAAAACAGAATTGCAGGCTGCCCTAGTAGATCTCGGTCACAAAAGTGCATTTGATTTGTTATTGAAAGAAGCATGGAATTCAGAGCAGGCCGCTATGGGGAACTCTACCTTACCCACAGTATGTGACAAATTGAACATAATGGCGTCGATACATACTAGAAAGCTTCTCGCAGCTCTAGTGCGACAGCTGAATGAAAGAGGTTCAATAATCGAGAAATTAGAAGAGAGGATTGTTTCACTTGAAGACCAAACAAATCAATTATCCTTGGAGATTAAAGGAAAAACAGGACAGGAACAAGACAAGAAAAAAGAGAGTGCTATGACATAATGGATTGCGGCACGGGATGGCTGTTTGATGTTGCTATAGAACATAATCGTGTCACTATCTGGATTAAGACATCCGAGGGAACAATACTCAAATTAATAGACAATTATCAACCCAATTTCTATGTTCTAACAAAAGATGAATATGCAGGCGCCGATCTTTTTCAGGTACTATCTCAGCAGTCCATAGTGAAGCAAGTCGAGTGGGAGGATAAATTCACAGATCTGTTTGACTATGATAGGCATGGAATGAAAAAGCTAATTTGCGTTTTTACAGAATCAATACTATATCATAAAACACTTCTACAATCCCTGAACAAGGATCCAAGAGTAGTACAATTGTTCAATACTGATCTATCCCATGTCCAGCAATACTTGTTTACAAAATTAAAAGTTGAACCGACGAGCAAAGTGGAGGTACAGTATGATAAGAATGAATCACGGCTAATAAAAATAACCAAGTTAAATGAGGAAGAGAAAATGGCAGCCGCTCCACTGCCATTTTCAATTTTGTATTTTGAAATTCACACAACGTCGTCATCCTACGATTTGGGCCATGATGTCAATGACCCGGTGACTGAGATTAGAGTCAGATATCAAGAAGAACCTGAAATCTCTTTGGAAGGAAGTGAGGATACCATACTCCAATCTTTTTGCGGATACATTCAGGCTAAGGATCCAGATATTCTCTTTTCTTCAAACCAGCATTCTCGAAGCACTACTGCCCTTGATTATTTACTTATGAGAATGACTTGGCTTGGACTTGATCTTGCCTTTGGAAGAGACAAGAATACCAATAAGACGAACAAGATTGAAGGAAGGGTCTATCTCAGCAGCAAGTCGTTTCACAGCGATTTGGACATGGCGGGCTTAATTGAGAAAGCTCGATTTGGTTTCATTCCACTTAGTCTGGCAGCGCGCTACGGCGTAAGTCGTTTGATAGATAGTCGGAATTGTTACGAGCTTATCCGAAGTGGCTTTGTAATCCCGCGTTCAAACAATAACTACGAACGCATTCGTACTCTTGACGAAATAATTGCTAAAGATAAAGGCGGAATGATATTCTCTCCTCGAGTCGGATTACATGAAAACGTTGTAGTTTTAGACTATGAAAATGAGTATGCTAATTTAATTCTCAAAAATAATCTAAGCTATGAAACGATTAGATCAACGGAAGATGGAAGAATTATGCGGAACAGAAAGGACATACCAGGCCTACTTCCAACCATATTAGAAAGTGTTCTCAAGAGACGAATATTTTTCAAGGATTTACAGAAAACGTTTGTCATTAATGCCAATGAATGGCATTGGTGTGAGCATCGAATTGTAGCACTAAAGGATATCCTTGTCTCCCTTTATGGTACAACCGGATCATTTTGGAATAGATTTGCCAATGTAGCAGCCTTCGAGGAAATAAACAGACTATCACGTGAAGTATTGATAAAAACGAAAGACATTGTTCAAGGATTGGGGTTTGAATTAGTATATGCAGATACTGATTCTGTGTTTCTAAAGAAGAACGGTGCATCACTAGAGGATTTTGCAGATGTGAACAGAATAGTCGCAAAAGAAATAGGCCTTCCAATATCACTACAACATCATTACAAATTCCTCGTGCTTCTTCCATTAGAAGCCGACGAAAAGACAGAAGCTCTAAAGCAGTATTTCGGAGTTACTCAAGACAACGAATTGATAGCCAGAGGAATAGAAATAAGAAGACATGACGCTCCAAATTTCATAAAGGAATTTCAAACTGAATTGCTTTACACTTTATTTGACTGCAAGGATACAGCTGAAGTAATGTCCAAGGGGTACGAGAATGCACTTTTGCTTATTACAAAGACAATTGATAAAGTTATGACTGGTGAAATTCAAATAGAAGATCTAGTAATTTCTAAATTGCTGAGACAGGGATTAGATAAGTACAGGAGCTTATTTCCACATGTGGCTGCAGCTATCCAACTAGGTAAAGCCGGTAAGTCTTCAGTAAAAGGAGATAGTATACAGTATATCTATACAGACGCGCATCATTCAAATCCACTTTGTAGAGTAACAGCGCTTGAGCTTGTCGGACAGGAACAAGAATTGAACTATGACAAAGAGAAATATCGTGAAATGTTACTAGAAGCTGCAGAAACGACCTTGGGTTATTTTGGCTTCGACAAGACTGTTTACGGGGGAGATATTAGAAAAAATAGAAATAGAAAATGGTGGCATGAATTTCGAGGAGAGCGAATAAGAGATATTGAGACCGAGAGAATATAAAACTCAGCCTGTTCAAACAATGTTTGAACGCTTATCACTGCTTGCAAGTGAAGAACTTCTAGCACTGGATTTTATGGAATCGACATTATCATAAACCTCTAATCCTAGACTTCGCAAGATTTCATGAGATTCAACATTATCTGGTATATTTTTTATTCTGAAGTAATCAGTACCATCGTGGAAGATTGCGAAGAGACCAGAAATGGCAGCACCTGCAAACGACTGATTTCGTCAAAACTAGATGTTCTTCTTTGATTTCTTGCAAATTCATTGCTGATAATAAACAAGATATATCTCACTAACCTTTGGCGATTCCGACCTATGGGGTAGGCTAAATATGACAGCGTCCCGAGACGGTGACATTTACAACTACTATAAAACATGTCAGACACTCAAAAACTTGAGTGTTGGTGTGGAGCGAAACCTCTCAAAGCCATTTTTTGATCGATTAAAAGGTCTGGAGGTACTTGAATAATATGTTTTACCTACATGTATTACTATAAGATAATAACTAATTCTAAATATGATTATATGTTAGCGTGCGAATATACAGATAGTCCATAAGGATGTTAAATGAGAAACAACAGTCAAACTAACCGAGAGAAAACCAAAAAGTCTTCTACTACTACATCTGAGAGTTTGTCAGCTCCTACTAATAATGATACTACTACCATGATGATTATTGATAGAAAAATTAGCTTGGCGACAGAGGGATTACAACCTTGTTTCGAAAATTGGTTAAGAATCAGAACTTCAAACGCACTCATTCGTACATTCATTACAACTTTTAGGTACTACTAAAGTTATCATGTTTAAGTTGCCAACCTTCTATGTCTTTTTTTATCACTTTCCTGCCTCAAAAAAAGCACGTTAACGTTTGATTAGTCTCTCCTACCAAATTTATTCTTTAGTTCCCACTTAGAGATAACAAAATATTATCAAACATTGTAGGCAATTGTCGACGTCACGCATGCATGTGACGTGAATGGTCGAAGTTCAGGTGTTGTTGCACCACATGGAATATGTGCTAACTTACTTTTACTTTAGCTTTGTTGAGCTTGCAGTGCTAGGCTTTCCTTCTGCTTAACCCTTTTCTGTTTTCAACTTGGCTTCTAGATCCTGACTTTCATTCTTCACTTTTTTTGCAATTTCGATCACTTTCTTTTAATGCCTCTATATCCTTCTGCTACCGATATATGGTTATTAAATGGGACGGCTAAGATTTTGCCCCTTACAGATGAATGTATAGATAGAGTAATTGCTTTAGAATCTGCGCAACACTTCAAGCCACTGATACAATTTATTCAGGAATCTAGAAGAATTCTAAGGCGTCCGAGGTCATTATCTACAGTGGGATTAATTGACTTTATTTAGAATAAGGAATATATTTCGTATTCTGATATGAATTTTGATAAATAAGCTGGCTAAAAGGTCACTGTCTTCATCGCAATCAGACTCAAGTACGAATACTGAAAGAACCAAAATAATCTATGGTAGTCAGAACGTAATAGGTGCAGTATTACAGTTTGCTTCCAAAACAAAGATCAAAATTGATGCATGCATAGATCATACCCGGCCAATGTTATTTGTTGAAATTAAGCCGCTAACGGAAGCTTTTCTTGCTGCCAAACGTAGAGGTGTAAAATTAAGATATATTACAGAGGTCACTGCCGAAAATATTGCGTATGCTAAGCAACTAATTGCTGTGGTTGACGAGCTTAGGCATTTGGACGAGTTCAAGGGAAATTTTTACATAAGTGAATCAGAATATCTAACTCCCACAGCTTTTCACGAGAAAGGAAAACCCGCAACACAAATTATATGTTCGAATGTCGAAGAACTCGTAGAAAATCAAGAGTACGTCTTTGATGCTCTCTGGAATAAAGCTATCTCAGCTGAACAGCGAATTAGAGAAATTGAAGAAGGCATAGAACCAGAGTTTTTCGAAGTTTTTACTGACAATGGAAAGGTAACTCAGATCCTCATTGACGTAACAAAATCCGCTAAGAAGGAAGTACTAATGCTACTTGCAAATGATAAATCGATGGTAAGGATGGCCACATTGGGGGTTATTGATTATGTTATAAGAGTATCACAAGAAAATGTGACCGTAAAGATCATTTGCCCATTATCCGAAGAAAATTCGGAGATTGTCAAAAGAATATCTGAGCAGGCTCCCAGTATCAAAATTCTAAATGGCAATAATTCTCTGAATGAGATATGTATGGTCGATCGGAAAAAATTCTTGAGAACTGAGCTTAAAGAAACCAACTCCTCGGTCACAGGATTTGCTATATATTCCAATAGTAAGGGCACTGTGGATTCATTCAGGATGATGTTTGAATTGCTTTGGAATGAGCGCACAATAAATGAAGAGGTGAAAAAAACACATAATATGCAAAAGGAATTTATCAATATTGCATCTCATGAACTCAGGACGCCGACCCAAGCCATTTTAGGATATTGTGAGCTATATGAAATTGACCATGAATTCAGACAAGAAACCATGCGATCAATACATAGAAATGCAGAGAGACTTCAACGTCTAAATGACTATATACTGGATGTCACCAGGATCGAGAGTAATACACTCCGGCTAGTGAAAGAACGATTCGATTTAAACGAAATAATTCGGGATCTCGTAAACGACTTTAAGACGCAAATCGCTAACAAGAATAATAATAAGAGTATTGACTTGAGATTTGGCGAACCAAATAAGTCCATTGTAATATATGCTGATAAAGTTAGAATATCCGAGGTTATTTCTAATCTTTTGAATAATGCTATTAAGTTTACCGAACGTAAAGGCACAATTACGCTTTGGGTGAAGGAAAAAGAGCTAGTAGGGGACGTTGAATACAAGGAGATTATCGTTAGAATAAAGGATACGGGTAGTGGTATAGATCCAGATATTCACAGAAGACTATTTTCAAAGTTTGCTGCCAACTCGCAGACAGGAGGCACCGGCTTGGGACTATTTATCTCAAAGAGCGTTGTAGAAGCTCATGGCGGTAGAATATGGGCGGAGGATAATACTGACGAAAGAGGAACAACCTTTTCTTTCAGTTTACCAATAGAGTAGACAACTATTCTGCCTTGTCAATCGTAGGAACAACCCCTCATAATATCGCAAAAGTATAGAGATTTAAATTGAAATATGAGATTCATTCAATTGTCATTAGTAATTAAAACCTATTAACAAGTAAAACCGTAAGAAAATTGGGTGAGCCGTGTCTATATTAAATGGTTCGAGGAGCAGAATCGATGTTTCACCTGCAGAATTTCTAAAGGCTTTGAAGGCTGGGGAGCATGGTTGCGTATTTTATAGATCTAGAGAAGAAATGCACGATATACTCTTTGCTTTCGTAAAGTCTGGACTTGAGGACAATTGGGGAGTTGTGTATGCTATTGCGTCAGAGGAGATAGAAGAAGAAAGAGATGCAATGCAAATATACGAAATTGATACGGAAAACTATGAAGCAAACGGTTCCCTTCTATTACTTAAGGGCAAAGACTTGTACCAAGATCCTAAGAATCCAGATCTAGAAAATTGGAAGGGTTCTACTAAGCGCATTTCTGAGAGTTTCATTGCGAAAGGCAAAAAAGGTGTACGTCTAGCCGCAGACCTGTCATCCTACTTCTTATCACGAGGACTCAGAAAACAATGGTTTGATTTAGAATATGCGATAGAAAGAAAACTTTCTTTACCTCTGTCAGTGCTTTGTGCATATGATGCATATATGCCTAAACTTTGGGATACAGATATCCTCAAATATTATGTTCGAATAAATGGTGAAAATAAAGACTTTATTGATGCGCACAGCTTTGCGATATTTGTAGCTAAGGGTAAAAGTGTAATATTTCGAATTTAACACTCTCAAATATAATGAGCGTATCCACCTCCCATGAACAATCCGCCCTGGCCTGATTCTACTCAGTCTCCGAATTGTTTCATTTTTTTCTGGAAATATTCCTACATGAAAGACGTTAAATTCTAATAAAATGCAAATGAGGGTGTAAATGAGAAAAGCACATTTCGCTTATCTCTGAACGAACATAAACAATTAGGATAGATGAGTTATATATATTGGATAAAATCACGACGAAATCCCTTTGCTTACATTAAAACAGCAAATACTTGTATTACTTACTAACGGATGATCCCACAGGTACTTGGAGAGTCTACAACTTTCCTTTTGAGCCCCAGCCCAATAACTGCTCCGATCAGCCATTCATTGGATTAAGCGACGATAAGTTCGTTGTGACTGTTAATGATTGGAGTAATAATTGCAACTGTTGTATACCGGAATGATTCCCATTAGGCTAATGCACTAGAAATAATGTGGTGTGATATGATGAGATTAGTTAGATCAGTACGTTAATTTCTTTAATGCGAGGAATTGTCCGCTGGTTATTTACGCTTTATTTTAATTAATTCTAACTCGGACGAAATAAAGTCTGCACACGATAACTGCAGTTTGACACAGTAGCATCATAGTTAACTTGCTTAGACGCATATCACGGGTTATTTGCCGAAATGACTTACGACCATCCTTCAGCAATTCTTTTAGAATAGATGTGTCGGTATCGGTTAGTTTAAACGGCATTATGATTTATGTTGATCTTTCTAGATATTGGCCAGATAATATTTTACATTTGTAAAGTTCAGATGTTATATATCCATACGTGCATATAGAAAGGTATGGCAAAGGATCCAGTATGTGGAATGTATGTTGAAGAAAAGCCTGAAGGTCTAGGCTTGTATATATCAAAGAGTATTGTGCAAGCTCATAATGGTAAAATTTGGGCGGAGAATAATTCGGACGAAAAAGGTACTACGTTTGCATTTAGTTTGCCAGTCATCAGTTCTGAAAATACAAAACCGATAAATTGAGTGACAGTAAACAACTGGAGACACCATCCAGGTGGATCATGAATCAACTAGACTGGCAAGAGGCCCATTAGGTAGCGTAACTCGGATTCGATAATGACACGAGCAAAAAAGATAAGAATATTAGTTACAGGTGCTAGTGGTTTTATTGGTAGTCGCTTAGTAGATAGATTGTCTACATCCTCGTTGGATCCTTTGATTTCCAATGAATACGAAGTAGTATGTATGACAAGAAATGTAGAGTCGCTAAATCGTCATTATAATGAAAATGTTAAGGTAAACAAAGCAGATGTCATGAATTATCGAGAACTCATCAATGTTATGAGTGGAATTGACGTTGCTTTCTATCTAATACATTCAATGGAAGGTTCATCAAAAGATTGGGAAAAATTCGCAGAAAAGGATAGATTAGCAGCAGAAAATTTTGCAACAGCTGCCACAGAATGTGGAATAAAGAGAATAATCTATCTAGGAGGATTGAGCCCTAAAAAAGGGAAAGAAGCAGAATTATCAGAACATCTTCTTAGTAGAAACGAAGTTGGAAAGATATTAAAGAAATCCTCAGCAAAAGTTACAATATTTCGTGCTGCTGTCATATTAGGACAAGGTGGAGGATCATTTGAAATGTTACAATACCTTGTTGAAAGACTACCTATTATGATATGCCCAAAATGGGTTTTGACAAGGTCTCAACCTATCGCAGTAGATGATGTTATAACCTATTTAGCTAAATCTGTCGATATCGATGAGACAGAAGGCCGCACTTTTGATATCGGTGGATCAGACCTGCTTACATATATGGATATGATGAGAGGATATGCAAAAATGATAAACAAATCAATAAGGATACTAATAATTCCTCTTCTGACTCCTAGACTCTCTTCTTATTGGGTAGATCTTATCACACCAGTTAGAGCATCGTTAGCAAGACCATTAATTGATAGTCTCAAACATGAAGCAATAGTAACTGATGATTCAATAAAAAAGATAATTCCTATTAGATTAAGAAATTTTGAAGAAGCAATAACGGCTGCTGTCAAAGAAGACCGCCAGATCCAGAAACCAAGGATTGTGAGAAGTGGAAGAACTTCTCGGTCGTTAAACAACAAGTTCCTTATAATATTTCTATTTGCCTTGGCTTCTGTTGGATCTACCTACTATATGTTAAATTCTAGACCAGAAATATTTCAAATTCGTTGGCTATTATTGAGCGGACTCTGGTATATTGGTATTATGAACTCTTTATATTTCGTCTTCAAGGGAGCTAGGCTAGGTGCCTTGACTGCTGGTATTATTGGCTGGGTTACTCTTGCATTTTGGCTAACTGATATTATCTATACTGTATCAGGTCATTCGTTAATATCTAATTCTCCCAATCTAGTAATGACTATTAGAAACATTATCGGCTCTGTTATTGCAGCAGTAGTTGTGGCTACTTCACACAATATCTTTCACAAGATGAGGGTACGAGAGTATTAGTGTATGCATGATGGAAAACTTACTTGTCTTTATACTATCATGACCACTAACTAAGATGGATTTGTTAGCTACCTAATGGTCTGATGTACCAGTTGTTTTGGAATTAATTGTTTTCTATTCCTCTAGCAAGTTTAGATTAATTCTTTATGTCATCTTATCGAACTAAAGTAAGAAGACTAAGTTATTATTTTATCAGTACAACAACAAGGCCCAGGACAATACCATACAATATATGACCACCTAAGCTTGCAAGTGCTGGCAGGTGGCCTAAAGGATGGTTCCAAGGTGAAAATCCTGTTATTGGTTTATGTATAGGCACAAGAGTAAGAATCCACAGTACGACTCCATATATTAATCCAAGGAATGAGAACGAGAGAATGTTGGTAGAATGTATAAGGTATGAAACGATATAGGGGAAGACTATTCCTGCTAAAGAACCATTGAGGAAATGAAAGAAGAAGACTCCTTTGAAATGATTCTTATTTCTTTTCGCATCCGATAAATGAAGCAAATGCGTGGTTATAATTTGATTTTCGTGCCATTCAAAGACACCGTGAAGACCCCACCTCTTCCATGATGGTATCTCACTCAATGTCATAGCTGCTGTTGACATTATGCCCCCAATCAAACCATCAATCGCAGGATACAATGATAACGACTCCTGAATAGCATATCTCTTCAGTTATATGGATTTAACAATACACGCAACCAGACTAACGTACTATGAGGTAGGAGTATTTAGTGCCATACCATTCTCCAGGTATATTGGCAAAGGTTCACAGCATTTTCGTGCAGCGTCGGTTATTCATTTATCTATCTAATACTGGGTGTTAAAGAAAATATTTTGATGCTACGATTATCCGAATCAGATACATAGACATTCTTACCCATAGTGTCTACTGCAATACTGTCTGCAAATCTGAATTTACCACTACCAACACCATAGGAACCCCAGCTTGTAATGAATTTACCATTGCTATCAAACTTTTGGATGCGATTATTACCTGAGTCAACTACATACACATTACCTGAAGAGTCTACTGCAATGCCTCTTGTCTGGTTGAATTGGCCATCACCTTTTCCTCCAGAGCCCCAGCTTGTAATGAATTTACCATTGCTATCAAACTTTTGGATGCGATTATTACCTGAGTCAACTACATACACATTATTTGAAGGACCCACGGCCAACCCATCTATGTTATCAAAACTGCCGACGACGTTGTCTTTAGAACCCCACTTAGTTAAGAACTTGCCATTGCTATCAAACTTTTGGATCCGGCCATTATCATGATCGGATATGTATACATTACCCATATGATCTACCGCAATACCAGCGGGGTGATCGAATTGTCCATCACAATCACCTAAAGATCCCCACTTTGTAACAAACTTCCCGTTGCTATCAAACTTTTGGATTGTACTATTGTTAAAAAGAACTGAATTACTAAAATCGGATACATACACATGACCAGTGGAGTCAACAGCTGCTGCGGTTGGGTAATGAAATTGACTGTTTCCATCTCCAGAAGATCCCCACTTTGTAACCAACCTGCCATCGCTGGTAAACTTTTGGATTGTACTATTTGCAGAGTCTACCACGTAAACATTTCCTAAAGAGTCTACTGCTACACCAGTGGGATATTGAAATCGATAAGGACCAACATTCCCCCAATCTCTGACAAAAAAATATTGCTGCTGTTGCTGTTGTTGTTGATGTGCACCCGAAATAGATCCAGGACTATGTAACTGCATTACGGTGGTAGTAGTACTATTTTTAGGATTTGTGCTTGCAACACCTGGGGTCACATGAATCGGAAATATTACAGATTCAGGCCTAATTGAGTTGAAAAGAATTCCATATACCGTAACGTTAATTGAATAGTGCCCTGTCTCTTGAAATTTATAAGGTATGGTTACGATACCCTCTGCACTATGTAGTGGTATTCCTGCTTGACCGGCTAATACTGAGGCCTGAAATAGTTTTTTACCGCCGTCTCTCGCAATTATAAAATCATAATCAACGTGGTTCTGGACGTTGTCAATTCCTCCTTTCTGTAGGAAAATTACTTTAAATTTTGTCTGGTCATTATTTATAACTGGTTGTGGCGACGGATCTAGGAAAACATCTAGAGTACCCCCACTTGTTGTGCTTTTCATGCTACTGCACGTATTTTTAGTATCACTACTATTTCCGATACTGAGATCTTTTTGGATAATAGCTGATGATCTCAACACGGATGCACATAAAAGCGAACTAGAAAATAATGTTGCTATTGCTATTATGAAGATTGGAAATTTATGCATAACAATTCTTCTTGTCTTAATATCTCATATAGAGTATGTCGGTTTGGTTAATACATCAAAGCAAATCAAAAAGAAAGGAGGGATTGTTTGTAGCAGCGCTATCTTCAGCCGCTCTTTGTCATGTTACCAGTATTGCTACCACTACTGTTAGTGTAGTTGATGTCAGCCTTTTGGAATACCAAGAAGGTAAAGAACAATGGCTGCTTTGGATTATCAACTGGCCATGTTGTGGATTGTGATTGAGGTGCCGCTATAGAGCCGGTTCTTGGTGCTGGTATATTGACTGGATATTTAAACTGCGGTGGGCTCTTCATTGATACATCGCTTGCCAATGGTGTAAACGATTGTGCTTTGTCTGGAGTTAATGTTCCTACGCCTGGTAATGCAGTACCGCTTGGAATGTTTATTGCAAACAAGAATACCATTGTTGGACTCAAAGCGACATCCTTCATGCTTCTATAGTAAGCATGTTCATCCATGACATGTGCAACCATGACATGTGTAAACACATCTTTTGCAACTACCGTATTGTTTCCTTTAGTAATGTCACTTACTTGTGTATGGCCATATAGAAAGGCGTTATCAGATAGTTGCGGTACATCAGATCTATCTACATGTGATGCGCCGTGTTGAACTTGATTAAATCCAACGTTGTTTGTTATCCTAGCAAATTCTGCCTGTCTTGTGGGCTTGGCTGCGCCGAGACTGTTCCAGAAGGTGTCTGTCAACGTAATTTTGTATGTATGACCTTTAATTTGCTCAGGTCCGTATGTGACCGGTGCTGTGTAGGTAGCTTCGTATGCAGTCATATGATTCTTATTGCCTTGTTCAAATGTCCCGGTGAAATTTGAGTCATTACCAGCCGATACTCCACATGTTAATGCATTGGCACATGTGAAGACGTTAGTAAATGGAAACAATCCCTTTGGACCAAATACGTTACTCAGACCAGCAGCCGGTTCAAAAAGTGCCTTTGATCCATTAGCTTTGAGTAATGTTCCGTTGGTATTTGGTTGTGGTAATGCTGAGGAGGACATCATTGACATTGATTGTTGTTGTTGTTGTTGTTGGGCTAACACTATCGACTTGCCCGCTGTCGCGGAAAAAATAGCTAGCGATAGTAAGAGTATTGACGAAATCACTCCTGTCATTTTCAGCTTCGAGATATTTCTTTTAGAAGGTGTTGTTCTTGTACTTGTATTTCTATAAGTATCTTTCATTAACGGCAATGAGACAACATCCTATTTAACGAAATGCCCAAATTAGACCCTAATCTGTCGGTCATAAGATTTGAGTAGTCCAATATAGAAATAATTGATTGATCTTGTGATTTTTGTTTTCGTCGATTACTTCTCTTTTGAATGTTAAATTAATAAATTAGAATATTATCTTCTTGTGATCCAAAGCAGCACCGCAAGACCTGCAGAACAACACATTCAGAACATTGGTTCTATTTTCCTTCATACTTTCATCAGTAGTACTCAAACTCTGGCTTCTTCCTTGAGCTTTTGTAGAGCATACTCGACTGCGTGGGTTCTATGTGCGAACCTCTTTTTTGCAATTTGTGTGTCTACCC
>Ga0207416_1003829_pt1 | contig 13791 bp, 13 predicted proteins | sample PaiPotPPM11metaG_FD_184107 | JGI IMG/M metagenome (GOLD analysis project Ga0207416, IMG submission 184107) | Iron sulfur acid spring bacterial and archeal communities from Banff, Canada, to study Microbial Dark Matter (Phase II) - Paint Pots PPM... ...
GTTGGACCGGCGGCCCGTACGGGATCGGCAGTCGCATCGACATCGCGGATACACGAGCGATCGTGCATGCTGCCTTGCAGGGTGATCTGCTCGACGTGCCGACCTATCGGGATGAGTGGTTCGGCCTGCATGTACCGGAACGCGTGCCGGGTGTTAGCGAGGCAATCATGCACCCCAAGGATACCTGGCGGGATCGGGGTACTTTCGACGCGCAGGCGCGCAAGCTGGCCTCCATGTTTGTCGCGAATTTCTCCGAGAACTTCGGGGGACAGGTATCGTCTGAGATTGCGGCAGCGGGCCCGCGGGTCTCATAAGACCCGAGGACATTCAGAATTTGCGGCGGAGGTGGAACGTGGCATTACAGGCTCAAGGCGTTATCGCAAGGACGGCGGGCGAGCCGGCGCAGGTCGAGGACTTCCAGGTCGATGACCCGGGACCCGGGGAGGTGCTGGTTCGTATCCAGGCAAGCGGTGTCTGTCACACCGACCTCATGTACAGAGACGGCGACGTGGGGGAGGATTTTCCCTACTTGCTCGGACACGAGGGCGCCGGAATCGTCGAGGCGGTCGGTCCGGATGTGCAACGCCCGCAAGTCGGCGATTACGTGATCCTGGCATGGCGCGCGCCCTGCGGGCTGTGCCGCTTCTGCGGCATTGGTTTGCTCCATCTCTGCTCGGCCAGTCTCAACGCGGAGCCACGCATGCGGACGCAAGACGGGAAGACGCTGACACCGGCCCTGGGGATCGGAACCTTTTGCACGCACACCGTGGTGGCAGCCTCTCAGGCCGTTCCCGTTCCTCGGGAAGTGCCGCCCGCTCAGGCTTGCCTTATCGGCTGTGGTGTGATGACCGGCGTGGGCGCCGCACTCTACACGGCGCAAATTCGGCGCGGGAGTAGCGTCGCGGTGTTTGGCTGCGGTGGAGTGGGCGCCAGCGTCATTCAGGGGGCTCGGCTGGCACGCGCGCGCCGCATTATCGCGGTAGATGTTGCGCCCAAGAAACTGGCCTGGGCACGCGAGTTTGGCGCTACTGATGTGATTGATGCGCGTGAGACGGATCCCGAAGAACGGATCAAAGCGCTGACGGATGGCAATGGCGTTGATTATTCATTTGAGGCAGCGGGACGCGTCGATACTCTGGAACAGGCGCTCTGGTCGCGCGACCTGGCAGGAACGTGTGTCATCATCGGCGTTCCAGCGGCAGGCTCGTCCCTCCGGCTGGACCTACCGCGTTACTTTGGATTGGGAGGGGCGCTGCGCGTCAGCTGGTACGGCGATTGTCTGCCGTCACGTGACTTTCCACTCCTGTCCGATTGGTACTTGCGCGGCGAGCTGGATCTCGACAACCTGGTGACGCGACGGATCGGGTTGGGCGATACCGAGGACGCCTTCCACGCCATGCACGGTGGCGAAACGCTGCGCTCGGTGATTGTCTGGGAGGATGGTGCGTAGGGCTTCGACCATGACGGCTGTGAAGCGCTCTGCGACGGCAAGCGGATCAGAGGCGGGCGATCCAAACCGCGGGTCGGTAGGGGTGATCGAGACGCGCTTCGTGGACCTACCGGATCCGCTGCCGCTCGATTCAGGAGCCATGCTGGGACCGGTGCGCCTGGCATATGAAATGTACGGGACACTGTCCTCCGCGCGTGATAACGTCATCCTGGTCTGCCACGCCCTGAGCGCAGATGCCCACGCAGCGGGCTGGAGCGCTGAAGCGGATGCTCCAAGCGCCGTCGATGGTATGGGAGCTGAAGAGCGCGGGATCCTGCCACGGGGCGGCCTGGGTTGGTGGGACAACATGATCGGGCCGGGCAAGGCCTTTGACACCGACCGGTACTTCGTGGTCTGCTCGAATCTCATCGGGAGCTGCCGTGGCTCGACGGGGCCGTCGTCTACCAATCCTGCAACAGGACGTCCATACGGCCTCGATTTCCCGGTCATAACCGTCGGCGACATGGTGCGTGCGCAGCACGCCCTTCTGGACGTGCTCGGCATCGACAAGCTGCTGGCCGTGACGGGAGGATCACTCGGCGGCATGCAGGCGCTGGAGTGGACCATCGCCTATCCGGAGATGGTCCGGATCTGCATCATGACCGCCGGCACGGCCCGGCTCGATACTCGCGGAGTGGCGTGGAACGCCATCGCTCGGAATGCCATCATGGCCGATCCGGACTGGCAGGGAGGATATTACCACGGGACAGGGCGCTCGCCCGTGGCGGGGATCGGGATTGCTCGCATGGTGGGACACGTCACCTATCTCTCCGCCCAGTCGATGAGCGAGAAGTTCGGAAGCCGTTTGCAGGATCGAGAGGACTACTCATTCTCCTTGACCGAGGCGGACTTTCAGGTGGAGAGCTACCTGCGACACCAGGCGGCGAGCTTCGCAGCGCGCTTCGACGCCAATAGCTACCTATACATCTCACGCGCGCTCACCTACTTCGACCCCGCACGGACCCACGGTGAGGGATCGCTGGAGCGCGCGCTCGCCAACGTTCAGGCACGGTTCCTCCTCATTTCCTTTGTCTCAGACTGGCTCTATCCGGCGCGCGACTCACAGGATCTGGAGCGAGCGCTGCAGTCGGTGGGCAAGGAGGTCGAGTATCACAACATCGATGCCACCTATGGCCACGATTCCTTTCTCCTGGAAGATGCCGGCCAGACACCGATCATGCGAGCCTTCCTCGATCGTGTTCACGGCAGCGGCGATCGGTAGCGATGCACAATAATTCGCGCCGGCAGAGGGATCCAGGCAAGAATCGTAGGAAAGAGAATATTCGTGTCCGACCACACTGAAATGAGCCAGGACGATGATCTCGTGCATTCCTTTGGCTTCGATACGCGAGCCGTTCACGCCGGACAGCGTCCTGATCCCAACACCGGAGCCAGGGCCGTACCGATCTTTCAAACCACCAGCTACGTGTTTGAGGACACGGATTCCGCAGCAGCCTATTTCAACCTGCAGGAGTACGGCAACACCTACTCTCGGATCATGAACCCGACCGTCGCGGCCTTCGAAGAACGGGTTGCGAATCTGGAGGGAGGCGCGGGCGCAGTTGCCTTTGCCAGCGGGCTGGCGGCGCAGGCGGCGACGTTCTTCACCATGCTGCGGCCGGGTGATCACGTGGTAGCGTCGCAAGCGCTCTATGGTGGAACCATCACGCAGCTCAAACACCTCATGAGTAAGCTCTCGATCGATCTCAGCTTCGTCGATCCTGATGACCTTTCCGCCTGGAAAGGCGCTATGCGAGACACTACCAAGGCGCTCTTCGCGGAGACTATCGGCAACCCGGGTGGAAACGTCCTCGATATTCAGGCGGTGGCGGAGATCGCCCACGCTCATGATGCTCCTTTGATTGTCGACAACACGTTCGCCACGCCGTACCTGTGCCGACCATTCGACTGGGGTGCGGATATCGTGGTGCACTCGGCCACCAAGTTCCTTGGTGGTCATGGGACGAGCATCGGAGGCGTGGTGACCGAGACGGGTCGATTCAATTGGTCGAATGGACGCTTTCCGGTAGTCGCCGATCCCTCACCTGCGTATCACGGACTGGCATTTCACGAGACTTTTGGTGTCTATGGCTATCTGATGAAGCTGCGCGCCGAGACCCTGCGCGACCTGGGAGCCGCCATGAGCCCCTTCAATGCTTTCCTCTTTTTGCTGGGCCTCGAGACGCTGTCGCTGCGCATGGAGCGGCACGTGCAGAATGCGCTTGGGGTGGCGCATTTTCTGGAGCAGCATTCGCTGGTGGAGCGAGTTCGCCACCCGGGGCTGGAGAGCAGCCCTTACCGATCGCTGGTCGAGCGGTATCTTCCACGTGGCGCCGGGGCCGTCTTCTCCTTCGACATCAAGGGTGGTCGGGATGCCGGGACGCGCTTCATTGAAGAGCTGCGGCTCTGGAGCCATCTGGCGAACGTTGGAGATGCCAAGAGCCTGGTGATTCATCCTGCCAGCACGACACACCGGCAGCTGAGTGACGACGAGCTATTCGCCGCGGGTATCACGCCGGGAACGATTCGTCTCTCGGTGGGCCTGGAAACATTGGACGATCTGGTGTGGGATCTCGATCGTGGCCTGAGGGCAGCGGGGCGAATGAACGATCGCCGGGCAACGGCTGCAGCCCCAACGACCACGCGCGAAGCGGCCCTCGATCCGGAGGTGGTGGCATGACGCGGTCCGAGGACGCGGTTTCGACGCTGAATCAGCCACTGGCGGAGTACCAGGATGAGCGAACGATCCGTCGCATCCTGCATTCGACACGGACGGTGGCCATCGTCGGGCTTTCCTCAAACGTGCTGCGGCCCAGCCACTTCGTGGGGTTCTATTTGCAGCGACATGGGTATCGCATTGTTCCGGTCAACCCGCGCGAGCGCGCGGTGCTGGGTGAAACCAGCTACCCATCGCTTGCCGACATTCCATTTCCGGTTGATCTGGTGGATGTCTTTCGGCAGCCCGACGCCGTCCCGGCAATCGCGGAAGAAGCGGTCCAGATCGAGGCCAGGGCGCTCTGGCTTCAGTTTGGCGTGATTAGTCCGCGAGGAGCCGAGATTGCCCGGCGCGGTGGCCTGCAGGTGGTGATGGACCGCTGTATGAAGGTCGAGCACGCCCGGCACATGGGCCGGATGCACTGGCTGGGCTTCAATACCGAGCAGATCACCGCTCAGCGTTCGACCCTGCAGACCTAATCTGTATTACTGAAACCTGCCGACGTAGGCCGTATGCTCTGTCGACGGCTGGCTCGTGTGCCGAACAGTCTCCCATCCCAGCAGCCGGCAGACCCAGAGGGTGCCCAGGGGCACGGCCTACACAGTCTGCGAGAGCAAATTCAGTGAGCCACGGTCCCCGTACCTGCCAGTTGGTGCATCCACTTTTCTGCGCGGGCGAACACGGAACTTCCGAGGAAGTCGCCCAGAAGGGGGCGCCGCTGCGTATGAACGCTGGTGTAGGCAGCAGCGACCCAGCCAACCTGCCCCGCGGGCAAGCGAACTTTATACCAGCCGGATCTGGCGCCGGTGACGACGATCGGCGTGCCGCCTGGAATCACCTGGAGCACGTCAGTGTCGGTCGAAGGCCCCGAGCGTAGATTTAACGCGGGAACGGTGACTATCCCGGTGGTCCGGCCGAGCGTCGGGGTCCGAGAGGTGGCCGTGGGCGTCCGTGGAGCCGAGCTTGGCCCGAGGACGGACGGCCGACGGCGTATCGGACGCACAAGCCATGGCCGATTTGCGGTCAGATACTTACCGGCCCAATAGTTGTCGTCGATCGGGTCCTTGGTGAAGGACGAGATGACGACACCTCGCCCGTACCACTCCGAGTGAATGAACTTTCCTCTCCCTACGTAGATTCCGGCGTGCGAGACTCCAGGGAAGACCGTGTCCTGGAAGTAGAGAACATCACCGGGCCTGAGCTTCCTCGACGCGATCTGCGGTGCGAAGGCAAGCGCCTCCTCCAGCCCGCCGGGCAGCGCTATCCCGTGCAGGTGATAAACATACGAAACAAAGCCAATGCAGCTGAAGCCCGTACCGGGAGAGGTACCGTCGATGAGGTATGGATATCCCAGATACTTCCGGGCCGTATCGACGATGCCGCCGCCCACGATTCGGATGGCCAGCTCGCGGACGATGTGACGCGTGATCACCGGAGCCTTCGGCAGGCCCATGGCGAATGCGCCGGCCGGCGGACCGGCTCCGCAGCCGAGGCTGAACGCGAGGCCGAGTGCGAGTAGCGGCTTCCTCATTCGCGACCTCCTGCAAACGTGGGTCGCGCCGAGGCCCGAGAAGAGCCAAACCACAGGGATGGCATGGGCCCAGCACGCAAAGGCATCGCCAGCGTACCTGAAAAGCGGCCCAGTCGTCAAACTGCTGACGCGTCGAAGAGCATCCTGCTAGAATACGAGCGTCACTCTGGACATAACACTTGACCCGGCCCGCGCTTGCGTCTATTGTGCCTCCCTATAGACCATTCCCGGCCAGACCTGCACGGAGCCATCAGCCCTGGGCTATGAGGGGCACCCCTCGTGGGTGCCCTCCCTCACAGGCCAGAGCTCAAGGCGCAAGGCTCAAAGCTCACTGCTAGAAGGAGGTACAGAGCAACATGGTAACCGGACAGCAGGTTTCCGCCTCAACGCGCGCCCACGAGGCACTCCCTTCCCCCATGCGCAAGCTGGCTCCCCTGGCCGGTCGGGCGCTGGCCGAGGGCGTCGGCATCTACCACCTCAACATCGGACAGCCGGACTTGCCGGCACCGGACGAAATCGTCGAGAGCATCCGCCACTTCGACAGCCCGGTGCTCCCCTACGCACCCTCGCAGGGTCTGGCCGATACAGTCGAAGCGTGGCGTCGATACTACGCGCAGCTCGATCTGCAGTTCGATTACGACCAGATCCTGGTGACCACGGGTGGAAGTGAGGCCATACTTTTCGCGCTCATGGCGGTCGCCGATCCGGGAGACGAGGTCATCGTCTTCGAGCCAACCTATGCGAACTACTTCGGCTTCGCGAACATGGCCTCGGTCAAGGTCCGGGCGGCTGCCACCAGGCCGGAGGAGGGATATCATCTCCCTCCCGCTGAGGAGATCGAGGCGCAGATTACGCCCCGAACGCGAGCGCTCCTCTTCACATCACCAGGTAATCCCACCGGCACCGTTTTCTCCTATGAGGAGCTGGAGGTGCTCAGCGAGATTGCGCTGCGCCATGGTCTGTTTCTCATCTCGGACGAGACCTACCGGGAAATTGTGTTCGATGGTCCGAGAGACATGAGTATGATGAAGGTCGGCGCCACGGCCGACCGCACCATCATCGTGGACAGTGTCTCCAAGCGATTTAGCGCTACGGGGGCACGCATTGGCTGTCTTGCCAGCCGCCATCGCGACGTGATGGATGGAGTGCTGCGCTTCGCTCAGGCGCGGCTGGCAGCGCCGACGGTGGAGCAGCGGGCAGTGATACCGCTGCTGCGCGAGCCACGCGCCTATACCGAGGAGCTGGCGAACGTTTACAAGAAGCGGCGCGATGTCGTCTATGCGGCGCTGGCGGACATCCCAGGAATCCGAGTTCGGCGGCCGGAAGGCGCTTTCTATCTCTTCGCGGACCTGCCCATCGACGACTGCGAGCGCTTTGCGCGCTGGCTGTTGAGCGACTTTCGGCTGGACGGGGAGACGATCATGGTCGCTCCAGGAGAAGGATTTTACTTGACCCCCGGAATGGGGAGACACGAGGTGCGCTTCGCTTTCGTGCTACAAGAGGAAGCGCTCCGACGAGCAATGATTATCCTACGAGAGGCGCTACGCGTCTACCCAGGAGCAGAAGGGTGTGAGTAACGTGATCGGTGACGGCTTCCAAGAGCAGATCGACAACTTCCTACAGTACATTGCCGCCGAGCGCGGCTTCTCGGTGAATACGGCCGGGGCATACCGCAATGACCTGACCCAGTTCGCAGGCTTTCTGCAGGACACCGGGCGGCAGGGCTGGGACCTGGATCGCGAGACGCTGCAAGCGTATCGCTCCTTTCTTCATGAGCGTCGCTATGCAGATACCACGGTTGCCCGCAAGATCGCCGCGGTTCGGTCCTTCCTGCACTTTCTCGAGGCGGAGGGCGTGGTGCACTCGGACCTGACCGAGCATCTGGAATCGCCCCGGATCGGGAAGTATCTACCCCATTCCATCCCCGAAGATGACGTCGAGTTTCTGCTTGCCATGCCCTCGAAGGACAATCCGGCGGGTCTGCGGGACCGCGCTATGCTGCGGATGCTCTGGGCCACGGGGATGCGCGTGAGCGAGCTGATCTCCCTCGATATGGACGATGTAGACATGACCAGCGACTATGTTCGCTGCACGGGTAAGGGTTCCAAGGAACGCCAGATCCCGTTTGGACTCAAAGCGCGTGGTGCGATCGTTCAGTATCTCGACGATGGACGGCCTGCTCTGGTCCGCCGGAGCGTGGAGCGCGCCCTCTATCTCAATCATCATGGCGAGCGCCTGACGCGCCAGGGATTCTGGCTCATCCTCAAGGCATATGCGCGCCGGGCAGGCATCGAGCGTATCAGCCCGCACACCCTGCGGCACAGCTTCGCCACGCATCTGCTGAATAATGAGGCGGAGCTACGGGTGGTGCAGGAGCTCCTGGGACATTCCAACATCTCCACCACACAGATCTATACGCACGTTTCTCGCGAACGATTGCGGCAGGTCTACGATCAGGCCCATCCTCGCGCCCGGGTGCTGGTCGACTAATCATTCGTGAGGTTCACTGATATGGCGTGGCGTCTGGTGTTTGTGGTCGTTCTGGCCGGAAGTGTGGCTATAGGCTCAACGAGCTCAGCAGCGCATATGGCGAGTCCGCGAGTCGCGGACCCGCGCGCCAGTGGCTCTATGGCGCTGGCGCATCTGGTGGTGCGCAATGTTCCGTTTCGCGACCTATATGTTCTGACCGATTGGTTGAAACTGCGGCCACCGCGTCCCATCCCCCATGTGATTCGCCACTTCTCGCCCAATTATGCGGTGGGACACCAGGATGCCTTCTACGTCCTGGGCGAGGATAAGAATCAGTACTTCGTCATGCATGCCACTATCCGAGCCGAGACGCCGCACCTCTATCTGTACGTGCAAAACGGCATCCATCTGAGCCAGGCAGCGCTCAACAAAGCGGCGGACGTCTTCGAGAAATCGACCTACCCCACGGATCGCTACTATTTCGGCAGCGAGTGGACGCCCGGCATCGATGGTGACCCGCACATCACGTGTCTGATCGGCGACCTCAAGAGCTCGGGTGTTGGCGGCTATTTCTCGGCAGAGGATGAATATCCCCGCCTCGTCAACCCGTACAGTAACCAGCGAGAGATGTTCTACATCGACGCGAACGGTGCGAATCCCGCGGACCCGAGCTTCAACTCGACGCTGGCGCACGAATTCCAGCACATGATCCACTTTCATATGCATCCGCACGAGGACCTCTGGCTGAACGAGGGTATGTCGATGCTGGCCGAGAAGCTCAACGGTTATGCGGTGATCGGCGAGCCCGATGCGTTCATTGCCGAGCCGGGTACGCAGCTCGACACCTGGAATGAGACGGCGAGCGAGAGTGTCGCGCACTACGGCGCGGCCTACCTCTTTTTGTCGTATCTGTACGACCGTTTCGGCGCAGGTATGGTCCACGCTATCCTGGCCGACAAGAGCTACACCGACTTTGAGCTGATCAACGATGTGTTGAAGCGCCGCCACATTCACACCACGGCCGATCAGCTCTTCAAGCAATGGGTGGTTGCCAACTACGTAAACGACGGCACGGTCGCGGGCGGAATCTATGCCTATAAACAGCTGCCCGGCCAGGTATACCCACAGAAGACTGCCTCGGTGCCGTTCACCTACCAGACAAGCATCCCGCCGTACGGCGCCCACTATGTAGTCATCAATTCCCTCCAGGGGCAGAATCCATTTCGCCTGCGGTTCTCCGCGTCTACCGCGGTTCCGGTGGTGGGCGTGCAAAACGCGACTCCGTTCTGGTGGAGCAATCGGGGAGATATGATGGATACGCGCCTGATTCGGAGCGTGGACCTCAGTAAGGTGCATCGTGCCACCCTCCACTTCAACACCTGGTACGACATCGAGAAGAATTACGACTACGCCTATGTTGAAGTGTCACGCGATGGCGGGAAGACCTGGGATACGCTGCGTGGCACGCACACGACCAGATCCAACCCAAACGGCGCGAACTATGGCAACGGCTACACCGGTACCACCAGGTCATTCCAGACGGAACAGGTGGATCTGTCCCGCTACGCCGGCCATCGAATCCTGCTCCGCCTCGAATACATCACCGACGAGGGGTACAACGGCCAGAGCTGGGTGGTGAAGGATCTGTCGATCCCGGAGATCGGCTGGCGGGACAATTTCACCGGCTGGACTCCTCAGGGCTTCGTGCCCGTCTCCACCAACGCCCTGCCGGACACCTGGACGGTGCAGCTCATCTCCTACACGAGCAAGGGAGTCGACGTAAGCTCGATGCCGCTGAAGAACGATGCGGGCTCCATCTTGATCAGCCCGGCAAAGCAGGGCTTGAAGAAGCTGGTCGCAGTGATCTACGCCGCCGCCCCCAAGACGACGGTCAAGTCCTCGTTCGATCTCTCAGCGGAGGCTGCTCAGTAGCGTCCCCTCACCTTACTGCAGTTCGAGCGCTGCCAGCCCTTCCTGGCGGACGCTGGCGTCCCGCCGCCGATGGTGGCCGATTCGCGGGATTTATGCGATGCTGCCCGGCGCTTCGTGCGGGGCAACGCCGCGGTGTTCGCCGCGTCCCAGGAGGAGGCGGACCGTATCCTGGAGGAAGCCTCGAAGACCGGCCAGACAGACGATTCGAAACCCGCCTGGCAGCGTAAGGCAGGGGCTCGCAGCTGGGCGATCCTGCGCGGCCGCGCTGCGCTGGCGCACGAGGCTCTAGCCCGACTGGTCGAGGTCTACGGGGAAGAAGAGGCGCCTTTGCTCCACGAGTGGGTGCAGCACCAGTTCGCATCCTTGTCGTCCAGCCGGTGGCAGGCGTGGTGCGTCCTTCTACCCACCTTAGCCGGGGTCTCCGACCGTCGACCGCCGGACGTTGCGTCCCCCTTTGCCCCCGAGGCGTGGAGGCGGTTCTCCGCCTTCGGCATCAGTGGGCACTGCACAATACAGGGCAGTTGGGTGGAAAGCCCGGTGCCGACATCCACGTTCTCGAAGCATGGAACATCACGCGGTGCTCTCCGCGCATCGTGATTGCCATCGTCGACACTGGTGTCGACCCGCATCATCCGGACCTGGCCGCAAAGCTTACACCTGGGGCCACATTCGGGAGGGGCACAACCTCGACATCGGACGACCTGGGACACGGGACGGCCGTTGCAGGAATTGCGGCTGCAGCCACGAACAACCACCTTGGCATCGCCGGCGTCTGTCCGCTCGGACGAATCATGCCGATTAAGGTGGTTGATTCTGCTGGAGTGGATACCTTTGCGGCCAAGGCGAAGGGCATTCGGTGGGCGGTCGATCACGGTGCTCGCGTCATTAACGTGAGTCTCGCCAACCCCACAGACTCGTCAAGGGTCCGAGCTTCAGTCGCATATGACTACGACCACGGCGTAGTTGTGGTGGCCGGAACGGGTAATGCCGGGGTGGACACTCCCATGTACCCGGCGGCATACCCGCACGTTCTTGCCGTGGGCGGGAGCGACAATCGTGACCGCCGTTGGCCCAGATCGAATTACGGTCCGAAAGATCTCGTCCTGGCACCATCCGTCGGCATCTTCACGACAGTGAGTCATGGGAATCTCAACTCGTACGGGGAATTTACCGGAACGTCCATGGCCGCGCCACAGGTTGCGGGCTTGGCAGCGCTGCTCTTGTCTTTCCATCCGGAGCTGACGGTGGATCAGATTATAAGCGCAGTTGAGCGGGGAGCAGATCCGGTGGAAGGGCAAACGGCGTACAACCGCGAAGACGGTTGGGGACGTATCGACTGCTACCGCAGCCTGCGAGTTGTCCAGGCCATGGCTGTAAGCAAGCCAGCGAGGCGCTTGTTCCGCTGATGTGCCGAGGTGGGCATTCGGACCAATGGGTATAGCAGGGCGATACAGAGTGGGAGGTGCCGCGCATGTTTGAAGAGGACAGGCTAGTTTGGTTGGTAGAGCTTCAGATCGGGAATCTGCTCAAAGTCCCTGAGGTTGTGGGTGACTAGTGTCAGCTCATGCTCAAGGGCAGTTGCCGCAATGAGCAGATCCATGTCACCGATTTGCTGACGAACTGAGCGGGAAAGGCTGCCGCGGATGATGGCAAAGCGCTCCATGATTGGAAGCGTGAGCGGCAGGACGTCCTTGGCCATCAGGAACGCCCGGACGCCGACGAGGGCTTGCTCTCTGTTGCGGGCGTAATACGCACCCTCGTAGAGCTCGCCGTAGGTGATGATGCTGACGGCCAACCCGAGCTGAGCCAGATCAAGCAGGGTTTGCGTTTCGGGCTGTTGGCCGTGGAGGACATCAACAATCCAGTCGGTGTCGATGAGGTAGCTCACAGAGGCACAGATGGTCGATTGGCGGTCTGCCTGCGCTCTCTGATGTATGCCTTAAACGCCTCAGCATCAACACCTGCTCGCCCCCAGGACCCGGCAGCTTCGCGAATGGCAGATCGTGAGGCGGCAACGTCTGAGGCGGCCCGATCATCTCGACTCACGCGGAAGACCACGCCGTCTTTCTCAAGCAGTACCGGTGTCCGGTCAAGGTCCTCGAGCGCGTGAGCAAGCTCGGAGTCTTCGGGAACGCGGATGGTTTTTGGCTCGTTGGCCATGTCTCATTCACCGCCCTTCATACCGCATTTATACTCTATACCACAAATATCGTCAAGGGAGCAAGGGCAGTCAGAAGACCAAGGAGAGGGGAGCATGCAGCAGGGAAGGTCAGGCACATGATGGGTGCCCTCCACCCTCACCCCCCAACCCACCCCGCGCGCAGGAGAGGGGGAGATGCGTGGACTCGTGAGGAATTATCCAGCCCATTCATAGCTCCCGCACACCCGATACAATGTCATCAGACTGGAATCCCATAGAGGCTTATCACGTATGCCCTGAACACCACCCTGCCAAACAGGCACTCTCCGTCGTGAGGCGCAGCTGCCGCCGGCGCATGTCTGTCCTGGTGAACACCTACCAAGAGCGCTCCAGTGTTGGGGCATGGGATCATTTGATGAATCTATATGAGATTGCTGACGAACTGGGGTAAGAAGTACGAAGAGACCCAGAACACGAGAAGTGATCTGGATACTTTGGCGAGCCTCCTGCAACGCTGGGTTGAGGAAGCATTTCCGCTGGAGCATCGGAGCAAGGCGGAACTCGCTCGCCTACTGGTGATGTGGTGGGAGCTACCACAGGTCCTCTTCGGGCCCAGGTCAAAATATAAAAAGTCGTTCGACAAGGAGATGGGCGAGCTACTCCGTGCCGGCCGGATGGGAGATCCTCCGGTGAGAGCACTGACAGAGTCACTGTCTCGGGCAGCCAGGCGGGGAGTGCGGGAGAGGTTCCTGGTGGTCGCTGCTCGGCTAGCGATCGACCAGCTGGCGTCTGCTGCAACGCCTCAGGCAGTCGATCGTTGGAGAGACCTCGCGGATGAGGAATTGCCGCTGTCGGCGTTGACCGCCTGGACGGATGAAGAGTTTTCTGCCATGCAAACGTCTGGCGGCGGTGGCCTTACCACACAAGCGCAGGACGCAGTTGTGCTGGCTCGTCAGGAAGCTAAACGCGTTGGGGATCGCGATTTTGACACCGCACATCTGCTTCTGGCGCTGACTCGTCAGCAGGGCACCGTTGCCGTGCACGCCCTCGAGAAGATGGGGGTCGATGTAGCGAGGTTGCAAGAAGACCTGGAGTCGATCATTGCAGAGAGAGCTCCTCTCCATGCTGACGGTTGGGGACGTGCCATAACGCGCGCATTGCAGGCAGCGATTGATGAGGTCCCGTTCGGAGCGCACGTCACAACAGGTCACGTCCTCCTTGGCGCCATGGCTGACCACGAGGGAATCGCTGCATCCGTGCTGGCACCGTTGGGGTTACGTCTCGATCATGTCCGAAAGCAGGTCAAACGCAGTCGCGCTCTGGAACGCTGAGATGAAACGCAGGGCTTATGCCTCAGGGAGGCACAGGTCCGCACGGCCAGAGAAATGTAGCTCGGTGCTCTGGTGTGACACGAATGCAGAAGGAGGCTTCATGGAGTAGGTGAAGAATCCAACAGCAATGCTGTGCAGGAGATGGAGGACGGCCCTCCGGAGTCGCCCGGCAGGGGGACAACA
>Ga0207416_1003831_pt1 | contig 13785 bp, 14 predicted proteins | sample PaiPotPPM11metaG_FD_184107 | JGI IMG/M metagenome (GOLD analysis project Ga0207416, IMG submission 184107) | Iron sulfur acid spring bacterial and archeal communities from Banff, Canada, to study Microbial Dark Matter (Phase II) - Paint Pots PPM... ...
GGCGATCCCCATGCACGCTATCGGCGAGGTAGGCAGCGAACGGTATCCCTTGTGGGATAAGATCAAAAGGATTCAGATGCTGTGGCGAACCGGGCGAGAGATGGACCATCGTTCCCCCCAGTTTGTGGCACAGCCGCTCATATTCACGTTCCGGATCGATCACCGCTATCTGGAGCCCTTCGAAGTAGCGCAGGACGAGTTCGCGCATGATCTTGAGCTTACAGTAGTAGGATTTGCCCGCGCCGGTGATGGCGCCGATGAAACGGTGCGCGTTGTCCAGTTCATCCGCCCAATCGTCGATGAGAACCGGCTCGCCAGTGGCGGTGACGCCTTCCAGCACGCCGCCCGGCATGGAGAGCGTGTTCGAGGCAAAGGGAAAAGTGGTGGCAAGGCTCCGGGTATCCAGCAGCGCTGTGCGCCACAGAGCATCGTCGGCGAGAGGCTGCATAGCCTGCCAGGCGTGCAGATGCTCAAAGGTCGCCGGGTGGGCGACAAGCAACAGGTTCTTCAGCACAGACATGAGCCTCTCGGTACGTTCGTCGAGTGTGGCAAGATCGGGTGCGCGTACCTGGAGATAGAGGCCCACCTCTGCCAACGCCTCCTCGCGGCTCGCCACCTGGGTCAACAGTCGCTCAATGTCGCCCGTTGCGACGGCGTCGTCGGGATCGTCAACCCATCCTCTGCGCGTCGCCAGGCGTTTGCTCGCGCGCAGTTCGGCGAAAACGGCGCAGTACCACCGCCGGGTGCTGCGCGTGGATGTGAAAGCTGATGTCCAGCAAATCATCATGCGAGAGCAGCGGCGCGAGCCAGCCAGTCATGACCTCCCGTGGATAGCCCGTGACGACCACGTTGCGCAGGTATTCCCCCTCGACGATGAGGTATTCCGGCTGCTCTACGACCGCGGAGGGCGCAATCAGATCGGGCAACGGGAGCAAGCTATGTGGAGCGAGGCTGGCAATGGTTGCTGGCGCCAGGGGGAAGCATTCCGCGCGCGCTGGGGCAAGGCAACTGGCGGCCAGGTGTACCAGGGCGTCATCGTCCAGACGATGGGCAGCCAGTCCCATATTGGAAAGATGGGTCAACAGCCGCTCGCTCTGGATGTTCAACGCCATGCGTAGCGCTTCATGAGACCGTTCTCGCGTTTTGTGCCTGCGTCTGCTCAGGAAGCGGGTCAGGGACGACGCTTGCTGCTCGTCTTGTGCTGAAACAATCACATAGCAGCGCGTGTCAAACAGCGTGCGATCGACGCCAAGCTGATCGACATGGGCAGCATGAGCCTCAGCCAATGCTCGATACGCGGGAGGCGCTGTTTCATCCTGAGCCACAGTCAGCAGTCTTTCTCTGTAATGCGACAAGTCGCGCGTTTGCCGCCGGATCAATATCTGGAGAGCGTGCTGCGGTGGGAGCGCCTTGAGCAACGCCTGATAGCCAGCAACCAGCGTTTCTCGATCATCTGCCGAACACAGCGTAAAATTCGTCCCCACGACCTCGATCACGGCCACGGCGCGCCTGTGCATCCCGGCAACGCGACCGGGCATCTGGCGAGGGGCCACAGAGAGGATACCGTCACGAACCAGCCGCGCGCGAACCAGCGTGCGTTGCACACGGCCACGCCGCTGAGAGCGCGGCACCTGCTTGTGTTTGGCAACGGTTTGCTTCATAGCTCATCGTCCCGCACATGGCGCCATGATTCGCCAGCAGTGCCATTCAGGCGGATCGTGTGCCAGAGATACACCCTGGGCCGAGCGCAGTAGGCCAGCATGACGATGAGCCAGGCGTCAAATGATCGCCCCGCCGCCTGTCCGAAGGTGAGGGCGAGGACGCAGCCGCCGGAGAGGAGAAGCAAGAGCCAGTGCAGCGCCACCCCTACCGGTGGCAACAGTGTCGCCAACCAGAAGGTACGTTCCCACAGTGACGCCGCAAGACTCCCACCTACCAGCAAAAGCAGGAGTTGCCGCGAAGAGAGCGAGAGATAGCCCAGGCTCAGTACGGTGTCAGCGCTGGCAAGATGCGTGGGAATCGTGTGTGTCGTCTGCTCTAATCTGACCACGGGAGTATCCCTCATCGATTCCCTCGCCTCAGTGGCCTGCTCCGCCAGCGGCGGTATTGATAAGTGCGCCAATGGTTGGGCCGAGCAGCCCCACGGCCAGGCCGACCATCGCCGCGTAGAGCCAGAATTTGGCCTGCTGGATGCGCCGTTCGTTCTCGCCGGCGAACATATACAGGAACGCCGCCCAGCCCAGGGCGAAGATGGAGGCCGTGAGAATAAAGGCAAACAGGTCATTGGTCAGATTGTTAAAGAATTGCTGAATCGTGACCGTTGCGCCGAGAACAAGCCCCGGCAGAAAAGGAATCAGTACCATAGGGTGAACGTTCTCCTTTCGGATATCTAGGAGTGAGCGAAGAAAGGCGTATCAAATGCCGCAAAGGCTACTGGCGTCCTTGTGCTGGAAACGACAGGACGGATATAGCCCCACACCGTATAACCCGGCCAGCTGGAGCTATCGACGCTGAGGTCTGGCAAGAGTGGCATGGTTGTATACGGGCTTACTGAGTTGGCATTAGCAAATTCGACAGCGCCGTCGCGCCCGTTTGCCGGCGGCGTCACACTGACCACGATAGCGACATGCCCGATGCTGGAATCTTTGAACACCATCACATCGCCAGGGAGCGGCATCCCGCGTTGTCCAGGCGGCGCATCGGCAGAAGGAATCTCTGTCCAGCCGGGCTTGCCCTGATAGGTAGCCCACAGGTCAAAAGCGTTGGCTGTCCAGGCCATGGGATCGATGGGTCCATACGCGCCGCGCACAAAGCTGACGCACTGGTACGTGCCATTGGCCCAGGCGTAGCATCCAGGACACACCTGGTTGCCATACGCAATGACTGACGGTGGAAACGTGCTGTTGTACCAGGTATAATAGCAGTCCGGATAGCTGATAATGCCGCCGCAGGATGGATTGACATAGAGCGCGTTTGCCATCTGCTCAGCGAGGCTCACGACTGCCGCCGCAATCTCATTCGGCGGGATACAGCCACCGCCTGGCATCGGCGATGTTGCGATCCTGGTAACAGCATCTCCCCCATGATGTCCAGTTGGTGTTGGCGTCCCTGGCGCGCACGGTCCAGCGCCGGACCCTGACCCGAAGAGACTGCTAATCAGCGCGCCGAGGAGCGACAGGGCAAACACCAGCAACACACATGCGCCCGCGAGGCCAGCAAAGAGACATCCAGCGATTTGTTTGATCGGCGTTGATGGCATATTTGACCCTCCTTTTGCTACAGCAGCGCCAGCAGTTCGGGCGCAACATCAGCGATAGAGGAAGCTGCACTGCTCACCGCGTCCGTCGCGGCCTGTCCGGCCCGGTCAGAGACGCCGCGCATAGCCCATTCGCGCACCATCCCTGGCAAGCGCAAGGTAAGCCAGAGCAGCGCCGTTGCCAGCATCGCTTCCAGCATGACCTGGGCGTGATCGACGTTGGCAAAGAGCGGACTCGCCAGCTTCACGATATCTGATAGCAGCGCCCCGCCCAGGCACAACATGGCGACCTGCAAGAACTGGGTGAAGATGGTCAGGCTGAATTGCCGCAGCCACAGGCGTCCCCAGAACAGCGTTTGCGGTAACGCGAAGCACAGTAGACCCAACGGCCCCATTGAGACCAGAAAGGCCGCGAAGGCCAAGCGTGCCAGCATCTGTCCGATCAGCAGCAGCAGCATGATCCCGACGACGACGAGGAAAAGGAAGATGATCCAGCCGTCGCCAAAGCCGGTACTGAGCAGGTTCACCAGGATGTTGGTGAGGGCGGTAAAGGTGAACAGAGCCATCACTCCCTGACACAGCGCGTTGTTGAGCGCGATGAACGCCTGCATGATCATGGGGCTGACCATCGCCGCCAGGAAGGTCAACACGACGCGCGGGATGAACTCCGAGAGGTCATGGACACTCGTTCCCATCTGCCGTCCCAGCATCAGGTTGAAGCCGCCGATCACGATGATGAAGGCCAGCGCAGCCGCGGCAACTGTTTGTCCCCAGGCGATGAAGGTGAGCAGGGTCTGGTCAAGCGGCGGCGACGGATCGCAGCCAAGCGCGTTGGAGAAGCAGAGCGGCGTCTGTGTCACAAAATCGTCCGCTCCGGCGTTGCTATTGATGCTGCCAGCGATGTTTTGCAGAAAGCTCAGGATGCCGCCAGCAATGTTCTGCGCAATAGAGGTGATGGTATTCTGCACCCAACAGAGGGGATCCGTCCAGATGCTACAATCCTGCGGCGCAAGCTGGCTATTGACAATCTGAGGTGAAGCGCCAAGCGCGCCCGCCCCATAGCCTGCTGTCCTCTCAGCATCTCTAGAAGAAGAGAGAACTTTAAGGTGAACCGGGGCGGAAGGCGTCGGTTGACGATCCGTTACTGGCGTGGTTGTTCCCTGTATCATAACCACTGGAGCAACGACGAACAGGCCACACAGGATGAAAAGGCAGGATATCACGAAGCGGCAGACGACTGCGCGCCGGGCGCTCTGTGGACGATGAAGGTGCATGTCAGTCTCTCCTCTCGTTGTGGGCTATGCGGGAGTTGGTGGGCAACGTTTCCCAAGCAGCGCAACCTGCTGCATCATCACCCGCTCCTGCTGCTCAAGATGCTGCATGGCCTGTTCGTCTTGCGCATAGGTCGTGGTGATACGGACAATCAGGTGGCTCGCACTCTGCGATTGACGCTGATAAGTCTGCGCCGAAAGCAGCCAGGGCAGATCGAGGCCCGTGATCTGCGGGACGGGTATATGTTGGGCCATATCCCAGGCGTGAGTCAGCGTTGCGAAATCTCGCACCAGGCCATTCTGTGACGGAGCAAAGAGCAGGGTGAAGGTCGAGGCAGGAAGCGGCTCAAACTGCGCGATGTCCTTGCAGCGCGCCGTCTCATCGCGTACCTGCTGGATGGCCGTCAGTTCCTGCGCTTGTGCCGTGACCGCCTGCCGCGCCTGCGTGACGTCGCTGGCGTTGGGATCGCTCCACGCCTGTTCATGGCTGGTGTCCTGCTGAACGACTGAGAGCATTCCGTGTACCACCTCGTAGGCGTTAAATGCCGCGAGCAGCGCCGTTTCCTGATCGGTAGTGACGGCGATCCAGGCGCGCCATTCATGCTGTCCGGTCGCAGGATCGATCTCTGTCAATTGCAGCATTTGCCCATTGCTCGATACGCTACCGGTAATAGCCTTGACAAGCGATCCCTCATGAAGAGTTAGCGTGACAACCCCGTTTGCTGTGACCGTACCTGTATATTCAACAGCGGTGACAGCAGGACGAGTTGAGGCCGGAAATGGTGTGGCAGCATACGAAACGGATGTCCGCGCGCCGGAGAGCTGGCCGTTCTGATTGTTCCAGGAGAGAGAGACAAGATCATCCTGGTCTGTCCACACATACCCTGTCGGCTGCGCGGCGCTGCTGCATGACTCAAGAATAAGTACGAACAATAGCAACGCAAGCATGAGAGAATGGAGACGAAGCACACTGCTATACTGCCGATCAGAAGATAAGCGCACGGTTGCCCCTTTCCCGGTTATTTTTCTCGCATTTCTGGCACAGTATCTGCCTCGCCTGTTCCGTACTCGCAACGAAACAGGTGCAGAAATGTTGTCTTACGAACCAGTGTAGCGGGTTTCAGCGCGGAGGCGGTTCAGAACCTGGATCGTTTTGTCGCAACAAAAATGGCAGGTTGATGGTGATAGCGCTTCTATGGCCCGCTGGACTGGTCAGGGGCGGCAGCGCTTATCGCGATGGCGCTGCTGGCACGCCAGGATATGCTCATCACTATCGATTTCGATCGTCTGTGTTGTGATCTCTGGAATTTCGGACCAGGCAGCGCGGAATGGCCGCTCCAACAGGCGATGGTCTTTGGCTGTTCTTTGTCACTGTCTACAGTGAGAAAGCAAAGGCGCACATCAACAACTCCTTTGAACGCCTGCGCAGAGAGCGTGAGCAGAAGGAAGAGGAACAATAACCGAACAAGCTATCAACGAGAATCCCGTTCATTGGGCTGTTTTGATGTCCCCCACATGAGAAATCGTCGTATAGAGAGATGAGAAGAAAAGAAACGAGGAGGACGAGCAACCATGATGCCACCGAACTCACCATCTGATGGTTTACCACAGGTTCAAGAGGCACTCCCACCTTTTGAGATGGTCTATGATCGCTATCATGTGCAGGTCTATCGCTATCTGCACGCCCATCTCAAACACGAGCAGGATGCCGCAGACTTGATGCAACAAGTCTTTTTCCAGGCCTGGAAACAAAGGCAGACCTATCAGCCTGGACGCGGCACCGTCGCCACCTGGCTCCTCTCGATTGCCCATCATCGGCTGGTCGATTTCTATCGTCAGTCTCGTCCATCTCTTTCGTGGGAGTCCATCCCTGAAGGAGCCGCGGCGGATCAAAACCCGGAAGCAAAAGTCCTCTCAGAGGAAAGCATTGCTCTGGTCAGGAGGCTTCTTGAGGCGCTTCCCCAACCAGAGCAAGAGCTGCTGGCGCTTCGTTTTGCCGCCCGGCTTTCGAGTGCGGAAATCGCCGCGCTGATCGGGAAAAGTGAGGCCGCCACCAAGAAGCAATTGACCCGGCTCCTGCGCCGCTTGCAAGAGCAGTATCGCCGTCAGGAACTGGAGACTCCCCTCCCGGACCTGCTGGAGCCTGCACTCCCCGCGTTTGTCGCGGCACTGCTCCAGGTCTATGCGGTTTCTCCTTCAACGACGGACGTACACACCATTCGTCAAAGCCTGCTGGCGCTTATTCGTCCCGTTTCTTGATGAAAGGAAGACCTGATATGGAAAAGATCAATCTGCCACAACATTTTGCGCGCTTCTCTGAGCATTGGAATCCGAAAATAGTCGGGGAACTCAACACCTTTGCGGTCAAGATCGTCAAGGCGCAGGGAGAGTTTGTCTGGCACCATCACGAGGTGGAGGATGAACTTTTTTTCGTGGTCAAGGGGCGGCTTCTCATGCAAATCCGTGAAACGCCTGAGAATCAGCGCGATATCTGGGTGGAAGAGGGCGAACTCATCATCATTCCTCATGGAATAGAACACCGTCCGGTAGCCGAAGAGGAGACACACCTGATGTTGCTTGAACCACTGACGACCGTCAATACAGGCAATGTTGCCAGCGAACGAACCGTTTGGCATGTGGAACGTTTGTGATATGGTAGCAGATAACAGGAGGAATATCCTCAAGTAGTGTCTTAGCCGGATTTTACTCCTTTTACACACTCGTTGGGACATCATTCCTTGCCGTGACAGCATAGCGGTTACTCATGTGCCAGCCAGCCGGGCCACGACCGGGGCCAGCGCCTCCATGCTCCGCTCGAAGACGGTGATGTACGAGATGCCGAACTGTTCGCGACGCGCCAGCAGGTCGGCACACATCTGCTCCACCGAACCAATTAGCAGATAGGGGACGGAGAGTACCATCTCTGGTGTCAGGTTGGGCAGGTCGGGAGCCATTGTTCTGGCGATGAACTGGGCGGCGGCTTCGCGCTCTTCCGTCGTGAACACTTCCGCGACGAGGATGCTCAATTCGAGGTCGTCGAAGCGGTCACCAGCAGCCTGACGCACCCATTCCACCTTCTGGAGCAACGCGGCAGGCGTGGCATCCGTGTAGTCCGATCCGCCGTCAGGGCTGCGAAAGGCTGGGGAAAAACCCACAATCGTTGCCTCCCGTGCCGCCAGGGTGAGCGTGCGCTTGCCGCCGCCGCCAATCAGAATGGGGGGATGAGGCCGTTGTACTGGCCTGGGATGGCCCTTGAAAGCGTTGAACTGATAGTACCGACCAAAAACGTGACCGGTTCATCCGCAAACAGCCCTTTGATAAGGTGCAGCACCTCCATACGACGCACGCGCTCGGCTGGCGGGTCATAGGTAATGCCAGCTTGCTCGTACTCCGAACGTTTCCAGCCGGCTCCCAGCCCGAACTCGAAGCGTCCGCCGGAGAGGACATCGAGCGTCGCCGCTTCCTTCGCCAGCATGACAGGGTGCCGAAAGTCATTGTCAAAAACAAGGCTGCCAATGCGCAGCGTCTGGGTGGCCTCCGCGGCAGCCAGCAAGGCTGGAACAGGCGCCAATTGGTCGCCCAGGTGATCGGGCATCAACAGTGTGGAATAGCCCAAAGCTTCAGCCTGCCGGGCAGTGGAAATCCACTCGTCTTTTGATCGTGCCTGATGAACCGAGACGCCGAAACGGAAGGGTCGTTGTCTGGTCATGAAGAGTTCCTCTCTCTTCAATGACAGATGGTCTCGTTGTCCCACCTGTTGTTTCCCCACCATGTGCTTTGTTGAATATACCATGCGAGAAGCCTTTATGTCTGACGTCAGTTAGACATCACACCCTTTGGTAGCATCCCGCCACTTTCTGTAGTACAAGTTTGATAGAGCAAATGTGACCTGTTACTTTCGCTTGTGCGTATAAATGAAACTATTGCCTAAAGATGTATAATGCTTTCAATGCACTTTGACTCAACCAGGGGATTTTGAGTCACTCTCTCGCTGGCCTATCTCTATCTGTCTTGATTTTCGCGCAATCTGAACTTTTCGTCCCAATTTCGGCAAAATACCGCGTTCCTTGCGGAATCTCTGAGTAGACTATTTCTCAGGAGGTGAAAAAGAGATGCCACTATCAGACGCATACAATAAAACCGACCGCTTATACCAACTGCAAATGCTCTTCTGGAAGAATCCAGGGAGAGGCTGGCGAACTAAGGAGATCGCCGAAATTCTCACTATCAGTGTAGACTCGGTTAGCTACTATATCAACGAGCTGTCGGTGGATGGCCGTTTACCAGTAGTTAAGGATGGCTGGTACTGGAAATTGGCGGAAGGGGCCACATTTGAACTACTGCCTGTGAAGCTCAATTTGCCGGAGGGAACCGCGCTGTACCTTGCAGCGCGGCTCCTGACGCAGATCTCCGATGAACGCAACGATCATGTGTTATCGGCGCTGACAAAACTCATTAAAGGCATGCCGGACACCATCGCGCCTCACCAACATGCCATTGTGGATACGGCAAGAGAGCGGCAAAAGGGACAACAAGACCTGTCAGGCATCTTTGAAACGCTGGCCCTGGGCTGGGCAACTCATCTTCAGGTGCGTCTGTTCTACGCGCCGCCGCATCGCGCATCGTTCGAGTGCCAGTTCTCTCCGTACTTGCTCGAACCATCGGGGATTGGGCGCACGATCTATGCCATCGGTCATAGTTCGCTTGCCAACGACCTGCGCACTTTCAAACTGGAGCGCATCGAATACGCCAAACTTACCAGCACGTCTTTCGAGATACCGGCAGACTTTGATGGCCCATCGCTGCTCAAAAACGCCTGGGGTGTGATGTACGGCGACGAGGAACCGGTGGAAGTTTGTTTGCGCTTCAGCCATTGGGTCACCAAACGAGTGAAAGAGACGGTCTGGCATCCATCACAGCAGATCAAAGATACCGCCGATGGTTGCGAATGGCGAGCGCTGATCGGCGACACGTTGGAGATCGAGAACTGGATACGCGGCTGGGGAGCGGACTGCGAAGTGCTGGCGCCGCCCGACTTGCGCGAAAAAATTATGCAGGGGGTGCGACATATTGCCCGTGTGTATGGCATTGCGTTTAAGGAGCAGGCGGCTCCAGATGTATTGGATGAAACACTGTTTAATGATTTCTTTGGAGAGTGAGCTATGAAGAAAGAAAATCGACCACCTCGACAGTTTCAGCTTGAGGTTTTTGATTTGATCACGCAAGGAGAGAACGTAATCCTGCAAGCGCCAACCGGCGCTGGCAAGACAGATGCGGCACTGTTACCTTTTATCCAAAATCTCGAACGCGATGGGGATCGTCTTCCTCGTACCTGCCTGTATGCTACACCAATGCGTGTGCTTTCCAACCAATTTTACCAGAAGTACCATGATCGTATAGTCCGCCTCGATCAAATGCACGGTACGGACTTGCTTAGAACCTACAAACTTCTGGAGCGAGAACCTATCTCAATTCAGACCGGAGAGCAGCAAGACGATCCACAATTTGAGTCACTTCTTACATTCTGCACAATTGACCAGCTTTTGGCAAGCTTTCTGGGTGTCCCTTATAGTATCGAGAGCCGCAAGGCTAATTTGAATGTGGCAGCCATTTTTGGCTCGTATCTTGTCCTGGATGAGTTTCACCTGTTTCCCCTTTCGCAAAACGAGCAAAGCTGTTTCGGCGCTCGAACGACGATTCTCTCCATGTTGCGCCTGTTACAGCCGATGACGCGCTTTGTTCTTATGACGGCGACCTTCTCATCACATCTACTCGACAAATTACAGCATCTGTTGGGCGCCAAAGTTGTCAGACTCTCTGATGGCGAATTGAGAGCAATTGCCAATGGTCGGGAACGTACCTTTGCGCTTTCATCTACGCCTTTAAGCGCCGACGAGGTGTTGGATAAGCATGATCGCTGCTCGTTAGTGATCTGCAATACGGTACTACGGGCGCAGCACATGTACTGGCAAATTCAGCAACTCGTGCGCGACCATGATATTGAAGTAGTACTGCTGCATAGCCGCCTCACTGCACAAGATCGCACGGATCGTTCAGCGAAGATCATGCGTGAACTGGGTCAGGCTCCAAAGACCTGGGAAAATGAAGAACATTTCGGTTGGGAAGATGGTCAGTACTATGGCAAGAATCTGATCGTCGTTGCCACGCAGGTTGTTGAGGTAGGACTGGATATCTCAGTGCAGACATTACACACCGAACTTGCACCCGCCAGCAGCCTGATTCAGCGAGCGGGCCGCTGCGCGCGTTTCGCCCAGCAAAAAGGTACGGTAGTGATCTATCCTCTACAGGGCGAGCAAGAAGAAACAATCAGCACGCGCCCATATGACAAGGGATTGTGCGAGCAGACGTGGACTGCTTTGCATGATCTGCAGCTAGACCAGCACGTCGTTGGTTTCAGGGAAGAGCAGGCTTTGATTGACAAAGTACATACCGAGGAAGATCAATTGCTGCTTACGCGCTACGAAAACAACCGGGATATTATTGAGAAAAACATATTTACCAGCCTCAGCGAACACAAACGCGGAGTCGTCTCGTCGCTCATTCGTGATGTGGAGCAGGTGCATATCCTTATTCACAATACTCCGAATGAAGCGATTGTCGAGGAACCCTGGCAGTGGCAAAGCTTCGCGCTGCATCCCGGCACGCTTGCCGGAAGCTGGAAAGCATTGCAGGAAAAGGCGGCAAACCCGGGTCTGGGGTGGGTTTGCAAGCAAGCGGTTCCTGTAATTGAAGGGGATGTTGACGTGGATAACAGGCAGAAGGTGCGGTATAGATGGGAAGATATCGCCGTTTCAAACAAATCAGGCATCGAGGAAACGCTGCGTGGCGCATTGATGGTTGTCTTACCTTCCCAACTGGCAACCTATCACGACGAACTCGGCTTTGTGCTGCTGGATGAACGCCTGAAGATCAAATCAACAGGCTATCAAAGCGAGCCGCTAGAGAAGAAAAAACCAGAAAAACAGCATGTGTCTATCCGGCAGCAGAGTTACCTTGAACATATAAGCGGCCTTGTGGCAGCATATAACCGGGGCATTCGGCAGAACATAGCATATGTGGCAAAGCAACTTGAAGATCAGCTAAAAGTGCCGGAGGGTAGCGTTGATCAAGCAATTCGCCTGGCTCTGGCGTGCCATGATATCGGAAAGCTGAGCGAAGAATGGCAGCGTTGGGCATGGGAGTGGCAGACCTTGCTCTTCCAGAAAGGATGGTCTGCCCAGCCCCCCCAACCACGCCTTTTTGCCAAAACCGATTACAATTCACGCGCCAATCACTGGCACTGGCAAAAAGAGCTGAATGTACGGCGTCCACCTCATGCCTGCGAAAGTGTGGCAGCCAGTATCAACCTGATCGCTGAGTCTCTTTGTGAAGGGATCGGTGAAGAGCATTGTGAACTTTTCCTGCGAGCAACCTGTGGCGCTATCGCGCATCATCATACAGCCAATGCACAGACATACCGAACATTCCGCCTGAAGCAGGGTGCTGAGGAAGCTGTTCAGTCAGCACTGGAGCGAGCCAGAGAGCAGAATACATGGACATATGTACTATCGGAACTGCAACACTCCGCGATACAAGCTGGCGATCTGGCTCCAGCCAATGTAGCACCCACTGATAGAGATACCGGCATCACTCGCCCGCGTCAGGGGCGTATCGCCGAGCTTGAGACATGGTTGTACTTCCTTATCGTGCGCGCTTTACGCCTCGCCGATCAGCGCGCAGATCTGTTCAGCCAACTATGATCTGATCATCTTGCCTGTAGTATCCTGAACCGGACCAGAAAGGAGGTGACAAGATGTAATTTGCAACCTACACATTGCAGTACCCTTTGTCGGGTCTTCCTGGCAAAAATTATACCATATCTTGCACCTGATCGTTGACAATGCGAATTTTCGCTGATATACTCTGCTCAAAGCAAAGCTATTCCCGTGTACGTAGCTAATAAGGAGCTAATCATGCGATATCGCGTTCAACTATGGCGTACAGCAGACTCAAAAAATCCTGAGCTTGATCAAATTGTTCGTGCTTCGGACATTGATGATGCTATTGGTTCTTTGATGAAAGCATCTGATTGGTATTATGCTGGCTTGGCGCTCGCACTTCCTGCCGATCAAGACCTAAAAGATGCATTACCGGAGAACTGGCGGCGTGGTGTGCGCTGTCGCCAATCTGGGAAAGTCTCATCTACTGAAAGGCATGAAAAAACAAGCCAGCAGCAAGGCTTTCCAACTGACTCCTTGTGGACGCTACTGTAGCGGTAGATTACAACCTTACGCTTTTCAAGTTCTTAAAGGGTTGAGAAGCTGTATTGAAAACCTTACTTAGGAGGTACATGGACGGGAAACACTTTTTTGTTGAGAAAGTCAGCGACACCTCAGCAGATGCATCGCTGGCTATGGGCCTGGCCTCGCTGCTGGGAGATATTCAATTGAAGCTGTATGAGACGCAGGAAGGCATCGAACTGCGTGATGCTGGTCCTTACTTTGAAGTCGCCCTCTTGCATTCGGTTGAAGCCAGTCGCCTGCCATCGTTATCTAGCGTTTCTGTGGTACTGCCGCTTGCTTCCGAAAAGCAGCGCGATAAGGTAAAAAAAGGAGGAAAAACGCTTGACGGATTTGATTACGATGGGGAGATAAGTCGCAGCAAGAGCTATCGCGAGCAGTTGAGCAAACTGCCGCCATGGCTGCGGACGCCTGATGCCCGACTGAAAAAAGCACCTGAATTGATGGAGATAATCTCCGAAGAGCCTGATACGCGGCTGGCCCATTATCAAGCCATCAGTTCAATGAAGATTGCTAGCAGCTTTAACGAACTGGCCGTGCGTTGGAGTGAACTGACCAATGAGCAGCGCCAATTACATGTTGCTCTACTGCTCACACTGTTCGCTCAGCCTGAGAACGATGTAGCAGCGGTCATTGCCGCATGGCAGAAAATGGCGAAAGAACAGGGATTAGCTGGCAAGGCGCTGGTAACGGCGCTGCAAATTGTGAACCCGACGACGGGGAAAGGCGCAAACCGGGCGAAGGCCAGCGAATTGACGATTGGCAATCAAGACAGCTTCTGGCTGCTGGAATTGCTCAAATTTCGCGGCTTTATGGAGGCGGCGGCTCCGCTTGTCATCAAAGAAAGCAAAGATAGGAAGACCTACGTATTGTCACCGAGGCACATGCAGCTAGAGACCATACAGGCAATGATGCGCGAGTTTCGAGCAGTCCTCTGGCCCACGACCGCCATCAAACT
>Ga0207416_1003832_pt1 | contig 13780 bp, 11 predicted proteins | sample PaiPotPPM11metaG_FD_184107 | JGI IMG/M metagenome (GOLD analysis project Ga0207416, IMG submission 184107) | Iron sulfur acid spring bacterial and archeal communities from Banff, Canada, to study Microbial Dark Matter (Phase II) - Paint Pots PPM... ...
AGCACCACCAAATCTTGTCATCAGCACCAGCGTGACCGTGGCCCCCGGGCGGCACATCTCGACCCTCGCCGACAGGCTCAGCCTGCAGGGCCGGTGATGTCCTCTCCAGAGATCCGGTCGGCTCCCGAGCGGCGGTACGCCTGGGCTATGCACAACTCCTTTCGGTAGAGCGACGCGGTCAGCCCGGCGGCCGGCCACAGGAACGAGTAGGCAGCGAGTCCCGCTGGTTTGTCTTCATCCACTGCGATCAGCGCGTAGGCGAGCGGAGGGGTGCCGAACAGAATGTCCCGCACCTGCCTCGATTGCGGCCAGTGCCTTGCGCGTATTGCGTGCCCTGATCTGGCACTGGCCGGGGCACGCCGCCTGCTGTGAACGAATAAACGGCTCGCGACGCTTGAGACCAAGGTTTCCCGGTCTGGTCGGTTTGTTTCCAAATTGTTGCAGAAGATTGGCTATTGACCGGAAAAGTGTAGTGTCGCACTATCGTGGTGACCCGGTGCAGTCCGGAAGACACGAATAGGGACGGAAAATGAAGAACGCACACAAGCGGTGGGGCCTGGGCATGTGTCTGCTCTTGCTAGCAGGAACTGCGCTCGCCTCGGTGACTCCGTCGGCCGCGAGCGCGGCCCCGCAGCTCCCCAGGGCCTGCGGGCTGCCGGCCCGCAGCGGTCACATCGCCGGCATCGTGCCCGCGACAAGCGGCCAATGCCCGGCCAAATCCGCCCAGCAGGCCACCACCAACACCAAGGCGCATAACACCAGCGACCCCGCCATCGGCACTCCGCCATTGATCTTCCACGGAGGCTCGGTGATGATGACGCCGTCGACCGGCCCGCTGGTCGTCACGCCGGTCTTCTGGAATCCGTCTAGCTTCCCGATGAATTCCTCCTATACATCGCTCATCACCTCTTACGTCAGTGCCGTGTCAACGGCGAGCGGCCAGAACACAAACGTGTTCTCGGTGCTGAACGAATACAGCGGCACTAACGGGCAGATCAACTACTCGGTCAAGGCCGGCACTCCCGTTAATGACACCGACGCTCTGCCCAGGAGCGGCTGTACGGTGGCCAGCACGGACAAGACAGGGATCTACGCTGACGGCTCCGGCTACAGCGCCTGCCTAGACGACGCCCAGCTCCAGGCCGAGGTCAACAAGGTCACCGCGGCCCACGGCCTGGCACATAACCTCTCTAACATCTACGTGCTGTACATGCCTAAGCACGTCGAGTCGTGCTTCAACGCCGGTTCGACGACTACTTCGGCCAACGCCTGCACGATCAACCACCAGCCGAGCGCGGCCTACTGCGCCTACCACAGCGAGGACTCCAGCAGCGCCGTGTACGCGAGCATGCCCTACCCGGTCTACAACTCGGGAACGGGGTTCAGCTGCGGTAGCGAGGGCAGCTTCGGCGTGGTCGAGTCACCCAACGGCAACCCCGACGCCGACGTCGCGATTAGCCCCACAAGTCACGAGGTCAGTGAGGCGATTACCGACCCCGACACCAGTACCGGCTGGTACGACTCCAGCGGCTACGAGATCGGCGACGAGTGCGCCTATGTCTACGGCGCGACCCAGGGCACTGCCGGGCAGCTGTACAACCAGGTGATCAACGGTCTCCACTTCCTGACCCAGGAGGAGTTCAGCAACAAGGACTTCGCCGTAACCGGCGCCGGGTGCGTGCAGGCCTCCGCGGACGAGGCGTGACCGTGCCGGGGCGCGGTTCCGTGAGCAATCCAGGAACCGCGCCCCGGCGGCGTACCGCCCGCTTCCATCCGGGTGCCGCGAGACGAGCGTCCGGCGGGGTACTGCTTGTCAGCCGTCGAGCGGGTGGCAGGGGCTGAGCGAGCCACAAAATATGAGGTATGCCCCCGTCGTTTGCCGCTCTTCTATCACTCCGAACGAAATCTGGCTTCCTCCCCCCGCCGCCTCCTATCTGCCGGGGCGGACCGGCTGAAGGCGTCCAGCACGTGGACCGGGACAAGGCGTTCGCCTGGCTGAAGGCAAAGACCGGCGCCGACCTCGCCCCGGAGCAGGCCGAAGCCGTGCAGCTGGGTCGTCGTACCCGTTCATGACGGTTGCCGTTGCGGCAAAGAGTACCGACGCGATGGCACTCGTTCTGGTGTGAGGCAACCACAAGCCTCACGGCCTCGGCTCGCGTGATCGCGGGTCAAAGCGGAGAGGGAGCAGCGAAGACCCCCATTCCGACCTCATAAAATAGAACAAAATACCCCCAGCTAAGTCCTGTTGGCAAGACCGCGGGTCAAAATAGGCGATATTCGCCCCTGATGACCCGCAATGACGGAAATAGCCGTCCAGGGTGCGCGACAAAGCGGGACGAAGTGCCGTAACCGAGACGGCTCAGCAGGGCCGCTCGCCCGAATGACCCGCGATCTCCAACCAGGCGGCGGACGGCAAACCCCAGGCCCACCAGAGTATGGAAAGGTTCACTGATCTGGGTGGAATGCCCTCACTGTTCTGCCCGTGCGAAATGCACGGCGCGATGTGGAGCTGAGCCTAATGGCCGTGACACTCGCGCGGACGCTACGAGCGCCACGAATTCGGCTTCGCCCCGTGCTGCGGGTGCGCAGCCCGGCTGACCGGTCAGCCGGGCATCGTCTCAGGCCGGCGGCGTCGCAAGCTCCGGCGGGTCACCGGCGGTGGTCGTTCCACATCCGGGTGCCGGGGAGATTCGCGTGGCACGAGCTATTGAGGACAAAGACAGAACGGGGGGGAAGCCGGTTTCCCGGGTCTAGGCCGGGGGCTGCGACAGGGGGGTTTCTATCGGCCGCAGCCGGGCTGACCAGCACGTTTAGGCTTGGCTTGCGCTTAGAGCGGGCGTTAAGCCGAGCAAACCACTTCACAATCCCCATCGTAACGGGGTCGGACCGGGCTACCAGGTGCGGCATACCTAGCGGCAAATTACGTCCAGGTACCGCCCTGAGTGATGGCCTCGCCAAGGTCGGCTGCGTCACCGGTTTTCGGCTTCCGCGCAGGCTGTTTGCCGAGGGCGCGTCCACCGGGGCTAGCCGTGCCGCCAATATCCCGGAGCTTGAACTAGACTAAGTCTAGTCTTATGATGAAGGCATGACGACGACGGTGAACATCCACGAGGCTAAGACGCATCTGTCTCGGCTGCTTGAGCAGGTCGCCGCAGGCGAGCGCGTAGTGATCTCCAAGGCTGGCACGCCGATCGCGGACCTCGTACCTCACCAGGCGGCTGGAGTGACGTTCGGCGGTCTCAAGGGCGAGATCGCCTACACGGACGACGCGTTCGACGTAGACCCCGACATCCAGGAAATGTTCTACGGTGATGCTGCTTCTTGACGGCCAGGCCCTGCTGTGGATGCTGGATGACAGCCCTCGGCTGGGGCCGCAGGCACGGCAGGCCATAACCTCCGCGCAGGGCGTGCACGTCTCGGCGGCAACAGTGTGGGAACTGACGATCAAGAGCATGCTCGGCAAGCTCACCGTGCCGCCCGATCTCGGCAAGAAGCTTCCGGGGCAGGGCGTGGAACTGCTCCGCGTCACCGCCGAGCACGCCGAGGCGATCCGCGAGTTTCCCGAACTGATCCGGCACGACCCGTTCGACCGCCTCATAGTCGCGCAAGCATCCCGCGCCGGGCTCCAGCTCCTTACCGCCGACCATGTGCTGCTCGATCTGCACCGCGATTTCATCATCGACGCATCGCGCTAGCCACCAGTAGGAGCTCCTCCGTTTTCAGTCAGTGTCGCGTCCTGGCGGTCATCCACCACGGCCGCTTCCGCGACCGTGCCTCACCGGCAATTCGCGCGGGCTTCTGCTATCAGTCATTGCGGTTAGTACGGCCCTCGGCCGCAAGGCGATCATCGTCCGGAGGACGAAGTCTCTACTTGGCGGCATGGACACCGTGGCCGCCACCCGCCCACTCGTCGCTCGCACCATTGTGCTGCTCGCCGAAGGCGCGGACGGCGAAGGCGGCGGCCTGGGTGCGCCGTTCCATGCCAAGCTTGGCGAACAGCCCGGACACGTAGTTCTTGACAGTTTTCTCCGCCAGGAACATCCGCTCGCCGATCTGCCGGTTGGTCAGGCCCTCGCCGATGAGCTCGAGGATCCTGCGTTCCTGGGGAGAAAGCGAGGCGAGCGGGTCGCTTTTCTTCGACTGGCCGCGCAGCCGGGCCATCAGCTTGCCGGCGGCCTGCGGGTCGAGCATGGACTGGCCGGCCGCTACCGTGCGAACGGCGCCCACCAGGTCGCTGCCGCGGATCTGCTTGAGCACGTACCCGGCCGCGCCGGCCATCACCGCGTTGAACAGCGCTTCATCGTCGCCGAACGAGGTGAGGATCAGGCACGCTACCTCCGGCATCCGGGACCGCACCTCGCGGCACACCTCGACCCCGTCGCCGTCGGGCAGCCGCATGTCGAGGACGGCCACGTCGGGCTGCAGCGCGGGGATGCGGGCCAGCGCGGCGGACGCGGTCCCGGCCTCGCCGACTACCCGGATGTCCGGCTCCGCCTCGAGCAGCTCGCGGACGCCCCGCCGGACGATCTCGTGATCATCGAGCAGGAAGACCCCGATCTTCCGGGAAGACGGACTGTCTGCTGCCGGGCTTGTCACGATGATCACCTGTCTGTTGTCACCCATCCACATCCGTCATCAGAACGGGTGGTGGTTTCTCCCTTCACGATAACGACACCTGTGGCCCCGGTCCCAGGGACTTTGGTCCTGTCTCGACGCGCCAGATGGCCCGCATTCCGGGGAAGTCCGGCCCCGGCCACTGTCGTCATCACTGTCTGCGCTACCGGGCGAGTGCTGCCCGCACCTGGCGCGCGATCTCTATATCCTCGCGTGCCGTTTCCTCGGCCTGCGCTTCTAAGCGCGGCTGCCCGCCCGGCCCGGATGCCGGGACGACCGCGGCCGGGACCCGCCACTCCAGCCGGGTCCCCGGTCGCAGGGCGCCGGGCTCAGCCGGGCTCAGCCGCAGCTCGCCGCCGAGTTCTGTGGCGCGGCCTGCCAGGTTGCGCAGGCCGCTGCGCCTGCCTTCGGACGGGATCCCGGTCCCGTCGTCGGTCACCGTGACGGTCAGGAACCCGTCAGGGTCAACGTCGACCATCACGTCAGCCCGGGTGGCGCCAGCGTGCCGGGCCATGTTCGACAGCGCCTCGCGCAGCACGATCAGCGCCTGATCGGTCAGCTCCTCGCTGCGTAGCGCGCGCAGGCCGGGACCGAGCCGCAGCGACGGGGCGAAGCCGAGCATCGCCGCCATCTCCTCGACTAGCCGGACGATGTCGGCGCCCGGGTCCCGCTGGACCTCGGCGTCCCTGGCCTGGAGCGCGAAGATGGTGCCGCGGATCTCCTTGATGGTCTGGTCCATCGCGTCCACCGCGCTGGTGACGCGGGCGGCGACCTCGGGCCGGCTGATCATCGGCATGGTTCCCTCCAGCGACATCCCGGTCGCGTAGAGCCGCTGGATGACGAGGTCGTGCAGGTCGCGGGCGATCCGGTCCCGGTCCTGGTACATCGAGAGGCGCTCGGCCTCCGCCCGGCTCGCCGCGAGTTCCAGGGCGACGCCCGCCTGGGCGGCGAAGGTGGCCACAAACGACGCCTCCGCCGCGCGAAAGGGTCCCCGGCCGTGGCGGCGGCCGATGGTGAGGACCCCGCGCCGGCCGGTGGGCGCCCCGAGCGGGAAGACCACGGCGGGCCCGATGTGGCTCATCGCGGCCCGCGCCGCCGCGGCGGTGCGCTCGTCGGTGGCGAAGTCGGCGCATATCACGGGAGCGCCTGTCCCGAGGACCTGTCCGGACAGCGACTGCCCGACCGGGAGGACCAGGCCGCGTACGGACAGCGCGTCGTCCCCGTCCGCGTAGGCGACCGTGAGCCGTCGGTCCTCCTCGTCGGGGAGCGCGAGAATCGCGAGGTCGGCATCGGACAGCTCGCGGGCCTGGCTGGTGATGCGTGCGAGAACCTCGCCCGGCTCGGTGCCGGAAAGGAGCGCCGTGGTGACCTCGGCGCTGGCCTGGATCCAGCGCTGGCTGCGCCGGCTGGCCTCGTACAGCCGCGCGTTCTCTATCGCGACTCCGGCGGCGGCGCCGAGGGCGAGCAGCACCGCCTCGTCGTCCTCGGTGAACTCCCCGCCACCGCGCTTGTTAGTGAGGTAGAGGTTGCCGAATACCACGTCCCGCACCCGGACCGGGACGCCGAGGAACGACTCCATCGGCGGGTGCCCCGCGGGGAACCCAGAGGACTCGGCGTGATCTGCGATGCTGGCCAGCCGCAGCGGCTGCGGTTCCTTGATCAGCAGGCCGAGCAGGCCGCGCCCCTCCGGCCAGTGGTCGATCTGCCTGATTTCATCTTCTGTCAGGCCCACCGGGATGAACTCGGCCAGGCCCTTGCTCTCGTCAATGACGCCCAGGGCGCCGTAGGTCGCATCTACCAGCCGGATGGCGGTCTCTACGATCCGCCGCAGTGTGGACTCCAGGTCGAGGCCGGAGCTGATGGCGATGACGGCCTCGAGCAGGCCGCGCATCTGGTCTCTGGCCCCGAGCACCGCCTGCAGCCGGCCTTGCAGTTCGGAAAGCAGCTCATCGAGCCGTAGCTGCGGAAGGAAGTCCGGGCTGTTGCTGACCTCGGGGCCCACCGGTCGCTCCTTACTGGGCGATGCAGCGCCAGCGTACCGGCTGCGGCTACTGCCGGATAGGTCGGCGCTGGCCTGGGACTTCTGATCGAGATCGACGCGCTGCCCGAGTTTCTGCTCGGCGCAGCTGCCGAGCTCGGAGCGCCTGTGCCGTGCCAAAACGCGCTCATATGGCTCAAAAACCGTCAAGCCGCCAGCGGGCGGAGCAGCTGCGCCAGGGCAGGCGAGCTGGTGATCCGGGCTGCCATGTCACCGCCAAGGGCCCGCATTTCGGCTTCCGCGTGCCGTGAGTGCCCGGCGAAGCACAGCTCCCCCATCGGCGAGCGCATGGTCCGTGCCCAGTACCGGACGGCAACCGCCTTGAGCAGCGGGCTGTGCAGGACGGCCAGGTTGCGCGGGAGCCCTGCTGTGCCTTGACTGCGCAGCCCGGCGAACGCCCCGGTGATGGCCTGGCACATGAGCGTAAGGACCGGGCGGTCCGCGGCGAGGCGGACGGGATCGGTTCCGCAGCGGTACAGAGCCGCCGCGACGCACGCGACGAAGGCGGCGTGGTAGGCAAGCCACCCGTCCATGTCGGCTACCCGCTGGATGGCGAACCCGCGGCCGGCCAAGGCCGATTCCAGCGCGGCCAGCCGAGAGTCAGCTGACTGCGGCAAGGCCGTGGGCTGCTGCCGGATGCGGACGTAGTCGGCGGTCCCATCGGCCATGACGCCGCCGACGCCGGGGAACCCGAGGTAGGCATCGCCGGGCAGGTCGCCTGGGATGGCCGCCCGGCCCGCAGGGTTGTTTCCGAAGAAGACCACGGCCGGCTTTCCGGCCAGGACCGCGAGCCTGGCGCACGCCGAGGCCAGCTGGTCACGCCGGACCGCGACGAGGACGACGTCGTAATCCCCGGCGGCGTCCGGCACTATGTCGGTTTCGACGTCGATGCGCTCGCCGCCGAGAACGTCGCGGGCGCACATGCCTCCTGCCGCCACTTCGCCCGTCCTCGGCCCGTGACTGAGCACCGAGACCTGGTGTCCTGCCGCCGCAACGTGGGCGCCGTATACGGTTCCGATCACACCTGCACCGACGATGAGCACCTTCAAGGTGAGCTCCTTTACCTGGGGTCAAGCGGCGCGGCGGGTGGTCCAGGTCAAAGGAAAAATCCGGGCCCTGCTGTGCCACCGCGAATTCGCGTGGCACGCTGCCAGGGTCCGGAGCTTCACTTTCGGACAGTACGCGCCTTTTGCCGGTATGGGAAATTGCGCCACGAACGCTCACAGCATCAATTTGCTGACGGGGCTGGCTGGTGAGAGTCCAGAACGCGAAACCGCATTAAAAGTTAGTGATCGCGAGCCCGCTACATGATGCAGACAAAGACGGCGCGGCCCGCTGGGTGCGGGCCGCGCCGTCGGGGCAGGACCGGGGAAACGGACCGCTGTCGCGGGCCGTCCGCCGGTTCAGGCGGCCGGGTGAGCGGCTGCGGTCCCGGCCGTGCCCCGGGTTCCGGGAAGGTGCAGGCGGGCGGTGAACAGGTCCGGGTGGCGCTGGCGGTAGCCGGCGATGAGGCCGTCGACGCCGATCCAGCTTGAGGTGCGCCACATGACCAGGATCACGATGGCGAACAGGGCGTAGAAGGCGCACACGCTCGCGGTGCCAGACATCACGTAGGTGAACAGCAGGGCGAGGCTGCCGAGGGCGGCGACGCGGGTGAACAGGCCGGCCACCAGGGCGATGCCGATCGCGAACTCAGCGACGGCGACAAGTACGCCGATCCATCCGGCGTTCGGGACGACGAACCCGTGCAGGAACGAGCCCCACCAGGAGTAGGCCGGGGTGCCGTGCGCCGCGAACCCGGCCACGCCCGCGCTGCTGTGCAGGAACGCGGCGGCCTCCGCCCCCCACAGCTTGGCGGCCCCGGCCTGGATCCACATCACGCCCAGCCAGACGCGCATCGCCGTCCAGGCGAGTGCGGCGAGCTTGGAGTTCTTCAGTGACTCCCAGACCTGGAGGTTGGTGCGATTGGTGGGTTTACCGATGACTGTGTCAATGCCGGAACTGGCAGTGCTCAGCTTGGCCGTGCTCGGCTTGGCCGGGCTCAGAGTGGTGGTGCTCATTGAGATCGCTTCCCTAAGTCTCGCGATATTTTCCGTGACCACTTCCGCAGCCCCGCTGAGCCCGTTTCCCTGGGCTCACCTGAAGTCTCTTCCGCGGCACCCCCGCGGCACAGGGCCGAAGGTCCCGGCCGGCCGGGACTAGCGGCACGCCTTTCCAGACGTCCGAAGACGATCAGCCCCGGACGAGATGCACGTGATGGCGTGGCGGTTCACGGCCGCGTCGCGGGACTGTCCAGGAGCCCGGCGATCGTGAGGGCCTGGTCGATCTTCTGGTCGAGCTCATCGGCCTTGATCGCCCCGGGCCAGGTGATGACGAGCTGGTCGCCGGCCAGCTGCCAGAGTGGCAGGTCGCTGGTGAGGTAGGCGCTGATGAGCTGCGGGGTCACCAGGGCGCTGCCGCCGGGTGTCGCGGTCCGGATCTGGTACTGGCGGTCGAACTCCTCGGTGCCCGTGAGGTTCGCGGGCTGCCCGCCCACGGCCCGGGACACGGCAAGGCCCCAGCCCAGGCCGAGACCGCGGCGCCGCAGTTCCGCCGCCGGGTAGCGGGCTGCTAGCCGGACCACGATGACGGTCAGGTGGTGCGTATGCGTCTGCGTCGTGCTTTGCCCGCCGCTCGTGCTGGTGTGGGTCGTCTGGTACCAGTAGTCGGCCACGGCCACCGGTCGGCCTTGCCTAGTGCCGTCCAGCTGGAGCTTCACTCCGTGCCTTCGTCGCCCTCTGGGCAGGAGGCTGATCCACTCCGCTTCCGGCAGGAGCCCGGTCACGGGCGCGCCGTCGTCGCGGTAGGTCCAGCCGCGGGCCGTCGCCCAGTCGAGCAGGCCGCTGCGGTAACGCCGATCCTTCGCCTTGGTGGCGGCGACCCCGCCCAGGACTACGATGACGACGATCACCACGATGACGACGATGAGCCCCGGAGTCACAGGGCAGTTCCGTCTGGCGAGCAGGGCATCACGGTGGCGCCTTTCCGTCTCCGAGGCTCAGCAAGTAGTCCCCCCTGGGAACGACCCGGGCGACCATCCAGTTGCATCGAGGTGGCAGTTCCTGACTGCCATGCAGTCACGCTGGGTAGCGCATGTCGCCGCTATGCCCAGCCCACGTGGAACGTGTCGTGGAACGGCCAGCCAGCGGAAGCCCGGAATCACCGGGAGGGCGCGGACGGACGAACGACGAAGGATCACGGGAATGTGCCACTGATACGAACGCGAACGGCGCGTGTGGCCCCCCTACGATCCCCCGGTGCCCCTCGTGGTTCGCGAGGATCATCCCCAGGACTCTTTAACCGCGCGAACCAACGGAGCAGACTAGTGACTGAGCGCCTAGATCAGTGGCCGGCCGATTAGGACAGGGAAAGCCAATGACCCAGCTCATCCCGCGCGGTGCGATGGACCGGGCGTGCGTGCTATTCAGCGACCTCATCGAGGGCCGCTGGGAGAAGGTGGACGGGGAGTTCGACGCGAGCTTGCGCGGAAACGTGGACCTTGCCCGCGAGTGGGCGACGGTGGCGGATTCCGCCGGCAGCTTCGAGCAGATAGATACCCCGTCTGCCCGGCAGTTCGGTGATTACACCTTGGTGGATGTCCCGCTGGCTTTCGCGGCCGGTGAGGCAATCGGGGAAGTGGTCTTCGACCGTGCCAACAAGGTCGCGGGCCTGGCGCTGGAATTTCCGTATCCCCGTCCGCTTCAGCCGGAGCAACGTCGGCGTCAGTGGGAGCAAGGAAAAAGGCGGGGCGGGTTCATAGTCAGGAACCCTGAGATAGAGGGTCTCATGCGTCACTCGGCCTTAGCTGGCCATCAGGTAGCGGTCGGCGTGGACGTGCCACGTACGACCCGCAATGACGGGAACAGCCGTCCAGGGTGCGGGACAAAACGGGACGAAGTGCCGTAACCGAGGCGGATCAGCAGGGCCGCTCACCCGGGTGACCCGCGATCTCCAACCAGGCGGCGGACGGCAAACCCGGGATTAGCGCCCGCTCGCCGCTTCCCCGCGGCCCTGCCGCTGCCGAGGGGCCGAGCAGCGTCGCGGTGGAGGCTCGGAGCGGGTTCTTCAACGCTGGCTGAGAAGGGGTCTTCCGAGTACCCGAAGCCGCACGTGGCATGCTTTGTCCGCCCTGACGCGGGGTGCGCTACAGAGACACCAGGCAGCAAGGTAACGTCTGTAACACCGAGCTTCTCGACCAAAGCAGCCGGGCCACCGCGCCAGAAGGACGAGTTTTCCCAGGTCAGAAACGTAGATGTGCGCCAGGCAGGATTCGAACCCGCGACCCGCTGCTTAGAAGGCAGCCGCTCTATCCGTCTGAGCTACTGGCGCTCGGTGACCATTGTGCACGGCGTAGATCACGTGTCGGCCACGCTGAGGTCGCAGTCCGCGAGGGGAGTGATTCGATCCAATATACCGAACGGAAGCGGCTGACTCGGTCCTCCACCCTCGTTTCATCATTTTTCCCGGCATTCCCGGTTAATCGCCAGTTGCCGCCCGCACACTCCCCGTAGGGTTGGGCCATAGCCAACCCTCCGGTGGCGGAGGTCCCGGTAAGCGGGTTCGAGGGGGCGCGGTTACGTGACCGTCAGTAGCGACGCGGCGAGCGGGACACCGGCCGCGGTCGGCGATCAGGGCGCGGGCGGCGACCGGCCGAACGGGACGATGGCCGGACTCATCCCCGCGCCCGCCGACTGTTTTACGCCGAGGCCGGACACCGGCCCCGGATCGCTTTCCGTGCTGCCGGAAGGCCGGAGCCTCGTCCTCGCCGGGCCGCCGCGCTCGCGCGATGCTGCCGCCGAGCCGGCTGGCGGCACGGGGAAGACGCAACTCGCCGCGTACCTGGCGCGCACCTGGCGGGCGGAGAACCCGGGCGGCCCGCTGATCTGGCTGGACGCCGGCAGCCGGGACGCGCTGCTCTCCTGCTACGCGCAGGCCGCGGCGGCGGCCAGGACGGCCGACTGGCCGCTGACGACCACGGCGCACCCGGAATCGGCCGACAGCGCGGAGCTCACCGCGGGCCGCTTCCTCGCCGGACTCGCGGAAGCGAGCGGGCCGTGGCTCGTCGTCATGGACGGACTGGCCGACCCCGCCGACGCCGAAGGGCTGTGGCCCGTCGGCCCGGCCGGCCGCCTGCTGGTGACGGCGGAGCCCGGCGTGACGGTGCCACCGGCGTTGCACCCGGTCGTCGCGACCGTCGGCCCCTTCGGCTCGCACGACGGCCTCACCTACCTGATGGCCAGGCTGAGCACCGATCCCGACCAGCGGGTCGGCGCGGTCGACCTCGCCGAGGAACTCGGCTGCGACCCGCTTGCGCTGGTCCAGGCGAGCGCGGCGACCGCGACCGCGGGCATCAGCTGCCGTGACTACCACGACCTGTACGTCAAGCGGCGCGAGCAGATCGCGGGCGCCGCGGGCGCGGCCCCCGCGGCGCGGGCGGTGACCTGGACGCTGTCCGTGGAGTGCGCGGACCAGCTGGCGCCCGGCGGCGCGGCGCAGGTGTGCCTGGCGGTCGCGGCTCTCCTCGGGCCCGCGGGCGTGCCCGAGTCCGTCTGGGCGACCCGCGCGATCGCCGAGTTCGCCGCCAGGACACCCGGCGGTGCGGACGGCGCGGCCCGGGTCCGCGCCGCGCTCGCCGGCCTGCGGAACGTGGGCCTGCTCCACCTCGACGGCGGGCTCGTCCTGCTGCAGCGGGCGCTGTGCGCCGCGGTGCTCGGCGCCACGCCGGACTCGCTGCGGGCCGAGGCGGCCGCGGCGGCCGCCGCCGCGCTCCGCGAGTCCTGGCCGGACGACGTGGCCGAGCCCGCGCTCGCCCGCAGGTTCCGCGCCTGCGCGGCCGCCCTGCGGCAGGCGGCGGGCGAGGCCCTGTGGGCGGGCGACGCGTACCAGGTGCTGTTCCGCGCGGGGCAGAGCCTCGACGCCGCCAGGATCACCGGGCCCGCGGTCGGCCACTGGCGTGACGTGGCCGCCGCCAGCGAGCGACGGCTCGGCGCCGCCCACGAGGACACCCAGCTCGCCATCGCCCGGCTCGCCGGCGCGGCGCTTGCCGCCGGGCTCGGCGGCGACGCGGTCGCCCTCTACCGCCGGGTCCTCGAGACGCAGACCGGCCACCTGGGCGGCGACCATCCGCGCACCGCCGCGGCCCGCGCGGAGTACGGCACCGCCCTGCTCGCCGTCGGCCGGCCCGACGACGCCATTCCCGTCCTGGAAAGCGTCCTCGCCGCCTGCGAGCACGCCGGCGGCGTCGCCGGGGTGGACGCGCTGGACGTGCAGGACGGCCTTGGCTCCGCCTACCTGCAGGCGGGGCGGCACAAGGAGGCGATCAGGGTCATCGAGCGCACGCTCGCCGAGCGCGAGCGGCGCCAGGGGCCTGACCACCCCGAGGCCATCAGGACGCGGCGCCGGCTGGCGCGCGCCTGGCTGGACGCGGGCCGCGCCAAGGACGCGATCAAGCACGGCGCCCGCGCGCTCGAGGGGGCCGAGCGGGTCCTCGGCCCCGACAGCCTGGACACGATCGACACGGTCACCGTGCTCGCGGACGCTCACCACGCCGCGCGCCGGGTCAGGGACGCCATCGCGCTCTACGAGCAGGCGCTCGCCGACCGGGAACGGGTGCAGGGCGCCGACCACCCGGACACGATCGGCGTGCGCGGCAACCTCGCGTCCGCCTATCATTCGGCGGGCCGGCTGCCGAGCGCGCTCGACCTCTACGAGCGCACCAGGGCGGACTGCCAGCGGGTGCTCGGCCCCGACCACCCGGACACCCTCGCCGCGCGGGCCAACCTGGCGCACGCCTACTACGCCGTGGGACGGCTCGCCGACGCTCGCGCGCTGCTCACCGCCGCGCTAGCCGACTGCGAGCGCGCGCTCGCCCCCGGCGACCCGCTGACCGCCGCGGTTCGCGACAGCCTAACGGCGCTGGCCCGGGCCTAACGCCCGCGCCGAACGCCCGCGCCTAACACGCACCCCTAACGCCGGCCGCCCAACGCCCACCCCTAACCAGTCGGCAGCTGGTAGTGCCGCACGCCCTTCTTGCCGTCGACCTCGAGCAGCGCGCCGCACAGCCTCCCGTCGCCGTACTCGCTCCCCGGA
>Ga0207416_1003834_pt1 | contig 13775 bp, 11 predicted proteins | sample PaiPotPPM11metaG_FD_184107 | JGI IMG/M metagenome (GOLD analysis project Ga0207416, IMG submission 184107) | Iron sulfur acid spring bacterial and archeal communities from Banff, Canada, to study Microbial Dark Matter (Phase II) - Paint Pots PPM... ...
GAGATAGGGAGCGACGAAGGCCCATTCCTCGTCGCTGACGTCGGTGGGATAGGGTTTGCGTGTTTCCATGCCATGAGTTTACAAACCTTCTCAAAAGTTCATAACAGGCTCTAGAACGACGATCGACTGGAACGCCTGGGCGACCTCCAGTGACAGTCGATCCGCCGATAGTCCCTTAAACACCAGCGTTCTGATGCCGGCGGCGCGCGCCGCTTCGAGCGCCCCCTCCGTGTACCCGTGTGGCGAGACATAAATGCCCAAGGACGGAGGGATGCCGACCGCCTCCAGCTTGCCGCGGAACTTGTCGATCTTGGGGGAGCCGATCCGTCCTTCCTCGTTCTTGCACTCGACCGCAAGGCGTACCTCATGGCCCGAGATGTGGCTCGTAAGCAGGACGTCGATCTCTCGAGTGTTGCGCCGGCTCCCGAGCATCGGCAGGCGCACGTTGCGCTGCACCATCACGCCTGGGACCTCTTGCAACCAGGCCACGACCCGTTCCAGGATGTCGCCTTTGTCCTTCGTGCTAGTCATAGTGGTGATCCTAGAACTATTGTACAAGCGACACCAAATCCTGGTCGTCGTATGAGGCCCCTTGGCGCACGTCGATCTGGCCGGTGACGGCTGCTGTGATGAGAGTCTGACGCCGCGTGCGCAAACGGTCGATTTGAGTGCCGATTGCCTCGACTAGGCGGTCAAGCACGTCGAGTCGGGAGTCGAGGATCTCAACAATCTCCGCCTGCTCTTCGAGTGGTGGAACGGGCAGTACCACCCGCTTGAGGTCCCGAATGTTGATTCCGGTAACACCGGCTCCTAACTCGTTGTAGGTGAACTGCTCCTGACTGCTTTGTGACTTCAGAGTATACGCCAGCCACGGGGCATTCGCTCCTGAACCCGGAGCAATACGAGCCGCATCTCGTGACAAGTTCACCCCGTCAAGTTCAGGCGGTATCACCTCCACGTTGCCGAAGCTTCCCCGGATGGCGTATACCAGCTCACCTGCGCGCATCATGGAGCGCGGGTACTCCGCGGCAATCTCAGCGGTCGTGCGTGGTAGGAGATCGAGCTTAAGCTTCCTCGAGGTGACCTCGCCCGCGCCAATGTAGGGCACACCCTCCGTGAGGCGTGGTCCCGGAAGAAGGATGCCGTATACCAGGGGGACATTCGGATTCAGGACACGGTGGAGGGGACAACTGGTCCAGTGGCGGGGCATCTCTCCGATCCACCGATTGCCTGAATCTCTGACCGGGGCATATGGCTGGGGTCCCTTGGTAATCACCCTTGTAATGAGCGCGGTTCGGTAATCCGCGAGGCGACGAAGCAGTTGACGCTTCTTCACCACAAGCGCATCAATGCGGGCGGTTTCGCGGTCGAGGAAGGCGGCGATGGCGCGCTGCTCGGGGAGGGGCGGCAGGCGGACCTTGAGACGACCGAGAATCGTCCAGGACGTGCGAGGCATTTTCGCCCCATAGGCTGATGCCTGGGCTTTCGCGACTATGTTCTCAGACTGCACGAGGTAGTAGGCGAAGCGTGGGTCGAGGGTCGGGAGGGGGCGGAGGACAAGAAGTTCCGTGGGGCAACATCCCTCTCGATCCGCAAGCCAGAACTTGCGCAGATAGGGACGCAGTTTACCGAAGAGAATGTCCCCTTCCCGGAACCGTGAGTACTGGTCCGGTGGCGCGAGCCCCCACTCGAAGTCACCCATGAGGCTACCGGTTCCCGAATCTATGTGCTCGAGAGCGACAAAGGGCATCAGCGGACCCTCGGCTTTGTCCACGACATTCCGCAGTGCATATTTCAGTGGGATGGAGAACCAGTGCATGGGTTCCTCTGTGCCTTGCCACACGGATTCAGCGATTGCGGTCACGCCACGACCTCGCGCAGCAGCTCCAGGATCTCCGCCTCGAGCTGCTTAATTTCGGCGTCGATCTCTTGCAGTGGGCGGGGAGGAGTGTACTCGTAGAAGTAACGGGTGAAGGGGATCTCGTACCCGAGCTTGGTACGCGACTGGTCAACCCAGGCGTCCGGCACGTAAGGCAGTACCTCTCGCGCCATGTACTCGTCGATGTCCTCGGTCAGCGGCACGTTCTCCGTGTCCCGCAGCGCCGCATCGGCCACCGGCTTGCCGTTCTTCATGACGGGCGGGGCCGACTCGTCCCGCACCTGGAGGCCCTCGACCAGCGCCTTCTTCGCGGCTGGCGAGAGGGAGATGCGACGGGCAAGCAGCGCTGCCTCGATCGCTTTGGCCGCAGCCTGCTCGTCTCGCGCTCCGTGCGCGGCAGCCCCTCGCATCACTGCCACCAGTGCTTCGCGCTTTGTCCCGTCGTCGCTGGGCAGCTCCGCCTGGAGCGACTTCGATGCTAACGCCCGCTCGATGCCCTCGTCGGTCGCCTCGTAGCGCAGCCGAAGCGGCCGCTCGACCGTGATCTGCCGATAGCCGAACTCCTCATTGCGGAAGTCCTTGACTCGCTTCTCCTCCTGGTACTCACCATACAGCCGCACAATCTCATCGATCTGCTCGGTTGCGATCTCATTCCGCTTGTTCCCCAGGCTCTTGCGCATCTTCCGGAAAAGACCCGTGGCGTTGACGAGCTGGATGGTGCCCTGGCGTTCTGGCCGTTTGCGGTTGGTGAGAATCCAGATATAGGTAGAGATGCCGGTGTTGTAGAACAACTGGTCGGGGAGACCGATGATCGCTTCCAGCCAGTCGTTTTCGATGATCCACTTGCGGATGTTGCTCTCCCCGCTGCCGGCATCACCGGTGAAGAGCGGGGAGCCGTTGAAGACGGTGGCGAGACGGGAGCCGCCCGACTCGGGGTCCTTCCACTTGCTCAGCATGTGCAGGAGAAAGAGGAGTGAGCCGTCGTTGATGCGGGGAAGGCCGGCGCCGAAGCGTCCATCCATCCCCAGACGCGCGTACTCGTCCCGGATGACGCTCTCCACCTTCTTCCACTCCACCCCGAACGGGGGATTCGAGAGGAAGTAGTCAAACGTCTCTCCCTTGTGCCCATCCTGGGTAAAGGAGTTGCCGAAGGCGATATTGGCCGGGTCCTGCCCCTTGATCATCATGTCCGACCGGCAGATGGCGTAGGATTCGGGATTCAGCTCCTGTCCGTAGACCGCCAGCGTGGCGTCCGAGTTCAGCTCCTTCAGCCGTTCCTGCGCCACGGACAGCATCCCGCCGGTTCCGCACGCGGGGTCGTACAGGGTGCGGATGATCGCGCGCTCGCGGAGCAGGTCATCGTCTTCGATGAAGAGGAGGTCGACCATGAGCCGCACGACCTCCCGCGGCGTGAAATGCTCCCCGGCGGTCTCGTTCGATTGCTCGCTGAAGCGACGGATCAGCTCCTCGAAGACAGTGCCCATCTCGCTGTTGGACACGACATCCGGATGGAGATCGATCGCGGCGAACTTCTGGATGACCAGGAAGAGGATGTCGGCTGCATCCATCCGGTCGATGTGATCGTCGAAGTTGAACTTCTCGAAGGTCTCGCGTGCTGAGGCAGAGAAGCCGTTGATGTAGGCGCGCACGTTGTCGGCGATGTGCTGTGGATCGGAGAGGAGTTTACGGAAGTCAAGCGGGCTGCGGTTGCAGAAGCGTTGCTCCGCCTCGCGGCACAGGATCGAGTCGATGTCGGCGAGAGACTGGATGGCTGGATCAGCGGCCCGCGCCAGCACGGCTGCCCTGGTGGGTTCGAGCACGCAGTCGAGCCGGCGCAACACCGTCAGCGGCAGGATGACGCGGCCATATTCGCTCGCTTTGTAGTCGCCCCTCAGCAGGTCTGCGACCGACCAGATGAAGTTGACTTTGTCCTGGAAATTGCTCACCCTGTCTCCCCGTCCTCTTCTTTACTCCCGATCATCAAGCCGAATCGTGGTCAAGATCGCTAACAAACACGCTGCGGTCCCCCGTCGGCTAGCAAGTCCACGTATGCCTCGACGCTCGTGCCAGTCAAGTTTTGGGTGATCTTCGAAAACTTCGCCGCCATCCCCGGTGCCCACTGCTTCTTGCTCGTTGCGAAGATGAGACGCCGTGCTTGCGTCCTCCGCGCTAGGCCCTCGTACTGGTTGCATTGGGTAGTCTCGACCTTTTCATTGGACTTGGCCTCTCCTAGGACGAGATCGCCGCGCAAAGTAGCCGTCACGTCGGTCTCCGCGTGCCCCCTCGGCCATATCCATTCGGTACCCAGTATCACGGATGCAGCCGAGTCTTGGGACACCAACCATGCGGCGAGGACGATTGCCTCGCGCGCGTCTTTAATCAGTGAAGCGCGAACAAGCTCGTCCAACGCCGCAACGGGCTCCCAGGCGGAAGCCGTATTAGGCGTAATCTGGAAGTGTCGTGCGCAGCGTTGGCACTCGGGCCCGGACCCGCCAAAGTCTCGCCACTGATATAGCGCCTGAAATCTGCATCGAGGGCACTTGAGTAGCATCCCCCACAGGATGACTCCACTCAGCGTCCAACCATTTAGAAACTCGTCCGCATCCGCGCTTTGGTCCGCACCGAGTATCAGAGAGGACAGGCCGTTTCGGTCGATGTAGAGGCGGTCCCGAGTTGGAAAGCTTCCTGATCGTATCGCCTCATTACCCTGGTACGTCCGCAGAAATTCTTCCACCACGGCTGCTAGGGGACCCGATCGTAGGGAAGCTGCTGCAACGGCCAGGTCTGCAAACCGTCCTACCAGATCGCGAGAGAGTCGACCCGCGTCGGAGAACGTAGCCGTCCCCCCGAGCCACGCACCAAACCGGATAAGCACCTCTTCAATGTCGGGGAAACGAATCTGTAGCGGTAGATAACGCGGAGGCTCGCCCCGCGCTATAGGCACGATCCGGCTGCATTGCGCGGCGACCGGTCCATACCGTCCAGATCTGTGAGGAATCGCAGGTGGGCGATGTGGGGCGAGCAGTGGACGTGTGGCCGGGTGCGTGGGTGTGGCGAGGCCGTCGACACTGAACTCCGTAAGGAAGCTGATGGCACGAGGAGCGGTTTGCATCCAGTTCGGAACCTCCGGAGTCAAATATGCATGGGACACTCCCGCCGTGAACTGATACGCCTGTTCTCTCAGAGTGGGGACAGCGCTGAAGCGGTAGACGCGGAGGCAGGAGAGTGGATCGGAACCGAATCGTGGCGACCGGAAACCTGGTCGACGCTGTTCCAGCATTTGCCACCTGTCCCGCATCTGACCATCGGCGAGGCTGGTACTCGAAACGTAGATAGTGTCTTGGTCGTAAGCCTCTTCCAGAGTCTCACCGTCGAGCAAGACCTGCTCCGCACCTGACAAGGCCGACGCAAGCCCGTGTGTGTACCCATGTGCGCAAGTGTCGCCGTCGCCGGGAGGATTGGGCACCATCTCGTCCGGCCACCAGAGGACACTGGGACTTTGTCGCAGCGTCCGCAATGTCAGCCAGAGGCAAACGTCGGCGGTGTCGCTTCCCATGACGAGGATCGGTCCTTCCCGCCACTCTTCATTTCCCCAGCTTTGCAGTACTCCAAGCCCGCGAGCGCTCCAAGAGCGTGGGCTGGCCGGATCCTGTCGACGTACCATCTCCAAGACATTCCAACCGGCGGTCGCAGTGTCTGGCAACTCGATCGGTTCTTCTATGGCTGCTATGTGCGAACGGCCACCGGCCGCCGTGATTTGTCCTAATTCCTCCGCGCTCAGCCAACCGGACTCGTTAGCGAGCACGATACGGAGGCACTCGGGACCTCCAACGACGTTCCCGCTATGGATGATCGCAAGTGGCTCCGCATTTTCACTCGCGGCCCAGCCACGCGCGGCGACGTGGAGCGGGGCGGCCCAGTCCACAGGTAGAGAGCCCTTGTCAGCATGGAACATCCATCGGTAGCTCCAACATCTAAACGGGTCGTACCGCTCCTTAAAGACGTCTATGTTGTGCGGATTACGATAGAACATGATGTAGTCGGGATCGAAGCGCTGGAGCAGTCCATCCCACAGAGAGCCGGGCGTCCACCCGTCGGCCGGGAAATATATGGTTGAATCTAACCCACCCCATCGGGACGTGACGCGCTGAAGTAGATTGCACCACCCTGCCGGTTTCACTCCATTCGGCACCCCGATCGCCACGCGCGGAGGCCTGGCGATGCAAATGGTAGCGCGAAGTTCAACGCTCGCCGCGTCCAGACGTTCTCTCCCCTTTGATCCTATCGCCAATGAGCGATTGGCAACATTATGCCGCTGCATGTGAGTACGTCTCAACTAGCGCCAGCACGTGAAGGCCAAAGTTCGCCCTCGCTATGTCCTGAACCCAGGGAAACATGGAGCAGTCTGGCGTGGGGCACAACTGCAAGCACGACTTGGGAAGGTTGTGGTTCAATCTGCCACGACTGGCAAGTTTACGGTTCGAGAGGGCGACTGACCGCGGAGTGCACCTATGGAGGAGAGCCTCTCAGCAGGGACTGGCGGCAAGGTTATCATTCAATCTGCGGCAAGAATATAATTCAAGTCACATCCTGCGCCAACCTGCGACGTACCGAGTTCTGATCCGCCGCATGCGCGGAGGGGACGACAAACGTGAGAGACATGAATAGAGAGGCTGCCGCCATCGCGGTGCCGGCAGCCTTGAATTTACTCGATGCAGCAAAATTAGGGCATGCTGTCTGACGAAGTTGCAAGTTCTCTTGGGCCGTTCTTTGATCGCATCGGTCCCAGCCACGACGAAATTCGGGTCCTTATCAAACGTGCTGGACTTGAGGAGCTCGATCCCGAACGCGACGCGGGCGGCCAGCCTATCGGCAAGATGAAGCGGGTCAAGGGTGTTCTCTTCGCCGCAGTCGAGAGGCATCCCCAGAAAGGTGAGCGGCTTGTGCGTTCCCTTATCGATGCTGTCCGCGCCTGCGGTGGATTCCGTCCAACTAACGAAAATTACCCCGGAGCGGAGCCGGTGCAGGCGCTGCGGTCTGCGCTCCGAAACGAGGGCGCGGATCTGGATGATGAGGGGAATGTTCGCCCCTTGAACCTCGAGTCACTGGACGGCCGCGAGCTAACCGACGCGTTGTGGTCGTACGTTCGCCGCGCCCGCCGGGGCGGGTGGGACACTGCCGTGGTGCTGGGGACCGCTAAGAGTCTCGAAGAGGCAGCAGCCCGTCACGTTCTGAAGCAGCGGACAGGTCAATATCCATCACACACGAACATGCCGGCGACGTTGTACGCGGCATTCTCGACGCTGGGCATGGCGGTCCCTACGAAGACCGTTGCTGACGCCCTTTCTTCAGACCCCCGGGAGGCGATTCAGCAGGCGGCATGGCTCCTAGCCGTTGCGGTCAACAAGTTCAGAAATGCCGAAGGTGAAGGGCACGGCCGTCCCGAGGTGGCGGCCACGACGCAGGCGGAAGCCGACGTTGTGAGTTTGGCCGCTGCTCTGGTCACTCAACTCCTGCTCGATGCGAACGAGAAACTGTGAGGCCGCGCCTATTCACCCCTGAGCGCGTGTCCCAACGCGTAAGGCTGCACGCCCGACAACATTAGGGACGTGTGGGAAACCGGGGACCGACCCGAGCGGCAAGTTTATGCCCGATTTGGGCACGAGCGGCAAGATTATGGGGGTATCTTTTCTCACGCGGGAACCCGCTTCCACGAGCAGATGCGGTTCCTGGGGCGCCATGTGGCAAGGTTATGACTCAAACCGCGGCAAAGATATGATTCAGGTCACAGCAGGTCGCGTGCATGTTTTTGATCGTCGGCCACATGTCCTTCAAGTCGACGCTCGAGCGGATGAAGGAAGGCACGAGATTCCGAGTGATGGGCCCCTGAAGCAACCACCGCAGCTCCCTGTACCGCTCCTGGTCCACCGTGTTGTAGCCGCCAGTGAGAAAGTTACTGATCAATCTCAGGGTCAAAGTAGGGAGGATCGCCGCGGCAGTAGCCGTAGCCGCGAGATGGTCGGCGACAGCCTCCTCGAAGGCACGCTCGGTATGGACTGCCGCCGTCTCTTCGGTCTCCTTCCCGTGGCCACACTAGGGCGGTGGTCGAAGGTACACGATGGGATAGGCTGACCCAAGTAGCGCCGGGGCGTCGTAGAGCCGGACTATCGCTCGCACGACGCTTCCTACGTCGTTCTGCCCTGCCGTCCGGGACGAGATCAACGCAAGGCCGGGAACAGATCGCCCCTCCGCCAGCCATCGATGGACGATCGAAGGAATCGTGTCACGATCATACGTGACGAGGACGAGACGAGCGGCACGCGCAGCAACCAGAATATCCTCATCCACGGCATTTCGGTACATCCCGTCCCGCCAACGCGCCAGATGCTCGATAAGACAGTCCGGACGGAGGTCGCGCACACCGTCCGCCACTGCGATAGGCACGTGCGCATCGAGCAGGAAACCCTGCACTGTTACGAGTGCTGCCCGTCTACTTCATCCACCTCGAAGGCGATGACACGCATGCCGGGGAACATCTCTAAGAGTTCTTCGAGCGGGCGTTCTGTGTGCTGGGCCACTTCGGCATCGATCTCCTCCGCGTGTTCGGCGGCATATTGAAGCCCTTCCTCGATCAGCTCGGGCCCCACCACCGTGTGGTTGTCTGCGATCGCCTGCGCATCGCCTCCGTACGACCGGCTCAGCCACGCGATTTCCCAGATCGCCAGCCCGCTTCCGGAAAGATACGCTTCGAGATTGCCCTCCACCTCGCGGAATTCGATGTGTGGAAACCGTTCTGTGTCGCCCCTTGCTGTCACCATTGCGCAGATTCCTCGGCCCATTGTATGGGTGACGAGCCTCCTCTGACAGCGAGCGGCTCCGTCACGACGAAGGCCTGGTGACGCCATGTCGATGAATGGATCCAGAGATCTTGACGGTTATGGGTCAAGTCACACCGCGGCCCACACCACAGCAACACGCGCAATGGTCCAGGTCAGGGCGGGCCGAGAGGGCACCCACAAGGGGATGCCCCTACCGGGCCGGCGCCTGTGCCTGCTGATAGCTCCATGACGTTGGCTACTGCTGTATTAGCGAACCGCGCCCAGGATGACTGATCGATACCGCTGATACAGGAAGGAAAGCCCGATCAGGATCACGCCGAGGCCGGCAAACGAGATGCTGCGGTAGGCCGCGGTGAGAAACGACAGGTCGTAGATGAAGATCTTGAGGATGATGAACCCCAGCAGCGCCAACGCGCCCAGGCGCAGCCAGCGCGTCCTGCGCCACAACCCGAACCCCATGAGCACGACCGCGTACACCATCCAGATGATGGATAGTGTCAGCTGCTCCAGATTGCGCCAGTGCTCGGCCGCGGCGGATTGCGCCAGCGCAACATGATACTGGAACACATCGTGGGTTTCCGCGCTGATCAGCTCGAAGCCCAACAGCACGGTTGCCGCCTGTAAGGCAACGCGCACCGCGTCAAGCCATGCGAATGCTTTCCGGGCATCGTCTGCCCATCGCATGTGGACGAACAGGCCTGCAATCAGGAACAGAAGAATGATCGGGCGCAGGCTGATCGCAAGGGTCAGCCAATGGGTCGGCGTGTAAGCCACAGCCGCGACTGCGCCGGTAACCGTGGCCGCTCCGGCAGATCCGAGACCCGTCAGCAGGACCGGAAGGGCTCGATTGCGCAGACCGTATCGAACCAATGGGAGGGAGTACAACATCCAGATGGCTGCCAGCGTCATGAGCTCGATGAAGTACCCGCTCGCTCCCGCCTGCTCGGAAAGAGCGCCGGCGTGGTGCCGGAAGAAGTCGTGTATTTCCGAGGAGAGCAGCTCGAAACCAAGCAGGACGATGGCACCTTGATAGGAAGCCTTCACCGTTCCGATCCACCGCTGGGCCTCAGCCTCTTTGCGTATCCACCACGAATGGACCAGCAGCCCGGCAATGAGCAGCAGGAGCAAGCCGACTCGCAGATTCAGTATGGGAGTGAACTGCTCGATCGGCTGATACGATACGCCGATTGCTGCGCCCACTCCGACCGAGAGCGCCGCGATGGCAAGTCCTGTAGAGAAGATCGGGAAGATCTTCCTCTGCAGTCCATACCACACCAGAGGCAGCGAGTACGCCATCCAGAGAGCCGAGAGAGCAAGCGTTCGGACAAACTCCAGGTGGACGGTGGTGAGGTGAGTCGACCCGGCGATGGCCTGCCGAAAGTGATCGTTTGTCTCGACGGTAAGCAAGAGGAATATGGTCGCGCACCAGGCGTAGTGGAGTGAAGCCACGAACGCCGGCTTGCGCTTGTCGTCCAAACGCCTCAGCAGCCATGTACTCGCCGCCAGCGCGGCTGCCAGCGTCAGAAAGGCGAGGGCACGTTGGTTGAAAAGCGGAGTGAAGCGCTCAATGGGTTCGTACGCCAGCGCGCCGTTCGTCGCCAGGAGAAAGAGGGATGACAGCGTGAGCAGCCCCAGAGCCGGCCGCCAGACATACCACAGGTTCCAGCGCGCGCCACACCAGAGAAGCAGTACCGCTTCCAGTGACCAGAGAATGACCACGGCGAAACCCGAAGCGATGATTGGGGCAGCAATGATGGCGAGAACGACTGCTGTCAGCGTGAAGCGTGCGTCGAGTCCGTCGTCACGACGCAGCCGGCGCTTCGCCAGCAGGATCGTGGACATGTAAACGGATCCGATCCCGAGCGTGATGAGCCCCATCAGCCGTGAGTGGTCGTGCAGGAGGGCAAACATTGCTCCGTAGTAGGCCAGCGCGTTGGCGGCGCCAAGCACGTGCCGGAGCACGCGATAAGTAGAGGTGCCCGTCAGGATACGGGAGACGTCGAGCGCGAAGAAGAGTCCCGCAAGCACGGTCAGAGAGACGGCTGCGAGCCCCAGCTTGCCCGAGCTGTAGGAGCTTGCATACCAGGCAAGGTACGTCGCATAGGTCGCTCCCATGGTGAGCGGTTCCAGAATGAACCAGCGATCGCGGGCGAACACAATTCCCAGCATGCCGGCGTCGAGCAGCGTCAGATAGCCGATCAAGCCGAGCTCATCGCCCTGGCTGAGGCCAAGCAGGGGAAGCGTCACAAATCCGCCCATCCACGCCAGCAGCGCCACCGCCAGTGAGTCGTAGTACAGGGCCTGAACAAGGCCCACCGCCGTCACGAGCGCCATCGCGGCCAGCGCGACCGGCTGCGGAATGAGGTGATAGAAGTTGAACGAGGCATAGACGGATAGATAGAGCGTCGCGGTGCCGGCTCCGACCAGCCCTTGCGCGAAGATGGCGTATCCCCTGGTGTGCGAGCGCCATGCGCCCGCCAGTAGCCCGGCACCGACGATCACGCCGATGACGATGCGAAGGCTCTGACTGATCCAGTTACTGTCAAACGCGTACTTCAGGAAGAATCCCATCCCCAGGATGAGCGCTACTGCGCCGATACGGTTCATCCAGCGCCCGCCGATCAGCGCCTCCCACTCCTCCGTGCCGCGCGCCCGGCCGATCAAGCGCTCGAGGACCGGTGTGCCACGCGGCTTTCTGAGAGTCGCGCCGCACTCGCCACAAAACGCCGCGTCGAGATCGACCGGTGTCTTGCAGAATGGGCATGGCGCCTTGAGGGTCGCTACATATTGCCCAAAGTGGGAGCGAGCGCTAGCCTCTACGGGTCTGGGCGTCTTCAGCATGTCGGTGGCCGCGGCACCCACCATGCCGGCAGCGGCCACGAGGGGCGGAGGAGATGCTTGAGGAGCGGGCTCACGAGACGGGCCGGCTGGTGCACCGGCTGCTGGTTGCCCAGGAGTTGTGCCGGCGGCTCCGAGCGTGTTGGTGAGCTGCCAGAGCTCTCGCTCCAATCGCACAACTCTGTCCAGCAACATTGCGGCCTTGGACTGGTTAAGCAGGGCGATGATAAGCGCCGTCACCGCTATCACTGAGAGCATGACAGTGATCGCGTCCATGGGGAACCTCCACTCCGGTCAACAGCCGTCGCCGGATGCGCGCACTGCGCCTCCGATTGGTACCCATTCTACGCCCGAATGCAGGAGGCTACATCAGGGGAACCACCTGTAAGCGTCTACGTGGTATCACCGAGCTTGACACGAATTTTTCCTACGTCGTGTGCTCCGTCGCGTGAGTAATTGAAATGCCTGACAAATGTCTGACGTAGGAGCCAGCTCCTGCTGTGCCCGCCCGGTCAGCTCCGGCCGCCACGTGGCGTGTTCTGAGGGACACCCAAGCGGGCGCGGCGGGAGCCGGCCCCTATACTATGTTCGGCTTGGGGCTTATGCGCGAGCGGGGATGGGGACGTCTGGCAAGCCCCCCGACCCGTAGCTCGGGGCTCCGTTGAAGGGTGTAGCTCGGTGCTCTGTCACCGATATCCGTAGCTCGGTGCTCTGTCACCGATCACGGCAGGCCGCAGCGTCCCGTTCAGGGCTTCCGCGGGTGGGGTACCCTCTGGGTCTGAGTCCGGGGACCTGCTGAGAACCGGCCAGGGAGCGCCCGGCTGCCTCCCTTCCCGCCTGGTTCGGGTGCTGGGGTGGTTCCTCCCAGGCGCTGAAGCGAGAACGAGCAGCTCTGCCCATCCCGGCCGAGTCCGACCCTGAACGGGTCAGACCGGCCTGCGTCCATCGGCGACAGAGCGCCGAGCTACACCCATTAATGGAGCGCCGAGCTACACCCCTTGTCCGTCTCAAATCCGGTCCGTGCCGACACGCCCCTCTCTTTCCGTGCGGACCTGGCCCCTCCTGACGCATAGGCCCTGATGTTCGCCTTGGGGCAGACAGACACGGCGGGAGCCAAGCGCCCCGAGCATGGACGGTTGGGGCAGCTGACACGTGCCGCGCGACACCCGACGCCAGCTGACTTCGCCAGCAGTTTGCTATGTGCCCCAGGCACGCCACCAGACACGAAATCCTCGCCCAATTTCAACGCAGTAGCAAGAATCCGAGCGAACGGCGATTACTTCCAGGCCTTGCGAATCGAGTCCCGGATTTCCTCGTAGCGCCGGCCTTCTTTGAACGCCTGCTTGATCGCGGGATGGAAAGCCTCCTGGTAGAACTCCCGCCCCATGCGATCGACGATTTCCTTGTCGAAGGTCTCATCGGTTTGTGGGACACCGCCCACGCTGCGGAACTTGTCCTCCGCTTCCTCGTGCGGTGCTCCACCCTCCCCGCGCTTCTGACCCGGCTCGGCTGCAACAGCGCCGCCGCCTCGACGCCCGGCGACTACTTTGGCTATCCAGACGGCGCGACCCTTTGCCTGATCCGCGGGCATTCCGTCCGCCTCATTTTTGACGCGGTTATAGTCCGCAAAGACGTCGAAGCGTCGGATGGCAAAGCGAGGCTTTACATCCGGCATGTCACCGCACCGCACAGGGCAACCGCATACCGAGAGCAAGGTGGATTGCCCGCTCGATCTCGCGGATGCGAGCGTTACTCAAGGTGCACAATCTTTCAACCAGGAGGCGCCGCGGGATGGTCGCGATGGCGTCCAGGTTTGCAACACAAGGGCGAAGCAGCCCGTCCTTCTGGTCCAGATAGACCTCCGCATCGAGGCCGCGGATTGTCGAGGTGATCTGACCCACCGTGATCTGGTCCCGGAAGCTGTGAGCAGCATCCCAGGAGAGCAGCACGACCGGATGTGGCCGCGCGGTTGTGGTTGGGAAATTGGCCCACCAGACCTCGCCGCGTTTCATTCGTCGGGGTAGAGCGCAGCGAGGGCGTGGGCTGAACCCTCGGCCCAGGCGCGCTCCTCCTCGGTCTCGGGCTGTTTTCTGTAAGCGGCGGCGTATCGAGCGACCCGCTGTTCCTCTTCAAGCTCTTCCAGCTGCCGCCGATAAAGACCGGCGACGAACGCGCTACGGCTGACCTTTCGTCGCGCCCGCTCTTTCTCGCCCCATGCA
>Ga0207416_1003835_pt1 | contig 13774 bp, 17 predicted proteins | sample PaiPotPPM11metaG_FD_184107 | JGI IMG/M metagenome (GOLD analysis project Ga0207416, IMG submission 184107) | Iron sulfur acid spring bacterial and archeal communities from Banff, Canada, to study Microbial Dark Matter (Phase II) - Paint Pots PPM... ...
CCCATGAGGAGTATGGTTTTACGAGGGTCGTCTTTACAATACCAGATGTGTAATGAATTGTCAATACCTTATAGTATATGTTCTATGAAGTGATGGTAGCCTCGTTTTCGTCTTTGCCTTCACCCAAACAAACAAGGCTCAGCAAAGTCAGGTATTATTCTTGCGCAATGAATCTGTTGGGGTTAGCGTCGGCCGGCTTGGAGAAAGAGCCGTGGCAGGGGAAGACTCACATAAAATGAACCTAGCGGTTCATTCGTTGAAATTACGGTGCCGTAAAACTCAGCAACTCGAACGTTGAAACAAGAGAACTACGGGCGGTGTACACTCGAAGGTGTTGTATTCAAATGGTTTGTCACGTCACCCGCAGGCGGCCTGACTTGAATTAAGGTGTTTTCCACTTGTGAAAGCTGTTGCACATGGTGCAGCAGATCGCCGAGGGTCATCCGGTTAACCACCTGGTCGACTGCGAACTGCAGAGACTGCCACAGCTCTCGAACCGAGCAATCGACCGAGTTAGTGCAGACATCCTCCACTCCGGCGTGCCGGTCACAAAAGGTGGGATCATAAAGCCGGCCTCCGAGCAGCGCCAGCAACTCTCCCAAGTAAATTAGCTGGGGCGGACGCGAGAGGCTGTACCCTCCTGCCTTCCCGCGTGAGCTTTGCACGAACCCTTCCTGCCGGAGGAAGCGCATGATTTTTGCGGCATAGGGCATCGAGATGCCCTCCGCCCGGCTGATTTCAGAAAGGGTCAGGCTACCATCCGGGGCTTGCTTGCCTAGCCGCAACAAACACCTAAGGCCATATTCTTCATTCGCAGTGAATTTCATATCCTGACCTCCTAGCTCGCCTCACGAGGTTGGAGCCATTCACACAGAACGTCGTAGAAGTGGGTCTTGTGCACGCCCGTAGGCGGCCACGAGGGCCACCCCAACCCTTTACATCACCACATCCCAAGCTGGAGCCGCGCCGCCTCGGACATTTTCGTGGTGTCCCAAGGTGGGTCCCACACCAACTCCAAGCGCACATCTTTAATGCCCGGAATTTCCTTCACCTTGTATTCAATCTCGCCGGGCAACATTCCGGCCGCGGGACAACTGGGCGACGTGAGAGTCATCTTGATGTCCGCCACGCCGCAGGTATCCGCCTTCACTTCGTAAATCAAGCCCAAGTCGTAAATGTTCACGGGAATCTCGGGATCATAGCAGCCTTTGAGTACCTCCACGATCTTATCCTGCATCAAGATCGCCTCCGGGACGGAGAGCGAAGGTTGCGTTGCATCTGACTTTTCCTGTACCGGGGTCGTTTCTTCCATTGTTTTACTCCGTTGAGACCACATCGCCCGTTCCTTCGAGCGCCGAGCGCATGGTGTGCCAAGCCAACGTGGCGCACTTGACGCGCACCGGATAATCGCTGACATTTGAAAAAACTTCCAGCTTGCCGAGCGCAGGCGAACCGGCCCGGGGCCTGGACGCACCGGTGACGAGACTGTGGAAAGTTTCGAAGAGCGCTTCCGCTTCGTTTTTGGTCTTACCCTTTAAAGCTTCGGTCATCATCGACGTTGAAGCGGTGGAAATCGCGCAGCCGGATCCCTCAAAGGCAATGTCCTGAACCCGTCCATCCTCGAACCGAAGATAGAGGGTGACTCTATCGCCACACAGCGGATTGTAGCCCTGGGCGGAGAGGTTCGCTCCTTCAAGCTTGTGAAAATTCCGAGGGCGCTTGCTGTGATCGATCACCAATTCCTGGTAGAGATCGCGCAGATCGGCCATCAGTTGAAGACCTCTTTGACTTTGCGAATGCCGGCGGCAAGCGCCTCCAGTTCTTCCTGAGTATTATAAAGCGCCAGTGAGGCGCGAGTGGTGGCCGGAATGCCGAAGCGGTCCATCACCGGCTGCGCGCAGTGATGCCCTGTGCGTACGGCAATCCCTTCCTGGTCCAAGATCGTGCCCACGTCGTGAGGATGAATGCCTTCCAGGACAAAGGAAAGCACACTGGCTTTCTCACGGGCCGTGCCCACCAGGCGGAGGCCGGAAATGGAGGAAAGGAGTTCCGTTCCATACTCCAGCAGTCTGTGTTCGTGTGCGGCAATCCGCTCCATGCCAACCTGCTCCATGTAATCCACAGCCGCGCCCATTCCGATGCCGCCCGCAATGTGCGGAGTGCCAGCCTCAAATTTGTGGGGAAGCACGTTGAACGTGGTCTTCTCAAATGTGACAGAACGGATCATGTCTCCCCCACCCTGATAGGGGGGCATGGAATCGAGCCATGCGGCTTTACCGTAAAGCACGCCAATGCCCGTCGGCCCAAACATTTTGTGTCCGGAAATTGCATAGAAGTCCGCATCCAGATCGCGAACGTCAATCTTCATGTGAGGAGCGGCTTGGGCGCCATCCACCACCACCGGAATGCCGTGGCGGTGGCAAAGAGCAATCATTTCCTTCACCGGATTGACGGTTCCAAGAGCATTCGAAACGTGCGAGATGGCCGCAATCTTGACCCGCGGGGTAAGGAGCTTTTCAAATTCCTCCATTCGCAACTCGCCCGCATCGTTCATCGGCGCCACCCGCAACTGCGCGCCTTTTTCTTCGCAAAGGAGTTGCCACGGAACAATATTGGAGTGATGCTCCATCGCCGTCAGCAAGATTTCGTTGCCCGCCTGAACCCTCTGGCGGCCAAAGGTGTAAGCCACCAGATTGAGAGCGTCCGTTGTCCCCCGAACGAAGATGATTTCCTTGGCATCGGCGGCATTGAGGAACCGCTGAACCTTCACCCTTGCATTCTCATAAGCATTTGTAGCCCGCTCGCTCAACTGGTGCACGCCACGATGGATGTTGGAACAATCGGCCGTGTAGAAGTGATCGAGCGCATCCAGAACCGCCTGCGGTTTCTGGCTGGTTGCCGCATTATCCAGATAGACCAGTGGCTTGCCATGAACCTTCTGCCGCAGGATGGGGAAATCCTGGCGAATACGCTCAATATCAAGCGAACCCGGTCGCCGCAGGGCGGTCTTCGTTGCTTCGCTCATTGTAATGCCCATCTTGACCTCCTTAAACTCTCTCCGCGACCCGGATTCGTTCCTGCGGAATGCAGGAAATCGCATTCTGTAGGGCGAGTCAGGCTTAGTGCAAACCGTTGCCCTCAAGACCGCGGATAAACCGCTCCATATGATCGAACAGCTTTCCCATAGCGGCTTGCATCACTTGCGTCCCATCGGCCAGATGGCCGATGGCCTCGGTGTTGCGGGCAATCGCTTCACTGTTGCGGGCGATGGCCTCGCTGTTGCGAGCCACCACCTGCTCGAGCCGGTTCAGTATTTCACCCTGCACCACTTGATTATCGGTTAGCTTTTTCAGCGATACTTCGATTTCATCAATCGTCATTGGAACCTCTTCTTGCCGCCACCGATCCCGCAGGCCGCAAATGCTTGACGCAAGCGCCGGTTCAGAGAACCTCCTCCGCCTTCCAGCCCTTTGAGAGGCGCTCCAGCAGCGTCGCCTCCAACCGTTCGCGCAACGGAGTGAAGCTGACTCGCCCGATCACATCGTTGGCGAATGCCCGGGTCAACAAATTGCGAGCCGCCGCCTTGCCAATACCCCGCGTCTGCAGGTAGAAAATCGCTTCGGCATCCAGTTGGCCGATGGTGGCGCCGTGGGTACAGCGCACATCATCCGCCAGGATTTGCAACTCCGGCTTGGTATTGATCACCGCGTCTTCGGAAAGCAGCAAGTTCTTGTTGCTCTGAATGGCGTCGGTCTTCTGGGCGTCCTTGCGAACCAGGATGCTGCCGCTGAAGACCCCCGCCGATTGGCCGTCCAGCACGCCTTTGTAGTATTCGCGGCTGCTGCAGTGGGGCATAGCGTGGTCCATGAGGGTGTGATTATCCACATGCTGCCGCCCTGCGGTCTGGTAAAGGCCGTTGAGCGTGCACTCTGCTCCTTCTCCGCCCATCACGCAGTTCACATCATTCCGGACGAGTTCTGCGCCCAGCGCAATATTGTGGCAGAGCAAGCGGCTCGACCGCTGCTGGTGCGTGTGCAAAGCCGCAATCGAAAACGCTTTGCCGCCCTCTTGTTGAACTTGCGCGTGCTCCAGGCTGCTGTTCTCACCGAGGGAGATCTCGGTAACTCCATTCGAAAAGTAAGCAGCGCCCTCGCCACCCACATAGCTCTCAATCACCGTTGCCTGGACGTCGTGGCCCGCCACGATCAGGGTTCGGGGACTTATCATCAGCGGACTACCAGCCGGCTCCGTCCAATGGATCACATGAATGGGCTTTTCAAGAACCGTTCCGCTGGGGAACTCGATGCAGGCGCCGTCCTCAAGAAACGCCGTGTTGAGGGCGACAAATGCGTTCTCAACGGGCAAGGCATATCGCGCCAAGTGATGCTCGAAGCCGTCTGGCCGGTTGCCCAGATGTCCCGCCAAACTTCCCGCCACCACGTTGCCCGGAAGTCTGGTCAATTCGGAGAGCGGGGGGGTGAAAAAGCCGTTGACGAAAACCAGCGTTCCGGAAACCTGATCTCCAAATGCGAAGCCTTCAAGATGCTTTGCAGAGACTTTGGCTCTGCCGGACTCCTCCAACTGAAAAGTCGAGCGCGCGATCGGCTGCACGCTCGTGTATTTCCAACTCTCCAGGCGCGTGGTGGGAAATCCGAGCTCGCCAAAGTGCTCCATCGCTTCGCGGCGCGTTGCGTCAAACCAAGAGCCTCCCTTTTGTGCGCGCCGGGCCTCAAGCGCCGAAAAAGCTGAAAAGTAATGATCTGTTTGTTCTCTTTGTTCCTTAATTGCCGCCATCTCTCCGTGATTCCTTCCCACTCTTGTGTTATTGACCAAAACTGTGTACCGCCATTTGGTCTACGCCTTGGCGGCCTCGAATTCCTCTTCCAGCCAGCCGTAGCCTTTCTGCTCAAGTTCCAAAGCCAGCGCCCGCCCGCCCGATTTCACCATGCGGCCGGCGGAAAGCACATGCACAAAGTCCGGAACAATGTAATTCAACAGCCGCTGGTAATGTGTCACTACAATGGTGGCGCGGTCCTTCGCGCGCAGGCGGTTCACGCCATCCGCCACCACGCGCAGCGCGTCAATATCAAGGCCCGAATCCGTTTCATCCAGGATGGCGAGCCTCGGCTCCAACACCGACATCTGGAAAATTTCATTCCGCTTTTTTTCGCCCCCGGAAAAGCCTTCATTCACGGCGCGGCTCATCATGGCTTCATCGACGCCCAGCAGCTTCATTTTTTCCCGGACGATGGCGAGGAAGTCCATGGCGTCCAGTTCCGCCTCGCCCCGGCCCTTGCGAATGGTGTTCAACGCCGCCTTCAGGAAATACATATTGCTGACTCCCGGAATCTCCAGCGGATATTGGAAAGCCAGGAAGATGCCTTCGCGCGCGCGATCTTCCGGCGCCATCGCCAGCAGGTCTTTGCCCTGATAAGTAATCTCGCCTTCGGTCACGGCGTAGAGGTCGCGCCCAGCCAGAACTTGCGCCAGCGTGCTCTTGCCAGAACCGTTTGGACCCATGATGGCGTGGACTTCGCCGGCGTTCACCTTCAAATCCACACCCTTCAGGATTTTCTTACCGCTAATTTCTGCGTGCAGATTCTTGATCTCAAGCATTCCTTCACTCCGTTTCAATTTTGCTGTAGGGGCGGGCCTTGTGCCCGCCCGAGCCCGGCCACTCTTCACCAATATTTCCTACACCCGACCGAGGGCGCCCACCAGGGGCGCCCCTACCTACGCCTGCGCGGTTCTGGTACCCCAGCCGCTCCGTTCCCGCAGTGAATTGATCTGCCCCACATGATGCCGTCCGTGCCACGCATAGAGCGCCAGATTGCGATCGAGGCCTACCACGCCTTGCTCGGGATGGCGTAGCGTCCGCGCAAAATCATCACCGGTCAATGACTTCAGCAACAGAACCCAGCGCTGATGCAGCGATTCCAGCAGCCGCAACGAAAGCTCGATGGGCGCGGTGCGCGCGTCCACCAGCTTCGCCCAATCGTCCTGATTGTAGGGCTTGATTTGCGGCTCCTGTTCGGTCAGCGCCAATCGGAAGCGGATGTAAGAATTCATGTGGCTATCTGCCAGGTGATGCACCACCTGGCGCACTGTCCACCCGCCTTCGCGGTACGGAGTGTCAAGCTGGGCGTCGGACAATCCCGCTACCGCGGCGCGCAACCGCGCCGGAGCTTGCTCAATCTCGTCAATCAGGTGCTCGCGTTGCGGAAAAGTCAGCTTCTCGTCTTGCCAACTAAACTTACCAACAGGGTAACGCGCGTCAGTTGTTGCTGCTGCCATTTTAGGGCCACCCTTTCTATACTGTAGCTCAGCCCCGGAGGGGCGCCGTCCTGTAGCCCATGGCGCGAGCCATGGGAGAATAGGCACCAGTTGAATTCAATCGGCCTCGTCAGGGGCGGCATCAAAGCTGCCCGGCCGCCGCTACATCCGTCACTCAAAAATACTTCTCACATTCACCGAAAACCACGGCAAAAGCTCTTTATCTTCCAACAAGTCTTCCGCCGTGCGGCGAATCACGCCCGACAAGCCGTGAATGTAGATCTCCTGATGCTCGGGATATACCACCCACACCCGCCGGCAACCCGCCGCGAAGTAATCACTCACCCGCTGGTCCATCTCGCGCGGCGTATTGCTGGGAGAGATGACTTCAATCGCCAGATCGGGGGCGCCCGTTGGTAGTTCGTCCAGTGCAAGATTCTTTCGGCTTTGAAGAAAAGCCACGTCCGGAATACGGACTGTGTTTCCGAATAAATGGAACGGCTGCTCGGAAATCACAATTCCTAGCTTTTGAGCCTCTGCAAACGTCCTTAAAAGCATGAGCAGCTTGTCGCGTACAAGGTTGTGGCGAGCCATTCCTGGTGACACGGTAACCAATTCTCCTTCCACCAGTTCGTAACGAACATCCCGCGATTCGAGCAGCGGCATAAATTCTTCAATTGTCAAAAGAGTTTTGGTTGCCATAAATCACGCTACCGGTCGCATCGCTGGCATTTGTTGGAATGAGAAGTTGGGTATGTCCGCTCTATCCCGCGCGTGCTCAATCGTCATACTGACCAAATTTCCCTGACCGTCGAACTCGACGAGGGTGTCTTCGTCCAGATCCTTGGTTTCTCCGATTCCCATCTCTCTGAAGAGGATGTAAAGGGTGTCGGTATCCTCAAAATGTTGGATTCTCATTTGTCACCCTTTCGGCCCGCTCGTATTCGCAGACATCTGAAAAAGCACGATGTCTGCGCCACCCGCCACGGTACGTTTCATGGGCATGGCGCGGAAAACATCCTTGCGAGTCTTCCCACCAGCACGCCAAGTGCTACGCCCGTGCATTACCCGCTGCCGCTTCCGCCGTTACGGCCCTCAAAATTTCGCCGCATCTCGTCGATAAATCCGTCCATCTTGTCGATGAACTTGTCAAGCTTGGTTTCCGTCCGCTTTTGTGCATCAAACAGCCAGCCCTGACGCTCGGCGTAATCTGTCAAAGCGCCTGCCAGCCTTGAGATCATACCTTCTGCGACGACATGCGCATCTTCATGATGCATAGCGATTTCGCTCAGTTTCCCAACCGCCCCCGTCAGTTTCACGACCGTTCCAGTGAGTTCCTCGACCGTTCCGGCCATCTCCCCGACCGTTCCAGTGAGTTCCTCGACCGTCCCAACCAACTCTCCCACCGTCCCAGCCAGTTCCTCGACGGTTCCTTGCTGCCTTTCCATCTGCTCCGCGATCTTGTCGATTCTGATTCCTTGCACACGCTGGCTTTCCTGGAGTGAATGGATGTCCGCCACAAACTGCGCCTGCTGATTGATGATGAACTGAATGGTGCCTTCAAGGTCCACAGGGTCTCACCTACAAGCCACATCACGGTCAATACAAAGTCCTGACCGTGGATTTCGCAAATCAAAGCCCCACGGCACAAAATCCTTGCCGTAGTTAACATTCCCGCCATCTAAAATCCAAAGTCGAAAACTATCCGACACTTCCTTCCAAACTCACGCTCAGAAGCTTCTGCGCTTCCACCGCAAACTCCATGGGCAGGGCGCGGAAGACCTCCTTGCAGAAGCCGTTGACGATCATGGAGACGGCATCTTCGGTGGAAAGCCCGCGCTGGCGGCAATAGAAAATCTGGTCTTCGCCGATCTTGCTGGTCGAAGCCTCGTGCTCCACTTGCGCCGTCGGGTTCTTCACTTCGAGGTAAGGGAACGTGTGCGCGCCGCACTGGTCGCCGATCAGCAACGAATCACACTGCGAGAAATTCCGCGCGCCCTTTGCGCCTTTCAGGATTTTCACCGCGCCGCGATAGGTGTTCTGCCCACGCCCGGCGGAAATGCCTTTCGACACAATCGTGCTCCGTGTGTTCTTGCCGATGTGCATCATCTTGGTGCCGGTATCCGCTTGTTGATAATTGTTCACTACGGCTACGGAGTAAAACTCACCAATCGAGTTATCACCTTGCAAAATGCAGCTTGGATATTTCCAGGTAATCGCCGAACCGGTCTCCACCTGCGTCCAGGAAATCTTGGAATTCACTCCCAGACACGTGCCGCGCTTGGTGACGAAATTATAGATGCCGCCCTTACCTTCCTTATCCCCCGGATACCAGTTCTGCACGGTGGAATACTTGATCTGGGCGTTATCCAGCGCCACCAACTCCACCACCGCAGCGTGAAGCTGATTGGTGTCGCGCATCGGAGCCGTGCAGCCTTCCAGATAGCTTACATACGCGCCTTCTTCCGCCACAATCAGCGTGCGCTCAAACTGCCCGGTGTTTTGGGCGTTGATGCGGAAGTAAGTGGAAAGCTCCATCGGGCAGCGCACACCCTTGGGGATGTAGGCGAAGGACCCATCGCTGAAGACGGCGGAATTGAGCGTGGCAAAGAAGTTGTCCGTATAAGGGACCACCGAGCCCAGGTACTTCCTCACCAGGTCGGGGTGGTTCTGGACGGCCTCGGACATGGAGCCGAAGATGATGCCAAGCTTGGCCAGCTTCTCCCGATAGGTGGTGGCCACGGAAACGCTGTCAAACACCGCATCCACCGCCACGCCTGCCAACAACTCACGCTCTTTCAATGGGATGCCAAGCTTTTCGTAAGTCTCAAGCAGCTTCGGATCGACTTCTTCAAGGCTCTTCGGCCCGTCGTTTTTGCTCTTCGGCGCGGAATAGTAAGTGGCGGCTTGGTAGTCAATGGGAGGATAGTGTACGTTCGCCCACGTGGGCTCCTTCATCGTCAGCCAATGGCGAAACGCCCGCAAGCGCCATTCGAGCATCCACTCCGGCTCGTTTTTCTTGGCGGAGATCACCCGGACCACGTCCTCATTTAGCCCAGGCGGGACGGTATCCGCCTCAATCTCTGTCACAAAGCCGAATTTGTATTCCTTTGTCGCAAGCTGTTCAATGGTGGTGACTTCAGTATTCATTCCGATCACTCCTATGCGGACTATTTAGGGGCTCTGCCATTCCCCATCCCTAATATTGGCAGGCAACCCCTCAGCGGTCAAAAGAGCTGGCCGGATCAACCCTGCCTTCTTCAACTATACAACGAAGTAAAGATAAGTCAAACCCTTAGTTCAAAGCCAAATACGGTTACCATACCATTCAGTCCAGTAACCTTCTTTTGTATTATCAAAGTATCTCTACAATTACGTCAAGATTAATATGGCCAGAATCGAATATACAGACCCCAAATGGTAGAAATCTCAAGTTGAGCGAAAAATTCCGGCCGGAAGCCAAGGCAGATGCCGGACGACCTCAGGGGCCCAGTATGATTACAAGACAAGGCCGAACGCGGCGGCTGTACGAACCTGAGCACGGCAATGAAGGTTTGAAATCTGGGGCGTAACCGCGCCAATCGCGAAAGCTCATTTGCGGAGCGAGAACTGTCCAGATTTCCGGTACGATCCCGCCCCAACCTGGGTTAAGATAACGCGCGTTTGGCAGCGCATCTGACTAAAGCCCCACTTGAGGATGTAACATGGTTCTTCCCTTAACGCCGGTTCGTTTCAAACGCCACGCCGCGCAGATTTATGGCCGGAAGATTGGCGTGGTTTGCGGTGAGCAACGCTTCACCTATGCACAATTCAACGACCGGGCTGACCGCCTTTCGAACGCTTTGCTCGGGCTTGGCCTTCAGGCGGGAGACCGCGTTGCGTTTCTCAGCTTCAATTGCCATCGCCTACTCGAAGCGTATTACGGTGTACCCCAAATCGGGGCGATTCTGTTGCCGCTTAACATCCGCCTGAGTCCAGAAGAGCTGGCGTTTATCCTGAATGACGCCGCGCCCCGCCTGCTGTTTTTTGACGCCGAGTTCACTCCGCTGGTTGAAGCCTTGCGGACCAAGGTTCAGGCTGTCGAACAGTATATTTTACTGAGCGGCCAACCCCCATCCGGGGCACATCCTGAAACTTACGATGACTTGATCGACGCCGCCGAGCCGCGCGAAATCGACTTCCTCGCAATCGACGAAAACTCCACCGCCGAGCTCTTTTACACCAGCGGCACTACGGCCCATCCCAAGGGAGTGATGCTCACCCACCGCAATCTTTATCTGCACGCGCTCTATTGCATGGCGAGCAACGCCATCCAACCGCTGGAGACCGACGTGGTCCTTTACACCGTCCCTCTGTTTCATGTCAACGCCTGGGGGACGCCGCATTACCTGACGCTCACCGGCGGCCGCCACGTGATGCTGAAGAAATTCGACCCGGCGGCGGTGCTGGAATTGACCGCGCGCGAGCGGGTGACCTCGTTCGGCCTGGTGCCCACCATGGCCATCGCATTGCTTAACCACCCGGCGCTTCACCTTCACGACCTTTCCAGCCTGCGCAAGGTCAACCTGGGCGGCGCGCCCGCCAACGTGGCTCTGGTGCGCGAACTCGAGCGCAAGATTCCCGGCTGCCATTTCTATGGCGGCTACGGGCTCACGGAAACCTCGCCCGTCATCACCATTGCCGCGCCAAAGAGTTATTTGACGGATGAGCCGGAGAACGTCCATTACCGGCGCAAGTCTTCGGCGGGCATGGAGCTTCCGGGCAGTGAAATTCGCGTTGTCGATCCCGATGGCAGCGAAGTGGCGAGCGACGGGCGGGAAGTGGGCGAAGTGATTGTCCGGGGTGACGTAGTGATGGCGGGCTATTGGAAACAGCCCGAAGAAACGGCGCGCGTCATGCGCGACGGCTGGTTCCATACGGGTGACCTTGCCACCGTGGATGATGAAGGTTATATCCTGATCGTAGACCGCTCCAAGGACATGATCTTGAGCGGCGGTGAAAACATTGGCAGCGCCGAAGTTGAACGAGTGATTTACGGCCATCCCGCCGTGCTCGAATGCGCCGTCATCGCTGTGCCTGATGATAAGTGGGGCGAAGTGCCCAAAGCCATTGTCACATTGCGGCCGGGCGCCGCTGCCACGGACGATGAAATCCTGGCCCATTGCTGTCAACATCTCGCCGGATTCAAAGTACCGAAGTCGGTCGAATTCCGGGAGAGCCTGCCCAAGGGTGGCACCGGAAAAATCCTGAAGCGCACGCTTCGCGAACCGTATTGGGCCGGACACGAGCGCAAAGTGCATTAGCGGGTCGCTGAAAACCGCTGGATTGTCATGCTGAGCTCTTCGCGGTCACCCTGAGCCTTTCGCGCTGTCATTCTGAGCGGAGCGAAGAATCCCGGCATTTTGCTCAACACTCTGCATCCTCCTTGGATCAGGACCGGATTCTTGGGCTAGGAGCTGATAACAGGTGCGGCGTCCAGCAAACGAAGCCTCGCTTGGAGACCATCGACGGTATTGATTCCTGAGTGCTAGCAGTGCTATCATTGCAACCATGGCGAGCCTAAATATCCGAAACGTGCCCGAGTCGGTTCGTAGGCGCCTGCGCCTTCGGGCGGCACGCAAGGGTCGTAGCATGGAAGCCGAAGCGCGCGCCATTCTGGCGGAGGCGGTGCGGGGGGAGACCGGGGAGCCACTTGATCCAGCCTCCTTGCAGGATTTCATCTCCGGCTTGTTCAAAGGCAGCCCGCCCCGGCTCACGGATGAGCTTATTAGGGAGCGCCGCCGCGAAGCGCGTAAGGAAAGTCGCCAGTGATCGCATTGGACGCGTCAGCGCTGCTCGCCTTCATGCTGCGCGAGCGCGGACACCAACGCGTCGGCGAACTCCTGGACGAAGCCTGCATGTCCACAGTGAACTTCTCGGAGGTGTTGGGCCGCTTCGCGCGCGCCGGTCAAGATGTAGTGTTCATTGCGGAAAAGCTCTTGGCAACGGGAATCGAGGTGGTTGACTTTTCAGCTCAGCAGGCCGTGATCGCGGCGGCACTCGTCCCGGAAACACACTCCACAGGACTTTCGCTGGGGGATCGCGCCTGTCTCGCGCTGGCGCGGGAACGGCGAATACGGGCCGTTACGGCCGATAAAGCGTGGCGCCGGCTCAACCTTGACATCGAGATCGAGTCCATCCGCTGATCCTGCGATTTAGCAGGCTGCGGAAAAACTCGTTAGGGCTGTCATTCTGAGCCCTTCGCCTGTCATCCTGAGCGAAGCGAAGGATCCCAGCATTTCGCTCAGGGTAAACTCCGCGAAGAATCTTTGCATTTTGAGAATCAAACACTTACGAGATTCTTCCTCGCCTGCGGCTCCTCTGCAGTAACTCGACGCTAAATCTTTTGATTTCAATACCGACGCTCCGCTGACTTTGCGCCGAGTTTCTGCCAATGATGGGCAGCCGCAAGGCTGTGATCGCTCAGAATGACAGGGTGGCAGGGTTTTTCCGCAGCCTGTCAGGCACGGGCCAGGAGCATCCCGTGGAAGCGAGATATACGAAATAGCCGATGGTATAACGAACCAATATCTCGAAGAAACGCGCCACCTGTTCCGCCCATACAAGAACAGGGGCGAAGCGGCAGGTCATCAAACTTGGCCTGCCGCTTCACCCCGCCGTGTTGGCCCCCCTCCGCGCCGGAAAGCACCGCCCTTGCATTTGGCGCTTGTCACCCGCCAACCAAAACACGCAAAGCTGGTAGCCTTTCTTCCCGTACATCCCGAAAGCCACAGAGCCGGGGAGCGCGGAGTTGTTTTGTAACTCCGCGGCCGTTACCCTGAGACGGCAACAAAAGCCGCGGACTTAAACGGCAATTCCGCTCTAGTTGGGTTTGGAAATTCCCAAGTCGCGGCAAATCTTGCGGGCCAGGAATTCGTTAATCTCTGAGTGCCGGGGAACGGCAGAAGTTTTACCTTTGGCGGGGTTCCGATACTGGGTATGTTTGCCGCCTTCGCGGTCAAGTTGGCAGCCGTGCTTTTCGAGATGGCGAATAAGCTCGCGGCGCTTCACGCAACCGCCAGGGACACTTTCTCTTTGAGTGAAAACTCAGACGGCAGTGGTGCGCCCGTAAGTTTGTGGTTTGCCTCAAGGGTCATTTGAATGGCTTCCAGGATATTTTCCTGTGCTTCGGCCAGGGTCTTACCCTGAGTGTTTGCTCCGGGCAGTTCCTCAACCCAGCCAATGTAACCCTCCGGTACTTTCCTGAAAACGACTGTTAATTCCATAGCCAACCTCACAGGTTACACATCGCTGAAACCCTCGTCAAGGTTAATTTGCGCCGCAACCGGCTCCGGCAAGACTGCCGAAAATTTGGCGCTACGCCCTGTATCGACTCAGGCCGGCACGCAAGGGTCGTAGCATGGAAGCCGAAGCGCGCGCCATTCTGGCGGAGGCGGTGCGGGGGGAGACCGGGGAGCCACTTGATCCAGCCTCCTTGCAGGATTTCATCTCCGGCTTGTTC